>Ga0116142_10001967_pt1 | contig 23329 bp, 17 predicted proteins | sample AD_UKC033_MetaG_FD_89785 | JGI IMG/M metagenome (GOLD analysis project Ga0116142, IMG submission 89785) | Active sludge microbial communities of municipal wastewater-treating anaerobic digesters from USA - AD_UKC033_MetaG | ecosystem: Engineered > Bioreactor > Anaerobic > Digestate | place: USA... | reverse complement strand
TGGAATGAGGAGCATGATTCTCCTTCCGATCCGTCACCTTATGGGGTTATGGGTTGGCATGAAGGCGATTCAGCAGTGTATGTGTATGACAGGTATGATGTTTGGAAAATTAACTTAAATAAAGTTTTTGATCTGGAAAATTTTTCAAGAGGTTTTGGGAGAGAGTATAAAATATCATACCGATATGTCCAAACTGAAGATGATAAAAGATTTTTTTCAAGAAATGATGAAATTTTAGCCCGTAGTTTCGAGGAGAAAATGAAGAAGCCAGGTTTAGCATATCTACAAACTATGGGAGGCTATTTTGCTCCTTTTAATGAGGGTATAAGTGTTGATGTATACCCATCTGGTACAGTAAGAAAAGCGAAAAATTCTCATGAGTTAATTGTTACGAAGGAAAGTTTCATCCATTCTCCGGATTTATTTATTTATAAAGATTTTGTTCCAGGTCATGGATTACTTCATGATCCACGATTGAAATTTTCATATCATGTGGGCTGTAATAAACTTTCTTCTATCAACTCCCAGCAAAAAGACTACAACTGGGGTACAGCTGAATTGTACAAATGGAAGGCTTTCAATGGTAAAATGTCGGAAGGGGTTTTATATAAGCCCGAAGACTTTGATCCGGCTAATAAATATCCTTTGATTCTTTATTTCTATGAAACGCATTCCAACGATCTGCATAATTATATTCCGCCAACACCAACCGGCAGCCGGTTGAATATCTCTTTCTTCGTCAGCCGGGGCTATGTGGTGTTCTCGCCGGACATTCGTTATACCATAGGTCATCCTGCAAAAAGTTGTTATGATTATGTTGTAAGTGCTGCACAGGACCTGGCAAAACAAAGATGGATCGATGCGAAGAATATTGGTATCCAGGGTCAAAGCTGGGGTGGTATACAGGTAGCACAGCTCATCACCATGACCAATATGTTTAAAGCGGCATGGGCAGGGGCACCGGTGGCCAACATGACCAGTGCTTATGGTGGTATTCGCTGGGAGAGCGGCGTAAACCGCCAGTTTCAGTATGAGAAAACACAAAGCCGGATCGGGGCTACTTTATGGGAGAAGCCCAATCTTTATATTGAGAATTCGCCTTTATTCAATCTCCCCAAAGTGAAAACACCTTTGGTGATAATGCACAACGATGCTGATGGTGCTGTTCCCTGGTACCAGGGAATTGAATTGTTCACCGCAATGCGCCGTTTGAACAAACAGGTCTGGATGCTGAACTATAATGGAGAAGCACATAACCTGCGGGAGAGAAAGAACCAGAAAGATATTTCTATAAGAGAGCAGCAATACTTTGACTGGTTACTGAAAGGAGAGAAGCCGCCAAAATGGATCACAGAAGGAGTGCCAGCTGTGAAGAAGGGAAAAGATTGGGGCCTGGAATTGGTTAATTAGCTTCACTAGGCGGCCGTGCTGATGATCTTCACCAAACTTCTCTTTGCTACCGGCAATAGTGTTTCCTCTAAGGGGAAGCTGAGTTCTGTTTCAATGGAATATACAGCCGGATTTGGTAAGTCTTTCCGGTGACGAATCAGTTCAGATTTTATTTGTTCATAAGTGCTGCTGATACTGCGAACCCAATTGTCAATAAAGGCTGTTTTTATACTGCGGTATTTTTCGTCATGCTTTTCAAAGATAGAAAGACGGTACTGATAGACCCTTGTACTTTTTACGTTACCGCTGCTTAAAAAGAAATATCCTTCCTGCGTATCCAGCGGGATGAGGCCGACTGGTGTAATGTTTATTTTTTCTTCCACAAATTCATATATCTCAGTTCCGTTGCAAATGATACTCCTCATTTTACCAGCTGAATAGTGAATGATGTTTTCCAATTCCTGCATCAGCTCATCATCTTCTATCATTTGTTCGTATAACAGCTGTAATTTTTCCAATTGGATACCAGTCATTTTTTTAGGAAAGTGTTCCTGCAGGTATTTTTTATTTTCCCGGAAGGCTACTATATTATTATAGTGGAAAATAATATCTGCCAGTTGCGGGTACAGTTTGTTTTGCGTAAAGTATTTGTTTATTTCCTGCAGGTAGGCGAGCAGGGTGTATTTCTTCAATTCAAAATCGATACGGCCTTCGGCGAACCATGTTTCAGATAATGATTTCATAGATGGCGAATTTTGATTACCTAATTTATAAAAAAGATGGGAAGAAAGCAAAGGAAGTTTAACTTTAGAATGTTAAAACAAATACGATGAGAATTTTACTGCTTCTGGTTGCTCTTGGTCTTTTTTCCTGCGGAAACACTATTTACATTGTTCGTCATGCAGAAAAAGCCACGGTGGAAGCTGGTGCCAGCCAGATGATGGCCACTGATCCGCCTTTGTCAGATGCTGGTAATGTGAGGGCTATTCAACTCAGGGATAAATTAAAAGGAAAGAATATACAATATATTTTTTCTACTAATACCAGCCGAACAGTTTCTACTGCACAACCACTTAATGAACTGAGGGGGAATAACCGAATTGAGATATATAGCAGTAAAAAAGACTCAATAGATATGTTTATTAACAGGCTTAAATCGATCAAAAATGGTAATGTACTGGTGGTGGGACATTCCAATACCGTGGATGACATTGTAAACAGGCTTTGTCAAAATACGGAAATCCCTGCTGATCTGAAGGATAATGAATACGATAATTTATTTATTCTGAAACGCAAAGCGAATAGATATCGGTTTGTAAAAGCGAAATATGGAAACAAATCTCCGGATTAGTCCATACCTCCCGGAACTTTCTCGCCGGTTTTCTTTTTCCATTGCATCTCAAACAGGAAAGAAAGCTGGAGAAAATTTTTTCCTGTTTCATCATTGATTTTGTAATCAAATTGGTGCAGGTAGCCGGCCTGGATTGTAAATAAATGAGAGAATTCATATCCTCCTCCCACAAACAACCTGTTTCTTTCAAAGTAAGGCGCCAGGTTCGTAAAGAATATTTCGTTGGAAGCAGTCAAATAATAAGTACGAGGTTCAATTTTTTTATTATTCAGAGGCAGAGCAGTATTTAACCTGTACCGGAAACGGTTACGAAATCCATTACTTGTCCATCTTTGTTCTGCCCGGTAACGATGCTCCAGTTTCAGTCGTTTTTCATATTGCATGATGCTGAATTGAATCCAGCTCCGCCATTCATCATTAGCCATTGGGGTTTTGAAATTTCCTCCAGGCGAATAGGTATCAAAAATTCCAAAGCCAGCTGAGATGGAAGATGCTTTACTAATAGCATAACTGGCGCCGCCTTTTATCTCATAATAATGAAAATCATCATAAAGCCTCAGTGAACGAAGCTGCAGCTCTCCGAACAGGTTCCATTTTTCATTAAGGTCGAGTTTTGTATTAATAATATTCCAGGTTCCTGTTTGTGCTGCACCTGTCTGAACAAAAAAAAGAAAAACAAGTAATTGAACGTATTTCATAGCAATAAGAAGAGCTTCTGATGAAATCAGAAGCTCTTAATGATTATGATCAAATAATTAAAACTCTCTTTCAGGGTTAAAGTTCTCCAGTTCTTTGGCAACTGCTGTCAGGAAAGTGGCGCCAAGGCTTCCGTCTACAATCCGGTGATCGTAGCTCATGCTCAGGTACATCATGTGACGTATGGCAATGCTGTCGCCTGCCGGTGTTTCTATTACCACCGGTCTTTTTTTGATGGCTCCGACTGCCATGATTGCCACCTGAGGCTGGTTGATAATCGGTGTGCCCATCAGGCTTCCAAATGTTCCAACGTTAGTTAAAGTAAATGTGCCACCTTGTGTATCGTCAGCTTTCAACTTTCCGTTTCTTGCTGCATCTGCTAAGTTATTTACCTGTTTGGCCAGTCCAACCATATTTAACTGATCAGCATTTTTTATCACCGGGACGATCAGGTTGCCACTTGGAAGGGCTGTAGCCATGCCAATATTGATATCTTTTTTTACTATGATATTGTTGCCATCGAGTGAGCAGTTGATCAGCGGGAATTTTTTTATGCAACGTACAATAGCTTCAATGAATAAAGGAGTGAAAGTAATCTTTGTTCCTTCTCTTTTCTCGAATTCCTTTTTTACTTTATCTCTCCATTGTACAAGATTAGTTACGTCTGCTTCAGTAAAACTGGTAACATGCGGAGAAGTTTGTTTGCTGCGCACCATATGGTCGGCAATCAATTTCCGCATACGGTCCATTTCTATAACTTCCACATTACCGGTGTAGGTAGTGATTTGCTGGCTGCTGCTTGCTGGTTGATCAGGCTGCACTTTTGCCAGTGGGATTACCATTTCGGAGCTTGTACTTCTGACTTCTGACTTTTGCCCCCCGGACTTTCTTCCACTCACATACTGCAAAATATCTTTCTTTGTCACTCTTCCTTCATTGCCTGTTCCGGGTATGGCCTCCAGCTCAGTCATACTTACACCTTCGCTGGCTGCAATGTTCAATACAAGAGGAGAATAAAAACGATTGCCGGAACCATTGCCGGATGCTGGTTTGAAGCTGGGTGCCGGATGTTGAATCGTTTCAACTACTACCGCTTGCTGAGCAGGCTGGTAATTTGCCGTTTCCTGAACAGGTGTTGTAATAACAGGAGTTGGAGAATTTGTTTCAGCTGCCCCTGTTCTTATTCTGGCAATTACAGTTCCGATAGGGACCACATCATTTACATTAAAAAGAATTTCCTCAATTACACCAGCGGCTGTGCTTGGCACTTCGCTGTCCACCTTATCAGTGGCAATTTCCAGTATTGTTTCATCCATTTGCACAGCGTCACCTGGCTTTTTATGCCATTTCAGTACGGTGGCTTCCATGATACTCTCACCCAGTTTTGGCATTACTAAATCAACAATGGCCATAATATTTTAATTTGTTTATCAGCGACGGAATAAAGCTCATCACCTGTTGGGTTGCACTTGCCTACCGGCAGGCTGGGATGGGCAGGGGACAAGCAATTTTTAACCGGCCAAAGGTAATGATTTGCGATAAAAGGCTATCAACTGTTAGCAAGGATAAATTTGCGTAACAAATTCAACGCATTAGCAGCTGTCATCCCGATATTTCGTTGGCGGTCAAACCGGAGATTAAGTTTAAGTGTTTCTGTTTTTTCTTTATTTCCAACCGCAATCCAAACCGTTCCGACCGGCTTTTCATCTGTTCCGCCCTCTGGTCCCATAATACCGGAAGTGGCCAGTGCAAAATCAACATTAAATTTACTGATAGCACCTTTCACCATTTCCTTTACTGTTTCTTCGCTTACTGCACCAACTGTTAGTAAAGTCTCCTGCTTTACTCCCAGTATATTTTCTTTTATTTCATTGGCATAGCTGATCACACTGCCTTTATAATAAGCTGATGAACCGGAAACAGATGTTATTAAATGGGCAATATACCCGCCTGTACAGCTTTCGGCTGTACCCATTGTTTTACTTTTTCCCTTCAGTATCTTACCAATCACTATTTCAAGCCCCTCATCTTCGTTGGTGACAAGAAAATCTTTTACCAGTTCCTGCAATTTTTCAAAATAGGGCATCAATTCCCTCTCTACTTCCTGTTTATTATCACCCTGAGAGGTCAGTCGCAGTTTTACCATGCCATAATTGGGCAGGTAGGCCAGTTTGATATGTGATGGGAGAGATGGTTCAAAATCTTTCAGCAGTTCAGCGATCATGGATTCTCCTTGCCCTGCAGTGAATGCTGTTTTGTGAACAATGGCGGGCATTTTGAATGTGGATAATAACCTGGGAATCACTTCATCTATCATTAATCCTTTCATTTCATGTGGTACACCGGGTAGAGAAATGAAAACAGCCACGGCCCCCCCACCCCCCACAGGGGGGATTTTGTTTTCAGACAGTTTGGTATTTCTTTCTTTCAACCGGAGAACAATAGTGTTGATTACATTATCTGTATCAGTTAGAACTTGGTTATTAGTAAATCGAATAACTTCAAAGCCCAATTTGTTCAAATTTTTTGTTCTTTCTTCATCACTGATTTTATTTTCCGGCAACTGATGATACAAACCGTCAACTTCAATAATCAATTGCTCAGAAAGACAGACAAAATCAGCAATGTAGTTTGAAATGATATGTTGTCGTCTGAATTTAAATCCCGACATTTTTTTTCCCCGTACAATAGTCCACAATACATTTTCTGCTTCAGTAGGATTGCTACGATGTGCAGCAACAAATTCTTTTAGTAAACTATAAGTTGTGGGGTCGGCTCTTAGATACTCATCATGTTTCTTTGTATCATCGGGTTTTAAATCCCCCCTGCGGGGGGAGGGGGGGATGAACCACATCCCCGGTGCTGTTCCTCTTTTATTATGCAAAACAATACAATTATCCGGTACTTCAGCCTGTTTCAGGTTTCGTTCCAGCATGGGCCCGGGACGGCGGAATACTTTTTCAAACAAATATTTTACATGTGCCAATACTTCTTCATTCACCACCAGTTTGCCACCAAAATACTTACAGAGCAAAGGTTTGGTGATATCATCGGCAGTTGGGCCAAGTCCCCCGGTAATAATAACAATGTCAGATTGTTTGCCCTCTTCATCCAAAGCATTCCAGATATCATCATATACGTCACCCACAGCCACCCGGCGTTTTACCCAAACACCAATTTTATTCAGCTCCTGGGCGATGAATGCAGAGTTAGTATCAATGGTTTGGCCGATCAGTAATTCATCGCCGATGGTGATGATGGAGGCATTAACAGAATTCGAACTCATTTAAGATATGATTAGAACGAAATGAAGTAATTTGACTGCAAAGTTATAACCACTGAACTATGAAAAAAGTTTTCTTACTGATTGCTGGGTGTTTGTTATTCATAAGCGGCATTGTAGCTCAGACCGTTTCGCAACGTTTGCAAAAAGCCTTTCAGCAATTTGAAACCGATAGCCAGTTGCGTCATGCCATCAGTTCACTATATGTCATTGATGCGAAGACGGGTCAGGTGGTATTTGATAAAAACTCACAGGTTGGTCTGGCACCAGCTTCTACTCAAAAGATCATTACAAGTGTAACGGCGTTTGAGTTGTTGGGAAGGGGATATGTTATACCTATGTATGTAAGATATTCAGGATATACCCAAAGGGATACTTTGTTTGGTGACATAATACTTGATGTTTGGGGTGATCCGACTTTTGGAAGTAACAGGTACTATAATAAGAAAGAGTTTATTCTCTCTTTTATTCTCTCTTCCATTGAATTGCTTAAGGTAAAAGTACTTAATGGGAATATTATTATTAATGACTCCAGGATTGATAACCTGTCAATTCCTGATGGTTGGATATGGCAAGATATCGGGAACTATTACGGAGCACCATCTAAGGGATTAAACTGGATGGAGAACCAGTTTGATATTCTTCTTTCATCTGGTAATATCCTCGGAGATACAACAAAAATTATAAAGTTCATTCCGGATATGAAGTTTGAAAGGGTAGTTAATGAAGTTGTTACAGCTCCTAAAGGGTCAGGAGATAATGCTTATGTTTACTTATTGCCAGGATCCAATACTTTATTAGTCAGAGGAACAATCCCTGTAAACGAAGTATCATTTAAAATTTCTGCATCACTATTAAATCCAAACTTACTTTTTTCAAGTATGTTGAAAGACAAGATATCTGCCAGTAATATCAAGTTGTTGGGAAGTATTTTGGATTCCAAACATTGTAAAGACAACAATATAAAAATCCCAGATGTATGGGATGATTTGGGTGTTACATCTTCCCCATCCCTCGATTCTATCATTTATTGGTTCAACAGAAAAAGCATCAACCTCTACGGAGAAGCATTAATAAAAACCTTTGCCTACGAAAAGCAAGGCTTTGGTTCAACCGATAGCGGCGTAGTTATTGTAAAGAAATTCTGGAAAGACAAGGGTCTTGATGAAGATGAACTGAATATTTATGACGGCTCCGGCCTTTCACCGCTCAACCGTGTTACCACTCATGCACAGGTAGAGATATTGAAGTATGCAAAAACAAAGGATTGGTTCCCGTATTTCTACAAATCATTGCCAGAGTATAACGGGATGGCCATGAAAAGTGGCACCATCAGCGATGTAAAAGGATTCTGCGGTTATCACAAAGCCAAAGATGGAAAGGAGTACATCTTTTCTTTCTTAGTGAACAATTATAGCGGCAAAACATCCTGGGTGGTCAGTAAAATGTATAAGGTACTGGATGAACTGAAGTAGTGAGTGATTAATAGTGAATGGTGAATAGGAAGAAAATCGCTACTTTCAGGGTTAACTACAAACGAAACTAATTACTATGGCTGAACAAAATTTTAAAAACCACAGCCGGCTGGTACCAGGCTTCCACGGTGTTACCTTTTTGTTGATTGTGGCTGGTCTGATCGGTAGTGTTGTCAATCTTTTTCATGCAGATGCTGCTACGCATTATTCTGCCGCATTGCTTGTCGTTGTATTTTTGGCAGTGCTTGGTGTGGCCTGGTATGCGAGGGTCTTTGCTTTAAAGGCACAGGACAGGGCTATCCGGGCAGAAGAGAATTTCCGGCACTTTATTTTAACCGGTAAGCCATTGGATAAGCAATTACGTTTAAGTCAGATCATTGCACTTCGTTTTGCCAGTGATGAGGAGTTTCCTGTTTTGGCAAAAAAAGCCGTGGAAGAGAAACTTTCCCAGAAACAAATTAAGCAGGCTGTTCAGCACTGGAGGGCAGATTATCACCGGGTGTAATCAGAACCGGAAGCGGTTAAAAAAGCTCATGTCCATATTCAGCAGCCAGGGTGAAGCAATGGCAGCAGCCCAGATAAGGAAAATGAAAATTTTTCCGGCGATGGAAATGTCCTGTATCAGGTGGCGATGCAACAGGCTTTGCACCATGGTCATTATTTTTTCTTCCTTATGGCTATATTCATATGGCGGGGAAGGTGCTACCTCTTTGAAAGCCGGATGTTCTTCTATTAATATATTCCGGATTTTCCAGTAATCAGCATCCGGAAGTTCTTCGTATTCAAGATCGGTATTGATATTTTCAGCTTCAATCCTTTTTTCAATATGGCCCACTTTCTTTTCGCCGGCAAGCCGCAGCAGCATCATAGCTGGGAACAATAATAAGGGATAGAATGGAAGCTTAATGGCCAGCAGGCATAAAAAAGCAGCAGATAAAAAAACAAAAACCTTACTCCAGGCACTTTCTTCTTCGAGAAACACCCTGTTCAGTAACTGTCCTCCGTCTAAAGGGTAAATGGGAAAAAGATTGATCAGGTTAAGAATGATAAACAGAAAACCGATCCTGGATGAGGAAACATCAAGAAAATATGTTCCCAATCCCTGCTGATCAGCAATCAATAAAGCTGCGCCAATGATTATTCCGGGCAACGGGCCTGCGAGTAAAATAACAGCTGATTGTAATTGTGATACTTCTCTTTTGCTGCCCGATACATAAGCTCCGAGTAACGGGATAAAGAAAATACCCAATTCATTGTACCGGTAACATTTCATTGCAATGAAATGCCCTAGTTCATGTATCATCACAATAGCGGTTATAAGTAATAATATCTTATAACTTGGGAAAATATAGTAACCAATTACCAGGTAGGCGGCAAGACTGATAAATGAACGCAGCCATATATTCGACTTTACTTCCGGCTTTTGGTATTTTGGTGGAATAATAATGGATTCTTGTGATGAAGTAACAGGTTCTTCATTTTTCATCTCTCCGGGAAACTCAGTAAAATTATCCATCAATTAAAATTAGGAAAAATAAAATTGCAGTTTTGCCAGCAATTGGCCGGGCATTGTGGTTTTCTTCATTGTTTTTGCTTCCATAAAGTACAATATGATCTTGCCTATTGCCAGCAATTCGTTTTCTTCATTAAAAACCTCGTGGTGAAATTCTATCTTATGATGAGCCGGTAATTCTTTAAGCATAGTTTTTATTGTCAGCAGGTCATCATACTTTGCTGGACGGAGATACCGGCAGTGCACATCCACCACCGGCATTATCACACCCATCTTTTCCATATCAGCATAAGTAAATCCAAGCTGTCGTATGGATTCCGCCCTGGCCGATTCAAAATAAGGGAAATAGTTGCTGTGATAGACGACACCCATTTGGTCAGTTTCTGCGTAGCGTACTCTTACCTGCGTATCAGTTGTGAACATAATTTTTATTTTGGACTCCGATTTTTAATAAGTTCTTCTGTATCTCATGGCAGGGAAGATAATAACTATTTTCCTATCACTCTGTCCATGCAGATGTTTCCGGGCCTCCAATAAAAAAAGCTGCTGATTTGAAGTTTATTGTACCAGAAAGAATGAAAAATGTTAAAGCATACATAATCTCTTACTTATCCACACCTGTTTGGAATGATGTTTGGTCTCCCTTGAAATAATTTGAATATTCGCAACGTTAATCCACCATCGGTTAAAGGACAAATCAATGAAGAATCTAAGTTTACCTGTTTTAGCCATTCTTTTCAGTGTTTCCGTTTCTTCTCAACAGACCCGCTTTTATTCAGACCCCGAAGAAAAATTTAAAGAGGCGAAAGAATATTATCAAAAGGAACAATACAGCCTGGCTTACCCGCTTTTCAGGCAATTAAGGCAATCTGTAAGAGAAACGGATAAGGCTAATACAGCTATTTCTGTACAGGAAATAAATTATTATACGATTGTTTGCGGGTTGAAGCAGGGAGAAGGACGTTCGGAACAGGAAGCCCAGGAATATATTGATGTGGAGAAGAATGATGCCCGGGTGCAGATGATGAATTATCACCTGGCTGAATTCCATTTCCGCAACGAGCAGTTTGCTGATGCGGCCACCCGGTATGAACAGACTAATATAGCCAACCTCAGCAACCGGGAAATAGCAGATATGAAATTTCACCAGGGCTATTCTTATTTCACCCTGCAACGGTTTGCTTCTGCCAAACCACTTTTCAACAGCATACGTTCTATTAAGGATGACCCTAATTACCTGGATGCTAATTATTATTATGGATTTCTTGCTTTCAGGGATGGTCAGTACCGGGAGGCATTGGAAGCTTTTAAAATAGTGGAGAATGAAAAGAATTATGCTACCGTTGTACCTTATTATATAGCACAGATTTATTATGTGCAGGGCAGAAAAGACGAGGCTATTACTTATATACAAAATAAGCTGCAGGCAGGGAGCAGTTCCCAGTATTATGATCTTGAATTAAAGCAGATGCTGGGTCATGCTTACTTTGAAAGGAAAGAATATGCAAAAGCACTTCCGTACCTGGCGGACTTTGTTGGCAGGTCCAAAAAAGTCAGAAGAGAGGATTTATATGAATTGTCTTACAGCTATTACCAGTCCAACCAGCTGGCCAAAGCTATTGACGGTTTCAAACAACTGAGCGGAAAAGATGATTCGTTGAGCCAGCATGCTATGTACTTGCTGGGGGATTCTTATTTAAAAACGGGACAGAAATCTAATGCAAGGAACGCTTTTCTATTTTGTTCTTCGAACAGCAGTAACCCGGAGCAAAAAGAGATCTCAAAATACCAGTATGCCAAACTTTCATATGAATTAGGTTACCAGGACGAGGCATTGAACAGCCTTAGTTCTTTTTTAGCAGATTATCCCGGTTCAAAATACAATACAGAGGCGAAAGAGTTAATGATCGATGTGCTGGCTAATACCAATAATTATAAAGATGCACAGTCGTTGCTGGAAAGCCTGGCTAAGCCATCAGAGAATGCAAAAAGATTATACCCGAGAATTTTATATGGCCGTTCTACAGAACTCATCAATGATGGAAGGTTGTCAGAAGCAGACGCTTTACTTGATAAAGCATTAAAAGACCCCAATAATGGTTCCGTTCTTCCATTACTGAATTTCTGGAAAGGAGAACTGGCCTATCGCAATAATAAAATAGACGATGCCATAAAGCATTACAATGCTTATGTAAGCGGCGGTTCGCCGACAGGCGGAGAAGCTAATGCGGCCAATGCCCGATATAACCTCGGGTATTGCTACCTGCGAAAAGAAAACTACCCTGTTGCGCAGACTTTTTTTGAGCCCCTTGGGAGAAATCCTTCTTTGAGTTCTTCTTCTTTTGTGCAGGATGCCTATATCCGTACTGCTGATTGCTATTTCATGCAAAAGGAGTACAGCAAGGCAAAAACACATTATGATAATGTAATTAAGTTTTCGTGGCCGGCGGAAGATTATGCTACTTTCCAGAATGCCATGCTGGCGGGTGTCAGAAGTTCATCAGAAAAGATATCACTGATGAACACAATGATGCGGAAATTCCCCACTTCTTCGTTGGTTACCGATGCAAATATGGAAGTGGCCAATACATATATGGGTGATGAACGCTTCCGGGAAGCAATACCTTTTTTGGGTAATGTGATCAAAAACAGTAACAACGCCAGTCTTATTCCACAGGCTTATCTTAAGCTGGGAACCTCTTATTATAATATTGATAATAATACCGAGGCATTAAAACAGTTTAAAACATTGGTTGAAAAATACCCGAACTCACCCGAAGCTGAGGATGCACTGGATAATGTGAAAACAATTTATGTGGAGGATGGTAAGCCAGGTGAGTATGCCAATTTCATGCGCCAGGCAGGCAGGCCGCTAAGTGTGAGTACTGAAGATTCACTTACGTATGCTGCTGCTGAAAAGCAATATGATGATCAGAATATTAATGCTGCCTTGGCCGCTTTCAATGAGTACCTGCAAAAATTCCCTGATGGTGTTTATGTACTTGACGCCAATTTCAACAGGGCAGAGATATATTATTCAAAAAAGGACTGGAATAATGCATTGGGGGGATATGATGTGGTAGCCGCCAATGCACCAAACAAGTATGCAGAAAGGGCAGTGCTGACTGCAGCCAGGATCAACTTCTTCGAATTAAAAAATTACCAGAAAGCAGAAGGCTATTATGCACAGCTTAAACAAATAACCGCCGGCCAGGAAAATAAACTGGAGGCTATGCGGGGATTGCTCCGTTGTCAATACCAGTTACAAAAATGGACAGAGGCGGTTGATAATGCAAGGGAACTGACGGCTGCAAAAGGAAGCAGTGCAGACGATAAATCACTTGCCAATATGGCTATTGCCAAATCCTACCAGGTGGGTGGTGATTATGGGAATGCCATCACTAATTTTAAATCGGTGGTGCAGATCAATAAAGCGGCACTGGCAGCCGAAGCCCGTTATGAAATAGCCAGTTGTTATTTTCAACTGAATAAGTTAACAGATGCTGAAAAATCTGCTTTTGAAACTATCAACAAATCGGGATCTTATGACTATTGGGTAACGAAAGCCTACATCCTGCTTGGAGATGTTTATTATGCCCAGAAAGATTATTTCAACGCAAAAGCTACATTCCAGAGTATTGTAGACAATACATTGAATGCAGAACTGAAAAATGAGGCGCAGGCAAAACTGAATAAAGTAACAGATGAAGAAAGTAAATCAAGTAAGGTTGATAATTAATATCCCGTAATTGAAAACAGAAAGTAACAATGAAACAAGCACTATATAAAGTTTTATTTCTTGGATTTGGAATTGGGTTGGTAAATATTTCATTTGCACAAAAGGATACGACCGGTAAGGGCGGAGTTACTATCGTATCCAGTTTTAAACCGGTATTGCGTGAAGCGGCAAAGATTAATTTTAATGCAACACCCCCTTCCCCCGATACCACTAAAGCAAGACTGAATTACGAAATTCCCAATCAAAACCTCATGTTGGGATATCAGCCAGGTTCTTTAAAGCCATTGGCGCTGGCTATTGATTCGGTTGTTAAGTTTGATAACAGCAGTTATATCAAAGCTGGTTTTGGAAGTTTGCGTACTCCTTACATACAGGCTGGTATCAGCCTGGGTGATGGAGAGACAGCCGGATTGAACATTTATGCAAAGCATGTAGCATCTGAAAGTAAAAGAGATTTTCAGAAATTCAGCAGTACTAATATTAAGTTATCAGGTTATTTTAAATCGGGTAATAACCTGCAATGGGACGCCGGGTTAGGTATGAAGCGGGATAGAACTTATAAGTATGGATATCTTCCGGCAACGCTGGTATTTCCGGCTGATTCGTTAAAACAAAGCTTTCAGACTATCAGTGGAAGAGTGGCTTTTCATAACATCAACAAAACAGAATTTGGATTAACCTATGCTCCGGAAATAAAGATTGATGTATTTACTGACAACCTTAAAAACAGCGAGAGCAATACCGTATTGAATGCGCCTTTACAAAAAACGATCGGGAAAGAGTTTGCAGTAAATCTTGGTATTACTTTCGACCTTACCCGTTTCTCACCTGAGAACAAATCGGCTGTCAACAATACTATGTATTATATTTCTCCATCGGTTTTATATAAGACAGCACAACTCAATATTCAGGCAGGAATTCGTCCGTCATGGGATAATAGTAAGTTTAAAATGTTCCCGAATATACTCGCAGATGTCAGTACACAGGATAAGCGATTCACTTTCCAGGCCGGGTGGACAGGTTATATCCGCAAAACAACTTATCAATACCTGGCAGGACAAAACCCCTGGCTATGGCTGCCCGGCACTCTTCGTAACACATGGATAGAAGAAAGATTTGCAGGATTCAAGGGAACAGTAGGGGATCATTTCAGCTATGCAGCAAAAGTTGGGTTCAATAAATTAAATAACCAACCACTTTTCATTAATGATACTACTGCAGCAGGTGACGGTAAATCTTTCCAGGTTGTATACGAGGACAAAATGAATGTGGTAAATTTTTCGGGAGAACTGGGATACAACGTAGGTGAAAAATTTTCAATGATTACCGGCCTCATCTTTAACCAATATTCAGGATTTCAATCACAGGCAAAAGCCTGGGGTATGATACCATTAGAGTTGAAAACAAATTTGCGGTTACAGATCATAAAAGATCTGTGGTTGAAAACCGATTTATTTGCCTGGAGCGGATCGCAATACCTGAAAAAAGATAATACACCGGCCAAACTGGATGGGGCTTTTGATCTGAATGCCGGACTTGAATTCAAGATCACCAAAAACATCAATTTGTGGACACAGTTCAATAACCTTTTCAACAAAGAATACCAGCGTTGGAATCAATATCCTGTTTATGGGTTCAACTTTGTCGGCGGAGTCGTATTTTCGTTCGATCAAAAGAACTGATGATGTACGCAGAATTGTATCAATATCTTATACAGTATAAACAATTACCTGTGCCGGGGATCGGCACTTTTTTAGTAGAAAGAATACCCGCTGCTATTAATTTTCCTGAAAGGAAAATAGAGCCACCTGTTTATGGAGTTTCATTACAACCGGTGAGCAACTCTCCTTCAAAGAGTTTCTTTATATGGCTTGGTGCTGCTCTGCAGGTATCTGACAGGGAGGCGGTGATCCGTTACAATGATTTTGCTTTTGATCTGAAGAGCCAGCTATCTGGTGGTGATATTGTCAACTGGAACGGGGTAGGTCAACTGAGCAAAGGTTTGGCTGGTGACATAAAATTCATTCCACAGGAAAAAAGATCTTTGGAATCATCCGTAAAAGCAGAGAAAGTGATGAGAGAAAAGGCTGAGCATATGGTCAGGGTGGGAGAGGATGAAAAGACCTCTGCCGAGATGACCGAACTGTTGAGTCACACAGATGAAAAGAAATCTTATTGGTGGGCTTATGCATTAATAGTGATTGTTCTTTCGGTTATGTTTATTGGCTGGTATTTTTCTGAGAATGGGATTAGCATGTCGTCCACCTCTAATAGTAGGAAATTAGTTCCGGCAGAAGTGCCAAAAGCAACGTACAAAGCACTGTAACAGGTTTTCATTTTCATTTAATCATTTTGGTTTTACTTTGCTGCTTTCTGTTATGAAGGAGCTGATACATTATACTCATTGCCCGGTTTGCGGATCGGCCGAATTAAAACCTGTCTTATCTGCAAAAGATCATACTGTAAGCGGTGAAAAATTTGCTGTGTTAGAGTGTAATCAGTGTACACTTCGCTTTACACAAGATGTGCCGGATGCGGCATCTATTTCTCCCTATTATAAGTCAGAAAATTATATTTCGCATACCAATACGTCGAAAGGACTGATCAATGGACTCTACCAGTCAGTACGGAAAAGAACGCTGAAGCAAAAAAGAAGACTGGTTGAAAAGATAACCGGAGTTAAAAATGGAAAACTACTGGATGTAGGAAGCGGAACAGGCGCCTTTGCCAGTGAAATGAAACGAAATGGTTGGGAAGTAACCGGGCTGGAACCAGATCAAGATGCCAGGAAAGTAGCGAAAGAATCGTTTAACATTGAACTTTCCGATATAAGTCAATTCTACCAGTTACCAGATAATAGTTTTGACGCTATCACTTTTTGGCATGTGCTGGAGCATGTGCATGAGTTGCAGGCATATATGGCAAAACTAAAAACCTTGTTGACAGAAAAAGGAAGATTGTTTATTGCGGTACCTAACTACACTTCGAAAGATGCTTCCATTTATAATGAATATTGGGCGGCATATGATGTGCCGAGACATTTGTACCATTTTTCACCCCAATCGATGAAAGTGCTGGTAGAAAAACACGGTATGAAGTTATTGCTGCAGAAGCCTATGTGGTATGACAGTTTTTATGTTTCTATGCTAAGCAGTAAATATAAAAGCGGGAAAACAAATCTCATTACTGCCTTTTTTAATGGTCTTCGTTCCAACAGTATAGCATTGGGTGATGTAAAAAAATGCAGCTCTGTGATTTATATTATCGGCAAATAATTATTGGCCAAACTGTACTTCATATAATTCCGGCCACAATTTACCGGTTATATAGATTTTTTTAGCCGCTGGGTCATAAGCAATGCCATTCGGTACTTCTGCATTTGGATCTAAGGCTTTTGCCCTGTCCCACATTTGAGTAAGATCTGCTTTGGCAACGATCTCGCCTGTATTCGGGTTGATTTTGAAAATATAGGGGTAGGTATATTGATTGGCATATACAAACCCGTCAATATATTCCAGTTCATTCAGGTTGAAAGTAGGACTTCCGGCTTCTGTAACGGTTTGTGTTTTGGTCAGTTTAAATGTAGAAGGCTCGTAGTAAAAAAGGTCTCCACTGCCATTACTGGCAATAAGACTTTTGCCATCTGTTGTTAACCCCCATCCTTCGATGTCGATAGAGAATTCTTTAATTTTTTTGAAATCTTTCAGTGCATAAACAAAAACGGTTTTTTCTTTCCAGGTAAGCTGATAGATTGTATCATTTAAAATAGTAACACCTTCTCCGAAAAATTTAGGATCAAGCGATATTTCCTGTTGACTTTTACCTGTCTTCAGATCTACTTTTTTTAATTTCGATTTACCATAGTTTCCTGTTCCCTCATATAATTCGCCATTATAGATCAGTAAACCTTGTGTGTATGAGGAAGTGTCATGCGGATAAGTACCCACTATAGAATAGCTCATACTTTTCGGTGCATTGGCGGGCGGAGTACCAGCAGGTTTATCTTCATTTTTACAGGCCGTCAGCGAAAAAAGAGCGGCCAAAAAAAATAATTTCTTCATTTGACGATGAGATAGATTCCTGCAAAAATAAGCACTGGCAGCGGGTTTGGCTGTTAAAGCTTTAAAAAGAGTGCTGTGATATAGGGAAAATACGGTAGCTATTTGTATATGAATATTGGAATAAAAGATTATATTTGATTTTCTAACCTTGTTCGTCGAAAACTTCATTTCTGAATCGTATCCCTGAGACGCCTTTTCATTTCCCAATAATCCTTTACTATTTCCAATTTCGCATGAATGACACATGGCATTAATGCTATGGCCATACCTCAAAGAAAAAACAATTTGGAACTATGAAGGCGGGAAGTATTATTTTATTCTTCTTACTGGCATTCACCAGCAGCCAGCTGACAGCTCAGATGAACTGTGCCACGACTTCCTATAGCCGGGAGAAAATGAGGAACAATCTTTCCCTGGCTGATAATATCAAATCTATAGAACGGTTTACTCAACAGATCATAGAAAACCAAACGACGAACCGGATTGAAAGCAGTGTGATCAAAATTCCGGTAGTGGTTCATATTCTTTATCACAACCCTTCAGAAAAAGTAAATGATGCCGCAGTTGCTGCCCAACTGGAAATTCTTAATAAATGTTTCCGGAGATTGAATGTTGATGCAGCTAATACCCCGGAACGTTTTAAACCGGTTGCAGCCGATTGTGAAATTGAATTCCAACTGGCAACTTCTGATCCCTTCAAAAGATATACAAGTGGTATCGTTCGCAAATACACTCCGGTTACCAAGTGGATGATGGATGATAAAATGAAGTTTTCAGACGAGATGGGCGATGATGCATGGGATACCAAAAGCTATCTGAATATATGGGTCTGTAATATGGAAAAATTTGCAGGCTATTCCAGTTTGCTTGGAGGGCCGGAAAATGTGGATGGGATTGTGATGGGCTTAGCGGCCTTTACTGAATCAGGTAATAAGACTATTGTGCATGAAGCAGGACATTGGTTGGGCCTGAAGCATCTCTGGGGTGATGAATATTGCGGTGATGATGGAGTGGAAGATACCCCACAACAAGCAAGCTATACAACAGGTTGTCCTGCAAACATCAGAATTACCTGCGGGAACGGACCAAATGGGGATATGTACAGTAACTATATGGATTTTACCAACGATGCCTGTACTAATCTTTTCACAGAAGGACAGAAAGCAAGGATGAGAGCTTTGTTTGTAGCAGGAGCTGCGAGGAACTCAATAATGTATTCAAAAGGATTGGATGCCCCGTTGATATTTGAGATTCCTTTGCCAGAGCAAGATCCAAAATGGCTTGAAGCAAGACTCTACCCCAATCCTGCTGCTACTACCATGATGCTTGATCTGTCATATGACATCCGGTGGGTGGGTAAAACAATTTTTATCACCAATGCACTGGGGCAAAATGTTATGAATGTGGCGATTACGTCAAGAAATCAGCAAATTAATGTGAGCCGCCTGCAACCCGGTCTATATTTCCTTGCAGCGAAAAAGGAAGATGGGGAGTCTATAAAAATGAAGTTTGTAAAACTGTAATAGTCGCAACCAAGATATATACTAACGGCAAGCAAAGGAGTCGCTGAATAAGCGGCTCTTTTTTATTCTACGGGAATGAATAATAGCAGCAACTGTAAGAACAAGAACTTTCTCTTTTATGACATATATTGAAGAAGGGTCACCAGTTTTCTGGTAACCCTTCCCATTTTTTAGTTATAGTTCTTTCTATATATGAATTGCTTCTCCGTAGGCCACTTCAATCGCATCTTTGATGCTTTCGCTGATGGTCGGATGGGGGTGAATAGCGTTCAGCACCTCATGATAAGTAGTTTCCAGCTTACGGGCTGTTACTGTTTCAGATATCATTTCTGTCACATTATATCCTATCATATGGGTACCGAGCCATTCTCCGTATTTAGCATCAAAAATAACTTTGATAAAACCTTCGGTATGGCCGGCAGCCGATGCTTTACCACTGGCACTTAACGGGAACTTACCTACTTTCACTTCAAAGCCTGCTTCCTTTGCCTGTTTTTCTGTGTAACCAACAGAAGCGATCTCAGGGACACAATATGTACAACCGGGAATATTATTGTAATCAATTGCTTCTGGCTGATGATGATATTTTTTTTCATTATATGCGATTGCTTCTACACAAACAATACCTTCTTTGCTAGCAACGTGGGCCAATGCCTGGCCAGGTGAGCAATCGCCGATAGCATATACGCCGGGTACATTTGTTTGGCCATATTTATCAACCATAATGCGCCCCTTATCTGTTTTGATGCCCAATTCTTCCAGGCCAATACCCTCGATGTTTGCTGCCACACCAACAGCACTGAGTAACATATCCGCTTCCAGTATTACTTCACCGGAGGCAGTCTTCACTTTAGCTTTTACTCCATTACCGGCAGTATCAACAGAAGTTACTTCACTGCTTGTCATAATTGTGATCCCATTCTTTTTGTATTGCTTTTCCAGTTCTTTGGAAATTTCCTCGTCCTCAACAGGAACGATACGGGGCAGAAATTCAACAATGGTCACTTTTGTTCCCATACTGTTATAGAAATAAGCAAACTCTACTCCGATAGCGCCGCTCCCTACTACGATCATTGATTTTGGCATTTCCGGTAAGACCATTGCTTCACGATAACCGATGATCTTCTTGCCATCAATCGGCATAGCGGGCAATTGGCGGCTGCGTCCGCCAGTAGCAATGATGGTATGTTTTGCTTCTACTATTTGTTTTTTGCCATCCTTATCGGTTACTTCCAGTTTACCTTTCGCTACCAGTTTACCAAATCCCATTATTACATCGATCTTGTTCTTCTTCATCAGGAACTGCACACCCTTGCTCATTTTATCAGCTACACCACGGCTTCTTTTAATAATTGCATCAAACTGGGGAGTTCCACTGGCCTCGATACCAAAATCCTTTGCATGTTTGATATATTCATTTACCTGGGCACTTTTCAATAAAGCTTTAGTAGGAATACAACCCCAGTTGAGGCAAATACCCCCGAGGCTTTCCTTTTCAATTACTGCTGTTTTAAAACCTAACTGAGCAGCCCGTATCGCCGCTACATAACCGCCGGGGCCACTACCAAGAACAACTACATCGTATGCCATATTTTATTGATTAGTTGGTAAATAATTTGAATAATAACGAGGAGCGAAGTTATCTGAAAAGAGGCAATTAGGCAAAAAGCTCCGTAACCCGCAGCCCATCTGCTTTTACTGCCGCTGAAGGAAAATAAACCCGCCAAATGTATTTCTCATACTATTTTAGCACCCGATTCTGATACATGAGAATAATCTTTACTTTTTTTATCCTTGTTATTTGCCTTTACAATGGTCTGGGACAACCCGACGCCGGAAGAAATATCCGGATAATCATACAAAATGAAACCCGCCTCGGTCTTGCCAATGCCACAGTTACTTTGTTTAAGAATGATTCGACAATAGCTAAAACAGCCATTACAGATTCTTCAGGATTGGCTGATTTCAATGGAATTCTACCGGGAAATTATTCTATCCGTGTGCGGCTGATCGGCTACCAGGATGGAGGTATATCAATGATAGACCTCTATAATAATTCGTCCGTCAGTGAAACTATCATTCTTAAACCGGAGGATGGATTATTACAGGATGTAACAATTACCAGTAAAAAACCGTTTGTGCAGTTTCTGCCGGATAAAACGGTGGTAAATGTAGAGGCCGGTATCACTAATGCAGGTGCCACTGCTATGGAAGTACTGGAAAAATCTCCCGGTATTACCATTGGGAGAGACGGTACGATCAGCATGAAGGGGAAGCCACAAGTAATGGTTTTAATTGACGGTAAACAAACCCAGCTAAACGGAGCTGAACTGCAGGCCTATCTTTCCGGTCTCAGTGCTTCACAGATTGATGTAATTGAACTCATAGATAATCCGGGTGCGAAGTTTGACGCAGCAGGTAATGCCGGGATCATTAATATCAGGACAAAAAAGAACAGGCAAAAAGGTTTCAATGGATCATTGAGCGTCAGTTTAGGACAAGGCTTTTATACAAAGAGTAATAACAGCTTTACATTTAACTACAGAACCGGTAAGGTTAATTTATTTGCTAATTATAGTATGAGGGCCGGTTATGAAAAGATGAACATGTATGCCCTTCGCAAGTATTTTAATACAAGCGGTGCTGATTCGCTTTTACTTGATCAGCCCAATTTCACAAAAACAAAAATAACTGCACATAACATAAAAGCCGGGGCAGATTTTTTTGTAAGCCCGAAAACTACCTTGACGCTGGTATTTACCGGCAATCTTAATAAACGTAATGTAAGCAGTGTCAGTACCATCGACTGGATGTCTCCTTCATATGTGATCGATTCAACCATCAATACATGGGGTACCAGGGATACAAGATTTGAGAGAGCCGGGGTTAATTTTAATACCAGGCATAGCTTCAGCAGCAATAGCGAATTGTCTGCTGATATTGACTTTATTAAATTCGATATTGAAGGAGGACAAAATTTCCAGACACAGGTAGATGCACCGGGAAGCGTGGTATACATAACCAGGGGTAACATTCCCTCGGCTTTGAACATTTTTGCTGCTAAAGTTGACTATTCGAAAAGATATAAGCAGCTACTTTTCGAAACGGGGCTGAAAACTGCCAGTACAAATACAGATAACCTGGCCCAGTATTACTATTTTGATGGAAGTTCCTGGCAAGATGACTTTAGCCGCAGTAACCACTTTTTGTACGATGAAAAGATTCATTCCGGATATGCCAGCCTCGATGCTGAAAAAGGTAAGTGGCATTGGCAGACCGGCCTCCGGTATGAGTTAACTTCTTACCGGGCCAACCAGCTTGGCAACACCGTGGTAAAAGATTCATCCTTTAACAGAAATTATGGCAGCCTTTTCCCATCCGCTTTTATTTCATATAATGCAGATAGCATTAATAATTTCACGTTGCGGTTTGGAAGAAGAATCGACAGACCCCAATTTCAAAACCTGAACCCATTCCTTGTCACTATTAACAAGTATACTTTTGAAAGTGGAAATCCTTTCATCCGGCCGCAGTATACATGGAATACGGAACTGGTGTACACATATAAACAAATGCTGTCTGCAGGTGTTTCTTATGGCTACCTGAAGGATTATTTTTCACAACTATTTGTGATTGATTCTAACAGTAGTAATGTAAACAAGAACATTATTATTTACACAAGAGGTAATGTAGGAAAATTTCACAATTTCGGGATGACGGCAAGTTTGCAACTGCCTGTTACAAACTGGTGGAGGATGACATCCGTTGTTGTTTACAATCATAAAATTATCGAGGGTTTCGTCTGGGCACCATATAAGGCTGTAATTAACCAGGTTAATATCAGCCTGAATAATCAGTTCCAGTTCAAAAAGGGATGGTCGGCTGAGTTGAGCGGGTACTATCTCTCAAACAGCCAGATTGATCTGCAGGAAGTACTAACGCCTCAAGGAGAGATGTCGGCCGGGGTTTCAAAACAGGTGCTTAAGAACAGGGCCACTATCCGGCTGACAATCAGGGATATCCTGTATACTCAGAATTATTCGGGGTACTCAAAGTTTGAAAACTCTGATGAACCTTTCAGAGTGAAATGGGATTCCCGTGTAGCGAGGATTACCTTTAGCTGGAGGTTTGGCAAGGCCATGAAGCAGCCAAAACGAACAGGCGGCGGGGCAGATGATGAAATTAACCGGGTTGGGGTTGGTAACTGACCGGTTTTGGAGTTGAAAATCAACAGGGACTGGTTTTACAGGTATTTTCAACAGATGGGTAAAAAAAACTCAAAATACGGTCAGAAATCTG
>Ga0116142_10001965_pt1 | contig 23334 bp, 23 predicted proteins | sample AD_UKC033_MetaG_FD_89785 | JGI IMG/M metagenome (GOLD analysis project Ga0116142, IMG submission 89785) | Active sludge microbial communities of municipal wastewater-treating anaerobic digesters from USA - AD_UKC033_MetaG | ecosystem: Engineered > Bioreactor > Anaerobic > Digestate | place: USA... | reverse complement strand
TACTTTGAGGTCATCGGTGCACTGGTCTCGAGGTCGCGCATCTTTCAGATGAAGCCCCTGAGTGACGAGCAAGTGCTGGAAATCCTTCGCCGAGCCCTGGCCGACGAAGAGCGGGGCCTGGGAAAGATACCGGTCAGGGTGGAGGAAGAAGCCCTCCAGCATCTGGTGCAGGTCGCTGGCGGCGACGCCCGCAACGCGCTCAACGCGCTGGAACTGGCTGTTACCACTACGCCGGCCAATCGCCAGGGTCAGGTCGTCATAGACCTCGCGGTGGCCCAGGAATCGATCCAGCGTCGGGCGCTGCTCTACGACCGCGACGGCGACGCTCACTACGACACCATCTCGGCATTCATCAAGAGTCTGCGTGGAGGAGACCCGGACGCGGCCCTCTACTGGATGGCGCGGATGATCTACAGCGGCGAAGACCCGCGGTTTATCGCCCGGCGTATGATCATTCTGGCGTCGGAGGACGTAGGTCTGGCCGATCCGCAGGCCCTGGTCGTGGCCACCGCGGCGGCTGAAGCCCTGGAGTGGGTCGGCCTGCCCGAGGCCCAGTACGCCCTCGCCGAAGCGGCCATCTATCTGGCCACAGCGCCCAAGAGCAACTCCTGTGGCGCCTACTTCCAGGCCCTCGCCGAAGTGGAGCGCCTTGGCGTGACCGACGTGCCGAATCACCTCAAGGACACGACCCGTGACGGCGGCGCCCTCGGTCACGGCAAGGGATACCGCTATCCCCATGAGTTCCCCGAGCACTGGGTGGACCAACAGTACCTGCCCGACGCTCTCCGGGGGAAGCACTGGTACGAGCCGGGCGAGCTCGGCTACGAGGCCAGCATCAAAGAGCGACTGGACCGCTGGCGCAAGCGGGCAGACGAGTCCACTCCGCCTCCCGAGGGCTCGACCGCAAGCCCTGACCCCTCCGCCCCGACCGAGTCCTGACCTACCGGCCCTTTTCCGTTCTGCTCGACTCGAGCAGCGTGGCGGCCCGATAGCTGCTCCGCACAAAGGGGCCGCTCAACACTCCGCTGAATCCCAACTTACGCGCGAGAGCACCATAGTGGTCGAACTGTTCGGGCGATACGTACTCCACCACGGGCGCGTGCCTTTCGGACGCACGCAGGTACTGACCCAGCGTGACGAAATCGCACCCAACGCGCCGCAGGTCACGCAGGACAGCAATGACCTCATCCTCTGTCTCGCCGACTCCCACCATCAGGCTCGACTTGAGTATCTGTGCTGCCATCTGTTGTGCCCGTGCCAGCAGCTCCAGCGACCGCTGATAGTTCGCCCCCGAGCGTAGCTGCGGATACAACCGGGGCACTACCTCCAGGTTGTGTCCCAGCACCTCTGGCGCAGCGTCAACCACCGTGCGCAGCGCGTCCTCGTCCCCGCCGAAATCCGGCACCAGCACTTCTACCGTGACACCGAGGCCGTGGATCAGGCCAATGCACGCTGCGAACTGGCTGGCGCCGCCGTCGGGCAGATCATCCCGGGTGACAGAGGTGATCACGGCGTGCTTCAGTCCCAGCCGCTTCACCGCAAGAGACACATTGTCCGGCTCTTGAGGATCAATTGGCTTAGGCAGTCCGTGGTCCACCGCACAGAAACGGCAATTGCGAGTGCACACAGGGCCGAGGATCAGAAAGGTGGCGGTGCCGGCGGCGTAACACTCGCCAATGTTCGGACAGGCGGCCTCCTGACAGACCGTATGCAACGACAGTCCGGAAAGCAGCGCCGCCATCCGGCCGCGCACCTCAGAGGAGAGGGCCGGCCGGCGCAGCCAGGCTGGTTTGGGCTTGGGAACGTTCGGCTCTGACATAGCCATCGTCAGGCCCGATTATAGCGGTGCTTGGACACCAGCCACAAGGCGTGGTATACTAGTTGCCGGACTGGCCCAGGCCAGAAGCGGAGCTTGTGGAGGAGGATCCGACCGTATGATCTCTTGTCCCGGATGCGGCACCACCAATCGACGGGGAAGCAGGTTCTGCGGCCACTGTGGACAACCCCTCGATCCGACGCCAGATATAAGCTGCCCGGAATGCAACCGTCTGAATCCCTCCGATAGCATCTACTGCGCTTTTTGTGGAGCCAGAGTAGTCTCACTCACTGCCGAGCCGGTTGAAGCCAGTGCCGGTCCGGTCGTTGAGCCAGCTCCGGCCGAATCCGACGCCACCGTGCCGCGCGAGGTACCCTCATGGCTGTACGAGCCCCGGGAAGCAGCAGAATCAGGCGCGCCAGCTCCTGCAGCAGAGGCTGCCCCGGTGCCGTCCCCAGCCCACTCCAGCAAGTACCTCGAGGACATCGAGGGAGCCCTGCCTGGCGCAGCCGGCTGGCTCCCGGTGAATGCCCGGGCCGAGCCTCTGCCCAAGGTCGAGCTGCCCATTCCGATAGCCGCTCGCAAACAGGGCTGCCTGGCTATCTTGCCGCTCCTGCTCTGGCCCCCTTCCAGGTAGACCGACGTGGAGATCACCCGCGAGCAGGTCCTGAATGTCGCGTCTCTGGCCCGGCTTTTCCTGACTGACGAGGAGGTCGAGCTGTACCGGACTCAGCTTGCTGCGATACTGCAGCAGGCCGAGATTCTCCAGGGGTTCGACTCGGAAGCGTTGCCACCGCTGGCCGGCATTCCCTCCGCCAGCAACGTTGTACGCCAGGACATACCCACGCCCTCTCTCTCCCGTGCCGACGCTCTGCACAATGCCCCGTCCGTGACGGACAGTCACTTCGTGGTCCAGGCGGTGCTGGAGGACGGGCAGACACCACCAGCAGCCCCTGCCTGAACCTGCTGCCAGCGATGGTACGTGCCATGCCCCTGCATCAACTGACCATCCACGAGGCTGCCGGTCTGCTGAGCCGCCGCGAGATCAGTGCCGTCGAGCTCACGCAGGCCGTCATCGAGCGCATCCTGGATGTCGAGAACAACACCAGGGCCTACCTCACCCTCGCCTTCGAGTCGGCGCTGGAAGAGGCGCGTTTGGCAGATGAACGTCGGCTCGCCGCAAGCGGCTTGGAGGGAACCTCTCCCCTGCTCGGCATTCCCCTGGCGATCAAAGACGTCATCTGTACGGCCGGCCTGCCCACCACCGCCGGGTCGCGCATGCTCGAAGAGTTCGTCCCGCCCTACGACGCGACGGTCATCACCCGGCTCCGCGAGGCGGGAGCGGTTCTCCTCGGCAAGACCAACACCGACGAGTTCGCCATGGGTTCGTCCACCGAGAACTCGGCGTTCTTTGCCACGCGCAACCCGTGGGACCTCACCCGCGTGCCTGGCGGCTCGAGCGGGGGCAGCGCTGCTGCCGTCTGTGCCGACGAGGCACTCGGCGCCCTGGGCAGCGACACCGGAGGCAGTGTCAGGCAGCCCGCCGCCTTCTGCGGCATCGTAGGGCTCAAGCCCACCTACGGGCGAGTGTCCCGCCATGGGCTCATCGCTTTTGCCTCGTCGCTGGATCAGATCGGGCCTCTCGCCAGAGATGTTACCGACTGCGCGCTCCTGCTTGGCGCTATTGCCGGGCACGACCCACACGACTCGACCACGCTCGATGCACCTGTTCCGGATTACACGAGTTGCCTGGACGCTGGGGTGCGCGGGCTCAGGGTTGGCCTGCTGCGCGAACAGCTAGACCTGGTGCCTGACCCTGCGGCAGCCGAAGCGGTGGAACGTGCCGTCCAAGTCCTGATGGATCTCGGCGCGGTGGTGGAGGAAGTGAGCCTGCCGCACGCGCAGTACGCCCTGCCGGCCTACTATCTCATTGCCTCGGCTGAGGCCTCGGCCAATCTCGCTCGCTACGACGGCGTGAGGTACGGCCTGCGGGCTCCCGATGAAGGCGGCTTTTGGTCCACCTACTGTCGGACCCGCCAGCAGGGTTTTGGGTCCGAGGTCAAGCGGCGTATCATGTTGGGGACCTATGCTCTTTCGGCCGGCTTTTACGACGAGTACTATGTGAAAGCACAAAGAGCTCGCCTTGCGGTCAAGGCTGATTTCGACCTGGCCTTTCAGCGTCTGGATGTCCTGGTCGGCCCGACCACACCAACCGTTGCCTTTGGAATGAGCGAGAGACTGGCTGACCCGCTGCAGATGTACCTGTCCGACATCTTTACCCTGTCTCAGAATCTGGCCGGCGTCTGCGCCATCTCCGTGCCCTGCGGGTTTGCGTCCAGTTCCGCTTCTGGCGGGCTTCCAGTCGGCCTGCAGATCACCGGGCCGGCGCTGGGCGAGCAGACAATTCTGCGCGCCGCCCATGCTTATGAACAGGCGACGTCATGGCACCAACGCACCCCTGCCCTGAAGGAGGACCAAGGATTATGAAGGTCATCATACCTCTGGCCGGATTTGGCACCCGGTTGCGGCCCCACACCTACACCAAACCCAAGCCGCTGGTGCGGGTGGCCGGCAAGCCGGTCCTGGGGCACATCCTCGACAAGCTGGCCGGCCTGCCTATCGACGAGATCATCTTTATCGTGGGCTACCTGGGCGACCAGATCCGCGATTACGTTTCGGCGAACTATCACTTTCCATCGCGCTACGTGGAGCAGAAGGAACTGAAGGGCCAGGCTCACGCTCTGCACCTGGCCGCCGACCATATCTCTGGTCCAGTGCTGATCGTCTTTGTGGACACCATCTTTGAGGCCGACCTCTCGGCCCTGGCCGACCTCAAGGAAGATGGCGTGATCTATGTCAAGGAAGTGGATGACCCGCGTCGCTTCGGCGTGGTCATTACCGAGAACGGTTACATCACCCGCCTCGTAGAAAAGCCCTCCACGCCTGTCTCGAACCTCGCTGTCATTGGTGTGTACTACGTGCGCAACTCGCAGCTCATGCTGGACTGTATCTCTACGCTGATTGAGCGCGACATCAAGACCCAGGGTGAGTACTTCCTGGCAGATGCTTTCCAGCTCATGATCGACCGCGGGGCCAGGTTTGTAGCCCGTACAGTTGATGTGTGGGAGGACTGCGGCAAGCCAGAGACCGTCCTGCACACCAACCGCTATCTCCTGGAGCACGGTGGCGCACAGGAGGCCAAGACCGAGAACTCGGTGCTGGTTCCGCCGGTATACATCGAGCCGTCAGCCGTGATTCGCGACTCGGTGATCGGCCCCTACGTCAGTGTGGCCGAGGGCTCGACCATCATTCGTTCCATTATCCGCGACTCGATTGTCAACGAGTTCGCCCACATCGAAGATGCCAACCTGAGCCAGTCGTTGATTGGCCGGGACGCTGTGGTGCGGGGCTCGTTCCAACGCCTCAATGTGGGCGATTCCTCCCAGGTCGAGCTCATGCCCGGTGAGGAACAGTAGATCACAGAGCAGCAGATAACTACCTTGAAGGAGGCAGCTTTACCATGATCATCGGAGTTCCGAAGGAAATCAAGGACAACGAGTACCGTGTCGCGGCAACGCCTGGCGGCATCTACCAGCTTCATCGTGAGGGACACCGGGTGCTGGTTCAGGCTGGCGCCGGTGAGGGCAGCGGATTCAGTGACGAGGAGTACGCCCAGGCGGGCGCAGAGCTGATTCCCGAGGCCGCGCGAGTGTGGTCCGCAGCGGATATGATCATGAAGGTCAAAGAGCCCTTGCCTGCAGAGTACGAGCACCTCCGCGAGGGGCTCATTCTCTACACCTACCTGCATCTGGCGGCCGACGAGAAGCTCACTCGCGAACTCATGAAGCGCAAGGTGACCGGCCTGGCCTACGAGACAGTGGAGCTGCCCAACGGAACTCTGCCCCTGCTCACGCCGATGAGCGAAGTGGCGGGCAAGATGTCCGTCCAGGTTGGCGCCCGCTACCTGGAAAAGATGAATGGCGGCCGGGGCAAGCTGCTGGGCGGCATTCCGGGCGTACTCCCGGCCGACGTGGTCATCCTGGGCGGCGGCACGGTGGGCACCAACGCGGCCATCGTGGCGCTCGGCATGGGGGCGTCGGTGCTCATTGTCGACGTCAACGTAGACCGGTTGCGCTATCTGACGGAGGTGCTGCACGGCAACCTCAAGACGCTGGTCTCTACCCCCCACAACATCGCCGAGGCCCTCAAGCGGGCCGACCTGGTCATCGGCGCCGTCCTGGTCAAGGGGGCCAAGGCGCCCAGGCTGGTTACCAGGCAGATGATCGATGATATGAAGCCGGGCAGCGTGATCGTCGACGTGGCGGTGGACCAGGGCGGTTGCATCGAGACCACACGCACCACATCGCACAGCCAGCCGACGTTCCAGGTCAACGGCGTCGTGCACTACTGTGTGCCCAATATCCCGGGCGCTGTACCGCGAACTTCGACCTACGGCCTGTCCAACGCCACCCTGCCCTATGCCGTCCGCCTGGCCAGATTGGGCCTGGCGGCCGCTGTGGCGCAGGACCCGGCCCTGGCCAAGGGAGTCAACACCTACCAGGGACACGTCACTTACAAAGCGGTGGCAGAGGCCTTTGACATCCCATACCGCCCGCTGAGCGAACTGCTCTAGCAGGCCAGGGGCCTGCAGGTCGAGGAGCCCAGCGCGCATGTTGTACGAGCCGACCATTGGCATTGAGGCCCACGCTCAACTGACCACGTCGACCAAGATGTTCTGCGCGTGCCGCACCGCCCCGGTTCTCACTGGCGCTGCAGGGGGGCGTGCCTCACCAGAGGCGAACGCACCGGCGAATAGCCTGCTGTGTCCGGTGTGCCTGGGCCTGCCTGGTGCCCTGCCCGTGATCAACGAGCGCGCCGTGGAGTTGGGGGTGAGTGTCGCCCTAGCCCTGCACTGCCGTATCAACACCTCTACCCGGTTTGACCGCAAGAACTATGCCTACCCGGACCTGCCCAAGGGCTACCAGATCTCGCAGTACTTTACGCCGCTGGGCGGCGATGGCTGGCTCGAGCTGCAAACTGGTGACGCCGGGCGACGCGTCCGCATCCAGGACGTTCACCTGGAGGAGGATACCGGCAAGCTGATCCATCAGCCGGGCCGGACCCTCATCGACTTGAACCGGGCAGGCATACCCCTGCTCGAGGTCGTGACCCGGCCTGACCTGCACTCGGCCGAAGAGGCGCACCTCTACGCTGTGGAGCTGCGGCGCTACCTGCTCTACCTGGGAGCGTGCAGCGGGGATTTGGAGAAGGGAGCGCTGCGCTTCGAGACCAATGTCTCCGTTCGTCCGGCCGGCAGCCTCGAACCGGGCACGCGGGTGGAGGTCAAGAATCTCAATAGTCTGCGCGCTCTGCGGCGTTCCATCGAGTTTGAGCTCAGTCGCCAGGAGGCTTTGCTGCGGCAGGGTCTTGCCGTCCGCCGTGAGACGCGTGGCTGGGACGAAACCGGGCAGTGCACCGTAGTTCAGCGCAGCAAAGAGTCGGCGGAGGACTATCGCTACTTCCCCGAGCCAGATCTGCCGCCGCTAGAGCTATCGACGCAGTGGCTGGAAGCGCTACGGGCACAGCTACCAGAGTTGCCCGCGGAACGCCGGCGGCGCTTCACCACGGAGTACGGGTTAAGCAGCTATGATGCCGACCTCTTGACCGATGAGCCAGCCATTGCCAACTACTTTGAGTCGGCTGTGAGCCACTCGCGGCTGCCGGGGCTCTCGCCCAAGACCATTGCCAACTGGGTGAGCGGCGACCTTCTGCGCTATGTGCGCCAGGCGGCCTGGCAGGAGGTCGAACGCGCCGTTCCGCCGGACCGGCTCGTTGAACTCATCGCGATGCAGCAGGCAGGCTCCCTCACCCAGACTTCGGCCAAACAGGTGCTGCAGGAGATGCTCGCAAGCGGCCAGTCGGCGCGGCAGATCTGCGCCGAAAAGCACATCGAGCGAATTGCCGATGAAGCCTCGCTCGGTGAGTTCCTGGCCCAGGTGATCGCTGCCAATCCAGAGGCGGTCAGTCAGTATCGAACGGGCAAAGACGCTGTGCTGCGCTTTCTGGTTGGCGCAGTGGTCAAGGCCTCCCACGGCACAGCAGATCCCACCGCCGCGGCCGAGTTGCTCCGTCGGCGCCTCAGACCATGAGCCTCTGCCCTCCGGCAGCATCCCACGAACTCTACTGGTGGATGGATTGATGAGCGAGAAGCTAACCATCGAACTGACCGATATGGCTCACGGCGGCGAGGCCGTGGGTCGACACGAGGGACGAGTCATCTTTGTGCCCGCCGCCATCGCCGGGGAGACGGTGCGCGTCGAGCTGGTCCAAAAGCGCAGCAGCTTGGCCCGCGCCAGACTGGTGGAGGTCGTGACTCCGTCGGTGGCGCGCGTGGCGCCCCGGTGCCCCTATTTTGGCCGCTGCGGCGGCTGTCACTGGCAGCACATCGCCTACCCGGCCCAGCTCGAGTTCAAGCGCAGCATCGTCGCCGGCCAGCTTCGCCGCATTGCCGGGCTGCAGGATGTGCCGGTGCAGGAGACCGTTGGCGCGGATGACCCCTGGGGCTACCGCAACAACGTGCAGTTCCACGCCACCCGGGACGGTCTGCCCGGCTTTATGGCTGCCTTGAGCCATAACGTGGTGCCCATAGAGCAATGCCTGATTATGCACCCGCTGCTGCAGGACTTGTACGACTCCCTGGAGCTGGAGCTGCCCGGGCTGCAACGGTTCTCTCTGCGCGCCGGCGTGCGCACCGGGGAGCGGATGATCATCCTGGAGATGGAGGACGATGAGCCGCCCGATATCGAGGTCACTCTGCCTGTTTCGTGTCTCCTGCAGCTCACCGATGGTACGGCGGTTACTCTGATGGGCAGCTCGCACTTGCACGAAACGCTGGGCCAGCATACTTACCGCATTTCGGCGACCAGCTTTTTTCAGGTCAACACCCTCCAGGCCGAGCGCCTGGTGGAGTACGTCTGTGGCCGGTTGGGTCACGACCTCGACGCAGTGGTAGATGCCTACTGTGGCGTGGGCACATTCTCTCTGGCGCTGGCGTCCCACACCAGACGCCTGGTGGGCATCGAGGGCAGCGCCTCTGCTCTGGAAGACGCCCGGGTCAACGCAAAGGGGCAGGACCACCTCACCTTTCTCGAAGGAGTCGTAGAGGATGTGCTGCCGACGCTCGAGGGCCATTTCCCAGTGGTGCTGCTGGACCCGCCGCGCGACGGCCTGGGAGCCAAAGCACTGGCGACCCTGCTCGGCATGCGGCCGGAGCGGATTGTCTACGTCTCTTGCGATCCTGCCACCCTGGCGCGGGATATCAAGGGGTTGATTGCCGGAGGCTACCTCCTCAGCAGCGTGACCCCGTTCGATATGTTCCCCCAGACCTATCACGTCGAGACGGTCGCCGTTCTGGACCGTGCCTGAGCACGGCCAACCTGCGTTTTTGGCCCTGGCAATTGACAGTCACCGCAAGCGGCGCTATTATCCTCTGGCGTCGGCATCTGCCGCGAGACAACCACGGATATCCTGCCGCCCCGCTGCCGGGGCTGCGTGCACATTGGAGGGACTCTGATCATGTCGCCAACCAGAAAGCCGATTTACCTCGATCATGCCGCAACGACCGCGGTCGATCCGCGGGTGGTCGAAGCAATGCTGCCCTACTTTACCAGCGTCTACGGGAACGCGTCGAGCGTACATTCCTTCGGACGAGAGGCTCACCAAGCCCTGGAGCAGGCCAGGGGGACCGTGGCCTCTTTCTTCCAAGCCGACCCGGACGAAATCATCTTTACCGGCTGCGGCACGGAGAGCGACAACCTGGCGATCCGCGGCGTAACCCATGCCCTGCGCAGCAAAGGCAATCACCTCATTACCTCGACCATCGAGCACCATGCGGTGAGCCACACCTGCGAGCAGCTTCAAAAGCACTTTGGTTGCGAGGTCACCTACGTGCCAGTGGACAGCCAGGGTCTGGTTGACCCAGCCGACGTGGCCAGAGCGATCACACCGCGCTCTGTGTTGATCAGCATTATGTACGCAAACAACGAGATGGGCGCTATCCAGCCCATCGCTGAGATCGGGCGGATCGCCCGGGCCAAGGGAGTGGCGTTCCACACCGACGCCGTGCAGGCCGGCGGTACACTGAGCCTCGACGCAGACGCCTTGAATCTGGACCTGGCGTCGCTGTCGGCGCACAAGTTCTACGGGCCCAAGGGCGTGGGTGTGCTCTACCGCCGCAAGGGGACACCAATTCTGCCCACGCAGACCGGAGGCGCACACGAGCGTGGCCTGCGCGCCGGGACCGAAAACGTGCCCTACATCGTGGGTTTGGCCAAAGCTATGACCATCGCGTATGAACACTGTGAGCACAACAACAACCGTATCCGCTCCCTGCGGGACAAGCTCATCCAGGGCGTTTTGCGGGCGATTCCACAGACTACCCTGACCGGTCACCCTACCCAACGTCTGCCCAACAACGCCAGTTTCGTGTTCGAGGGAGTTGAGGGCGAGTCCATCCTGCTGAATCTCGACTTGCTGGGTATTGCCGGGAGCAGCGGCTCAGCCTGCACCTCAGGCTCGGTGGAGCCATCGCATGTGCTGACGGCGATGGGACTCGCACCCATCCTGTGCCATGGCAGCCTGCGATTGACCCTGGGCAATGAGAACACGGCCGAGGACATCGACTATGTCCTGTCCGTCCTGCCAGGCATCATCCACAAGCTGCGGGCCCTGTCACCTTCCTACAATGAACCGCCATCCGTAGGGCGTTAGTGTCCTCTGTCGGTCCTCGTCCCCGGCGGGTCGCGGTGGCGTTGAGCGGAGGAGTAGACAGCTCGGTCGCTGCCGCTCTGTTGCTGCGCGAAGGACTGGACGTGTTTGGCGTGACTATGCTGGTCTGGTCGGCGAGCTCCACCGGTGAACCGCCCGTCTCCGCCGCCGATGATGCTCGTCTTGTCTGCGGTCGACTCGGCATCCCGCTGCATGTGGTAGACCTGCGCGAGCAGTTCAAGAGCCAGGTGGTCGACGCTTTCTGTGCCAGCTATGAGCGCGGGTGGACGCCCAACCCCTGCCTGACCTGCAACCGCCAGATCAAGTTCGGTGCGCTGCTCAATGCGGCGCTGGAACTCGGGGCGGACCAGTTTGCGACGGGGCACTATGCGCGCATCGATTGCCAGCAGGGTGAGTACCGGCTTTTGCGCGCCAGAGACAGGCACAAAGATCAGGCCTATGTGCTGTACACCCTGGGCCAGGACGACCTGCGCCGCACCCGCTTCCCGGTGGGCAGCCTGACCAAAGAACAAGTGCGCGCAATGGCCGACGACCTGGGACTCCCCAGCGCCCACCGGCCAGAGAGCCAGGATGCCTGCTTTCTTGCCCGGACCGACTATCGGCAGCTCGTCGCGCACTTGCGCCCCGACACAGCTCGGCCGGGACCGATTCTGGACGTCGCCGGCAAGGTGATTGGCCAGCACCAGGGAATTGCCTTCTACACGGTTGGCCAGCGCCAGGGGCTCGGGATCTATGGTGCTGCTCCCAGCTTTGTGCTGGAGATTGACGCCGCTCGGAACGCTCTAGTCGTCGGGGCCAAGAGCGCACTGTACCGTCGCAGCCTGCTGGCTCACCAGGTCAGCTTTGTTTCCGGGCGCCCCCCGCCCGGTCCTGTGGCCATTCAGGCCAAGATACGCTACAATGCCGCAGAACAACCGGCGACCCTTGAGGCGCTTCCCAATCAGACAGCCCGAGTCACCTTCGACTCACCCCAGCCGGCCATCACGCCGGGGCAGGGGGTAGTCTTTTACCAGGATGACCTCGTCCTGGGCGGCGGCCTCATACTCGCTCCTGGACCCCGGGAGGGCTAGGCGATGTTATCGTCTCCATCAGTAGTCTTATGGCTGATCCTGTCCACCCTCTACGCCGCTGCCTTTCACCTGCTGGTCGGGGAGAGCTGGCGGGAACTGCTCACTTCCTGGCTGGCTTCGCTGATCGGGTTTCTCTGCCTTCAACTGCTGGCGGTTCTTGCCGGCTGGCCTGACATCGTCATTGGTCAGATACGCCTGGTGAGCTCTTTCGCCGGCAGCGTGCTGGCCTTGCTTCTTGCCAGACGACTCCATCTGTGGTAGAATGGCCATAGGGAGAACATGCTGACACTGGATACGGTTCGTGACCTGGCAATCGTCGTTCTGGCACTCGAGTCGATCGTGCTCGGCGTGGTGCTGACCGTGCTCTTGCTGCAGATTCGCAGCCTCACCCGGCTGCTGCAGGAGCAGGTCAAACCGATGCTCGATTCGCTGCGACAGACCGTTGGCACGGTGAAAGGAACCACGTCCATCGTCAGCGAGACGATCGTCACTCCGGCTGTCAGGATTGGCGGCTTTGCTGCCGGAGCTCGCCGCACTCTCGAGGTTCTCCTATCGCTCAAAAAGCCGCCGCAGAGTGACTAGGTCGTTTTTCACAACACACCAGCAAGGCTGGCCTCCAGGAGGATATACCGATGAGTGATGAAGGCAGAGGACTAGAGTTTCTGGCCGGTGTAGTGCTTGGCAGCCTGGTAGGCGCTGCCGTTGCCCTGCTGCTGGCGCCGCAGCCCGGCGAAGAAACACGCGAGCAGCTTCGCGAGAAGAGTATTGAACTCAAGGACCGGATGGTCGAGCTCTCCGAGGAGGCCCGCAAGAAGGCAGCAGAGCTGCAGGCTGAAGGCCGCACGGCAGTTCAGAGCCAGACCGCCCGTGTCAAAGAAGCAATCGAGGAAGGCAAGAAGGCCGCTGCCAAGAAGAAGAAGGAACTGCTGCAGGAGCTCGAACCAGAAGCGGGCAAGAACCCGGCCTGATTCAGGCCGTCCCATTTTCGGCCCCTCGATTCAGGGCCAGGCCTTGATGTAGCCGCCAACAGCGAGTGATGTTTGGCCTAGCCGGCCAGCGTAGGACTGCCTCCTACGCTGGCCGGCTTTTCATCAGGACAGTCCACCGGCCCTCGTGGATCACCTCATCGCGCTGGTTGGTGATTGACACATCGAGCAGCAGCATGCCGCCGCCCAGTGCCTTCACTTCCCGCTTCTGCTTCACCTCACTGCGGACGTGGATGGTATCTCCGGCAAAGGTCGGCTTCTTGAACTTCCAGTCCATCCCCAGAAAGGCCTGCACCGTTCCTTCCAGCAGAGCCAGTCTCGTGGCCAGACCAGAAGCAATGGATAGCACCAGCATTCCTGGTGCAATGGGCTGACCAAACATCGAGTTTCTGGCGTACTCGATGTTGCTGTGCACTTCGTTGTAATCGCCCGCCAGGCCGCAGAACAGAGCGATGTCCGACTCGGTAATAGTGCGCCCCGGGGTGAGCATCACGTCACCCACCTGAAAGTCCTCAAAGAACAGGCCTTGCGGTTGGTACACTTTCGGGCTCATTCTCCCCTCCCACCACCAGTTCCAGGTCACTGGCGCGATTACTGCTTCGTAGGCGGCTCGAGTTCCGTTAGCCAGCTCGACATTGCCTCTGCGACCTGCCGCTCCTTTTCGATCATGACCATATGTCCGGCGCCCTCGACCAGAACGAGCTGAGCGCCAGGGATGCGCTCAGCGAGAAAGGTCGAGTACTTGGGCGGCGTGAGGCGGTCTTCCGTGCCGCACACTACCAGCGTTGGGCAGCGAATCTCGCCCAGGCGGTCCGTGATCTCAAAGGCGTTGCAAGCAGCGAAATCGTCGTGCAGCACCTGTGCAGGTACGCGCAGCATCTGCTTCCGCCCCATGCGAACCAGCTCCGCCGGAGCATTCTCAGAATACGCGGACTGGCAGATGAGCTCCACCGTGGCAGCATAGTCCGAGAGCGTTCCCTCGAGGATTCTGGGCAGCACGCGCAGGCGTGACCCAGTACCGACCAGCACCAAGCCTCGAACCCGGTCGGGGAATTCCAGTGCGGTGGTCTGCGCGATAGCCCCACCCATAGAGTGGCCGGCCAGCACGGCCTGCTCAACGCCAATCACATCCAGGAAGCTCATCACTGCAGAGGAATACTGCGCCACGGTCGTGAGGCCAGCGCCACCCGACCGGCCATGCCCTGGCAGGTCCAGGGCAAACACCTCAGCCTTGGGCAGGACGCGCACGGCCCCTCCCCAGTGGAGATGGCTTCCTCCGGCCCCGTGAATCAGCACCAGAGCAACTGCACCAGCTCTGGCCGAGCGATGCCGGGCGGCAAAGAGCGGCTCCCCAGCAACCAGGTAGACCGGCATAGTCTTCCTCTCTATCGCCTGTCAGCAAAAGGACGAGTCATGGAGCCCATGACCCGTCCTCTGCTCTTGGCCAATTCCCTACTCAGGCCGGCTTGGCTTCGGGCGCCGGTTGGACCGCAGCGTTCAGGTCCTTGATCAGCGCGTCTACGTTGATGCCATGTGCCAGCGCGCCCTGCTCGACATTCTCAAAGCGCGCGATGGCACAGCCAAAGCACATCAATCCGTGGGCCAGGAACACGGGAACGGTCTCCGGGTGTTTCTGCACCACCTCTCCAATGGGCATATCCTTCGTGATTGTCATTGCTTCCCCCTTTCAGATTGACGAGGCCAGAACCGGTCAGCCGCGCCTACCCCTGACGTGCCGGATAGGCATGACCCTCCAGCTCGGCGATGAACTTTTCAGCCTCCATTGCGGCCATCGCACCACTGCCGACGGCCGTGGCTACCTGTTTGAGTGTACGCTCCTGCACATCCCCCGCGGCGAAAACCCCGGCAACGCTGGTGTGCATCTCCCGGTCGGTCTTGATGTAGCCGGTTTCGTCCAGCTCAAGCTGTCCCTGAAATAACTGGGTGTTGGGCAGGTTGCCAATGTACGAAAAGACCCCATCGACTTTCAGCGTTGACTTGGCACCCGTCTTGACGTTCTTGAGCCCGATGCCGGTCACCTTGTCCGAACCCTTGATCTCGGTGACCACCGAATCCCAGACTGGCTTGATCCTGTCGTTCTGGAGCGCCCTGTCTTGGGTGATCTTCTGGGCGCGCAGCTCGTGGCGGCGATGAACCAGGTACACCCTGGTCGCAAAGCGGGTGAGGTAGAGTGCTTCGACCACCGCCGAATCGCCTCCCCCGATTACCGCCACGGTCTTGTCCTTGTAGAAAAAGCCGTCGCAGGTTGCGCAGTAGGATACGCCACGACCCTTGAGCTCCGCTTCTCCCGGCACCCCGAGCAGCCTCGGCGCAACACCAGTAGCGATGATCACCGTGGCTGCCTCGTACGACGCACCGTGAGCCTGGACCAGGAATGGATGTCGGCTCAGGTCGACGGCCGTGACCTCGTCAAAGGACACCCTGGTTCCCAGCCGCTCGGCCTGTTGCTGCATCAACTGCATCAGCTCCATCCCGCCGATTCCCTGCGGAAAGCCGGGATAGTTCTCTATCTCGCTGGTCGTGGCTGCCTGCCCGCCCAGCGCGTTGCCGGTGATCAGCACCGGCGACAACAGGGAACGGCCAGCATAGATCGCTGCCGTCCACCCTGCCGGACCAGAACCAAGAATCACCACCTGTTCCATGCGCTGCTCCCTGCGGGTTGATCCTGGCTATTGTACGCGCTTTCTCCGCACAGCCCAAACCCACGCTTGATGATCCACTGGATTGACGATAAGATGCGGCTGCACGTCAGCGGCAGCAAGAGCATGCGGAGCATGGACAGCAAAGACAAAGCTATCACCCTGGGCCATCCCAGCTATGTCTGGCGCTTTGGCCAGGATCGGCGCCTCGACCTCATTCATCACTACGCCGAGTTGACCGGCAAGCGAATCCTTGACGTTGGCTGCGGTCTGGGCGCCTATGTCCGCAAGATGGGCGCCTTCAGCGATCAGGTCTACGGAGTGGACATCGATGCTGAGAAGGTCGCCGAGGCCAGCACAGAGCTGCCTAACATCTACCAGGCCCCGGCCGAAAAGCTGCCCTTTCCGGATTCGTTCTTTGACGTCGTCCTGCTGCACGAGGTTCTGGAGCACGTTGAGGACGACCGGGCGGCTCTGGCTGAGGCCCTGCGCGTGACGCGTCCGGCGGGACGGGTGATTGTCTTTGTGCCCAATCGCCTGTTCCCGTTTGAGACACACGGGTTCTACTGGCGAGGCCAGTACCATTTCGGCAACATTCCTCTGGTGAACTATCTTCCTGATCCCCTCCGCAATCGCCTTTGCCCCCACGTGCGGACCTACACCTCTGGCGGGCTGCGTCGGTTGTTCGCCGGCTTGCCCGGTCGGCCGCTGGTACTGACCGAGATCTATCCCGGCTACGACAACGTCGCTCACCGCCGCCCTCGGCTGGCGTCGGTGCTTCGCACACTGACCTACGCGCTCGAGAGCACACCCCTGCGTGCCTTCGGGTTGTCGCACCTGCTCGTTCTCGAGCGAATCTAGCGGTACCATCTGCTCCGTGGTGGTGTTGTACTAACACCCGGGCAACGAAGGAGAAACGAAATGGAAAAGAAGCGCGTCGTAGTCACCGGTCTGGGAGCCATCACGCCGCTTGGGCTTGGCGTCGAGGCCACCTGGCAGTCCCTGCTTGCCGGCCGGTCGGGCGTCAGGCGCATCACGCGCTACGATCCCGCTGACCTGCCTACCCAGATTGCGGCCGAAGTCACCGATTTCGATCCGGTCAAGTACATGGACTTTAAGGACGCCAAGCGCGCCGCTCGTTTCACCCAGTTTGCTATCGCTGCTACGAACGAGGCGCTCCACGCGGCGGGACTCGACCTGGCCAAAGAAGACCGCACCCGCGTCGGGGTCGCTATGGGCACGGCCATTGGCGGGGCGGATCTCATCGAAGAACAGACCATCGTGTTCCACGATCAGGGAATCCGCCGCATCAATCCGGTGATGGTCCCGATTCTGCTGCCCAGTTCAGGTGCCTGTCAGTTGGCCATTCTGCTGGGAGCCAAGGGGCCCACCACATCGCCGGTAGCGGCCTGTGCCACCGGCACAGCGGCTATCGGTGACGCCCTGCGCAGCCTGCAGTATGGCGAGACGGACGTTATGTTTGCCGGCGGTGCCGAGTCCGCGCTCAGCGCGCTGGACATCGGGGCTTTCAGCCGCATCGGCGCTCTCTCGGTACGCAATGATGAGCCGCAAAAGGCCTGCCGACCCTTCGATGCCAAGCGCGACGGCACGGTGCTCGGCGAAGGGGCGGCGATGCTGGTGATGGAGACGCTGCCCCATGCCCTCGAGCGCGGTGCGCCGATCCTGGCCGAAGTAGCCGGCTACTCTCTGACCGAGGACGCCTACCACATCGCGGCACCTGAACCCACTGGCGAAGGGGCCGCCCGGGCCATCTCCCGCGCCCTCGCTGACGCCGACATCGCCCCTTCCAGGGTCGACTACATTGTGCCCCACGGAACGGGCACTCCTTTGAACGATGTGGCCGAGACCAAGGCCTGCAAGCTTGCCTTTGGTGACCACGCACCGGCCATCGCCATCAGCTCGATCAAATCCATGCTGGGACACTTGCTCGGGGCGGCGGGGAGCATCTCCGCTGTGGCCGCAGTTCTGGCCATCCGGGACGGCATCGTGCCGCCGACGATCAACCTCGAGTACCCGGACCCAGAGTGTGATCTCGACTATGTGTCCAACGTGGCACGCAAGATGCACGTGGATGTGGCGTTGGCCAACGCCTTTGGCTTTGGCGGGCAGAACGCGGTGATCGTGGTTCGCCGCTATTCAGGAGCCTAGCTCTCGCTTCATCTATCGGCGGAGCCAAACCTCCGGCGCAGGCACGGCGTCCATCGAGCCAGTTTCTTTGTCACGGCCCTCGTTCTGTGCTAAACTGGCCGCGGTTGTAGATACGTCCCTCAGGTATGGAGAGCCATACCTGACGGCTCTGGAGAGTACTGCCAGCATGAAGAGACTTTTCATTCCAGCCTTGCTCCTGGCGATGCTCCTAGCATCGCTTTGGACTACTGCCTCGGCCTTGCCCGCACAGCAAGCACTGTCCAGGATTGCCTCTCCGGGCGAAAACAGCGTCGTCCGGGGCATCGTACCCATCGTCGGTTCGGCCATAGATGCACAGTTCTGGAAATACGAGGTGCACTATGCACCTTATCCTAACCCGCTTCAGCAGTGGACAGGCATTGGCGGCGTCCACGAGTCATCCGTGGCCGACGGCCTGCTGGAGACCTGGGACACCACCATCGTTCCGGATGGTTCCTACTCCATACGGCTCAGGGTAGTCGATCGGACCGGCAACTACCGCGAGTTCTTTGCCAACGGAGTGCTGGTGGCAAACGCCGCTCCGACCGAGACGCCTGTGCCAACGCGCACGCCAGAACCAACAGCCACAGGCACTCCGGCCGCCACTCCGACCTTTATGCTTCCCACGGCGCCCCTTACCCAGCCCAGCCCCACGCCGACGCTGGCGCGCCCCACCCGCTCGGCGCTGCCCGACGTCGTGGACCCGACCGCCTGGCGCCAGTCGGTCTGTCTCGGGGCGCAGCTCATGGGCGCGTTTCTGGTCGTGCTGGGTTTGGTTTTCCTTCTGCGGCGGCTTTTCTAACAGCAACAAGACACCTGGCTGCTGCTCGCGCTCTGGTGCAGCACCAGCTTGGGTCGCGCCACATCGGTGCGGTGCGGTCATCAGGTAGAGATACCACTGTCAGGGGCTGGCTTCTCGGTTAGCCCCTCCTTGGCGTGCATCAGGCGGGAGGAACGTTGAAACTGATCGTAGGTCTCGGCAATCCGGGACCAGGCTATGCCAGGAACCGACACAACGTCGGCTACCAGTGCCTGGAGCGCCTGGCGTGCCGACACGAAATGAGTTTCGGCCGGATGATGTTCAAGGCCATGATTGCCTCTGGTTCCATCGACGGGACTCGGGTTCTTTTGGCCAGGCCGCTCACCTTTATGAATCTGAGCGGTCAGTCGGTGCGTCCGCTCTTGCGCTGGTATCGCGTGTCGCTTTCGGACCTGCTGGTCGTCTACGACGACCTGGACCTGCCTTTGGCCAAGATTCGGTTGCGCCAGAAGGGCAGCTCCGGCGGTCACAAGGGCATGGCCTCGATCATCCAGGAGCTGGGAAGCGACGAATTCGCACGACTGCGCATTGGCATCGGGCGTCCGCTCCACGGTGAAGCGCCAGACTATGTGCTGAGTGACTTTACGCGCGACGAGTCCATCGTAATGGACGCGGCCTTTGACCAGGCTGTGGCAGCGGTGGAGACCTTTCTGGCAGACGGGATCGACGCCGCTATGAACCGATTCAACCTGCCCAACGGAGAGACCGCGTGAAGCTTGCCGGCCTCCTGCCCCTGATCCAGCAGTCCACTGCCTACAAGCGCACACTCAACAGGCTCTGGACTCCACAGGGCGGCGATTCCGCCTTCTCGCTGCGTTGGCCGCTGCTGGACGCAGCGCGTCCGGCCATTCTGGGCGCACTCCAGCAGGACTGGGTAGGGCCGCTGTTGGTGCTGACTGCCCAGCCCGAGCGAGCCCATTTTCTGCAGGAGCAGGTTTCTGTCTGGTCCACCCGGGCTCCATCGTGGTATTTTCCCGCCCCGGACGCACTGTTCTACGACCGTACGCCCTGGGATGGCGAGACGATCCACCGGCGGGTGTCCGTGCTTTCCGCTCTGGCCAGCCAGGACTATGCTAGGCCGCCGATTCTGTTCACTTCTGTCTGGGCGTTGATGACCCAGACCATCCCGCCGGCACTGCTCGCCTCGGCGATCCGCACCATCCACGTCGGGCAAAAGATCCGCCTCAGCGACCTGGCCGGCTCGCTGGTAGGCAGCGCCTACGAGCCGGTTCCCGTCGTCGAAGAGGCGGGAACGTTCGCCCAGCGCGGCGGCATCCTCGACGTCTTCCCTCCAAACATGGACCAGCCGGTGCGCATCGAATGGCTCGGCGACGAGATAGAGACACTGCGGCGATTCGACCCGCTCTCTCAGCGCTCGCTCGAGCCGCTGGACCGCATCACCTTGTACCCCGCCAGCGAGGCCCTTGCTCACTACGAGCCGGCGCTGCAGTACCTGGCTCACCTGCCAGCCGGGTCCGACAGCCCGGCTCTGGCCCGCTGGCAGCGCGACCGTGAACGTCTGCCGCAGAACTCGTACTTTCGCGGCGCCGAGTTCTACCTGGCCTGCCTCCACCCTCACCTGGCCACACTGCTGGACTATCTGCCCCCTCATCTCTTGCTGATCGTCGACGACATGGCGGCAGTGGAGGACGCGGCCCAGAACCTCGAACAGCAGGCACTGGACATCCGCGCCGAGCTGGTAGAGAGCGGCCAGCTTACGGCAGACTTGCCCTCTGCGTACCTGCCGTGGGATGAGCTCAGCCGGGCCATCGACTCTTTGCCAGGCATCCATCTGGGGCAGTTCTCGGCCGGCGGCCGTGCCGAGCAGAAGGATGACTCGCTTCCTGCCGCCGGCAACGCCGCTCCCGCCGAGCTCACAGCGGCCGAGGAAGACCCATCCTTCCACGTGCCACTGACTTATGCCGGACGGATCGAGCGGCTGGTTGAGGACACGGTGCGCCTGCGGGCAGAACACCAGCGGGTGGTGATCGTCTCCAGGCAGGCTCAGCGCCTGTCCAACCTGTTCGCCGAGCACGGAGAGACAGTCGCCCCGGTGGAGGACATCCTCGAGCTGCCGCCGGCCGGCAGCCTCACCGTGGTGCAGGGCTCCCTGGCGGAAGGGTGGTCACTGTGTGACCCCCAGCCGCGCCGCTCTCGCCTGCCGCTGCCCCATACTCCTGCCATTACCTTGCTCAGCGATGCCGAGATCTTTGGCTGGGCCAGGCCCAAGCGTCGCTCCTTCACCCGCAAGAGGGCCGCCTCTCCCGAATCGTTCTTTTCGGAGCTGCACGTTGGCGACGCGGTCGTGCACATTGATCACGGCATTGGCATCTACCGCGGCCTGGTGCACAAGGTAGTTGACGGCACCCCCCGCGAGTTCATCGAGCTGGAATACGCTGAAGGCGACCGGGTCTATGTGCCCGTCAGCCAGATGGACCGGGTCAGCAGGTACGTCGGCGCCAGCGATCAGCCGCCTGCGGTCCACCGGCTCGGCTCTGGCGACTGGATTCAGGCCCGCTCACGAGCCCAGAAGGCAGTGCAGGAAATCGCCCGCGAGCTGCTGGCCCTGTATGCAGCCCGTTCCGTCGTTCCGGGCTACCGTTACTCCCCGGACGTACTCTGGCAGGAGGAACTGGAAGCCTCCTTCCCTTACGAAGAGACCGAGGACCAACTGCGCGCCCTGGGCGAGGTCAAGGCCGACATGGAGAGCTCCAGGCCCATGGACCGCCTCATCTGCGGCGACGTGGGCTATGGCAAGACGGAAGTGGCCGTGCGCGCGGCCTTCAAGGCGGTGATGGACGGTAAGCAGGCAGCGGTCCTGGTGCCGACCACCGTACTCGCACAGCAGCACCTGCTCACGTTCCAGCAGCGCCTCGCGGCTTTTCCCGTCCGCGTTTCTATGCTTTCCCGCTTCTGCTCGCCCCGTGAGGCTCAGACTACCGTGGAGGGTCTGCGCGAAGGCACGGTGGACGTCGTGGTCGGCACTCACCGCCTGCTTCAGAAGGACGTCTCTTTCCACGACCTGGGCTTGCTGATCGTCGACGAGGAGCAGCGCTTTGGCGTGCGCCACAAAGAATGGCTCAAGCAGATGAGACAGCAAGTGGACGTGCTGACCCTCACCGCCACTCCCATTCCGCGCACTTTGTATATGGCTATGAGCGGCGTGCGCGATATGAGTACCATCGACACGCCGCCCGAGGAGCGCCTGCCGATCCGTACGCAGGTATCGGAGTATGACGAGGGCGTTATCCGCCGGGCCATCCTGCGCGAGCTGAACCGGGGCGGCCAGGTGTACTTTGTCCACAATCGGGTGCAGGGCATCAGACAGATCGCCCAGCGCCTGCAAAAGATCGTGCCTGAAGCGACGATCACGATCGGCCACGGTCAGATGCCAGAGGACAAGCTGTCCAATGTGATGATGGACTTTGCCCGGGGCGACTATGACGTTCTGGTGTGCACTTCGATCATCGAGAGCGGTCTGGACATTCCCAACGTCAACACGATCATCATCAATCGGGCCGACCAGTTCGGCTTGGCACAGCTCTACCAACTGCGCGGCCGTGTTGGCCGCAGCGCTGCTCAGGCCTATGCCTACCTGCTGCATGAGAAGCGCCTGCGTCTGTCCGACGTCGCACGCCGCAGGCTCGAAGCCATTCTGGAAGCCAGCGAACTCGGTGCAGGATTCCGTATCGCCATGCGCGACCTCGAGATCCGCGGCGCGGGGGAGATACTGGGAGCCACCCAGCATGGCCACATTGCCGCCATCGGCTTTGAGCTCTACACTCGGCTGCTGGCCCAGGCAGTCGAAACGCTCAAGAGAGCCGGACCAGCGGAAAAGGCCGAGCTGCCACCGGTCGAGCTGCCGCCAGTGATCGAACTGCCCCTGCAGGCCTATCTGCCAGATGACTATGTGGAGGAGGAGGACCTGCGCATCCGACTCTACCAACGGATGACCAGCCTCCAGAGCGAAGAGGAACTCGACTCGCTGCGCGGCGAACTGGAAGACCGCTTTGGCCTGCTGCCTTCAGCTACGGAGAACCTGCTCTATGTGCTGCGGGTAAGATTGCTGGCCTCACGAGCCGGAGTGCTGGCCGTCGGCCGGGCCGACAACAGCCTGGTGCTCAAGCTCAACCAGCGCGCCCAGGAGCGCGCCTCGGCGATGGTTGCCCGGTTCGGACGCCGCGCCTGGGTTGGCCGTGGCCAGATGTGGCTGGCCCTGGCCGAGGATCAGACTGACTGGCAGGACTTGCTGCTGGCCCTCCTGGAGCGGCTCGGCGAGGCATCTGCACAGCATGGAAGAGCAGAATGACTGACCAGATCTCCGCAACCACGGCCCCGGGCGTACTGCTGCTCACCGGCGAGATCCATATTGGCAAGACCACCGTCTGTCGGTCGGTAATCGCAGCGGCGCGGCACCGCGGGTGGCGGGTGGCCGGGCTGCTCAGCCCCACCGTCCTTGACTCAGTCGGCGAGCGGGTCGCCGTGGAGATGATCGACCTCTCGACGAACAGAACGCGCACCCTGGCCAGATTGGACCGTAAGCTGAACGGTCCTCGTCTCGGTCCTTACCACTTTGATGCGCGAACCCTGACCTGGGGGCACAACGTTCTCGCCAGGGCCATCGCCCGCGGCTGCGACCTGCTCGTGATCGACGAGATCGGTCGGCTGGAGCTGGAGCAGGACGCCGGACTGGACGTCGTTCCGCTTCTCGCGTCCAACGCCCTCCCTCTCTCAGTCTTTGTGGTGCGCAGTCCATTGCTGCAGCTCTTCCACCAAAAGCTGCCTGGCGTCGCGACAATGCAATTCGAGATCACCCTGGACAACCGTGCCGCTGCGTCCGCGCAGGTAGCCCGGCTGCTTGGCCTGCCCTAGGTCTAGCCGCCCGGGTGTTGTGCCAACACATTGTATCCACCCCATGGTCCCAGCTGAACAGCCACTTTGTCCAAGAGTATGGGGATGGGTGCGCGGATGCTGTCATCAACCTCCGGCAACTGGCGCTTGAGACTGG
>Ga0116142_10001952_pt1 | contig 23425 bp, 20 predicted proteins | sample AD_UKC033_MetaG_FD_89785 | JGI IMG/M metagenome (GOLD analysis project Ga0116142, IMG submission 89785) | Active sludge microbial communities of municipal wastewater-treating anaerobic digesters from USA - AD_UKC033_MetaG | ecosystem: Engineered > Bioreactor > Anaerobic > Digestate | place: USA... | reverse complement strand
GGCCTGACGGACAAGAACGGCATCTTCGAAACCCGGGCATTTCTCGGCGAATACGAAGTGGGCGTTGCTCTGTCTCCCACGCGCGAAATCAGGCAGAAGGCTGTTGTGACCTCCGGCGATAATCCTCCAGTGGTTTTCAGCTACTAGACGCTTTCCCTTCTCTGACAGGTTAGCAAGATTGGAGAAGCGCGCCTGCGCGGAATCCGATATATATCCGGTCAACAATATATTCAGGGAAGAAGCATGACCACCAGAGAAGACACAATGCAGGACTATCAGCGGCGGATAGAGCGTGTGCTGCGGTTCATCCGCGAGCATCAGTCGGAGCCGATGCGCCTGAAGGAACTGGCGGAGGTGGCCTGCTTTTCGCCGTTTCATTTCCACAGGATATTCAGCGCGCATGCCGGCGAGACCCTCAGCGAATACATCCGGAGGCTCCGGCTGGAAAGCTCGGCCGAGCGCCTGTGCCGCACGACGGATGCCGTTACGGAAATTGCGCTGGATGCGGGATATGCCACGCATGGAGCTTTCACGAAGGCGTTCACGCAGCACTTCGGGCGGAATCCCTCCTCTTTCAGAAAAACCGGGAAGATGGATTTCGTTCCCGGACGTTTACTGATGATGAGCAAACAAAAGGAGACAGAAATGAAAGTTCAAATCAGGGAAATTCAGGAGCAGGCGGCGCTGGCCGTGCGCAGGACGGGTGCTTACGACAAGGCGGCCGAAGAGGCATGGAAGATCCTGTGCACTTATGCGGGACCCAGGGGCCTGATCGGGCCGAAGACGAAGTTTATCGGCATCAGCCACGATGATCCGGATCAGGTGGCCGCCGAGAACCTGCGCTATGACGCCTGCATTACGCTGTCGAGCGATGACAAGGGGTCCGGCGAGGTGAAGAGATTGACCATCGGCGGCGGCCGCTACGCGGTGACGGTGCATGCCGGCCCTTTTGAATATCTGAAGAAAACTTATGACGGGATCTACCGCGACTGGCTCCCGTCCAGCGGGGAGACCCTGCGCGACGCGGCTTGTCTTGAAATCTATCTGAATGATCCGGACACCACACCGCCGGCGGACCTGCGGACCGAAGTCTGCATCCCTCTGGAGTAAGCGAAGGTTTAAACCGTGGAGCCGCGCCAGTGCAGCTTGTGGCGCAGCAGGGAATAATAGTTGTAATCCGGCAGCCGGACCAGCTTGGCGCTGTGAGGGCTCCGGGCTATCTGAATAACATCTCCCTTGCTGACCTCCAGCTGCTCCTGGCCGTCCATGGTCAGCAGCAGCGTTTTGGAGGCGGCCAGGACCTCCACTTCGATCACGCAGGTGTCCGGAATGACCAGGGGCCGGTTGCTCAGCGTGTGAGGGCAGATTGGAGAGAGCACGAAGGCGCGCACCTCCGGATGAATGATGGGGCCGCCGGAAGAAAGCGAATGCCCGGTGCTCCCGGTCGGCGTGGAGACAACAATCCCGTCGCAAACATAGGATGAGACTTCTTCCCCATCGGCCCGCACATTCAGCGTCACGACCCGTGAAGACCGGCCCCATCCGATGGCCACATCGTTCAGGGCAATGTATTCCTTTTTGCTCCCCGAAAGCGAACAGACGGCAAGCGTGCGTTCAGATATGCCGCATTTTCCCTCCTGCACACAGCGCAAGGCATGTTCCAGCTTGTCTTCGGTGACGGTGGTCATGAACCCGAGACTTCCGAGATTGACGCCGAGAATCGGGACATCGCATCCGTTCAGAATGCTGATGGCGCGCAGCACGGTCCCGTCCCCGCCCAGCGCCATGAAAAGCTCAATCTCCGCGACCATCCGGTGGCGGCTGATTTTCCTGATGGAGGGCAGGCTTTGGGCGGTGTCGTCGCAGCAGACAAGTTCTGCCCCCATTTCCCCGGCGGCGGCCGCCAGCCGTTCAAGAACAGCGGGAGTATGAGGTTTTCTGATGTTTGCTGTTACGCCGATTTTTTTCATTTCTTTTTCCACCATGCAAGGAATTCGACATTTCCCGCCGGCCCCCTGATGGGAGATGCGCAGACGCCCATCCATTCCAGGTCCAGCGTGCCGGTTCCAAACTGTTTCACCGCCGCCACCACCTCCGCGCGGACCGCTTCGTCGCGCACCACCCCGCCGCGCTGAACCTTTTCCCTGCCGGCCTCAAACTGCGGCTTGATCAGTGTCACGAGCTCGGCGCACGGCTGCAATAATGCTGTAACAGCGGGCAGTATCTTAGTCAAGGAAATGAAGGAGACGTCCACGACGGCGAAATCGGCCCGCTCGGCCAGATCCTCGGGCTTCAGATAACGCGCGTTGACCTTTTCCATTACAATCACGCGGGGATCATTGCGAAGCTGCCAGTGAAGCTGGCCTGCGCCCACATCAATGGCGTAGACCCTCTGCGCGCCGTGCTGCAGGAGGCAGTCTGTGAAGCCTCAGGTGGAGGCCCCGATGTCAAGGCAGACCCATCCCCTGACGTCAATCCCGAACGCGGAAAAGGCCGCTTCCAGCTTCTGTCCGCCCCGACCGACAAACGGCATGGATGCCTTGACGGTGATTTCGATTTCCGGGTCGAATTCGTGGCCCGGCTTTGTCTGCGGATGACCGTTCACCAGCACCTCTCCGGCGCGGATGAGGCGCTGGGCTTTTTCCCGGCTTTCGGCGAGCTTCCGTTCCACCAGAAGCTGATCCAGACGCATGCGGCTCATTTCCCCTGCGATTTCTTCCTGTGATCAGGAACCGGTTTTCCCAGATGCATGAGCACCGCTTTCATGTCTTCCCAGACCGGGGCCTTGCCGGATGCATTGCGCAGGAGATAGGCCGGATGAAACGTGGGCATGACATCAATGCCTTCAAAACTGCGCCAGTGCCCGCGCAGCTTTGTGATGCCGGTCTGCTCGCCCAGCAGCCCCTTCACGGCCGTCGCGCCGAGACACACAATGACCTTCGGCTTCAGTATCGCAAGCTGCCGCTTCAGGAAGGGCATGCAGGCCTCCATTTCGTCGGGGAAGGGGGTGCGGTTCCCGGGCGGGCGGCATTTCACGATGTTGCCGATCCAGACTTCGTCTCGGGTCAGACCCATGGCCCCGATGATACTGGTCAGGAGCTGTCCCGCGCGGCCGACGAATGCGCGGCCCTGCTTGTCTTCATCTGCGCCGGGGCCTTCGCCAATAAAGACGATTTCCGGCCGCGGATGGCCCTGTCCGGCCACCGTGTTTGTTCGGGTGGGCGCCAGCGGGCATTTCGTGCAGGCCGCAATTTCCTTTTCGATGGCCGCGAGACCGGGATCCAGAACCTGCGGGGCTGAAGCCGCCGCAGGCCTCCGGTCCGGCGGCGGTTCGGGACGACGGGAAGAAGGCGCGGCAAAAGGCGCAGTCCCAAGAGACTTCCGCGTTTCATTCGACACTTCAACACGTTTTCTTCCCTCGGCTTTTTCCTGAAGAAGCCAGGTTTCAGTGCTGTCCAGTACTTCAATGAATTTCTGTCTACGGCTCATGGCGGCATTTCCTTTGATCCGGTGAGACTATCCCCGCTATGCGGGGGTTGCAAGGTTTAACCCCGAAGCCTGTTCAGGAGCGACTGCATGTCTTCCGGAACGGGCGCGTGAAACTTCATCGGCTCCCTGGTGACCGGATGGGGGAGCGTCAGTGTTTCCGCATGGAGCATCTGCCTCCGGGCATCCAGCAGATTTCCGGCCCGGCCGTATTTCCGGTCTCCGATGACGGGATGTCCGATATGCGCCACATGCACGCGAATCTGGTGCGTGCGCCCGGTCTCCAGCGTGATGCGGAGCAGCGCCGCCCCGGCGAACTGTTCCTCCACCCGGTAGTGCGAGACCGCCTCCCGCCCTCCGGAGGCAGGGCGCACGGACATCTTCTTGCGATCACCCCGGCTGCGTCCGATCAGGGTTGAAATGGTTCCTGAAATCCTCTCCATCCGGCCGGCCACCAGTGCGAGGTACTCCTTATGCACCTGCCGGTTCTTGAAGGCGTTCACCAGAAACTGCATGGCCCGCTCGTTCTTGGCCGCCACCATGACCCCGCTGGTGTCCTTGTCCAGCCGGTGAACAATCCCGGGCCGGAGTTCCCCCCCGATGCCCTCAAGGTCGCGGCAGTGATGCAGCAGGGCGTTCACCAGAGTGCCGGTGTAATTGCCCGGGGCCGGATGAACCACCAGGCCGGCGGGTTTATTGATGACGATGATGTCGCGATCTTCAAAAAGAACATCGAGCGCGATGTCTTCGGCTTCCACGGTGACCGGTTTCGCTGCCGGAATTTCATATTCGATTTCTTCGCCGGCGGCCAGCGCATGCTGGGGCTTGCACGGTGACCCGCCGATTTTCACATGGCCGTCCCGGATGAGCTGCTGCCAGCGCGAACGCGAGCAGCCGGGAAGGGTGCGTGCGAGCCATGCGTCGAGGCGCATGCCGGCATCAGACGGGCTTGCTGTGAGTCTGCTCAAGGGACGGCTCCGGTTTGTCATAACGCAGGATCATGATGATAAGCCCGGCCACCAGCAGGATGGCGCTGACCAGCTGCGCAAAGGTCAGCCCCATGCCGTGCAGGCGTTCATCTCCGCGGAAAAACTCCATGCTGAAGCGGAGCAGGGGATAAATGATGAAATACAGCGCGACGGTGGCGCCGGACCGCCGTCCGCGCAGATAAAACCAGAGCAGCAGGCCGTACAGCGCAAGGTTGCCGGCGGTTTCATAGAGCTGCACGGGATGAAGGGTCGTTCCCGGATGCATCAGGTCCGGCGGGGAGCCGGCCGGGAAGCGAACTCCCAGCGGGCAGTCTGTCGGGAGCCCGAAACAGCAGCCGTTCAGGAAGCATCCGATTCGCCCGGCGGCGTGACCGAGCGGCACTCCGGTTATGGCCAGGTCCCCCAGTGTCCATACCGGAATCTTCTGAACGCGCGCCATGACAATCACCGCGGCCAGCGCGCCGAAGAAACCGCCGTAAAATATCAGGCCGCCCTCGTCCACGCGGAAAACATGCAGCGGGTGCTGCGCAAAATAAGACAAGTTGGCCAGAACATATGCCACCCGCGCGCCAAGAATTCCGGAGAGCATGATGAAGAAAGCAAGATTGGATCCAAAGCCCGGGGGGAGCCCCCGGCGCCGGGCGAGCCATGACCAGTGCGCCGTTGCCAGCAGAAACCCCAGCGCCACCATCACCCCGTACCAGTAAATGGGCCGGCTCCCGATATGAAAACATATTTGGTGCATATTGCTTTCCTTTGATGCAGAGTCTGTCTAATATATCAGCGGTGACAGACTTTCAAGCAACTATGCGGTCCGTGAAATGGCCCTGAAAGCAGATAAAGTCAGTTCGATGCTGTGCAGTCACTGCGGAGCCGCCATGGATGTGTCTTCACAGGACCCGTTTTCCACGGCGCTGTGCCCGGCTTGCGGCCGTTCGCAGATAGTGCCGATGCAGTTCGGCTCGATCCTTCTTCTTGAACCGCTTGGGGCCGGAGGCATGGGGGCCATCTACCGCGCGCTGGATCCCATGCTGGACCGCTATCTGGCCATCAAGGTGATGCAGACCGCCGGCGCGGCAGATGATCAGTTCGTGGAGAATTTCTTCCGTGAAGCCCGCGCCGCCGCCGCGCTCAACCATCCCCACATCGTTCAGATTTATTCCTGCGGCCGCGAGTACGGCCAGCCCTACATCGCCATGGAACTGCTGGAGGGAGGGACCCTCGATGAGATGATCCATTCTTCCGGCACCGTGGACGAGCTGGATGTTCTGCAAATCGGCATATCTGTTTCCGAGGGTCTTCGGGCTGCAGGCGAAATCGGGCTGACGCATGGAGACATCAAGCCCGCCAATATTCTTTTCGACAGCCATCACAAGGCCAAGATCGCCGATTTCGGACTGGCCCGCTTCATGCAGCAGGGCTCCTCCGCTGAAATATGGGGAACTCCTTTCTACATTGCTCCCGAGAAACTGCGGAAGCAGAAGGAGGATCAGCGTTCCGATATCTACAGCCTCGGCGCCACGCTTTTTCACGCACTGACCGGGCAGCCCCCGTTTGACGGCAAGACGGCCACGGATGTGGCGGTCGCCCGTCTGGACCAGCCGCCGCCGGATGTCCGCGACAGAAATCCGGGAATATCTCCCGAAGTGGCGGCGGTCATTGCGCGCATGCTCAAGGAGAATCCGCACGAGCGATATCCCACCTATGCTTCGCTGATTGCCGACATGAAGAGTGTGCTGGCGGTGCTTCGGCAGAAACGCGGCAGCCGGCCGATGCGTCCTAAAATGAGGAAATCGCACGCGGGCGCTTTTGTGGCCGCGGCCCTTTTTGCGCTTATTGCCGCGGGGATATGGATGAGCCAGCGCGAAGGTTCGGGGCCTCCCGAGGGTCCGCTGTCCGGCCCGTCTCGTCCGGAGGAACCCGCCGTGCCGGAGATGCGGGGAAGTAAGCCTTTTGAGGGCGTTCGCGGAACCGCCATGGAACGGATACTGAACCTGTTCGCCGCCGGGAATGTCATGGCGGCATCAGAAAGTCTGCAGGCGCTGTATGAAAAAATTCCCCCGGACAGTCCGGATCGCTCGTGGATATGCCTGTTTCAGGCGCTGATGCTCTGGTATGACGGAAACGGCGGGAGCGGGGATGAACTGCTTGACCGGGCTCTGGCCGGGTTCGCCGGGAGCGATGCCTCGGCCGGCGCCCTGATCGCCGCATACATGAAGGGGAATATGGATGAGGCGGCGGTTGAAGCCTCTGCCGGCGAGCAACCGCAGTGGGTGGGCGATTTCACCGGATTTGTCGCGGGTATGAATCATGCCCGGCAGGGACGAAAGGATGAAGCGGACGTGCGCTGGCGCACTTATCTTCAGACCACGAATGACAAGCCGGCCTGGGTTTATGTCCTGAAGCCTCTGGCGCAGAAATTCACGGAAAGTCACGCCCGCTGGGAACGTCTGAATGCGGAAGTGACCGCTCTGCTCGAAGCCCGCAAACCCGGAGAGGCCCGGGTTCTTCTGCGCGATTTCAAGCTGACCGCCGGTCCGGTCTTTGCCGCTGAAACGGATCAGCTCTTCGAGAAGGTTCAGGCGCTGGAAGCCTCGCTGACCGAGGCCGAGGCGGCCCGCCTCGCGGAACAGCAGGCTGCGGCCGCCGCCAGAAAAAAAGCAAAAGCCGAGTCCGAGGTCGCAAAGGTTCGGAAAGCGGTGGAATCCGGCCGGAGACACTATCCCTCCAGGGATTTCGATAGGGCTCTAGCCGCAATTGAAAAGCTTCGGCCCGCGATGACTACGGAAGAGGGATGGGTGGAATATCAGCTGGCGCGCGAAAAAGTGTCCCGTCTTGACGCAATGCACCGCTATCTCCAGAACGCATTGCGCACGCGTCCCTGCAGAATCAGTGTGTTCGGGAAAAACACGCGCGTGGCGGGAGCAACCTCGCGTGGTGTGCGCGTGGCGATTGGCACTCAGGCCGATATGGTGCGGGAGTGGCAGGAGATCACGGCGGCCCAGTATGTCGGCCTGATTCGCCAGTATCTTGATGCTGAACAGAAAACCGTGCGCGAGAAAGCGGATGATCATCTCAGCCTGGCCGTGTTCGCTTCGGAAACAGACGGCGGACAGCTGGCCGCGCAGCTTGCGCGAAAAGCCGTGGCGCTGGATCCGGCCGTCAGGGATCTCGGCCTGCGCCTTCTGCCTGATCTGGACTGGGAATAGCGAGGCTGAACTGGAGGCGGGGGTAAAAACATGGCGGGGACGACGGGACTCGAACCCGCAACACCCAGATCGACAGTCTGGTACTCTAACCGATTGAGCTACGTCCCCGCCCTGTGACGGAAATTTCCAGAAGAATATTCATGGAGTTCATCTTTTCAAGCACAATTCTCTGGAAATCTCTGTTTAAGTTTCCTCCCGCCGGATTATATTGTCGGCATGAAGGTTCCCTCGAGAATCCTTGAGAAGCTCAAGAAGCTTCCGGACAGCCCGGGTGTGTACATTATGCGCGACCGGACGCGCCGTGTCATTTATGTGGGGAAGGCCGTGTCCCTGCGCAGCCGGGTGCGGTCCTATTTCCAGCCCGGCACCTATCGCAAGGCCCCGGTCAAGGTCCGCGGCATGATTAACAGCGTGGCCGATTTCGATTTTCTTGAACTGCGCACCGAAGAGGAGGCCGCCCTGACCGAAGGCCGCCTGATCAAGGATTACAAGCCGCGCTACAATATTCTGCTGAAGGACGACAAGCGCTTCCCGCTGATCCGCGTGGACCTGCGCGAGCGGTTCCCCCGCTTTGAGCGCTGCCGCCTGCACAAGGAGGATGGCGCGCATTACTTTGGCCCCTATGCGAATTCGGGCGCGGCTCGCGCGGCCCGCGAGTTTGTGGAACGCCGCTTTGGCCTGCGCAACTGTCCGCCGGCGAGCCCCGACGCGGAGACATACAGGCACTGCCACAATGATGTTATCCGCTACTGCTCCGCGCCGTGCATCGGAAAGGTCTCCCGGGATGAATACCTGCAGCGCGTGGAAGAGGCCTGCGCGTTCCTGCGCGGCGAGCGGGTGGAATATCTCCATGAAGTGCGGGCCGCCATGCAGGCGGCCTCCGAGAAGCTGGATTTCGAGAAGGCTTCGGCTCTGCGCGACACGCTGTTTCTGCTGCAGGAGGCCGTGAAGCGCCGCAGCCTTGCCCGGAAGACCCCGCTGATGAAACAGGAATCCGCTCGGGCCGGAGTGCTTGAGCTGCAGGCGGCGCTGAACCTGCCGCGCCCGCCCGCCGTGATCGAAGCGTACGACATTTCCAATATCTCCGGCACCTTTGCGGTGGCCAGCATGGTGAGTTCGGTGAACGGGATTCCGCAGCCCGGCCGCTATCGTTTGTACCGGATCCGGACGGTGCAGGGCTCGGACGACCCGGCAATGATGGCTGAGGTGGTGAAGCGCCGGTACAGCCGCCTGCAGCGCGAGGGCCGGGACATGCCGGATCTGGTTCTGGTGGACGGCGGCATCACGCAGGTGCGGGCCGCCGCGCGCTCGCTCCGGGAACTGGGCCTTTCGGACATCCCCGTAGCAGGCCTGGCCAAGCGTTTTGAGGAGCTCGTGCAGGACCGGGCGGGCGGGGCCGCCCGTGTGCTTCTGCCGCTGGATTCATGCGCGCTGACTATGGTGCAGCAGCTCCGCGATGAGGCCCATCGCTTCGCCCTGACTTTTCATCGCAGAATCCGCGGCCGGCGGATCCGTGAATCCATCCTCGATGACATTCCGGGGATCGGCCCCGCCCGCAAGGCGCTGCTGCTGCGTCATTTTGGATCTGTTCGCCGGATGCAGAAGGCCACTGTGGAAGAAATGGCCCGTGTGCCCGGCCTGGGCCGGGCCATGGCGGAACTGGTCTGCGGCCGGCTGGCGAAAGACGGATGAAACGCTTGAACCCGCCGTCCCCGCTGTGCTAGCTTGACACTGTTCAGGAGTAATCCCTTGTCTGAAAACGGCGTAATAGAAATACAAACGGATCGTGTTGAGCGTCTGGCCTGTTCGCAGTGCGATGCGCGCATGGATGTTTCGAAAATTCCGGCCTTCACGATTGCCAAATGTCCGCAGTGCGGAGCCCCGATGCCTGTGCCCGCCCGATTGAGCCAGTTTCTCCTTTTCCGGGAACTGGGCAAGGGGGCCATGGGCGCCGTGTATCAGGCGTTTGACACCACGCTGGCCCGGCATGTGGCCATCAAGGTGATGAGCAGCAAACTCGGAGCAAACCGGGCGTTTGTCGAAAGGTTTTTCAAAGAGGCGCGTGCGCTGGCCGCCCTGAACCATCCCAACGTCGTTCAGATCTATTCCTGCGGGGAGGAGAAGGGCCAGCCGTACATTGTCATGGAACTCGTTCCCGGCGGCCGCGTGGATGCGCTTATGGAGGAGAGCCGTATCTCCGAGCTTCGCGGCCTGGAAATCGGCGTTGATGTAGCCAGCGGTCTCAAGGCGGCATCCGATATCGGCCTGGTTCACGGTGATGTTAAGCCCGAGAACATTCTCTTCAATCGCGACGGGCTCTGCAAGGTGGTGGATTTCGGCATTGCCCGCTTTGCGGGCGAGCAGAGCGATGGCGGCGGGATTTGGGGCACACCCTTTTATATTGCGCCTGAAGCGGTGCGCGGACAGGCCGTTGATCAGCAGGCTGACATTTACAGCCTGGGGGCCACTCTCTTCCATATTCTGGCCGGGCGGCCTCCGTTTGATGCGGAGACGGCTAAGGAAGTCATACTGGCCCGGCTCAAATCGCCGGCCCCCTCCCTCACGGAATTCTGTCCGGAGATCCATCCGGAAACGGCGCGGGTGGTTGGCCGCATGCTGGAGGAATCTTCCGTCCGCCGCTATCCCACCTATGAATCGCTGCTGGCGGACATGCGATCGGTGCTTGAACGGGTTCGCGCGGAATCCAGAGTCAGGCCGGGAAGCCGGAAGAAAAAAAAGCAGGCCGGGCATCCCCATGCCGTCACCGCGGTGATTGTGACCGTTCTGGCACTGGGCATTCTGGGCGTGATCTTCGCCGGCATGAAGAATGCCAGAAAGAGTGTTTCCCGTCAGCCGGCTGTTCCGCAGGTCCCGCCGGGCACGGTGCTGGTCAAGCCGTCTTCGGCCGCATCGCCGTCGCCACAGGCTCCGGCCGCGTCCGCCCCGGCGGCCCGTCCGTCTTCCCCCGCCGCCGCGTCCCCGCCGCAGGCGGGTGCGTTTGAACTTCGCCTGACCACAAAAGATGCAGGCGGCGCGGATGCGTATGTTCAGGGCGGCAAGAGCGGCGGAGACAAGAATTTCGGACAGGAAGATGTGCTCTGGCTGAAATCCAACGATCAGGTTCCGATTCATCTGGTCAGAAAAGTTTATCTGCGTTTTGGTCTGGATGATCTGGCCGAACGTAAGGTGCGTGACGCGGAACTCAAGCTGACGGCGACCCCGGGCGGTTCCAACAGGAACGATCTGTATAAAATCAAGCTGTGGGGTCTGGCCAAGCCGTCTTCGAAAGGCGACTGGGCCGAGATTGATGACGGGTCCTTTGATGCATGGGCCAACCGGCTGACCTGGAACAACGCGCCGGGAAATGATTTCAGGAGTCCCGATGGCATGTCGGAGGATGCGGTGCTTTTGTGCGTTGTGAATGCGCACCCGAATCCGCCGGTCGGCGCGGCCGTGTCCTTTTCCAATGCCGATTCAGTCAGCAAGGATGCCCTGGTGGACTTCATCAGCGCCCGCCGGGGAAGCGTGACATTCATGCTGACGGCGGAGGGCGGTCCGTCAAATGTCTACGGATGGAAGTTCGCATCCAAGGAGCATGCGTACCTCAATCCTCCGGAACTGACGGTGCGCGGCGAATAGCCTGACCGTCTGCGGCGTCTTTGAAAAGTTCCAATGATTGGAAGTTTTTGATTCAAAAGTTCCAATCATTGGAACTTTTTGCGCAGAAACTTCCAATGGCTGGAACTTTTCCCGCCGCCTGAAACCATGCGGCTCAGGCGGCCTGAGTTTGGGTTCCGCGCTGGAGGCAGAGGCGCAGGATCACGATCACCGGCCAAACGGCAAGCACGGCAGCCGTGCCGATCCACAGACGCGGGGGCAGCTTGGCCATCAGATCGCCGCCCACCCACAGCCAGACAAAGACCGGAAGAACTATCTGGAGCAGGTTCGCTCCGCTCTGTCCGATGTCGTGGAAGCGATGTGAGAGCACCAGCAGGGCAAAGTAGAATGCAGCAGCCGTGACAGGCACTGCGATCCAGCCGGCGACGCGCGGCGGTGTCTGTATGCGGTTCCAGTAGGCCAGAGCAAGGATGACCAGCAGCGGGAGAAAACGCGTAACGAAAGTGCCCCTCCCGATGCTTTTCTGGAACTGCGTTTCAACGGCGATGCAGCGGTCCCTGAGCCAGAGCTGGCGGGGAATGGGAATATGGGCTTGAAAGTCCGTCATGTCTGAACTCCTATTCTTCGATGGCTTCTTTTTCGGCCTTTTGCTGTGCCTTGTCCAGCGCCTTGGCTTCAGCCAGTACCTTCAGCGCAGGTGTTTCCCGGCCTTTCAGGTTGATTGCATTCTGGGCGTTTTCAATAGCGGCCTGCACATCGCCCGCGGCGAGAGCAGTTTCGGCCGCGGCGACAAACTGATCATGAACGTTATCTACGATCTGCATGGCCTGTTCATGGCCGGGTGCCAGCCGCAAGACGCGCTGGGCCTGGTCCGTTGCGTCCCTGGTGTCTCCGGCCTGGAAGGCCGACTGGGCGGCATCGGCATAGTGCGCGATGGCAACGGGCTTCATGGTGCGGTATTTGCTGATGCCGAATGCGGCGCCGCTGATCACCAGCAGGACCATAAAGCCGATGACGGCCCGGCTTGCGGCGGCTTTCTTCTTCTGCCGGAGCAGAAGGGAAAGCATGGCACATCCGCCGAAGAACGCAAAGCAGGTCATGATGCCGAACCAAACAGTATAGTTGCCCGGCAGGGAAACGTCGAGCAGCAGACCGGTGATGAACAGTCCGAGCGCCGCGCCGTAATACTGGAATGAGTCAATTACGCCTGAAGCGAATCCCGCCATTTTCTTGCCGCCGATATCCACCGGCGCCGCGGCGCCCACGATGGAGTGGGTGGAGTTGGCCGTCACTGCGATCAGGACGAGGAAAAGACACCCAAGAAGGATGCCGGCGGTTGTCGGACCGATGATGCCCAGTGCCATCACGGTGGTGGCGGCGGCGATGACGCAGGCTTCCCCATAATAGAGCACCATCGCGACGGGATAGCGGTTGCCCCGGAAGAAGCGGTCGGAGGCCCAGCCGGATATCACCGAGCCGCAGACCGCCACGATGGGCACCAGTACGAGCGTGAAGCTGGCAATGAGCGGCAGGTTGGTCTTCATGTTGAAGCCCAGCACATCCTCAAAGTAGAGCGGCGAAAGCTGGTCGGCGGCGTGGCGGACAGCGCCGGTGCAACCGTAGGCCACGGCATAGAACCACACCAGCGGATTTGAAAACACGAACTTAAACGACTCCAGCACCGGCACGGTGGTGCCGGCGGAATTATCCACATCGTCCTGAATGGTGCCATGGAAGCCGGCATCATCGGGCGACTGCGCGGAAATGAAATAGAACCAGATGGCGACCAGGCCGAGGAAAATCGGCGGGATGGTGAAAAGCATGCGCCACTCGCCGGGGCCCACCACGAGGGCGAGGAAGCTGAAGCCCGCAAGAATCCACGGAGCGAGCATGGAGATCATGGCCTGGCCGGACTGGATCATGAACCCGAAGATGCCCGAGAAAAGTCCCCGCTCCTCCTTGTTGAACCATGCCGCGTTGATCTTGACCATGCCGGGAGTGCCGGCGGCCTGAATATAACCGTTGACCATCCACATTGCGGCAAAGGCCATGAACGTGGAGGTCCAGGGGGAAAATCCGATCAGGACATTGACCAAAATGGATCCAATGGCTCCGATCAGCATTGAGGCGCGCCCGCCGATGCGGTCGCAGAACAGACCGTTGACCAGCTGCCCCGTGCCGTAGGCGATGGAAAACCATGCGGCGATGTTGGCAATGTCCCCGGTGGACCATCCGAATTCAGCGCGCATGCCGGCGCCGGCAAAGCGGAAGTTGTAGCGGCACATGTAAAACATGGCATACATGAGGCCGACCGTAAACCAGTTGAGTCCTCGACGAGTCTTGAATCCCAAGGGGTGCTGGTGCTGCTCGTTCCATTCCCGTTTTGCTTCTGCTGCTATGGTCACCGCTCAACTCCTTTTTGTCAGGATTATTGGCTGTCTCTTAACGCCAGAAATACTGGGGGGCATCATACCGGTTTTCTGACTTCTCACAATGAGGAATTCTTAAAAAGTTGCGGCGAGCCCGCCAATAAGCTATCAGTTTGCGTGAATTTTCAGGAGCGATGAAGAAGCATTATACAACGAAAAGTCCCGAGGAGACCTGCTCCGTGGCGGCCGCGCTGGCGGCAGAGCTGCAGCCGGGCGCTGTCCTTGCGTTTCACGGTGAACTGGGCTCCGGAAAAACCTGTTTTATTCAGGGACTGGCGGCCGCGCTGGGTGTCGAAGCGGCTGTGAGCAGTCCCACCTATACCCTTGTGAACGAATACCGCGGCCGCCTCCCGCTGCATCACATGGATCTGTATCGGGTGGCCGATGCCGGAGAGGCGCTTCATCTCGGACTGGATGAGTACCTGTATGGCGACGGGGTGACGGCCATCGAGTGGCCTGAAGTCGTTGCAGGCCTGCTCCCTTCGTCGGCGCTGCACATCTATCTGCGCATGGGGATTGGTCTTGACGACCGTGAGATATTTTTTCGGACTGGAGAGGAGCCGCCGCCATGAAGATTCTGGCTGTCGAACTTTCCGCTTTTCAGGGAAGTGCGGCTCTGTCCGGGCCGGATGACTTCAGTCTGCAGGAAGTCTGGGACCAGGAGCGTGGCCGGCATGAGGGCGTCTTCAGCCGGCTGTCGGCGCTTTTGTCGCAGGCGGGATGGGGATGGGGCGATGTGGACTGTTTTGCAGCCGGCCGCGGCCCGGGGATCTACTCCGGCCTGCGCACGGCGTTGACCTGCGCCCAGACTCTTGCTCTGCCCGGAGAGAAATCGGTCTACTGCGTCAGCAGCGGCGCGGTGCTGGCCCGCGGCGCGTCGAGGGAAATGAATGCCTCCCGGGTTGCGGTTGTCGGCGATGCGCGCCGCAGCCTGCTCTGGTACGGAGTTTTTGATTTTTCCCTCAGTGAAACCGATTCCCCCGCGGAATGGCAGATGGTGAAGTCCTCGGAACTTTGCGCCCGCCTGCCTGCCGGCGTGCCCGTGGTCAGCTCCGACTGGGAACGGCTGGAACCGAACCTGGCGGCGCAGGGTCTTGATGGGCTTAACTGGATCAGGGGGAACCGATATCCGCGCGCCCGCGATCTGGCAGCGCTGGTGCGCCTGCGCATGGAGCAGGGCCTTCCGTCTGAAAAACCGGTTCCGGTTTACATGCACCCTCCCGTGCTGATTGCGCCGCGGTTTCCGCCGGCATGAAAAAAACGCCGCGGTGAGAAACACCGCGGCGTTTTTCTTTCAGGTTATTCTCAGTATTCGAAGCCGCTCTCGCCGATGAATTCGCGGATCAGCGAAGTCGGCGGCACCAGAGAGCTGGAAGCCGCGTTGAAGCGCGACAGGAACTCCAGCAGCCGGCGGGCATCTGCATACTGCGGGTCGTAGGGCTTGACCTCGGCCAGCAGGGGCTCCACATACGGTTTCAGAACGGCCAGTTCATAGTCGAGCGCGGAATTGATGGCCGTATTGGCCTCCGCCTGATAGGGGAATATCCACTTTTTCTCTCCTCGGCGCACGCTGGGCCACATTTTCAGCGTCATCAGCGCGGGATTCCCGCGATAGTTGTGATCGCGGATCATGCGGCGGATGAGCCGGTTGTCGGTCGTGGAGACGCGGTTGCTGTAGTCCAGGTTCAGCTGCGTGAGCGCGCTGATGTATATCTTGTATTTGTGATCCGGACTGATGGCCTCGGTCAGCCGGGGATTCAGGGAGTGAATGCCTTCGACGACACAGATCTGGTCGCTTTCCAGCTTCATGGTCTTCCCGCGGAACTCGCGGGCTCCGGCCCCGAAATTGAAGGTCGGCAGCTCCACGGTTTCGCCCCGGTCCAGCAGGCTGAGGTGCTCGTTGAACAGCTTGAGATCCACTGTCTCGATGTTTTCGAAATCGGGTTCTCCGTTTTCGTCCATCGGCGTGCGCGTGCGGTCCACAAAATAGTCGTCCACCGAAATGGCCACCGGGCGCAGTCCGTTCACGCGCAGCTGCACACAAAGCCGCTTCGCGAATGTGGTCTTGCCCGACGAAGACGGTCCCGCGATGCAGATCCACTTGATCTTTCCGCCCTGGGCGGTGATCGTGTCCGCGATTTCCGCGATCTTCTTTTCCTGATAGGCCTCGGAAATATGGATGAAATCCCTGAGTTTCCCGCTGGCGATGATCGTGTTCAGGTCGCCGACGGTGCGCACGTTGACGATGCGGCCCCACGCCTTGTAGGACTTGAAGATGTCAAACAGATAGGGCTGGCGCTCGAACGGAGACATTTTGGGGGTCTGATTGTCGCGGTCCGGGAACTGGATCACGAATCCATCCTCGTACGGGAACAGTTTGAAGTGCTGAAGCGCGGACGTGCGGTCGGCCAGCGGGCCATGGAAGAGATCCATGTATTCCTCGCACGTGTTGACCACCACCTTCGGGGGATTGCTGTAGCGAAGCAGGTTGACCGTATCATGCCGGTTCTGCCCTTCAAAATGGCCAATGGCGTCGCTGTATTCGATTTTGCGCCGGACGATAGGCAGGTCGGCCTCGACGATCTGGTGCATTTTCTGCTCGATGTCCTTGATCTGCTTTTTGGAAATGCCCTTGGTCCCGTTCATCTCAAAATTGCAGAAGTACCCGTCTCCCAGCGAATGCTCGATCGAAAGCAGTGCCTTGGGGAAAATATCATAGGTCGCCTTGGCCAGCAAAAAAGCGGCTGAATTGCGGTAGATGCGCCATCCATGGGAATTGGCGAGTGTCAGCATCTGAATTTTGCTGTCCACTTCAATCGGGAATGAAAGCGAGACCATGTCGTTGTTCACCAGTGCCCCCAGATAGGGCAGGCCGGCCTCGTTTTCCTTTTTCTTCAGAAGGTCCCTGACGCATGTGCCGGGCTTGATTTCAAGTTTGGAGCCGTTATCAACGGTCACCACGATTTTGTCTTTTCTGATCATTCTTTCTCTCCTCTTTCTTTAAATGCAAACCGCCCTTATACACTAAACCCCCATCCGATGGAATAGGGGATTGGAATTTTATTTGAAGCCCCGTCGCGCGCGTTTATTCCGGCTTGTCGTTGAGGTCATCAAGGACTTTCAGCGACTTCATGATTTCGTCCCACTCGGGATCAGTTTCTTCGCCGTCGCCCGGCGTCGAGTCTGTTTTCCCGTCTTTCTCCTCGAGCAAACCCTCCAGCAGAGTTTTGGCTGCGTCTTCAGCCGGTTCCTGAACAGTTTCACCTTCGTCGCCGGATTCACTCGCGGGGGCCTCGACGGATGTGTCGGCGGGCGCAGCGGCGGCGGGCGCGGCGGCAATCAGGAAGTTGACGGTCGGATTGTGAATGGTGTGCTGTTCAATAATAACCGGCAGATGTGTATAGGTGAACACTTCGCACGGCATGCACAGGATCTCCAGCACCGCCTCGTCATCCACCTTGTTGCCTACAAACGCATGTACAATCTCGCCGTTGGAGAAAAACATTTCAGCGGAAACCATCCCCTTGCGCTGCTCCAGCTCAAGGCCGCCCGTTTCTTTTTCGGTGTGCAGGTAATAGACAAGGTCATAGGTTGAGAATTCTCCGAACGGCCCGCTGTTTTGCCCGGTTGAAGTGCGCAGGCTCTGGAAATATTTCCGGAACCGGCTCGTGTCCAGCTGCGGCAGCAGCACCACGGCGTCTTCCCCGCCTGCGGCCGCCGGCACAGTCCGCCTCTGTCTGCGCAGCCGAACAATGAACAGGCCTTCGATGATCACGATGACCAGAAGAATGTAGCTGGAAATCATATACTTATCGAGGAACCGCACCACTGTGCCGGCCGGTGCGGCGGCGGGCGGTGGTTCTGCCGGAGCGCTTTCTGTTGTTTCTATCTCCCCGGCTGCAGTCGCGACATCGGCGCTCACCTCGGTTTCGGCTGCAGGTCCCGCCGCCTCGGACTCTTCCGGCGGCGCGGGCTGTTCAGCGAGCAGGGGTTCTGGTTCCGAAATGCCGGACGGAATTTCCGGCGTGGCGGCCGGCAGATCAGGATCAGCCGAAGGTGCAGCCTCCCGGGCCGCAATCTCCGGCGGCTCGGTCGCGGCCGCGGGTGCAGGCGCTGGTTGAACCGTCGGCGGCGCGGCAGGCGCGGGTTCGGGAATTACCGGCGCTTCAGGCTCGGGCGCAACCAGCACGGGCTGTGGCGGGGCTGCCGGGGTTTTAACTTCCTTAACCGGAACTTCTATGGGCGTGGAATCCGCCGGCCGCGCACGAGCGACGGATACTGGCGCGGGCACGGGTCTGGGCCTGGGAACCGGTCGAACAACAGGCGGTTCCGGGAGCTTTGCCTCGACGGCACGGACCGGTTCCGGTTGCGGTTCTTCGGCGGCAGGCTCGGGTTCAGGCGGGTTATAGGCCAGCCCGGCCGGGAGGGCTTTCGGAATGCTCAATTCTGCCCGGTTCTGGAAGAATGTGTATTCAATAATCCGCGCATCCGGGGTTTCCTGCAGAATGCGGAACTCGTCGCCGGGGCGAAGGCGCAGGAAGCCGCTGACGGCGCGCGCCCGATCCCCGAAAATGAGCTGCTTCTGCTGGGTGACCCATGCAATCGGATTTCCCTTGCGGTCCAATTTGCCGACGGCTGCGGTTATGCCGTCGGGGAGTGCGACAATATAGAATTCGGGATTTTCCTGCAGCAGCGGGACGCTGTTCCCGGGGCCGAACATCCGGCTGGCATCAGCCACCGGAAGACGGACATCGCTGCCGGTTACTTCGATGAAGCCGTAATCCTTATTCCTGCTGTCGGAACAGAACCCGGGCATTGCGGCCAGGCACAGCAGCAACAGTGTCAAACATGTCGGATTGGTCTTCATCCTGCCTGAAAAACTGAAAAGAAGAGTCATTCAAAGAGCCCATTGTGTCAATCCATTATTCAGCGGTTCTCATGGTGTGCAGGAGTGGATCATGACTGCGACTTTGCCTTGATATGATTCGGTCCAAACTGCTAGGGTACAGCGCATGTCCAATTCGGTCGAAACAGAAAGCGTGGTTTGGCGCGGCGCATGGGGTTTTATATTCCTCGGGCTCGGGATCATTCTGATGCTGAGCCTGATATCATGGCGGCCGGGCGACCTTTCGCTGATTCAGGACCCCCCGAATGAGCAGGGCACCAATCTGATTGGTCCAGCCGGCGCCTGGATGGCTTTTGCGGGTTTCGGGCTGCTGGGTGTGACGGGCTATCTGCTTCCTGTTGTCCTGTGGGTGCAGGCCCTGTTCCTTTTTTTAAACAAGAGCGGAAGCTTCAGGGCCAAGGCGCTTTATCAGCTTGTGGTGCTGCTTTCCCTGGCCTGCATTGTTGAACTTCAGCCGGATCTGTGGGAAGGCCTGCGGACTCATCTCAATATTTTCTACGCCGGCGGACTCTTCGGACATCTCCTTGCCACCGCCTTCCTGGTGCGGCTTCTGGGCGTGGCGGGATGCGCAATTGTCGCGGTTTGCGCGCTTCTGACTGCACTGGTGCTGCTTTTTGAAATTGAGCCCGTACAGACCCTCGGAGGAGTCGGAGTCGCTCTGGCGGCTGTGCCCCGCAAAATCGGGTCCATGTGGCGCGGCGCGCGGGACCGGCGCGCCGCCATTGAGGAAGAGGAGCGCGAACTCGAGCGCCAGCGCCGGCAGCTGGAGAAGGTGGTGCGAAGGCAGGAACGCCGCCGGCCGGCGCCCGTGGTGGAATCCGAACCCGAGCCCGAACCTGTTCAACCGCCTTCTCCTCCGCGCGAGCCCCGGCCCCCGCGCCGGGAAAAACCCCGACCGGCTCCGGTTGAGCCGCCCGGGCCATCCGCGGCCGATTCACTTCCATCTCCAACCCCTCAGTACACGCTGCCGGCGATGACTCTTCTGGATCGTCCGCCGCCCGCGCGTGATCGGCAAATCAAAGAAAATTTTTCCGAGAGCGCGCGTATTTTGCAGGAGACCCTGGCTGATTTCGGAATCGAGGCAGAAGTGACGAACGTTGAGCGCGGCCCGGTGGTGACGCGTTTTGAAGTTCTGCCGGCCGCAGGTGTTCGCGTCGAAAGAATCAGCGCATTGAGCAACAATATTGCGCTGGCCATGAAGGCGGTGAGTATCCGTGTCCAGGCGCCGATTCCCGGCAAGGGGGTGGTCGGCATCGAGGTGCCGAACTCGAGCACAACGCTGGTATATCTGCGCGAGCTGCTGGAGGGCGAGGCGTGGCAGAAGTCGCGTGCCGGACTTCCGCTGGCCATGGGCAAGGATGTCGGCGGCAATGATATTGTGGCCGATCTGTCGGACATGCCGCACATGCTCATCGCGGGCGCGACCGGCTCAGGAAAGACCGTTTGCATGAATTCGCTGCTCGCGGGGCTGCTGATGTCGCGCACCCCGGATCAGCTGCGCCTGATGCTGGTGGATCCGAAGATCGTGGAGTTTTCATTTTACAATGAGCTCCCGCATCTTGTTGTTCCGGTGATCACCGACCCCAAGAAGGTCGGCCTTGGCCTGCGCTGGGCGATCATGGAGATGGAGAAGCGCTACAAGCTGTTTGCCAAGGCGGGAGTACGCAACATCGCCTCCTACAACTCGCGCCCGAAAGTGACGCAGGAGGAGCTTTTTGAAGAAGCGGCAGAGCCTGCGGACAATGCCTCGAAAATGCCCGATCGTCTGCCGTATATTGTGATTGTGGTGGACGAACTGGCCGACCTGATGATGGTGGCGCAGGCGGAAGTGGAAAACTATATTGCCCGGCTGGCGCAGCTTTCTCGCGCGACCGGCATCCATATGATTCTTGCCACGCAGCGGCCCTCGGTGAATGTCATCACGGGATCCATCAAGGCGAATATCCCTGCCCGCATAGCCTTTCAGGTTGCGCAGCGCAACGACAGCCGGACCATTCTGGATGCGAATGGAGCAGACAAGCTTCTGGGAAAGGGCGATATGCTTTTCTTGTCACCGAAGACAGGGAAACTGGTCCGCGCTCAGGGCACCATGACGAGTGACAGCGAGATCCGCAGGATCGTTGACTGCTGGAAGGAGCAGGGCCGTCCGCAGTACGAGACCGCCATCAAGGAGCAGATCGAAAACAAGAAAACAGAGCTGCCGGAGATGAATGATGACGATGAGCTGCTGGATCCGGCGATTGAAATCATCAGGCAGACCCGCCGCGCCTCCACGTCCTCGCTGCAGCGCCGCCTGCGCATTGGTTATACCCGCGCGGCCCGTCTGATGGATGTCCTGGAGGAAAAGGGGATCATCGGGCCTCCGAACGGATCTGATCCGCGCGAGATTCTGATTGATCTGGACGGAGAAATCCCGCAGAACCCAGATGAAGACGAGGAGATGGACGACTGATGCCCCGCATAGGACAGATATTCAGGGAAAGCCGCGAGAAGAAAGGCGTGACGGCCTCGCAGGCCGCCCAGGCCACGCGGATGAAGGTCCAGACCGTTCAGCATCTGGAAAACAATGATTTCGGCAAGATTGCCGCGCCTGCTTATGTTAAGGGCTTCATCCGCCTCTACGCGGAATATCTGGGGCTGGATCCGGCCCCGCTGATTCGCGAATACCTGAATGGGCTGGGTGAAACCCGGTCGCCGATCGCACCCCCGGTGAAGACTTCCCCGTGGCGCGACGTTCTGAAAAAAGCAGCAGGCCGATTGTCAGCCAGCCTGAAAAAAATATCTCCCGCGGTCTGGATTAAGCTGGCCGGCGCGGCTGTTCTCCTGCTTCTGGCATGGTCGCTGTTGCTGGGCATTTCGGCGGCCGTGCGCCGGAAGGCCGCAGGCGAACCGCCGTCCGAGGAATTCACTGCCCGCCCCGAAGCCGCTTCCGGATTTCTCGAGGATATTCCCGAACCCTACTGGGATGTGCTCGATCCTTCTTCCCGGCCCGTTCAAGATGGAGCTGCTCTATGAAATGGAACATTCCGAATATTCTCACGGTCAGCCGCCTCTTTCTGGCGCTTATTTTGCTCATGCTGATCGGCATGCCTTATCCGCTGACAAAGACGCTGGCCCTGCTGGTGTTCGTCGCCGCCGGGATCACCGATTTTCTGGACGGACATCTTGCCCGCAATGTGTACGGCGTAACGGCGTTTGGACGTCTCATGGACCCGCTCACCGACAAGGTGCTGGTCTGTTCAGCGCTGGTAAGTTTTGTTGGCATTCGCCTGCCGGGATGGGACCGTCCGCTGCTTCCCGTGTGGATCGTGGTGGTTGTTATTTCTCGTGAATTCCTTGTGACGGGCCTGCGCCTGCTGGCGTCCAGCATGGGGCACATCATCGCTGCGGGCCGATGGGGCAAGCATAAGACCGTGTGGCAGATTATCGCCATCTCGGTCATTCTTCTGGGTCTGGCGGTGCGCTATGACGTCCTCGGCCATTTGTCGCCGGCGGCTCTAGAAAAGTATGACTTTGCCTTTGGTTTGATCGCGTATGCCGTCGGTCTGGCGGTCACCATGATCACTGTGGCTTCGGGAGCCATGTATTTTGCCGAGCACACCGAACTGCTTCGGCACAAGATCCAATAAACAGTTTGTGGAGAAAATCATCATGAAAAAATGCTTCGCCCTTTTTGCTGTGACGGCGGCCACCGCTTTCGCGCAGGCCCCGGAGGCTGTCGCGCAGCGCATGTCGCTTGGCGAAATCATTGAAACCGGCGGCTGGCTGATGTATGTGCTCGGGGCCATGTCCGTGGCCGGTCTGGCCATGATTATATATTTTTTCATGGTTCTCCGCCCGGAACGGGTTGCGCCCCGGAGTTTTCTGAAGGAACTCAGCACGGAGCTGAAGCAGCGCCGGTTTGACCGCGCCCGGGAACTCTGCCGCTGCGAAGACCACGCGGCGGCCTGTGTGGCCCTTTCGGGTCTCAATCACCTGGGCAGCAGCCGGGAAACCGAACCCATGCTCCTGAAGGAGATTATGGAGGGCGAGGGCAGCCGTCAGGCCTCGATGCTTCAGGGGCAGATCCAGTATCTCATGGACCTGGGCGTTCTTTCTCCGATGGTGGGACTGCTCGGCACCGTCATGGGCATGCTGCGCGCCTTCAATGCGGTCGCGCTTGACATTGCCAAGGCCAAACCGATGATTCTTGCGGCCGGCGTGTCGCAGGCCCTTATTACAACGGCCGCCGGTCTGCTGGTGGGCATTCCCGCCATGATCTTCTATTCCTATTTCCGAGGCCGCAGTTCACGGCTGATCGCCTCCCTGGAAGCCGTTTCGGCCGATCTTCTCGGCGAGCTTCTGGAAGCGGAGAACCTCCCATCTGACCAATCCGGATCCAAATGAATTTCCGCAGACAGAACCGGCCTGAGGCCCTGAGCTTCCAGATTGCGCCGATGATCGACGTGGTTTTCCTGCTGCTTTGTTTTTTTATCACTTCGCAGGTGTTTTCGCAGTGGGAAACGGAGATAGACATCGCACTGCCGACCGCAAAGACGGGAGAAGTCCCGCAGCGCCTGCCCGGTGAGCTGATCATTAATATCCTCGCCGACGGCCGGACCGTGATCAGCGGACAGGAGCAGCCGGAGGACCGTCTGGGCCCGCTTCTCAAGCGTCTTTCAGGATTCTTCCCGGGTCAGCCCATCATCATTCGCGCGGACCAGAAGACGCCCTATCAGCACGTGATCCGGGTGCTTGATCTCTGCCGGCAGAGATCAAGCACCCGGATCACGTGCTGATAGGGCGTCT
>Ga0116142_10001949_pt1 | contig 23443 bp, 15 predicted proteins | sample AD_UKC033_MetaG_FD_89785 | JGI IMG/M metagenome (GOLD analysis project Ga0116142, IMG submission 89785) | Active sludge microbial communities of municipal wastewater-treating anaerobic digesters from USA - AD_UKC033_MetaG | ecosystem: Engineered > Bioreactor > Anaerobic > Digestate | place: USA... | reverse complement strand
CAGTCACCGCGAGCGAGCTCGCCTTCCGCGGGGACGCTGCGCCATGTTGGCTTACCCTCTGCACATCACGTTGTCTTTGACATGCGCTGGCAAACCCTGATCGCCGTCGTAGCCATTCTAGCCGTCCTGGTCCTGGCCGGGCTGGGTGCCTACCGTGCCACGACCGTCCTCGTTCCTGATTCCGGCGGTGTCTACCGCGAGGGTGTCGCCGGCAGCCCGCGCTACCTCAATCCTGTACTCGCAGCAGGCAACGACGTCGACCGGGACATCGTCGCTCTCGTGTTTGAGGGGCTCACTGTCGCCGATTCTAAGGGACAGGTCCAGCCCAAACTGGCCACCTCCTGGGAGGTGTCCTCTGACAGCCTCCGCTACACCTTCCACCTGCGCGAGGATGTACGTTGGCAGGATGGTGTCCCCCTCACCGCGGATGACGTGGTCTTTACCGTAGGCCTGATGCGCTCGCCTGATCTCAATGGGTGTCAGTCCGCTGTCGACCTGTGGAACGCGGTGCAGGTGGAGCGCCCCGACGCTCATACGGTGGTTCTGGTTCTCCAGGAGCCCTTTGCACCGTTCTTGCACTTGACGACCTTTGGCCTTTTGCCCGCTCACCTGCTCAAGGACGTGCCGCCGGCAGATCTCGCCAGTCATTCCTTCAACCTCCACCCGGTAGGAACGGGCCCCTTCATGGTCCGCGAGGTCACCGACCAGCACGTACTCCTGGGTGTAAACGGTTCCTATTACGGCACCAGACCCTATCTGGATGCGGTCGAGATTCTGCTCTATCCTGACTATGCCAGTGTCTACGCTGCCTACACGCGCGGCGAGATACAGGGCATCAGTCATCTCAGCGCGACAGACGCCGACAAGGCCGCCGCCAACCCGAGCCTGAACCTGTTTTGTACTCCCCTGTCTGGCTACGGACTGGTCTTTCTGAACCTGGAGCACCCCATCTTTCAAGAGCGAGAAGTGCGCCTAGCGTTGCTGCTGGCCACTGATCGTCAGCTTCTTGTTTCGCACATCCTGCACCATCAAGCCATCGTGGCTGATGGACCGGTGCCCGTGACCTCGTGGGCCTACTCGGCGAGCGCAACCAGCTACACTTATGATCCTCAGGCGGCCATCGTCCTCCTCGAGAAGGCGGGATGGGTCGACCAGGACGGCGACGGGGTGCGCGAGAAGGGTCGGCTCAAGCTCGAGTTTGCGCTTCTCACCAACGATGACGAGACGCGCATTCAGCTCATCAACGAACTGACACGCCAGTGGGCCAGGATTGGTGTCCGGGCCATCCCTCAGACCGTTGGCGTGGCTGGCCTGGTGCGCGACTTTTTGCAGCCACGCAACTATGATGCCTTGCTCTATGCGTGGCAGCGCCTGCCCACCGACCCGGACCCCTACACTCAGTGGCACTCGACCCAGAAGCAGGGAACGGGACAGAACTATACCGGTTACACCAGCGTCGAGGCTGACCTGCTGATGGAGCAAGCCAGAAAGACCGCCGATGAGAGTCAGCGAGCGGCACTCTATCGCCAGGTTTGGGACATCCTCGCCGACGATGTCCCGGCTATCCCGCTCTATCAACCGGTCTACTGCTACGCTGTAGACAAGCAAGTACACGATGTGCGTCTGGGCCCGCTGTACGACTATCCCGACCGCTTGCGCACGTTGACCGACTGGTACATCAACCAGCGCCGCGTGCTGGTCAGCGAAGAACCGCTCTGGAGCCAGCGCTAGGAGCAATCGAACGCGCGCCAGTGATTTGACAAATCAAACTGAGCCGCGTAAACTGGGCGCGCATTCCCGCCGGGGTGGCGAAATTGGCAGACGCGCTAGGTTCAGGGCTTAGTGGGCCAACGCCCATGTGGGTTCAAGTCCCACCCTCGGCACCAAAACATGAGCTCACAGCATCTTGTCGCCGTGAGCTCTTTGTTTTGTGTGCGCCGGGCTCCTTACCGGCCGATGGAAGCGATCAGTCTCTCCGGTCTGTGCCGGTACTCCCCCCACGACAGCCGCCCCTCAACCAGACCAAGTAGGACCTCGGCGATGGCCTTGTTCACCGGCGTCTGAACGTTCAATCGGGCACCCTCCACCGCCACTGCTCCATTCAAGTAACGAACTTCTGACTGGTGCCGGCCCCTGGTCAAATCCAATTGCAGCGAGGGTTTCTTGTCCCCCCGGCCTGAAGCGACGACCTTGGTCATCAAAGGCCGTAGGAGTGGTGCTGGCATGTGTTGCATGGCCCAGGCCAGCAGCTTGACCGGGTAATTGGGAAAACCAACAACCTCGAGTCCGAGAGCGCTCATCACAGCGAGAGCCTCCAGAAAGGCCCTCCTCTCCAGCTCAAAGACAGCCGGAGCGCGGTAGGCTTCGCCAGGGCTGATGTCCAGGATCGCCGGTACTGCGTTGGCCAGCAGGTTCAGCAACAGCTTGGACCACTTCATCGACCGATAGTCATCGTAAAGGGCAACCCGCAGGCCAGTGCAGGAAAGAAGGGCCTCTGCGACCGCGGGCCATGGCTGCTTTCCAACAGGAGCGAGGTTGAGACTGCCAGAAGACGTCTCCTGCCTGAGCTGCCCCGGCTCCTCCATCGACACGGACATGGTGAGCACCCCCGAAATCAGGGGAGTATCGGGCAGACACTGCGCGGCCAGCTCTTCGCCTCCGACTCCGTTCTGTACCAGCAGCACTGGAGTGCCGCCGGGCAGATACGGCGCCAGCATGCGGCTGGCCTCTTTGGTATCATAGACCTTCACCGTGAGGAGGACCAGCTCCCAGTTGCGTTCTTCCGGAGGTGTCGCGGCGATAGTGGTTGCCGCTTGCGGCCGCACAACAGCGGAGGCGGGGTTCTTCCCGCTGAGGCTCAGGCCGTGTTCACGCACTGCCGCCACCAGAACCGGTCGGCCAATCAGGGTCACGCGGTGACCGGACTCGGCCAGCCGGTGCCCCAGGAAGCACCCGATGGCTCCCGCACCAAACACCAGGACCCGCATAGATCTACTCGAGCCGGGCGATGTCTCTGCTGGCCAGCACCCTCACTCCGGTGCCGAGAGCGTCAACCATCACCACTTGCCCCGCCTTGATCGGCGCTGTCACGGTAATGCGGCTCAGGGCCGATACCAGCTCGGTCACCCTGGCTTTGGCGAGCGGGGCTTCGCTGTAGACCGGCAGAAGCGAATGTACTCCGTTGCTCACCGCCACCGTCGTGGTCACAACGCGACGAGGATCGCTGATTTCGTCAGCGGCGTAGGCCACTCCGCGCTTGCAGCCATGCCCCTCCACGGCCAGTACCCGGTCACCCGCCACCGCCACTTCCAGGGCACAGCCCATCGGGCAGGTCACGCAGATCAGGGATTTCGAGGTCATTGCTTCACCACACTCACGCGCAATTCATGGGCCGACCGCAGCCGACCGGCGAGGTCCTGCGTCAGCCTGACCGTTATCATCTCGCCTGGCCGGACATAGCGCTCTGTCTTGCGCACCACCTCTTCTCCATCGGCTGAGACAACCACCTTTACCTTCTCCTCAACCGGTGACCGCACTCTAAGTTGAAGCTGCTGCGGCCCTTCCTCCAGGCTGTTGGGATCGAACCACTGTGGTACGACGTAGCGCACGTTCTCTCCAGCGACAGTGCGCAGGCGGGCTTGTACTGGCCGGCGCCTGCCAAGAGCATAGTCGGCAGCGCTTCTCCCTGCCACCTCGCCGGCCAGAGTCACCCAGTCCACCAGGTCGTAGACGTGGACCACATTCCCGGCGGCAAAAAAGCCGGACAGAGACGTGCCCATACCCTCATCTACCACCGGGCCGCCCGTCACCGGGTCAAGTGCGATCCCCAGCCGGCGCGACAGTTCGTTCTCAGGAATGAGCCCAACCGACAGCAGCAGCGTGTCACAGGGAATGGTTTCCTCGGTGCCCGGGATGGGCTGCATGGCCTCGTCCACCGCTGAGCTCACCACTGCTTCCACCCTGTTGGTCCCTTTGATCTCGCTGACGGTGCGCTTGAGCTGCAACGGGATGTCGAAATCCAGCAGGCACTGCACTAGGTTGCGCTTCAAGCCCGAGAGGTAGGGCATAATCTCCAGCACTCGTTCCACATGAGCACCTTCGAGGGTCAGACGACGCGCCATAATCATGCCAATGTCACCCGAGCCCAGCACAACAAAGCGTCTGCCGGGCATGAACCCCTCAATGTTGACCAGGCGCTGTGCCGTGCCAGCAGTGAAGACGCCAGCCGGCCTGGTGCCGGGGATAGCCAGAGCACCCCTGGTGCGCTCCCGGCAACCCATGCTGAAAACGACGGCACCGGCCTCTACCTCCACCACACCCTGCCGTGAGTTGGAGGCCAAGATGTGGCGGCCGGGGGTCACCTCAAGCACCATCGTGTCCAGCAAGCCCTCCACGCCAACGGCGCTGGCCCGGTCCATGAAACGCTGTGCATAGGCCGGCCCGGGCAGGTCCTCCCCCAGCGCCTCCAGGCCAAAGCCGTTGTGAATGCACTGCTGAAGGATGCCGCCCAGTTCCTCGGCGCGCTCGATCACCAACACCCGGGCCGCGCCGCGCTCACGCGCCGCGATCGCCGCGGCCAGACCGCCAGGCCCGCCGCCAATCACCGCAACATCGCAACAGAGCGTCTCCAAGTCAGCACCGCCTCGTCAGGAGAGCCGCGCACCCCGCGGGGCTGCTGCTATTCCCGTTGTTCATCGGTGCCCGCCATTTCGACATCCTTTGTCCCGCGCGACAGCAACTCGGAGCCCTTGCCTCGCTTGCTCACACCGGTCCGTTGAACGCCCAGCTCGCGAGCCAGGATGTTGATCACCCGCGGCGTATCGAACCCGCCCTGACAGCGACCGGCGCCCAGTCGCGTGCGCCGCTTGAGGCCATCGTAGGTGCGCGCAGGAACCGGCGCATGGATTGCGGCCACGATCTCGCCTTCGGTAACCATCTCACAGCGGCACACCACACGCCCGTAGCGCGGGTCACGCTCGATCAGCTCCTGTTGCTGCCGGTGTGACAACTCGGCGAAGCGGGGCGCAGCGTGTCGCTCGGGGTTGAAAGACCGTTTCGGCGTCAACGCAAGCCCGCTCTCTCTCAGCAGGTCCACCACCCGCTCGGCGATGGCTGGCGCCGCGGTGAAGCCAGGGGACTCGATGCCGGCCAGGCTCACCAGCCCGGGTACCTCGCGAGGGGCTTCGATGAGAAAATCCCCCGTGCTGCCTGCAGCGCGCAACCCGGCAAAGACGGCAATCACATCTCGTTTGTCCAGCGACGGCACTAGACGCTGCGCCCCTTCAAAGACCTCCTCCAGACCCTGTCTGGTAACCACAACGTCATCACGAAGGTCGGTGTTGACGGCATTGGGCCCAACAAGGGTATTGCCGTGGCTGGTTGGCGTGACCACGATGCCCTTACTCACCGGCGTAGGACAGGGAAATAGCACCTGCCTCACCTGGCTCTTCTCCCGGTCCAGGACATAGTACTCGCCTTTGCGCGGCTTGATGCAGAAACCGCCCAGGCCGGCCATGGCCATGATCCAGTCTGAGTAGAGTCCGGCAGAGTTGACCACATAGTTACCGGCGAACACACCACGCTGCGTCTTGACGCCCACCACGCGGCCCTGACGCAGCTCCAGCCCCGTCACCTCAGTGTCCAGGCCCAGCTCAACGCCATTCTCCACCGCGTTCTCGGCCGCCGCGATGGTCATCATGAACGGATCGACGATGCCTCCTGTCTCGGCAAAGAGGGCCCCCCTGGTCTGCTCACTCAACAGAGGCTCTGCCTTGCGCATCTGCTCGGCGGAGATAATGCTCAGTCCCGGCACTCCATTGCGTCTGCCCCGCTCGCGCAGCTCCTCCAGGGTATGCCTGTCTTCATCTTCGAGCGCCACCACGTAGGTGCCATTCCTCTCAAAGAGCACCCCCAGCTCGCCGCATACCTGGCTGTACATTCGGTTGCCGGCTACGTTGAGTGCTGCTTTGAGAGAACCGGGTCTGGCATCATAGCCCGCATGGATGATGGCCGTGTTGGCCTTGGAGGTGCCAGAGCAAACGTCGGCTTCGCGCTCGAGCAAGAGGATCCTGAGCTGGTAGCGCGACAGAGCCCGCGCCGTCAGGCAGCCCACCACCCCGCCGCCAATGACGATGACATCGTAGTTGCTGGTCATCGGCAGTTTCCGCCTAGGCCCACTTCATGGCGCGCTGCACCGCTTTGCGCCAGCCAGCATATCCTGCGTCGCGCCGATCAGCGCTCCATTGAGGCTCAAAGACCCTCTCTACGGCCCAGTTCGACTTGAGCTCATCGGGGTTCTGCCAGACACCTGTAGCCAGTCCGGCAGCATAGGCTGCGCCCAGCGCCGTGGTCTCGCGTACCGTCGGGCGCACCACCGGCACGCCGAGGATATCCGCCTGGAGCTGCATCAAAAAGTCGTTGACCACAGCCCCTCCGTCCACCTTGAGTGCTGACAGTTGGAGTCCCGCATCGGCGTTCATGGCTTCCAGCACCTCTCTGGTCTGATAGCAGATGGACTCGAGGGTCGCCCGCACAATATGGGCTCTGGTCACGTAGCGCGTCAGGCCAACGATGACGCCCCGCGCGTCCATATCCCAGTAGGGAGCGAACAGCCCGGAGAAGGCAGGCACAAAGTAGATGCCGCCGGCATCCTCGACCGAGCTGGCGATAGCCTCGGTCTCTGCTGCGCTCTTGATCAGACCCAGATTGTCGCGCAGCCACTGCACTGCCGCACCGGTGATGGCGATCGACCCTTCCAGCGCATAGCTGCAGCGACCCGCCGACAGGCCATAGGCAGCAGTTGTCAGCAAGCCCTGTGTGGATTGAACTATCTCGCTGCCCGTGTTCAGGAGCATGAAGCAGCCAGTGCCGTAGGTATTCTTGGCCTCGCCCGGGAGGAAGCATGTTTGGCCTACCAGAGCGGCTTGCTGGTCTCCCAGGTCGCCGCACACGGGAACGCCGGCCAGAGTGCTTCCCGACGCCACTCTTCCAAAGTAGCCGGCATCACTAGAAGTCCGAATGGAAGGTAGCATGCTTCGCGGGATATCAAGGGCATCCAGGATCTCCTGATCCCAGTCCAACGTGCGCAGATTCATCAGCAGGGTCCGCGAAGCGTTCGTATAGTCGGTCACGTGCGCTCCGCCGTGCGGGCCGCCAGTGAGATTCCAGATCAGCCACGTATCAATGTTGCCGAACAAGGCCTGACCCCGCTCGGCCTTTTCGCGCACCCCCGGGACGTTGTCCAGGATCCATCTGATCTTGGGACCAGAGAAGTACGTGGCCACGACCAGGCCAGTGCGGTCGCGGAGAAACGGCTCCAGGCCGCGGGAGAGCAGCTCCTGGCAGAGCTCTCTGGTGCGGGTGCACTGCCACACAATGGCGTTGTACAGCGGTTGGCCAGTGTCTCTATCCCAGACCACAGTGGTCTCGCGCTGATTAGTCACTCCCAGGCCAGTCAGTTGCTGGGGTCGCAGACCGCTGGCTTTTAGCGCCTCGGCCATTACGCTGGTGGTCACGGTCCAGATTTCGAGGGGGTCGTGCTCGACCCACCCGGGCTGAGGGTAGATCTGTCTGTGCTCCCGATAGGCCGAGCTCACCACCCTGCCATCGCGGGTAAAGATCATGAACCGTGTGCCCGTTGTACCCTGATCTATCGCGCCGATATAGGCAGTCATGGGATGAACCTCTTTCGTGGTCGTTGCCTCGCGAGGACAGGAAGATGGTACCCCATTTCGCAAGGTCGGTCAAGGAATCGATAACGACCCTGAGCGCAATCACCAGCCCGCCATTTGCCATAAGTGGCAGCCGCAATTACAATTACGGTAAAGAGCGTGTCGCTCCCACCGGCGGGCCAGCTTTGACCCGCCCTGGCAGTTCGAGGGAGCCAGATGATGTCAACCATCGATTTCTGGGTGCCAGATTCTCAGAGCACGGGCCAGAGGCGGGCCATTGCCGCCTACCTGCAGGCCTTCACTGAAGAAGGCAGCCTGGTCCTTGAGCCGTTCTGTCGTTCCGACGCACTCACCTCTCTGGCTGCGGGTGAGGGGCGACGCGTCCTCGCCGTGTCATTCAATCGCCTCGATGCCCTGCGTACTCGAGTCGCCCTGCTGACAATTCCCAAGCGCGAGCTGGACTCGGCACTGACACGCATTGCCGACTCACGCAAGGCTAACCTCACCCTGCGAGAGCATCTTTCGCGCCTCTACCGAACCACCTGCCTCCGCTGCGGCCAGGAGACTCAGGCCGACTACTATGTGTGGGAGCGCTCAGAGACGCTGCCGAGTCAGGTCCGCTTTGTCTGCCCGGCCTGTGGCGAAAGCGGACTCAAGGCAACGGACGATTTCGACGAGCAGATACTGAAAGAGATTCCGGCGCGAGGCCTGCACTACTGGCACCTGTTGGATCGCATCGCCCCGCAGGAAGGCAATGCCCGCAAGGTAGCCACCGATTTACTCCAGCTCTACTCACCACGCAGCCTCTACGTCATATCCAACCTTCAGCTCAAGATCGACGCCCTGTTCTCTGCGTCGCCGCTCTGCGACCTGTTCCGCTTTGCGCTGCTCGAGGCGATGCAGCGCGGCACCAAGCTGAACGCCGTGCCGGGCGATCCCCCGGCATCTCATTCCTCGGGTCTGCGCCCGCCGCAGCGCTATGCGGAGTGGAATATCTGGCGCTTGTTTGAGCGCGCGGCGCGTGCGCTAGGCGGACAGCAGCCCTCCCCTCCCGTTCTGCTCGAGTCCAAACCGGACCAGATAGCCTCGCCTGAATCGACTTCTGGCTGCTTTGTGGGCCATCTCACCGTGCGCAAACTCGCTGCCACCGTACCCAAGGCCAGCGCTCATCTGGTGTGGGTGGAGGCTCCCCCGCTCGGACGAACGCACTGGGCACTGCCTTACCTCTGGACCGGTTGCCTCTTCGGCAGACGGGCTGCTGCAGCACTCTGGCCCCTCGTTCGCCGGCGCAGCTCGGACTGGTCATGGTACCTGTCGGCCATGCGCTCTGCTCTGGCGGCTCTCGCGACTACCCTCCGCCAGGATGGTCGCCTTGTGCTCGTGGGACCAAGCAAGGGGGCGGCTTTTCACGAGACGGTGACTATGGCCGCTGCCAGCGCAGGCCTCCAGCCGGAAACGTCCGTCTACCACGCCTTGGAGCCAGAGCTGCCAACCAAGCCCTTTGGCGGCCTGCTGGGGGACTACCGCTCCACCTGGCGCGCAGGTGCTGCCGGGCCGCAATGGCCGATGGAGACGCCGGAACTGCTGACCAACTGCCGTGCGGCTGCCGTTCAGGCGGCCAAAGAACTGCTAACAGCGCGCGCCGAGCCAGTACCTTACGCACGGCTGCAGGCCCATATCTGGGAGACACTGGCCAGACGCAGCCTGCTACAGCGCACCCTGCTGATTCAAGACCTCGGGGCACCACTCGACTGGGTCCGACAACAGGTGAGTATGGCCCTGCAGAGCGCCGTTGGCACGGTCCTGGTCCAGCTATGGAAGGATGAGGAGAAGGAGGAGTGTCTCTGGTGGCTGGCACGTCCGCAAGAGGCCACGCCCCTGGCAGAGCGTGTGGAGGCAGCAGTGGCCACCCTCCTCGAGCAACACTCGCCCGTAGACCTCACGGACCTGCTGTCCCAGGTCTACCAGTCCTTTCCGGGCGTCCTGACCCCGGACGAGGCCTGGATCCTGGCCTGCATCAAGTCGTACGCCTCTCCCCTGGAAGGGGGCCAATGGTTGATGAACCAGGCCGACCACGCCCAGGTTCGCAGCGCAGCGCGCAACGATCTGCTCTCGCTGCTCGTGTTTCTCGGCCAGAAGGGGGGCTACGACTGCCGTGTGGATCAGAACCACGGCACTGTCTACTGGGCACAGGGAGGACGAGAGACAGCCGCGCTGATGGTGCTCGACTCGGGCTCGCTCAGCTCGTTGCTCTACCAGCCCATTCCTGCTGCCGTTACGCGTGCTTTCGCCATTCTTCCCAAGGCGCGGCTCGACCTGATCAGAGCGAGGTTCGAACGCTCACCCAACCTGCGTCAGGAGCTGGCCGCCAGACACTGGCAGTTCATTCACGATCAGGACCTGTTGCTGTGGGCAACTGGGAATGAGACAAGGCCGGATGGTCTCTCCTCGCTGGTGAGTCTCGAGCCATTCACCACCCAGGAACCGGGGCAGTTGTCACTGCTGTAGGCCTTTGCAGCGTCCGGCATCCCGTGATATGATGCTGGCCGTTTCTCCATTCCCCTTCCACGAGAGACCCACGCCAATGAGCTCAGCACCACAAGCAACGGTTACCATTGCTGGCGGGCCGCCGGTGACTCGCGAGAACCTGCCGCACACCATCGCGAGACTGGCTCTCCCTGCCGTCGGCGAGAATCTGCTCACGACCATGGTTTTCCTGGTCGACACTCTGTTGGTCGGCTGGCTCAAGGATCCGGCAGCCCTGGCGGCGGTCAGCCTCGGCGGGATGTTCCTCAACATTGCCAACCAGCTCTTTACTGCCGTATCGGTGGCGGCGACAGCAATGGTAGCCCATGCCTGGGGAGCCCGCGAGCAGGAACGGGCCAGGCGCATCGCCGCTCACGGCATACTGGTGGGGGTGATCTTTGCTGCCCTGGCCATCCTGGCAATGTGGCCCTCGGCTGACTCTCTGCTTACCCTGATGGGCGCGTCAGAGCGGGCCACGTTCCTCGGCAGCCAGTACATGCGCATCATTCTGCTCACTTCGCTGCTTGGCTTCCCAATGGTAGTGCTGAATGGCATTATGCGGGGGTCCGGAGACACCCGCACGCCGATGCTGATCACCCTGGCCATGAACCTTTGGAACGTCGTGGTGTCAATCGTACTCACCTTCGGCCTGGGCCCCGTGCCTGCCCTTGGATTGGTTGGTGCGGCCTGGGGAACTGCCTCGGCCCGGCTCCTTGGTGGGGCGATAGCCTTGTACCTGGTAATGAGTGGCAAGCGTTTCCTTCGCTTGCGCTGGCGTGATATTCTTCAGCCCGACCGGGCCACGTTCGCTCAGATGTTGCGGCTGAGTCTACCGGCGGGTGGCGAGTCGATCATCATGCGCCTGGGATTTGTCCTGTTCATGCGTATCGTATCCAGCCTCGGTGAAGCACCCCTGGCTGCGCATCAAATCGCTGTGAACGTCGAGTCGCTATCCTACATGCCCGGTTTCGGGCTGTCGGTTGCCAGTACCACCCTCGTGGGTCAGTCACTGGGGGCCAGGAGACCTGACCTGGCAGAGGAAAGCATTCGCGTGTCAATGCGCGTTGCTCTGGTCGTGATGGGCGTGCTCGGCTGCATTTTCGCCCTGTTCGGCCCGGCCCTGGCCGCCCTCTTTGGCAGCACGCCTGAGGTCGTAGCGCTGGCTGGCAGCGCCATCAGGATCGGCGCTCTGGAACAGCTCCCTATTGCCATACAGATGGTCATATCCGGCAGTCTGAGGGGAGCAGGTGACACCAGGACCCCGATGTACGCCACCCTTCTGGGAGTGCTCCTTTTTCGGGTGCCGGCGGTGTACTTTTTCGCCGTCCTACTGAGGCTGGGGCTGAATGGTGTCTGGCTGGGAACGGCGCTCGACTGGGCCGCCAGGGCCGGGGTACTGTACTGGCTATTCCGTCGCGGCACGTGGAAGAGGACCTCTCTCTGGAACAAACCAGGGGGGCAGGGCGCCCCCCTGGTTTGAGTTGTTTGCACTAGCGGATGGCGCGCTCCGTCTCCGGGTCGAAGAAATGCACGTTGTCCATGTTAAAGGCCACGTCCGCTGTGCCGCCCATGTGCGCTGACGTGCGAGGATCGACCCGGGCAATAAACGACTTGGAATCGCTGAGCAGGTGCAGGTAGACCTCGCTGCCCATCAACTCGGCGACATCGACCTCTGCTGTGATGCATTCCGCCGCGATGCCTGGGGGGCAATAGGCCCGGTCGTGAATGTCCTCCGGCCGAATGCCAAACACTACTAACTTGCCCAGATGCGGCGCCAAGGCCCGAACGTGCGACGCAGGAGCCTTGATCTTGAATCCAGACCCCTCCAGCCACATCTCCTCGGTGCTGCCGGTTACGGTGACCTCAAAGGTGTTCATAGCCGGGCTGCCAATAAACCCGGCGACGAACAGGTTGTCCGGGCTCTTGTACAGGTTGGAGGGAGTATCTGCCTGCTGCAAAATCCCATCCTTCATCACCGCGATACGCGTGCCCATGGTCATGGCTTCGGTCTGGTCGTGAGTGACGTAGATGAAGGTCGCCTGCAGGCGCTGATGGAGCTTGGCGATCTCGGCACGGGTCTGCACACGCAGCTTGGCATCGAGGTTGGATAGAGGCTCGTCCATCAGGAATACCTGGGGTTCACGGACAATGGCCCGGCCCAGCGCCACTCGCTGCCTTTGCCCGCCTGAGAGCTGGCGCGGCTTGCGGTCCAACAGCTTTTCAATTCCCAGGATCTCGGCCGCTTCATGCACCCGGCGCTCGATCTCTGCCTTGGGCGTTTTGCGCAGCTTGAGGCCAAAGGCCATGTTGTCATAGACACTCATATGGGGATACAGCGCATAGCTCTGGAACACCATGGCGATGTCGCGATCTTTGGGCGCCATGTCGTTCACAATGCGGTCGCCGATCTTGATCGTCCCGGAAGTGATCTCTTCCAGGCCGGCCAGCAAGCGTAGGGCGGTGGTCTTGCCGCAGCCGGAGGGTCCAACCAGTACGAGGAATTCCTTGTCGGGGATATCCAGTGAGACGTCATTGACGGCAATGACGTCGCCAAAACGCTTGGTGACATGGTCATAGATAACGCCAGCCATCGTGCAAGCCTCCAACGGAAGATATCTTGCCTGGCTCTCGAGGAGACAGGCGCAACGCACCAGGAACAGAACTGTTCGGTCATCCTCTCAGGGACGGGCACAAAGGCCTAAACCGCTTCCTGGCACGCCGTCAAGGCGCGGTTACCCGTTGTCAGTGACCAATCACCTCCCGTCTGCGGCAGTACAGGCGAACTCGGGTCAAGTTCCCGAGCCTGGCCGTGTCCGCTGTTGGAGTGCTCTATGTCGGAGCCATTCTACCACAGGTAGCTCTTTTGTCCAACCACCTCGGGCGATTTTGCTTTTGACACCAATCGTGCTACAATCGCCGCTCTAACCAAAGGTTCGCCTATGGCAAACCTTTCCGCTCCAGGCTGCTCTGTTCCTCAGACAGGCCAGTCCTGCAGCAATCCCAAGGAAAGGAGGTGTGGCGATGGCAGGGTACGAACTGGTCTTCATCGTCCAGCCTGAACTGGAAGAAGAGCCCCGGAACGCGCTGGTCAGCAAGGTAACGCAGACCATCAGCGATCTCAAGGGTCAGGTGATAAAGCTTGATCCCTGGGGCAAGCGACGACTGGCATATCCCATCAAGAAGCACCACGAAGGCTTTTATGTTGTGGTGCAGATGGATCTGCCCCCCGCGGCTGAGCGCTCATTGGAGCGAGCCATCAGGCTCATGGAAGACATCATCCGTTATCTCGTCGTGCGCAAGGAGATCGCGCCGCCGGCGGAACCGCAGCAATAGTCACGTGTAACTGCATTACAAGGAGGTTGATTCGTTATGGCTTCGCAAGCAAGATCAGACGGACCGCGCCCCCGGCGGTACGGTAGTTCCGATGATGACCGCCGCGGCGGCCGGCGCGGCTACGGCCCGCCGGCTGCACGGCGCAAGTGCGCCTTTTGCGCGAACAAGGCCCTAGAGCTCGACTACAAAAAGGTCGATATGCTCCACAACTATATCACCGAGCGTGGCAAGATCGGCACCAGGCGGCACAGTGGTCTGTGTGCTCGTCACCAACGAGACATGTCTCTCGCGATCAAACGCGCCCGCCACCTGGCCCTGCTGCCCTACACCGCCGAACACGTGCGCAAGGGCTAGCTCTCCAGTTCACTCATCCAGAGAGCAGTTGATGCTCTCTGGATGACCTGCCATGTGCAATCAGAAGCAAAGGATCAGCAATGCCCAAAGTCAAACCGACTGAGCCAATTACGAAGAAGCAGCTCTCGCGCCGAGAGCAGGAGAGGCGGCAGCAGCGCATTCTCGGCGTTGTCTTTGGCTTGACAGCCGCCGCCGTCGTGTTTGTTCTCGGTTTCGGCTGGTACCAGGAATACGTGGCCAAGCCATCGGCCCCGGTCGCCACCGTGAACGGCAAAGCAATCAGTACGCGCGACTATCAGGCCATGGTCAAGTACAACGACTATGAGCTCCGCAGCACCATTGCCCGAGCCCAGAGCCAGCTGGACTCGCTGGATGCGACTAACGAGGATCAAACCTTCCTGGTATCGTACATGCAGCAGCAGATCCAGCAACTGCGGACCAAACGTAGCTCGGTGGGCCTCGATACCTACGATCAAATGGTGGACGACGAGTTGATACGGCAGGAGGCCGCCAGGCGCGGCATCCAGATCACCGCCGAAGAGCTGCAACTCGAAATCGAGCAGCAGTTTGGGTATGACCGCAATCCTCCTACTCCAACTCCGACTCCCATCACGGCCACAGTGGATAGCTCAGTCACCCCTCAGCCAACCAGGGCCCCGATGACTCAGACCGAGTTCGAGACCAACTATGGCAGCTACGTTGCGGCCCTGCGCAAGAACCTCGCTTTCAGCGAGCAGACTTTCCGCCGTCTCTTCGAGTCCAGCCTGTACCACACCAAGTTGCAGGAGGCATTGGCCCTTGAGGTGCCCGCCTCAGAGGAGCAGGTGCACGCACGCCACATCCTGGTCGCAACCGAGGATGAGGCCAACAAGGTCCTCGAACGGCTTCACGCGGGAGAGGATTTTGCCGCGCTGGCCAAGGAGCTCTCGACTGACACCGGAAGCAAGGAGGAGGGTGGGGACCTTGGCTGGTTCCCGCGTGGCATGATGGTAACCGAGTTCGAAAACGCGGCGTTCGCTCTGCAACCAGGAGAGACGAGCGAGCCGGTCAAGACCAGCTTTGGCTATCACATCATCAACGTGATCGAGCGCGATGCCAACCGGTCTCTCGACGAGGCCACCCTCGATCAGAAAAAGTCGCGCGCCCTTGACAACTGGCTAACTACACAGCGCAATTCTGGCACGGTTATCAGCTATTGGAGCAGCGCCAAGGTACCGAACCTCAGCCAGTAGCACGATATCGACAAGACCCAAGAGCGGATGAGTGACTCACACTCATCCGCTCTTTTGGTTATTGTGGCCGGCAGTGCACGCCTCAGAGGTTCTCGCGGCGTATCTCCAGGATATCCCGCAATCCCTCGAGTTTGACCAGTACATCGCGGAGCTGTTCCACCCTGGCAATCAGCAACACCACCTGCACCGTAGCCGTATTGTCAGGGTGCATCGAGACGTTCGCCGAGGCCATATTGATGCCCATATCGGCGACGATGGCAGCGATGTCACGCAAGAGGCCCTGACGATCAAACGCCTCAATGCGAATGCCGACCGGATAGGCTTGCCTCTCAGTTCCCCATTCTACCTCGATGAGGCGTTCCACATCCGATAGCGCCTTGATATTGGGGCAGTCTGTTCTATGTACCGTGACCCCGGTTCCGCGGGTGGTGTAGCCAATGATTGGATCCCCTGGCACAGGCGAACAGCACTTGGCCAAACGGGTGAGCAAGTCGCCCACGCCCTTCACCCGTACGCCAACCACCGCGGTTGATGGGAGGCCCACTCCTGGTAGCCACTGCCGCTGCACCACGATATCAGCCAACTTGGTGGCAATTTGCTGAGGCCCAATGTCGCCATATCCGATAGCGGCCAGAAAGTTGTCCACGTTGTCATACTTGAAGACAGCCGCAACCTCTTCAAACGGTTTCTGTTCCAGAGCGAGACGGCGCAGCTCCTTTTCCAGCAGCTCCCGGCCTTGAGCGATATTGGTCTCGCGCTCTTGCTGCCGGAACCACTGGCGCACCTTCTCCCGAGCGCGACCGGTAGTCAGATAGCCTTGGTCAGGATTCAGCCAATCGCGGCTCGGCCCGCTTTTCTTGGCAGTGAGAATCTCCACCTGCTCGCCAGTACATAGACGATAGTTCAGTGGCACCAGTCGGCCGTTCACCCTGGCACCACGACAGCGGTGACCGATCTCGGTGTGAATCTGGTAGGCAAAGTCCACCGGTGTCGCGCCCTGTGGCAGGTCTACAATGTCGCCCTTGGGGCTAAATACATAGACCCGCTCAGGAAAGACATCGCTCTTTAGTGTCTCAACAAACTGCCCGGCATCCTTGACTTCTTGTCGCCACTCTGAGGCCTGACGAAGCCAGGAGATCTTGGCCTCCAAGTTCAGATCTCTTCTGGCCTGTTCCTTGTATCGCCAGTGGGCCGCGATGCCATATTCGGCCACATAGTGCATCTCCCGCGTACGAATCTGTACCTCAAGGGGCAACCCCTCCGGACCAATCACCGCCGTGTGCAGCGATTGGTACAGATTGTCCTTGGGCATAGCGATATAGTCGTCGAACTGGCCCTGCACCGGCTTCCACATACTGTGAATGATGCCCAGAACGGCATAACAGTCCTTGACCTCATCCACAATGATGCGCACTCCACGCACATCATAGATCTCTCCAAAGTCGCGATCCTTCTGCTTCATCTTGTGGTAGATCGAGTAGAGATGCTTGGGTCGACCGCTGACCTCGGCCTTTAGACCCTCCTGCTCCAGACGCTGTCGGAGGATGGTGATAACCCGCTCGACGTATTCCTCGCGTTCCTTGCGCTTTTCCGCTAAGAGTCCGGCGAGGCGGTGGTACTCTGCCGGATCCAGATGCAGCAGCGCCAGGTCCTCCAGCTGCCATTTCAGTTCCCAGATGCCCAGGCGGTTTGCCAGCGGGGCATAGATGTCCAGCGTTTCGTGGGCTATGCGCACTTGCTTCTCCGGCGGCAGTGCGCTCAGCGTGCGCATGTTGTGCAGCCGGTCGGCAAGCTTGATCATGATGACGCGGATGTCATCGACCATCGCCAGAAAGATCTTGCGGATGTTCTCTGCCTGGGCCTCGGCCAGTCCTCCCTCCTGGCTGCGACTGAGGTCACGCAGGCGCTCCAGTTTGGTGACTCCGTCGACCAGTCTGGAGATCTCATCGCCAAAGCCAGAGCGCACCTCATCGAGTTTGGTGGCTGTGTCTTCCGGCACGTCGTGGAGCAAAGCTGCGGCCAGAGAGGGGACGTCCATACGGAGATCAGCCAGAATGTCGGCGACGGCCACGGGGTGGGAAATGTAAGGCTCGCCCGACTTGCGGGCCTGTCCTTCGTGCGCCGCCAGTGCAGCCTCGTACGCCCGCCGCAGCAATGCAAGGTCGACGTCTGGTGCGTACTGTCGCACTTTGTCGAGAAGCTGCTCGAATGATTCCAACCTTCTGCCCGCCTGAGTTCAGTATAGGGAACAGCCCTGGTCGCGGCAAATCAGCACCCCGAAAGCTGGCCCCGCTGGCTGGCTTGGCGTGCCTACCTGCATCATGGTAAGATAGCTGCGCCTCGCTGGCATTGAAGGGGAGCCGGTCATGATTCCACTTCGACTCTGCTTGCGCAACTTTATGTGTTACCGCCAAGCCCAGACCCTGGACCTGCAGGGGATCCATCTGGCCTGTCTGGCGGGAGACAACGGGCACGGCAAATCGGCCCTGCTCGATGCCATCACCTGGGCGTTGTGGGGCAAGGCCCGTTCTCATTCTGATGATGAGCTCGTCGCCCACGGAACGACCGATATGGGCGTCGATTTCGAGTTTCTGCTCGGCGACGCGTGTTACCGGGTCATTCGCAAGCGCTCCCTCGGGCGCACCAGCAAGGGCGCCCTCGAATTCCAGATCCGCGACAGCGATGGATTTCGCCCGCTCACTGCCGCAACCCAGCGCGACACGCAGGCGCGCATCACGGACACCCTGCACCTCGACTATGACACGTTTATCAACTCGGCGTTGCTCCTGCAGGGGCGCGCCGACGAGTTCACCGTGAAGGCACCGGGCGAGCGCAAGCGAATCCTGGCCGACATCCTGGGCCTGGCCGCCTATGACGAATACGAGCAGCGCGCCAAAGACAAGGCCAGAGAGCGTGAGATCAGCCAGCGCGAAGCTGCCGCCCGCATCCAGGAGATCGAGCGGGAGCTCGTGCGCCGGCCCGAGTATGTCGCCGAGCTGGACGCAGCCAGGGTCGAGCTTGGTCGCCTCTCCGCAGAGACCAGAGAGGCGGACGCCGCTCTGCTCACTCTGCGAGACCGGTCGCGAGCGCTGCAGGCACAGCAGGAACAGGCCCTGGAGGTCAACCGGCGCATCGCCGAGGCGGAGAAGCAGCATACCAACCTTACCGCGCAGCTCGACAAGCTCGGCGGCCGCATCGCCGCCTGCCAGGGCGTTGTCGACCGCCGCGACGAAATCACTTCGGCTCACGCCAGGCTGTTGCAGGCACGGGAGCAGGAAGCAGCCCTCGGTGCCAGACTGGCTCAGCTCCTCGAGCTCAATGAGAAGCGAAACGAACTCGAAAAGCGCGTCGCCCAGGCGCGCCAGGCTTTGGAGATGGAGATTCGCATCCTCACCGACCGACTGCGCGAACTGGACAGTCAGGCCGGTGAGTCGACAGCTCTGACCGCCGAGCAGCACAAGACCCGCTCTGAACTCGATGCGCTGGCCGAGCGACAGTCTCAGGCGGAGCAGCACCGCGAGACCCTGCGCGGTCTCGCCAGTGAGGCTGCAACGCTGGCCGCCCGCAACGCTCAGCTCAAGGCCGACATGGCCGCCGCCAAAGACAAGCTCGTCCTGCTGCAACAACCAGGGGCCGACTGTCCGCTGTGCGGCCAGGATCTGGCCGAGGCGGAGCGGACCCGTTTGCTCAACGACCTGTCACAAAGCGGCGCTGAGCAGGCCAGCTCTTATCGCGCCAACAGTGCTCGGATGAAGGAAATCGACCAGCAGACCCGTGCCGCCGAGACCGAACTGGCGGAGATCGAGCGTGACCTGCGCCGCCTGCCCGCACTTCAGGGGAGGCTGGCTACCCTGATCCAGGCGCTGCAAGATGCTTCCACCGCGGCTAACCGGCGTGCCGAACAGCAACCTCAATTGGCTGCCCTGGAGCTCCAGCTAAAGCAGCACTCTTATGCGACAGCCGAGCAAGAACAACTCGAGGCGCTGAGCAGCCGCATTGCCGCTCTGGCTTACGACAAGGCCGAGCACGAAAAGCTGCGCCTTTTGGTGAGCACCCTCAGCAAGGCAGACGAGGCCAAGTCTGAGCTCGAGCGTTCGGAGCAAATGCTGGCCCAGCTCCTGGAGAACAGAGCGCAGTTGCTTCAGACTCGGGAGCAGCTATTGGCCAGCACCCTGGCCGACAGAGAGCGGCAGGCCGAATTGGCCAGCGCACTGGAGAGTGCACAGGCCATCGAGCAGCAGCTTGAGAACCAGGTACAGGTAGCGAACCAGCTTCACGCTCGGGAGGGCCGGGCACGACAGTCCGTAGGGGCGGCGCAGCAGAAGCTCGACACGTGTCGCTACCTTGAAACACAGCACCAGGAGCGCACGGCCGAGTTGGCCAGACTGGTGGAGGAACGAGCGCTGTTTGAGGAACTGCAGTTGGCCTTTGGCAAGAAAGGCCTGCAGGCGCTCATCATCGAGACGGCGATACCCGAACTCGAGGAAGAGGCGAACCGCCTTCTCGGCCGCATGACCGACGGCCGCATGAACCTTCGCTTTGACACGCAGCGAGATACTCGCAGCCATAGCACCGTCGAGACTCTCGACATCAAGGTCGCCGACGAGACCGGGACTCGCAGCTATGAAATGTTCTCGGGGGGCGAGGCCTTCCGCATCAACCTTGCCGTGCGCATAGCTTTGAGCAAACTGCTGGCCAGACGCTCCGGCGCCCAGTTGCAGACGCTGATCGTCGATGAAGGCTTTGGCACCCAGGACGCCGATGGACGGATCAAGTTGGTGGAGGCTATCAACTCGATCCGCGATGACTTTGCGCTGATACTGGTTATCACCCATATCGATGAGCTGAAGGATGCCTTCCCGGTGCGCATCGACGTTGTCAAGACGGCCACCGGATCGCAAATATCAATGGTTTGAGAGAGGCGGTGCGATGAAAGCGGTAAGGTTGGTCAAGGTTGGAGCCCCGCTTGAGCTCCAGGAAATCCCGCTCCCTGAGGTTGGCGACAATGACGTGCTCGTTCAGGTCGCCGCAGCAGGAATCTGCCACTCGGACGTCCACTATCGCGCCGGGGTGTCGCCCACCAGGCCGCTGCCGGTTACACTGGGGCACGAGGTAGCCGGCACCGTCGCAAGCATCGGGGCCAAAGTGAGTGGCCTCCGACCCGGTGACCGGGTCTGCCTGCACTATCTGGCCACCTGCGGCAAGTGCCAGTACTGCAAGGCCGGTCACGAGCAATTCTGCGTCAGCGGACAGATGATTGGCAAACACCGCGACGGCGGGTACGCTGAGTATATCTGCGTGCCGGCCGAGAGCGCGCTGCCCCTCCCTGACAGCGTCTCCTTTGCACACGGCGCGGTGATGATGTGCTCTTCGGCCACGGCACTACATGCACTGCGCAAGGGGCGCCTCGTTGCTGGCGAGTCCGTTGCCGTGTTCGGCGCTGGCGGGCTGGGCATCTCGGCGGTGCAACTGGCCAGGCTCCTCGGGGCTCTGGATGTCTTTGCCGTGGACATCAAGCCCGCCAAGCTCGAGCTGGCGGCCCAATACAGGGCAATTCCTGTGAACGCCAGCCAGTCCGATCCGGTAGAGCAGATACGTCGGGCTACGGGAGGCAGAGGAGTGGATGTGGCAGTGGAGCTAATTGGACTGCCCCAGACCATGCAGCAGTCGGTGCGGTCACTGGCGGTCCTGGGCCGCGCCGTGTGGGTAGGCATCACCTCGCGGCCAGTTTCGCTCAACCCCTACAGCGACGTGCTGGGGCCAGAGGCAGAGATCATCGGCTCAGACGACCACCTAGTGGGCGAGCTGCGGCTGCTCATCGAATACGCGCGTCGAGGACAACTTGATCTCTCCAACGTGGTCACCAGCAGCGTAGCGCTCGATGCCAATGCCATCAACAACGTCATGGACAAACTGGAGCGCTTTGAGGGTGAGGTGCGTACCGTCATCACCCCCTGAGTGAGACAGCTCGCGGAGACGTTGCTGGTTCAGGTGGTCCTGTGCTCGAGCGGGCACTTGCAGCTAATGCCTACCCCTTCTGCCTCGGCCCAGCAGCGGCCACCGGAGATGCAGGACGAACGTGTCTGCTGGCCTGTGCGCAGCCGCTGAGGCAGGTCAGGCTCACAAATCAATGGCCGGCTCATCGAAATCAGGTCGGCATCACCACTGGCCAGCACGTCTTCCATCACCGCCCGTGACCTCATCCCGCCCACGAGCAGAATTGTGAGGCGCGTCCTTTGTCGCGCCTGGCGAGACCAGTCTCGGAAGTAAGCTTCGTCTGCTTCCCGGCGAATCCCAGGCCAGATGGAGGCACTCTTCTTGCCGCCGATGCCGGCGCTGATCTCGACCGCGTCAAGGCCCATTTCCTCCAGTGCCGCGACCACTTGCAGCCCCTCGGCCAGGGCAAGCCCGCCTTCAATTCTGTCGGCCAGACCCAGCTTGGTGATCACCGGATAGTCGGGACCGACCAGGTCTCTCACTCTGGAGCAGATTCGGCGCAGGAGCAGCATTCGCCCCTCGATGTTGCCGCCCCACCGGTCCGTGCGACGATTCACCACCGGTGAAAGGAACTGGCTGACCAAATAGCCGTGTGCGGCGTGAATCTGCACCCCATCGAGCCCTGCCCGCTGCGCGCGCCGTGCCGCGGCCGCGTAGGCCTCGATCACTTCGTCAATCTCTGCGTCGGTCATCGCCCGGGCCGGTCGTTTGAGCCACTCGGCCTCGAAAGATGAGGGGGCCATCGGGTCGTGCACCGAGTCGGCAGAGGCGTCCATTCCTCCGTGGTTGATCTGCGCAATCACCAGACCGCCCAGAGCGTGTACACCGTCCGCCAGCGTCCGCAGGTCGGGAATGAGCTCATCGGTGTAGATGCCGGTCATCTCATTGTGGCATTTGCCGGCCGGGTGAACGTACATATGCCCGGTGATAATCAGTCCCACTCCGCCGCGCACTAGGTCGGCATAGAGCCGGCCAAGCTGTTCCCGTGGCCGGCCCGCCTCATCAGCCATGTGTTCGGCGGTCGCCGAGCGGACCAGGCGATTCGGAAGGGCTAGTGAGCCAATTGTGCAATTGGTGAACAGACGGTCCATCAGTCTCCTTTCCATTCTGCTGCAGAGCTCCGCTCCACCAGGATACAGAAAAAAGCCGTGGAGGCACAAATGCTTTGCCTCCACGGCTTTCTGGCCATGGGAAGACTACTGCGGCCGCAGCAGGCCCGACATATCGACCGTGACGGCCTGACCCAGGTCACTCAGCGTGTCATAGGTGACCTGCATCAGGTATTTGGCGTTGTGTACAAAGCCGCCCGGATCCTTGTGGGCAAACTGATAGTTGTAGGTGGCGCGCAGCAACCGCGGGCTCCACAGGGTGTACTGGTTGGGAAAGATGGACTCGGAACCATCGGCAATTCCATTATTGTTGGTATCGATGAACCAGTAAGGGTATGCCGCTTCGTTGTAGGCAATTGGCGTGCCCAGCTTTTCTGCTGCATAGAGCTGAATCGCCCGCAGCAATCGTTCACCATAAGCGTCCAACTCGTACGCGATGCCTTCAGTCAGGTTGCCGTCGCCGTCATAGTCCACCTTGCTCTGGCGCACATCGCGCAGGTCACGGACCGTCACCACATTGGAGTGGCACGGGCTGCACGTCTTGGGGTCAATCTCGAGGCTGTGTGGGTCGTGGCATTGATTGCAGGTGCGCATGGTCGTGGTGTGTTCAAAGCGCCCCACGTAGGTCTGTCCATCATACTGATATGCGCCTTGAACCAGGCCTCCGGCCTGCGTAGCCGCCGCCGGGAAGTAGTGCGGATTGATAAAGCCCTGCTTCTCAAGCGGCACATCCAATGGCTTGCCAGCGATGACCTTGTTAACGCTGACCGTAGACTCGAGTCCATGGTGACAGGTCACACATGCCGCTTCAGGACCCAGGTTGCTGAGCTTGACGCCCGAGGGGAATTCAACCGTCTTGTAGGAAGGCGCTGCCGGGTTGTGGCAAGTATTGCAGTAGAGGACGCTGCCGGTTTTGGCCTCCTGGTCGATCTTGCCCGCGGTGCTGCCGTCCACTCCAAGGTAATCCATAAACCCATAATAGCTGTGGCAAGTGGCACACTCAACGGGCACCGCCGGAGGATCTGTATCATTCCAATAGGTAAAGGGCAGCGATTTGGCATCGGCATGTCCCGAAGCGAACCAGTCGTCGGTGATCTGGGCCACACTGGGCCTGGCGGCCTGCGCTCGCAGAGCAAAGACCACCAGCAAGAGCAAAAAGGTCAACGTCATGGCGATCAGAACGTTTTTTGATGTCATCGTCCGAACACCCCCGGTTTGCTGT
>Ga0116142_10001946_pt1 | contig 23453 bp, 17 predicted proteins | sample AD_UKC033_MetaG_FD_89785 | JGI IMG/M metagenome (GOLD analysis project Ga0116142, IMG submission 89785) | Active sludge microbial communities of municipal wastewater-treating anaerobic digesters from USA - AD_UKC033_MetaG | ecosystem: Engineered > Bioreactor > Anaerobic > Digestate | place: USA... | reverse complement strand
TTTCATTGTTTCTATTTTTAGCTAACCTGTGTGTTTTGAAAGTTTGCTTGAAAGAATAACATTTTGAAAAGGTTTAAAACTCTTTCTTGATTGAGGGAATTTTGAAGGGTCAATATCAATTATTTCATTTATATTCTTTATATATTTTTTTAAATATAATGTGATAGCAGCTGAAGTGATAGCAGGTTGCATATATTTACATACATTCTTACCAATTGGTTTTTCCTTATTCGCAATAGTTCTTTTTATTGCATTTTCAAGTCTGTTTAGGAATATCTCAGCACGCACGTTCTCATCTTCAACTATTGATTTTCTTTTTGTCGAAACTTCAATATCTTTTTGAATGTCGGATTGAATGAATTCTAGATATTCTTCCTCAATTGTTATTATTTGTACATTTTGACCTAAGGTTAAATTATAAGCATATATAGCTGCTTTTTCAACAATACTTTGCAAGCGGGGGAGATCAGAACTGAAATTCCTTAACGAATTTATACATTCATCAGTAAAAACAAAACTCTTGTTGAACTTAAAAGATAATCCTGATATGAAATTTTGGGCAAGCATCACAGTATTTTTATGATGTTCCTCGGTAAGCTGCTTTAATTTCTCTTTATAGACTTTTACCGAGTCTATTGCTTGTTTCGTTTTTGAGGTAAATGAATTGAATGATGACAAATCTGATTGTGCAGATTTTAAAACAGAAATACATGATTTGTATATTATGTTAGCGATAATTGTCTTATTGTCAGTATTTAACGATATTCTGCCTGCATCAATGCCAAAAATCCCTAAATCAGGTCTAAAACAAATGTAGGCAAGGTCATTCTCCTTGTCATATATGGAATTAAATCGCATACTAAGAATTATATGGTCTTCTTCGTTGCTAATATTAAACTGTATTGCTCTTTGATTATCAGTCAGAACCGAACTGAGCTTATCTGTATTCAATTCCCAGCTATATGGGTTTTTTCTCGGCTTTCTTAAATCAATTATTCTGCTTAATTCATCATCATCTGTAATTTCTTTAAATATTATTTCAGAATTCTTATAATCTGCTCTCATTAAACGTGTTCCATTTATGGCAAAATAAACATACATATCCGCTCCTGAAGGGATTAATGAGGATAGATGATTGATTAATACTATCCCTGGTTCTTTTGTAAACGAAAACTCCAATTTTTAAAGTTAAACTCTTTACAAAATTAAGTTAATTAATTTAATTAAGCAAATTAAAATTAAGTAAAATTTCAACTTAATAAATATATTAAATTAAATATTAAACTTAAATAATTACAAATCGTTGCAATAACAGCGTTATTTGTATAACAATATAATTTGAATTACAAAAATTAAATTAGTAATTATTAAGCACTAAATTAAATTAATTATGAAAAAAGAAGTTTTTGTGTTTGTTAATTCTGAAAATATCAGAATTGTTTCAGATCAATTAGTTAAAAATATTGATTTTAAAGAGAAAGAAATCAGAAATGCTAATGCTGATATTATTGCACTTTTAGTAAGAGAAAACCTGGACGAGTATTCTGTTCCGGATTCGGACATTATTCTGATACCCGGTTCTGAATATGCAGTTTGTAGCGAAAAAGTTACTTCTCATGCGAAAAAACAAAATATAGAAGAATCTTCGGAAGTTGATTATTTTAAGAGAGTTTTAAAACCGAAAATTGACCAAAATAGCTTTATTTTTAGACAATCAAGTCAATATATTTATAATGGAAAAACTTATAGTAATTATGATGCTATTCCTTTACTTCAAAGGTTTTTTAAAAACAAACAAACTTCCGAATTTGACAGAGTTTTTATGTCGAAATTGCTAAGTAGTTTGGAAGCAAATGAAATAGGAGTGAAGGGTATAATTGCTGATGTAAGTTTAGAGCAATGCTTTAGCAATTCAGACAATAATATCAATAGGAAAATATTTCTATCTTTTGGAATCGAAAACTCAAGAATTGGAGTAGTGGAAGATGGAAAAATTATTAAAAATCTTATCGTTGACTGTGGAATGACAAAAATTGTAGAAAATATCAGCAACACATTTGATTTGTCAATTAAAACGTCAGAAAAACTGGCTGAGATGTATGGTTTTGTATTTTTACCAAAAGAATATGTGAATTATACTATAGATATTCCGGTCTATGGTAAATTGATGCAAAGTGTTTCTATGACAGAATTGTCTTATTGTATTAGAGAATCTTTAAAGGAAATATACTGTAATGTTATCAACGAACTTTCCTCAAAAATGAAGGATTATGACATCAACTCAGATTTTTTATATTCGAGTTCTTTTAATATCAATGGTGACAGTACTTTACTTAACCTGATTCTTAACAAGGAAATAATAAACTGTGATTGGAATTCATTGGATTATAAAACTGTCTCAAATGTCTATGACTCTTTAATCTCAGCAGACAAATCCGAACAAATTAATGAGGCTGAAGTTGAACAAGTTACGAAAGAAGAGACCGAAAGCCAACCAGCTTTATTTGATAAAATAACCAGTATTTTTAACTCAAGAATAAAACCTTATCTTGTTGATCCTGAAATCTAGTTTTCGATAACAACAAGGATAAATCCACTGCCATGAACATTGTTTATTTGGATATTTTCGTCATCAATAAAATACTTGCGTAATTTAGTAATGTAAACATCCATACTTCTAGCATTAAAGTAATTATCATCGCCCCAAATTTTTCTCAATGCTTCATTTCTATCCAACACAGTGTTTTTATTAAGAATAAGTTCTTTTAAAAGGTCTGCTTCACGTGGTGTAAGACGATGCGATTCGCCCGGACATGTCAGAGTCCTTAATTTTGTGTCAAAATCAAATTTCCCTATCTTGATTTTATCTTCTAAAGCCATTTTACCTCCTGCATTACGTCTTAAAATAGCTTTAATTTTAACCAAAAGAACATCTGAGTCAAATGGTTTTGTAAGATAATCATCTGCACCGGCTTTAAATCCTTCTAAAACGTCATCTTTTAATGATTTTGCTGTTAGAAAAATGATAGGGATTTTTTTATTGATTTTTCTAAATTCTCTGGCAATTGTAAACCCGTCAACATGGGGTAACATAACATCTAAAACACACAGGTCAAATTCTTTTTTCAAAAATGCAGGTACAGCATCTTTTCCGTCGCTGACTAATTCTACATCAAATTCATTCATTTCGAGATATGATTTAAGTACAAAACCAAAATTCACATCATCTTCGACTAGTAATAATTTTTCCTTATTCATGATTTATATAATTTAATTTATTTTAATGGTAGAGTTACAGTAAAAGTACTGCCTTTTCCGGGAGAACTTTTAACTGTAATTGTCCCCTTATGAGCATTAACTATCTCTCGAGCATAATTGAGGCCTAAACCAAAACCTTTAATATTGTGGATATTACCTGTTGGTGCACGATAAAATTTATCAAAAATCTTATTGGCCACCTCTTTATTCATTCCTATACCTTTGTCTGATATTGATATATTAAATTTATTTGATCTAAAGTAAGTTCTAACATTAATCTCAGGAGCATCATGTGAATACTTGACTGCGTTATCCAACAAATTATTAAAAACATTGCTCATAAGGTCTCTGTCAACGTGCAGAATAGCATCTTCTTTACATAAATCAAGCATAATATTTCCACCTTTTTCATTAACTATTATTTCGATATTATTTACCGAATCAGTTATCAGATCATTTATATTTTCCTTTTGCTTTTTTATTTCCAGATTGTGCTTATCAAGAACAGCCATTTGTAGTACTTGTTCTACATGACTATTCATTCTATTGGTTTCCTGAGTAATAATATCCAGCATATTTGACATGACAGCAGGTTGTGAATGAGTTTTCTCACTTTTAAGAGAAGCTGCAGCAAGTTTAATGGTCGCAATCGGCGTCTTAAATTCGTGAGTCATGTTATTTATAAAATCATTCTTAACTTCACTTAATTTCTTTTGTTTGATAAGTGCGTAAAAAGTAATGCCGAATGTAATGATAAAAATCAATACTAAAAATATAGATGTTGCAAGTTGAGCATAAATTGATTGTAATGTGTATTGCTTTTTTGTCGGAAAATAAACCATTAGTATATCCGGGTTCGAAAACAAACTTCCCGGCATCATGTTAAACTTATAACATTGATCTGCTTGTTCAATATCAAAATCTTTGGAACTAAGCTTAATATTGTGATTATCATCAGTTATTGCAAATTCAAAATCCAAATCTAAACCCATAGATAACAGAGATTTCTTTAAAATTTCAGTTACCGTCGCTGAGTTAAATCTTTTTTCAATAGGAATTTGCCTTTGCATAAATTCTGTTTCCAACTGCATAACAATTTGGTCAAAATCCATTTCTTTATCGCTAAATTGCTGATACATGTAATTTTCGACAGATGACAAGTCTGAAAAGCCCGAATAAAAAGAATATGTCATTTTATCCGAGTTGCTTCCAGGAAAAGATTGTATTTGTATTTGCATACTACTGCCCGAAATTTGAGTAAAAGCAGGATTAAGTCCTAATTGAGTCATATATGGGTCAATCGGGAAAATGCTGTCTATCACTTTATTATTCTGATTCAATCTGTCATAAACAAAAAATATTGCATCATGTTTCTGAAGTGTAACAAGTGTTCTCGAAATTGCTTCGCTAACACCTCGGTCAATCATTTCCTTAGATCTGTTATATGCTTTTACTAAATGAATGGTTTGTAATAGAATAATGGTAATCAGCGAAATAGCCATTAACAAAACTATGCCGGTTATCATTCTTTTCTTTTTCATGAGACAAAGATAAGCATTGTAATTATCCTTTTAATACGACATTAACTTTTCTTTAACTTTGTTTAACTTTAATTAAACAATAAGCATCATAAAAGGTCGTTATTTTGTAAACAAATAACAAGTTAAATGGTTATATAGTAAAGACTCATTTAAACTCTCCTTTAAATAACAATGCTTAATTCGAAAAAGTCCCGTCTCCCCGGCGGGACTTTTCAATTGGAAAACGTTTTTATACCTAAAAATATTACTGTTTTTCTCTTGCTGTAAACAAATTTTATAACATAATAATTTAGTCCGAAATTTTAACTAATTTTGCACACAAAAATAATGACAGATACTTCAAGATATAATCAACGAGGCGTTTCTTCTTCAAAAGAAGATGTGCACAATGCCATTAAAGACATAGACAAAGGTCTGTATCCTAAAGCATTTTGTAAAATTATTCCCGACATACTCGGCTATGACGAAGAATTTTGTAATATTATGCATGCAGACGGAGCAGGGACAAAATCTTCACTTGCCTATATGTATTGGCGCGAAACCGGAGATCTTTCGGTATGGAAAGGGATAGCAATAGATGCTATTGTTATGAATATTGACGATTTATTGTGCGTAGGAGCAACAAATAACATATTGCTTTCATCAACAATAGGTCGAAATAAAAAACTTATCCCCGGAGAAGTTATTTCAGCCATTATTAACGGTACAGAAGAGTTTTGCAAAAAAATGCAAACGTATGGAATTAATATTGTTCTTACAGGTGGCGAGACTGCTGATGTTGGTGATCTCGTTAGAACTGTAATAGTTGATTCGACAGTTACTTGTAGAATGAAAAGGTCTGAAGTGATTACAAATGAAAAAATTGCTGAAGGTGATGTTATTGTTGGACTTTCTTCGTTTGGAAAATCAAATTATGAAGATTTTTACAACGCCGGTATGGGTAGTAACGGACTTACTTCTGCAAGACATGATTTTTTTGCAAAATATCTGGCTGAAAAATATCCCGAAAGTTTTGACAATAGTATAGCTACTGAATTAGTTTATACCGGGAAGTATAATTTAACCGATAAAATAGATGAGAATTATATTGATGCAGGAAAAATGGTTTTATCAACTACAAGAACTTATGCACCTGTATTAGCAGAAATTTTAAAAAACTATAGGTCGGAAATACACGGAATAATACATTGCAGCGGTGGGGCACAAACTAAAATTCTTAATTTCATTGATAATCTTCATGTCATTAAGGATAATATGTTTGATATGCCTTTATTGTTTTCTCTTATTCAGGAACAAAGCAATACACCATGGCAGGAAATGTATAAAGTATTTAATATGGGACACAGAATGGAATTATATGTCCCGGAAAACATAGCAGAAAAACTTATCGCGATAAGCAAGCTGTTTGAAATTGATGCGAAAATAATAGGAAGAGTTGAGAAATCTGATACAAAAAAATTAACGATTATATCAGAAAAAGGGGAATTTATTTATGAATAATATTGTAGGGATATGGCGAATAAACTAATTTTAGATAAACTACAGGGAGTAAAAGCAAGATTTATAGAAGTGGGTAATTTACTTACAGATTCATCTATCATGTCGGATATGGATAAATATGTAAAGCTCAACAAAGAATATAAGGATCTTGAGCCAATTATTTCAGCATTCGAAGAATATAAAAATCTAATTTCCAATATTGAAGATGCTAAAAGTATTTTATCAGTCGAAAAAGACGATGAAATGCGTGAAATGGCAAAAGCAGAGCTTGATGGATTGCTGCCACAAGTTGACCCATTAGAAGAGAAAATCAAACTTTTGTTAATTCCTAAAGATCCTGAAGATGACAAAAGTGCTATTCTTGAAATCAGAGCTGGCACTGGTGGAGATGAAGCAAGTTTGTTTGCAGGTGAACTTATGCGTATGTATGTTAAATATGCTGAGTATAAGGGTTGGAAAACTGAAGTAACCCGTGCTAATGAAGGTACTGTTGGTGGTTATAAGGAAATTGTCCTAGATATTACCGGTCATGGTGTTTATGGAATTATGAAATATGAATCCGGAGTACATCGTGTTCAACGTGTGCCATTAACCGAAACTCAGGGTAGGGTTCATACTTCTGCAGCATCGGTTGCAGTTTTGCCCGAAGCAGATGAAGTGGACGTAAAACTTAATCCTGCTGATATCAGAAGAGATGAATTCTGTTCATCCGGTCCGGGAGGTCAATCAGTAAATACAACTTATTCTGCTATTCGACTTACTCACATTCCTTCGGGAATTGTCGTAACTTGTCAGGACGAGAAGTCAAAAATGAAAAATCTTGACGTAGCTATGAAAGAATTACGTACAAGACTTTATAACCTCGAACATCAGAAATATCTCGATGAAATTGCGAAAAAACGTAAAACAATGGTCTCAACAGGCGACCGCTCGGCAAAAATCAGAACATATAATTTTCCTCAGGGAAGAGTAACTGACCACCGTATAGGTTACACTATGTACAATCTGCAAAGCTTTATGCTTGGATATATTGACGAACTTATTGACCAGCTTATTATGGCAGAAAATGCCGAAAGACTGAAAGAAGCAGGAGATAACTAAGAAAATGTCACCTCTTAAATTTCAAGAGATTTGTTACACAATTCTCTATTGTTAACAAATTAAATCAAAATCATTTGTCAGTTTATGTGGATTATTATTAATTTGCATTCATTTCAATAACTAATGAACTATCTGAAAAACGAGCAGCTTAAATTAGCAAGTGAATTTGTTCTTAATACCAACAAAAATATCTTTCTTACAGGTAAAGCGGGAACAGGAAAAACTACTTTTTTACAAAATATTCGTGTCTTGGTTCCAAAACGTACTATTGTTGTAGCGCCTACAGGTGTTGCGGCTATCAATGCCGGAGGAGTTACAATACATTCGTTTTTTCAACTGTCATTCGCACCATTTATTCCGGGATATAATCATACAGGTAAAGAATTTGATAAAAAAGAGGACAAAACTGAAAACGACAGCTATGTTTTTACTCATAAACTTAACAGAAATAAAATCAAAATCATTCGTAGTCTTGATTTGCTGATAATTGACGAAATTAGCATGGTTAGAGCCGATTTACTGGATGCTATTGATGATGTTTTAAGACGTTATCGTCATACAGACAAACCCTTTGGAGGCGTTCAACTTCTTATGATAGGAGATTTACATCAACTTGCACCTGTGGTTAAGGAAGATGAATGGAGTCTATTGAGGGAGCATTATCAAACAGCATATTTCTTTAGTTCTCTGGCATTGCAAAAAACGGATTTTACGACTATCGAACTAAAGCACATATATCGTCAGGAAGACGAGATTTTTATCAAAATGCTTGGCGAAATCAGGGAAAATTGTCTTTCCGAAAACTCAGTCAGATTACTTAATTCCAGATATATTCCGGACTTTAAACCCGGTGAGAATGATGGGTTTATAACTCTTACGACTCATAATGCTAGCGCAAATGCAATTAACGATAGTAAACTAACAGAATTAAAATCGAAAATTCGAAGATTTAAAGCACATATTAAAGGCGATTTTCCGGAATATATGTATCCGACCGAGTTCGAACTGGAATTAAAAAAAGGTGCTCAGGTAATGTTTATCAAGAATGATTCTTCGTTTGATAAACTATACTACAACGGTAAAATTGGACAAATCGAAGACTTTGATGAAGAAAATATAATTGTTAAATGCAAAGAAGATTCTGATAGAATTTATGTAGGTAAAGAGATCTGGAATAACGTTAAATATCATCTTAATGACGAAACAAAAGAAATTGAAGAAGAGATTTGCGGAAGTTTTGAGCAATATCCATTAAAGCTTGCATGGGCTATTACAATACATAAAAGTCAGGGTCTTACTTTTGAAAAAGCAGTAATTGACGCAAACGCAGCTTTTGCATTCGGACAGGTTTACGTTGCACTAAGCAGATGTAAATCTCTTGAAGGTCTTGTTTTGATATCAAAAATAAATTCATATTCGATTAGAACAGATTCGACTGTAAATACTTTTAATAAAAATGCCTCGGAAAACAGACCTGATGCAAATTTATTGTATTCATCAAAACTAGCTTATCAACAGGAGTTAATCCTTGAATTATTCGATTTTGAATACTTAAAGAAACTTTTCTATTCTATAAGAAAGAAGTATAACGAGAATATAAGCAAATTCAGCCCTTCTTTAGCCGAGTTTTTTGACGAAATAGTAAAAAGAACAGGAGAGGAGTTGTATGATGTAAATTCTAAGTTTGTTCAACAATTGAAGTTTTTATTTAAAGAAAATGTAATACCGGAAGAACATTTGCAATTACAGGATAGAATAAAAAAAGCCTCACAATATTTTCTTGATAAACTTAACGCACTCTACATAAATAAATTTGCAGTAGTTTATTTTGATTCCGATAATAAGGAAGTTAAAAAAGATATTGCCGAAGCGATTGAGAAATTTGAGTTGGTTCTAATGCAAAAAATCAATTGTTTAACAAAAAGTATTGAGGGCTTTGAGACTATAACTTATCTTAAAACTTTAGCAAATACTGAACTTGATTTTAAACCAAAGTTGAACAGAAAGACGGTTTATTTGAAAGAAGGTATGGGAGAGATTTTAAATAAAGAGTTATATGCCGATCTTAACGCCTGGAGAAAATCAGTATCAGAAGATTCAGGGTTACCTGTATATATGATTTTGCCTCAAAAAACTATTAAGCTACTTGTTGAAAAAATGCCGGCAAATCTTAAACAGTTATCAAAAATAAAAGGTTTTGGAAAAGTAAAACTAAATCAGTTTGGAGAAGATATCCTTGAAATCATAGATTCGTATTGCGAAAGAGTCGGTTTAGAACGAGATACATCCGAAATAGAAGAATTAAAGCCGAAAAAAACGGTTAAGACCGACACGAAACTAGTTAGTTTTGAACTTTTTAAAGACGGTAAAAACATATCTCAAATAGCGGAAGAGAGAGGCTTTGTAGAATCAACAATATTTGGACATTTATCTCATTTTGTTTTACAGGGCGAGTTGGAAATAAACAATTTGATTCCTGAGGACAGAATTTATGAAATAAAAAGTTATCTATCTGATAGAAACACTGCGTCATTACGCGATTTGGTTATTGAAGCCGAAGGTAAATTCAGTTACAGTGAATTGAAACTAATAATTGAATTGGAGAAACAAACGCAATTATAATGTTTTTTTAGATATGTTTTAAACTATTGATTATGAAAGGTTTAGATAAGTTTTTCGAATTAAAAAAGAATAAGACGGATGTAAAAACAGAACTTCTTGCCGGAACAACAACATTTATGACAATGGCATATATACTGGCAGTTAATCCGGGAATATTGTCTGTTGCGGGAATGGACTCCGGAGCTGTTTTTACTGCCACGGCAGTTGCTTCATTAATCGCTACCTTGGTCATGGCATTTTGGGCTAAACTGCCATTTGCTTTGGCTCCGGGTATGGGAATAAATGCTTTTTTTGCTTTTACAATTGTTGTGGCTCTGGGCTATAGTTGGCAAATGGCTTTAACGGCGGTATTTATAGAAGGAATTATTTTTATACTATTGACACTTTTTAATATCCGCGAAATAATTGTTAACGCAATACCGTCAGGTCTAAATTATGCTATTTCAGGTGGTGTAGGCTTGTTTATAGCATTTATCGGATTGCAAAATGCAGGTATCGTGGTTCATAATGATGCCACATTAGTAAGTTTGGGCGATATGGGATCTTTTGCTGTTCTTGTTGCTGTTGTTGGTATTCTTGTAACAAGTGTTTTATTGGCCTTAAAAATCAAGGGGGCTTTGTTAATCGGAATAGTCGTTTCCACTTTATTAAGCATTCCTTTTGGCTTAACTAATCTTCCTGAAGGTAATTTAATTTCTTTGCCTCCGTCATTAGCACCTGTAGCATTTAAGTTTGAATTTAGCAAAATATTTTCTGGAGAAATGATTATCGTTTTGTTTACACTCTTGTTCGTTGATATGTTCAATACTGTTGGCACTTTAGTTGGTGTTGCTTCGAAAGCTGATATGATTGACGAAAACGGTAAACTTCCACGTGTCAAACAAGCCCTATTTGCTGATGCAATAGGTACAACAGTAGGAGCAATGCTCGGAACATCAACTGTTACAACTTATGTCGAAAGTGCAGCCGGAGTGGCGGAAGGGGGTCGCACAGGATTAACAGCTTTTGCAACTGCTGTTTTATTCGGGTTGGCCTTATTTCTTGCTCCATTATTCCTCATGGTTCCTGCTTGCGCAACAGCTCCGGCGTTAATTTTAGTAGGCTCTTTTATGATGTCACCTGTTCTTAAAATCAATTTTAAAGATTATACCGAATCTATTCCTGCATTTTTTACTCTGATTATGATTCCATTAAGCTACAGTATAGCCGAAGGAATAGTTTTCGGCTTTATTTCTTATGTAATTCTTAAATTATTTTCCGGAAAAAGAAAAGAAATTTCGGTAGTTATGTACATTTTGGCAGCTTTGTTTATTGCCACATTCTTTCTGTAAGACAATTAATAATATAGTACTTCTTTTCTGTCAGGCAATTTAAGCTCATTATCTCCGGGGATAAAACCATTCATTAAAGGTAAATCACTTTTCTGAATGTCATAATCTTCATGAATTGCTACGCAATATTCTTCAATTATATAATCTTCGCATTCGTCAGGAGAAAGATCATAAGCAAGATTACCGGCTTCAAGATCATAATGATATGTTTCCCATTTAATACAGCTTATACCATAGTCAACAACTGCCGTAACAAGTCTGAACTCGGAGTCTATATATTTATATGAATGATTATAATACCATTTTTCCATTGACCCGCCCATGTGAGAAATATAAATTCTGTCCTTATCAATTACCAAATCGTTAAAAGGATCACCTGAAACGCCACCCGCATCAGAAGATAAAACCGGACCTTTAATTGTTTTCCAAAGCATCCATTCGTCATTTTCTTTTTTACAGATATAAATTTCACGTTCTGTTCCATAATCTCCTTCTATGTCTGTATCGAATACGATAACTTTTTCATCAATCCCATCTCCATCAAGGTCTCCCTCTGATTTTATTAACTCATTGTACCCCTCAGGAATTTCAAGTTTGCTTAATTCAGAATTTTCTTTTTTAATTTCTTCCGACTTCTTGTTGTTGGAACAAGATAATATTACGCTTAAAATTGCTACAATAAATATTATTTTTTTCATGCTTTCCTGCTTAAAATTTATTTATTTACCTATTATTTTAACCATCACTTTTTTTCTTCGTTTTCCATCAAATTCTCCATAAAATATTTGCTCCCATGGACCAAAATCCAGTTTGCCTTCTGTAATTGCTACTACTACTTCGCGTCCCATGATAGTCCTTTTAAGGTGTGCATCGCCGTTATCTTCAAAAGTGTTGTGATGATATCTGTCATGAGGCTTTTCAGGAGCAAGTCCTTCTAACCATTCTTCAAAATCCTGATGCAAACCTGGTTCATCATCATTTATAAATACACTTGCCGTAATATGCATAGCATTAACAAGACATAATCCTTCTTTAATTTCACTTTCGATAAGACATTCATTAACTGAATTTGTAATATTTACATATTGACGCCTTTGAGGAATGTCAAACCACAGAATTTTTCTATATGATTTCATTTTTTACGATTTTATTAATTCCGCTATTATTCTATTTATTTTTTCTTTAAGCTCAACAGTTTTAGCATGATATTCATCTTTATTTGATATCTTATCGTGTACTGAAACATAGAACTTGATTTTAGGTTCGGTTCCTGATGGCCTTACTGTTATTTTTGTACCATCAACCAAATCAAACTGTAAAACATTTGATTTAGGCAAGTCAATATCATAACGCAAGTCACTTATTTTATCAGTGGTCTTTCCATTTTCAAAATCGTGAACCAATGCTACTGTTGACCCGTTAATAGAATCAGGAGTTTGATCTCTGAATTTGTCCATCATAGACTGAATTTCTTCAAGTCCGCTTTTTCCGGTTTTTGTCAGTGATTTTAATCCTTCAAGAAAATATCCGAATTTGATATAAATGTCAAGAAGCAATTCATCCAAACTCTTTCCCTGATTTTTTGTCCAGGCAGCAACTTCTGCAATCAGCATACATGACATTACAGCATCTTTGTCGCGAACAAAATCTCCAGCAAGAAATCCATAACTTTCCTCACCGCCTCCAATGAATTTGGATGTGCCATAGTTCTTTTCTATTATATCAGCAATATATTTAAAACCTGTTAAAACATCGTAATACTTAACTTTGTAATGGTCTGCAATTTTTATCAGAAGTTCGGTTGTGACAATGGTTTTAACAATATATTCTTTGCCTTTAAGCTTTCCTTTATTATTCCATTCCTCAAGTAAATAGTAAATTAAAATAGAAGCAGTCTGATTTCCGTTTAAAAGTAAATATTCTCCGTTCTTTTGCCTTACAACTATGCCCAGTCTGTCTCCATCAGGATCTGTTCCCATTACAATGTCAGCATTTGTTTCTTTGGCTAACTTTACAGCCATTTCGAGAGCTGCCGGTTCTTCTGGATTTGGGGATTTTACTGTTGGAAAATTACCGTCAACAACTGCCTGTTCTTTTACGATTTGAATATCATTAAAACCGATTTTTCTCAGAGCTTTTGGTAATACATTAACTGTCGAGCCATGAATAGGAGTAAAGACAATCTTCAAATTAGTGTTTTTTATAACATCAGGATTCAGGCATATTTCACTCAATTTATCAATGTAAACCTTGTCAATTTCTTCTCCAATTATTTCAACGTTGGTTAAATTATCATCAAAATTAACTTTGGCAACATCTGAAATCCTGCGTACTTCTTCAATAATGTTTTTATCGTGAGGAGAAATAATCTGACCGCCATCCTGCCAATACACTTTATAACCATTATATTCTTTGGGATTGTGCGAAGCCGTTATCACAACACCTGACTGACAGTCTAAATGCCGGATTGTAAACGACAATTCCGGGGTTGGTCTTAACGAGTCGAATAGAAATACTTTTATACCATTCGCAGAAAATACAGACGCTGTAATTTTTGCAAAATACTCGCTATTGTTCCTGCAATCATAAGCTATCGCACACTTTATTTGTTGATTTGGAAACTGGGAAATAAGATAATTGCTTAATCCCTGGGTAGCCATTCCTACAGTATATTTGTTCATCCGGTTTGTCCCAGCACCCATGATACCTCGTAAGCCGCCCGTACCGAATTCCAAATCTTTGTAAAAAGACTCTGTAAGCAGTTCTTTGTCGCTGTCGAGCATATTTTTAACCTGATTGCGGGTTTCAATGTCGAATATTTCGCCAAGCCAGTATTCGGCTTTTTTTCTTATTTCGTCCATAATCTATAATTTTGGTTGTAAAGTTATGAAAATGTTTTGAAAGATTAAATTAATAAGTTGGCAACTTGATTTTTTTAATCTTTTTAAATTTATTAAATCACTAATAATTAACGAATTATCTAAAAAAAGTACCCTCACAGCCAATGTTTACATTCGAACTCTGACGCAGGATGAATGAGAAATCTGTTAGAAATACTCATCATCCGGTCTAAATGTAATGTTGTTCAGTGTTTTATATTCAATGTTGTTTTAATCATCTTGGATGGTGTGCAATTTTTTGCTCATTGACATTTCATGATTACTTTTCTGTTAACCTAAAAGCATTTTGATAATGATCAATTGATAGCGAATTGATTTTCATTTTAAAAGCAATTTTTCTCCAATGACTGGCGGCATCAACAACACTGTCTATTATTTCATTGGCACGTTTTAATGATAACCTATAACTTTTATTCACTGATCGTAGTAGCTCCAAATCCAGTGAGTTATCGGTCTCGGAAATGTTAAGACTAAGTCCTGAACCACTTGGGTTTGGATTTATATCATAGGCAGGAGATAGTTTCCAGCCTTCGGGTTTAAGAATAAAACCATGATTTCTTAGGTGGTCATCAGTGTTGCTGATCACTACGGAAAGGCATATTCTACGGTAAAGTTCTTCTAAATCATTTTGAACATCACAACCAAATCGCATTATAAATTCGGCGATTTCGGGATAACCGGCTCCATCAGCAGCATGGGTACCATCATTATATCCCAACAAAGTCAATGTTGATGCAAAATGAATTCTTTTACCAGTTTCATTGCGGTCGAAACGCTTTGCCAGAAATGTCGTTTTATTTGAATTAAATTGACCATGTGAAAAATTACACATATTTACACCGGCTTTTTTTGCAATTTCAGCAGCAACAATCTCCCATGCTCCAATGTCGGAATCATCTTCTTTTGATGGAAATTTTGCAATCCAGAGATTATTGTTTTTATCTTTAACATTTGCTTTTGGTCTTGCGCCACCGATTGAAGAGCCCGGAGCAATTAGCATTTTTAACCATTTCATTTTTTCATCATCATTAGGAATAGTATCTTCCTCAATGGTTTTTACAGCTTGCTCAAGCTTGGCCAGATATGTCCATGGCGGTATGGCAAGTTCGCTGTCTGCATTCAGATATTCTGAGTTGCCATCTGTTTTAAACCGAATTCCACCTAATCTATACTCATCGTAAACACCAAGCAAATAGTCAGACTCGTAAAGATTGCGAATAGCTCTGTTTTGTTTCCGGGCAATTATTGATTCACGTCGTTTCATTAAAATACGTCCCCAACGGTCGGGAGAAGAATCGGAAAAAACACCGAAATTTGGTTTTGTGTCGTTTAAAAACTGTCTTCCCGAATACATTGACAAATCAGGATCTATATTTGTCGCAAAACCACTTTTAAGCCAGTTTTTATCATATTCAAATGAAAAAACTTCTTTGCCACGCAGCATAGATGAATATAAATCCCCAATTTTGTATGTTTGTGGAAGCCAGTCCCAATCTGCATAAACCAATATTTTATTATCATTACTCATTTTCGTCTCTTTTTAAACGTTTGGGTGCTCTTTTCTTTACAGAGATTTCCAAATCTTGAAGTTTCCTTCCAAGATTGTCATTTTGAGCAACTTCGCCAAGTTCTTTCTCTAATCCAAGAATAAAAAGTACCTGAGCTATATTTCCAATCGATACGGTTGAGGAACCTTTTTCAATTTTCCAAAGACTTGATCTTGAAATGCCCGCTCGCTCTGAAACTTGATTTGCTGATAGTTTTCGTCTTAATCTCGCTAAACGAATATTTTCGCCTAAAAGCAATATTGCTGCTTCCGCTTTTGATGAAATATTGATATTTTCTCTTCTCATAATGTTTAATATAATATACAAATATACATAAAATGTTTAAGATAGCAAATATTATGAAAAATATTTTCAAATATTTTTATTTTAGTGTATCGTCTGAAAAAAACAAATATTTTGTCAAGATATGCTTTGTGCAGATTATTTAGATAGATACTTCGCTCCCAAAATTCCTTATTGTTGCAAAAAATATCGTAATATGAAATTAAAACGCAGGATGAATGAGTAATCTGTTAGAAATACTAAACATCCAATCTAATTATAATATCGCTTAGTATTTTGTATTCAATGTTGTTTTTTCTATCTGTTGAATTTATTTGTTAGTATCCTGGGAATAATTAATTTTGAGGAATCATTTAAAAATATATGATACGCCATTTTACAATAATCTTTATTTTTGCATTGATAAATAAATAATATGAAATTTAAGCGTTTTCTGATTTTATTATACTATATGTTTTTCTGGTTGTTGTTTTTCGAAGTTGCCAGGATATACTTTATATTATTCAACCTCAGCGAAACATCAGGAGCGGGTTTTTGGCAATTATTAGCAAGTTTTTGTCATGGTTTCCGCCTGGATATATCAATGGTTTCATATATTGCGTTTTTCTCAATACCATTCTTTATTGTGAGTGCATTTTTTAAGTCGTCTAAAGTAATGAAGATAAGTTTGGGTATTTATACAGGAATTTTACTTGCAATATGTAGCCTTATAGTTATTGGAGATGCAGAATTGTATAAACATTGGGGATACAGGATGGATGCAACTCCTTTACAATATATGAAAACGCCGGCGGTAGTAAATGCTTCTATAAATGGATGGAGAATGGTACTTCTGGTATTTCTTTATCTTGACCTTGCAATTGGGATGTATCTGATTTATCATTTTACTATTGTAAGAAAATTCAAAACTCTGAAACCTGAAAAATTTTGGGCGGGACTCTATTTGCTTATAGCAGGTTTACTGGTAATCCCAATTAGAGGAGGAGTGGGGATAATTCCTTTAAATGCCGGATCTGCTTACTATTCAGATAATATGTTCCTTAATCATTCTGCAATAAATGTTGTATGGAACAGCGGGACTGCACTTTTTGCTGAGGATATTGATTATTCAAAGTATGAATATTTTGATGAAGAACAACTCGAAAAATTTTATTCTGAGGCATGCCAGTCACAGGACTCTGTAATAAAAGTAATTGACAAAAAACCGAAAAAAATTATTTTTGTAATTCTTGAAAGTTTTACTGCAAATGCAATAAGTTTACAGGATTCTTCCAAAAGTGTTACACCAAAGCTTTTAGAATGGTCAAAACAAGGAATACTTTTCGATAATTTCTATGCTAATGGTGATAGAAGCGAAAAAGGTTTAGTAGCATTATTCAGTTCTCTACCTCCAATGCCGGCTTATTCAATCATGAAAAACCCCGGACACTCAAGACATTTGCCTTCTTTTGTTTCAAAGCTTAAAGAAAATGGCTATAAGACTTCATTTTATTATGGTGGTGATATCAATTTTGCAAATATGCAATCGTATTTAAAACAATCAGGATTTAAAAACATATTCTCAAAAAATAATTTAGATATCAAATCTCCTGAGACAAAATGGGGATATCATGACGAGGGTATGTTAAATTTGTTCTATCATGACATTATTAATGAAAAAGACACTGCTTTTTTTGCGTTATTTACTATAAGTAGTCACGAACCTTATGATGTCCCGTTTGAGGGACCTTTTGGTACAAAAACAGAAGGACAGAGATGTAAAAATGCATATTATTATACCGATTCATGTCTGAATGATTTCTTAAATAAATTAAAAAACTCAAATGAATGGGAAAACTCATTGATTATTTTGGTTTCGGATCATGGAACACGATACGGAAATGTTGAAGTCTGGGATTTACCCAAATTTCACATATATATGTTGTGGACAGGAGGAGCAATATCTTCCGAACCTATGGTAATTAGTCGCACAGCTGACCAATCTGATATAAGTGCGACATTATTGGGTTCGCTGAACATTCCTTATGATGATTTTGTTTTTAGCGAGGACATTCTTGGTAAAACTAATACGAATGCTTTTTATGTATTTAATCACGGATATGCATTTATAAAAAACAATCGTTGGGCTATTTATGATATTAATCCTGATAAAGTTATATACCGTGGATGGGATTCCGATAATTTGGATAATCAAACTAAAGCCTACGCACAGAAATTAGCAGAGTATTACCAACAATTGGGAAAATAAAATCAGTATAAAGTATTATAGCTTAGCGAATTAGAAGCTATAAATGATCTTCAAAATATCTTGTAACAATTCGCATTAAATGAATTCTGTCATAGCCACGGACATTGTGTTCATGCCCCGGATATACGAAATAATCCAATAAAACTTTGTTTTCAACACATTTCTGCACGAAATTAAGAGAATGTTGCCAAACTACAACCGGATCCGAAGTGCCATGAATTAACATCAGGCGACCAGTAAGTTTTTCAACTTTGTTAAGCAAATTACTCTTTTCATAACCTTCAGGATTTTCCTGTGGCATGTCCATATATCTTTCGCCATACATAATTTCATACAGTTCCCAGTTGATTACCGGACCTCCGGCAACACCTACTTTAAATATGTCGGCATAATCGGCCATAAGTGTTGTTGTCATAAATCCACCGTAGCTCCATCCATGTACACCAATTCTGTCCATGTCAACATAACCAAGACTTTTCAAGTATTCGATACCAGTTAACTGATCCTGGCACTCAATATCTCCAAGATTACGGTGAATAATATTTTCGAATTCTGCACCTCGATTTGCCGAACCACGATTATCAAGCGTAAACATTATATATCCTTGCTGAGCCATATAATAATCCCAACCCGAAGCACCACCGAGCCAGTCATTTGTAACAAGCTGAGCATGAGGACCTCCGTAAACATAAACTATTGCAGGATATTTCTTTGTTTTATCAAAATCAGGGGGTAAGATTATTCTGTAATACAAATCTGTAATACCATCGTTGGCTTTGAGTGTTCCAATACTCATTTCTCCAAGTTTGTATTCTGAAAGAGGATTTGCTGCAGTAAGAATTGTTTTAATTTCTTTTCCTTTGGTGTCATAAATCACATACTTGTTGGGAATACTAGTACTAGAAAAATTATCAATAATGTATGCCCCATCCGCTGAAACAATTGCAGAATGATTTCCACTTTCATGAGTAATTCTTATCATTGCACCGGTTGCAATATTTACTCTGTAGATATCACATTGAATAGGCGTTTCTTTATTAGCTTTAATAATGATGTCTTTTCCGTCAGCAGTAAATCCGTAAACTTCCTGAACTTCAAAATTTCCTTTCGTTATTTGAGATATTTCATTGCCATCAGTATCATATAGATATAAATGTGAGTAACCGTCTTTTCTGGTTTGCCAAATAAACTTCTTTGAGTCAGTCGGTAAAAATCTGGCAGGATACAATGGCTCAACATATTTATTGCTATTTTCTTCAAACAAAGTTTTTACAAATTTTCCGGTTTCAATGTTATATTGATTAAACTTCATTTGATTTTGTTCACGATTAAGTACTGCGATATAAATATACTTTTCATCAGGACTCCATGCAATGTTTGTGAGATATTGTTCTTTTGGTTCTCCTGTTTCAATATAAGCAATATTATCTGACTTAATATCATAAATACCAAGAGTGACTTCTTCGCTTTTCATTCCTGCCATACAATATTTAACAGGTTCAGTTTCGGCAATTCTTTTGTCGGTATTTACAACCGGGTAATCAGTAACCATGGATTCGTCTTTGCGATAAAATGCAAGAAAGTTGCCTTGAGGAGACCAAAATGTACCTTTTTCAATGCCGAATTCGTTGCGAGCTACTGTCTGTCCAAAAATAATATCAGTATTTCTCTCACTGCTTATTTGTTTAACAACACCATCTATACCTATGACGGATAAATTATTTCCCATTGTGTATGCAATCATTGAATTTGCCTTACAATAATCACTATTTTCAGCACTTTCGCTTAATGCAATATATTTTTTAACTTCTTTATTTACTAAATCAAATTCAACGAGGTTGTTTGTTTCGTAAAATCTGATAGTATTTTTATTAATCCATGTATAACCGGGGAAATAGGCACATTTGTCCTTACCCTGTAAACTTAGTGCAGTATTGATTTCATCAAGGCTAACTAAAGCCTTTTCTTTTTTTAAATCAAAAGTGACAGAAACTAATTCGTTTTTAACAATTTTAGTAAATTCTTTAGTTTCAGGTCTTAATGCAAGACCTCTAATATACTCAGGATATAATTCTCTCCAGACTCCAACAATGGCTTCGTCAATAGTAAGAGTTTTTGTTTGAGATATTACTAATTGTGTAGCAAATAGAATAAATCCAATGATAATAATTACAGCTTTTTTCATTTTAATAATTTTTCAGTTTTTCGTTCTTATTTCTTTTTTTTGTTTGTACTCTTGGTTACTTTGTAGTTTTTTTACCGCAGAGAACACAGAGAGCGCAGAGTTATTATTCTTTTGTTTGCCTGTTATTTGTTTATTGTTATTTGTTTCTTATATTTACGTTTTTACAAAGATATAATTTCATGTCAGAAGCAAAATACATATTACTGATTTTTCTGTCAATTTTAACATTATTTTATGAATGTAAACCTGATAAGAGTTCCCAAGCTTTGATTGAAAATAATGTAGAAGAAGATACTTCTGTTAATATCATTGTAAATAACAAAACTGAAGAGCATTTAAAACAAATGGGACTTGTAAATATCAAAGATTCATTACCACAAGTAATCGTTGATTTAAAATACTCGGGACCTGACAATTTTTTAGGTATGGATTTTTATGGAGAACTTGTTAATGCTTATGTCCAGCCTGAATTGTTAAAAAAACTAATGAAAGCCTATGATATTTTACAGCAAGAAAGACCAGGATATACTTTTATTATTTACGATGCGGTGAGAAGCAAGAAAGCTCAACAATTAATGTGGGATTCGGTTGATGTCCCTGTTAATATTAAACACTGGTATGTGGCAAATCCGCAAAGAGGTTCTATTCATAATTACGGAATGGCTGTTGATATCAGTATTGTTGATAATAACATAAATTTGTTAGACATGGGTACAGAATTTGATTTCTTTGGCGATCTTGCCTGTCCACACAAAACATCTTATTATTATAGTATTGGCAAATTAACATTAGAACAATCTGATAACCGTAATTTACTTTTATCTGTAATGAGTAGAGCAGGTTTTTATGTCTCAACTACAGAATGGTGGCATTATAACGCATCATCACTTGATTATGCAAAGAGTAAATATGAAATTTTCACTTATCCATTAAACATTGACAATAAATGATAGTATTAACTTATAATACCGATAATTCAACAAAAACAGATATTTACTGCTCGGTTGATTATAATATTTTTAAAAATATTGTTAACGATAGAAATTATGTGATAATTACTGATGAGAAAGTTTATAATCTGTATTCGGAAAACTTGGTTAAGAGCAATTGTATTATTATCAAAGAAGGAGAAGAACATAAAAATCTATCCAATATTGAATATGTAATACGACAATTTATTGCAAAGGATTTGGACAGAAATTCTATAATTATTGGATTTGGAGGCGGTTTGGTTTGCGATATTGCAGGATTTGCTGCAAGTATTTATATGAGAGGGACTCCCGTAGGATTTGTTGCCACAACTTTGCTTGCCCAAATTGATGCTGCGGTAGGAGGGAAAAATGGTGTAAATTTCGGATCTTATAAAAACTATATCGGCAATATTACTCAACCTCAGTTTATTATCAATGACGCCTTATTTCTAAAAACACTTAGTGATAAAGATTATTTGAGTGGGATAGGAGAAGTACTAAAATACTGTTTAATATCGAACTCTAATCTTATTGAATATTTTACTTCAAATTTCAATTCCGTTACTATGCGAGATAAGGATGTTATGGATTTTTTAGTGAAGGAATGTATAAAAATAAAAACAGAAATTGTAAGCCGAGATACTAACGATAAGGGTTTGCGTCATATTTTGAATTTCGGACACAGTTTTGGTCATTGTTTTGAAATAGTTGACGGATTAGCACACGGGATTGCTGTTACTAAAGGAATGTGTACAGCTATTGATTTATCGGTAAAATTTGGTTATGCCGATGCAAGGTTAAGAGACAGAGTTTATGAATTAATCAAAAGTGCAGGATTTGAAACAGAATACAAACTTGATACAAGACATTTTGACCTTTTACAAAAGGATAAGAAAAAATCAGGGAATTATATAGATTTTGTCTTTTTAAGCGAAATAGGAAACCCTATTATTGGTAAAACAGCAATAGGTGATATTATTAAGGCTGTGGTTGAATAGTTTTAGTATATCACTGACAAATTCCCAACGAATGGATTATCTCCGTTCTTAAGGTCTAAAATGTACAAATAAGTTCCTGAAGCTACAAATCTGTCATTGCATTTTCCATCCCATTTATCGGCACATCCTCCGGTGTGAATAAGTTGACCCCACCTGTTATAGATATTCAGAACGGCTCCTGAATAAATTTCAAGGTTTTCAATTATCCACAAGTCGTTTATGCCGTCTCCATTTGGAGTAAATGCATTAGGTATCCAAATACATTCAACAGGAAGGTCAATAAAGGTAATTCCTCTGATTTCGTTAGAGCATTGGTGCGAATCAGTAATAGTTATGGTGTAAACTCCCTCAGAAAAACCGGTGATTAAATTAGTTTGTGCAGAATCGTTATTCCATAAAAATGTATAAGGTTCTGTTCCACCAATTACTGTAAAATCAACAGTTCCGTCAATATTTCCTACGCAACTCGGATTGGAATAGGTGTAATATGCTGATAACTGTGCCGGTTGATAAATGTTTAGAATCTTCTCTGTTGTACATGAATTATTGTCTCTTACAATAAGTGTATATTCTGATTGTGTCAGATTAAAATGTTCCTCTCCTTGTGTATGAATTTCTCCGTTTAAAATACTAAAATAATAAGGGTTTGTTCCCCCTTGAGCAGATAATTTGACGTCTGCATCGGTATTCCCATAACAACTTCGGTCAATAAGTTCATAGTCTAATACTAGTTCATTTGGTTGTGATAAAGAATAATCACGAGTTCTAGAGCAGCCATTGTTATCTGTTACAACAACCTGATGGCTACCTGCCGGCACACTGGCAGTAGAACCTGTATTAATACCGTTTACACTGAAAATCAATGGGGTTTGATTACTAGTAGAATTTAAAAATAATAAACCATTTTCGCCAAAACACTTGGGTTGTTGTGAGGTTATCAGCAAATCG
>Ga0116142_10001942_pt1 | contig 23492 bp, 19 predicted proteins | sample AD_UKC033_MetaG_FD_89785 | JGI IMG/M metagenome (GOLD analysis project Ga0116142, IMG submission 89785) | Active sludge microbial communities of municipal wastewater-treating anaerobic digesters from USA - AD_UKC033_MetaG | ecosystem: Engineered > Bioreactor > Anaerobic > Digestate | place: USA... | reverse complement strand
GATACTCCGGCATGATGGAGGTTGCCAACACCAGATCACTGACACTCTTGGCCCTGAACCGCTCGCAATTTCGAAGAGGCTCGTCATAAATATATTTTTTCGAAACCCTGTCCCAATGAACAACTGTTTGCGTCAGGCCGGAAACAACCTTGCGTCGATCCACACGGCCCAGAACAGCTTTTCTGATATTAAGCGCCAAAGTCGGAGAGCGGGACCAATCAATCTCGGAAGACGGCGTACCATCATGCTCCAAAACTTGTAACGGACAATCCGCGGTATGGGAAAGTTGATGAGGGCCGGTCACCGTTCTGAAATAAGGATCAGGCTCTGCCGATCCGGCCGCCTTGAATTTATCGACCAGAGTAAGTGGAGCCTGCCCGCATTCCGGACAAAAACACTGGTAATGGTGAATCCCGTCTCGCCCTTTAATGGGGCCATGACGGTTTTCATCGTAGAGTGGATTTCCCCGACTGTTGGGCCGCGGCACGATATATCCCGCATCCGGCCCGCCTTCGGGTCCCTGCGAGGAAAAAGGCACATATAGCGCCTTTTCAAACTTCAATCTTTGCCATTCACTCTGAATCATACGTCTTTGTACCACACCCATTTAAAAACATCCATATATATTTACATAATAACAATTGCAATCCAAGCAATAAAAAAACCCCGCTCGCAAGCGGGGTTTTCCTTTTAATCTCAATAGATTATTGAACTTTGATGTAAACGCCGCAAACAGCGGTGTCAAATTGCTCGTTGTAAGCACCGGCGTTCGCGCAGTTCGTGTTGGCCCCACCGGCCGTACCCAAGGCCACAACCGTACCGGAGACGGCATTACCGTTGTCGATCTTACGGTCGATGTTGGCAGCCTGAACAGGTTTCAGAACAGTAGAAGCACCTACTGCACCGGAGCCTGCAGTGCTCACGATATAGTGACCGGCAAGAGTCAACTGGGCGATCTGACCGGTAGCAGCAACAACGCCGTTGCTATAACCGATATTCCAGAACCCGCCGGTAATCGGCATTTGCGGGTGGGAACCAGCCCCGACAGCCGCAACAGCAGGGTCAATCCCGCCGATAAAGCCGGAAACGCCCAATTGAACGAAAGCGTTGTCGCTCTCACCACCGGCTGCACCGGGGTTGTTGGCCGTAGCAGTTTGGATAAAGCCGTCACCGTTCCCGGCATTGCTACAGATAGCAGCAGCACAGTTTGGAAGACGCGTGTTAGGGGTGGCAATATCGCCTGGCAAACCGGCATATTTATCACGGAAACCGGAAATACCGGATTCGATAGCTTTGGCTTGGGCAACTGTAGCGGAAACACGGCTGTTCTCGATCAATTCTTGTCCTTTAAGAATACCACCGATCAGAAGACCGATAATAATCATCACGATCGCCAATTCCACAAGGGTGAAACCCTGTTCGGACTGGCGGGATTGCAATGTAGATTGTGTCATTGAAAACTCCATCTGGATTAATGTTGAATCGCCCCCCGAAACGAAGGCCCCCACAGTATATACAAAAATAGCCGGATGGCTATCCTGCAACTACCAGAATGGGGCAAATTCTCTTAAAAAAATCGTAATTTTTCGGGGTGAAGCTCCTCAACATGACAAACTGAATCCCAAATTTTACAAACTATTTTACGAATCATCGGCAATTTCTGCGCAGCCTACAAATCCTGAGTCTTTTCTTGACGAAATTCGCTAGGGGACATCCCCATAACATCCTTGAAAACGCGATTGAACGTCGGAACGGAAGAGAAACCAACCTGTTCAGCGATAACGGAAATCTGGGCCTCTGTTTGTATCAAGAGCTGCAATGAATCGCGAACACGATGTTCGTTGATAAGCTGGGGAAGACTTTTGCCAAAACCGCTATTGACGATTTTTGAAACGCGCGCCTCCGAAGTTCCCAATTCGCGGGAGAGATCTGTACGGGAAAAATTTGGCTCCTGATAAACCTTATCCATCTCCAAAAGCTTCTTAAGTTTCTCCAGCAACCCCCTATCTTCATTGGATAAAATTTCAACCGACTCTTTTTTCTCAAGTTTGATGGACGGAGGATAAATACGAAACAAACTGGTCGAAGCTAGATAAACGGCCCCCACCCCCAGAACATTTCTTAACAAAAGATAATTGGGTGAATCGATTTTGGACGAAAGATAAAGCAATGAAGCAAAAATGAGCAGCAAATTAATGATAACAAAGGAAATAATAAGCCAGTACCGCTCCCCTTTAGATTCCTTGTCGGTCCGCAACCCCTCGAACGCCCGACGCCCGATCCACAATACCAGAAAGCTCAAAAGTCCGGCCAGAATACCAAACACGCCGATAACTTGCAGACGCAAATCGAACTGGCAAATGGACCAGACATGACACGCTCCACTATCGCCAATATAGGCCCCCAACACCCAGCCCGAGAAAACCGCAATAACAGGCACAGGCAAAGCCCCCCAATAAATCGGGCGGGGAAACCCACCCAGATCGGCAATCTGGGCGATCAAAAGAACTGAAAATGCGGGGAAAGCCAACCACACCCCGTGCTGGAGCACCGGATAGAAACCGAAATGTCGGCCGATGCGCTCGACACCGAAATCAAGGAGAAATCCGCTTCCCAAAACCAGAAAGCACAACAAGGGGACAACCACATGACGCACATGACCGGAACGAAAGACAATATAAACAAGCACCGCCACCGACTGGATCAATCCAATCAGGGTGAAAATCTCGTAGAGAGAGAACGAAAATTGAAGATTTGCACTCATCGCCCTTGACATAGCGCATCCTTACCCTTTTGCACAGGGGTAAGGATATGATTACAAATATAATCGAGCATAAAGTTGATTTCCTGAGGCGGCATTGTATCGGCACCGGACTTCAGCATTTCGACCATCATCCCGTAAGCCAGCTCTTTATCTCCGATATCCGACGCAATAATCGCCTTCATTTGCAAAGGCCATGCGGGCATACCGAGATGATAAGTACCCGCCAACTCCTCGGCCAGTTGCAACGCGAATTTCTGATCATTCAGCTTGTGACGGGCTAGATAAACAGCTTGTCCCAGCCACCACCACTTGTTTTTTTCAGGATATTTCCCCACCGTTCGCAAATAGTCGATCACCGGATAAAGCTGCTGCGGGTTCTGGGTTGCTCCGAAATAATAGGCTGCGAGAAAAGGAACATAGTCCGACTTGTGATTCAGTTTGTCTGCCAAAAAGAACCATTTTCGAAGATAATCGTAATTGTAATCCTTGAGTGCCTGCACCTCTGTCATACCGTTCCCGAAGGATTGCAGGGCCACCGCACTGGTGCGATAGGCCATTTCACGGTCACCAAGAAAGCTGGCCGAAAGTCCCGCCGCCGTAGGTGGTGGAGGCACGTTCGCCCACCGCGGCTGCATTTTTGAAGAAGAATTCCAGAGCAGAACGTTCGCTGCCAAAGCCAACGTAAAAAAAACGGTAAGGGGAAAATCCTGAAATTTCTTGGACATACCCTCTCCTAAAATTGCCGCCTCTTGAGATCAATCGCGGTAGCAGAAAGAACAAGCGCCAGAAAAACAACCGCTTGCACAATCACAAAAATCCAGTTGTGGAAATCAACGCCGCCATAAATCAACCACGACGTCTCGGCCATCAGATCAAAGCGCGGAATAATCACTGAAACGACCTTCATAACAACGGAGAGAGCGAGAAACGCCTGACCACCCCCCTCGATCTGCGGAGACTGGGCAATAGACAACAATTCACCCGTCATGCGCGAAAGCACATAAAACCCAAGAGTTGCCAGACCTGCGGTAACCGGACTGCTCAAAACCATGGCAAAGAAAAAGGCAACATTGACAACCAGAATATATTCGAAGGTTACACCCAGAGCCCATAAAGGAAATCCGTCTTTATACCCAAACTGGAATGAAAATCCGGCCAGAATAAGAGCCAGAAACACACCGGTAAAAATAGCCAGAAGGGAAAATGCAACACCGTGCGCAGTCACAAACTGCCCGCGCGATACGGGACGGGTTAAAAGAAACTCGATATCGCGGGCATCGTAGGAACGGCGAACATAAAAGACAACGAACAACGCCAGACCGATCAACGACAGCAAACGAAGTCCGCCCGCCAGATAGGTGATAACAAATTGGTCCTGCTCGATAACAGCCGCCGATCCGGAAAAAACGGATAGACAAACCCCCAAAACGGAAATGGCGACAATGCCCCAGACCATACGATCCCGCATTGCCGCCATCAAAACATAACGCACCAACTGCAAAGACATGATACTCCTCATGTCCTAGAGTTTTTCAGGGCGCCGATCCTGAGAGAAAATACGATAAAGCTCACGGTCCGTCTGGTGAATGCTATCAGCAGGATCACCCAGAATGGTGGCTTTCAGAAATACAACCAATTCTTTCTTCTGGATATTGTCATTCTGATTCCGGAACAGCCCGCCGAAGACAGGAATTTCACTGGCAACAGGAACCCCCTCCTGAGTCGAAGCAGTAGTGTCCTGCAACAAGCCTCCCATCACCATCATTTCCCCTGATTTGATATTCAGAACGGAATCAACTTCCTGAACATTGACGACCGGAATAAGCGACTCAACATTGATGTTGTTTTGCTGGGCCACATAAGCAACCCCGGGATCGGCAACATAATCCGAAATCTTGGTGACCGTCGGACGAAGCTGCATCGCGATTGCATGTTTATCCAAATCAATGGAAGGTATGACATTGATCAACACACCTTCAGGTACTGTTTTGATTTCGGAATCGACCGTCACACTGGTTGTGGCGTTTGTACCGTCACTTGTCGTATCGGCCTGAACATCGAGTTTAAAATAGACCTGATTTTTCGCAACGTTCAAAACGGCAGACTGGTTGTTCAACACGGTCAAACGCGGGCTGGCCAACGCATGAACTGTACCAAAACGGGAAAGAGCACTGACAAAACCCTGAATATCATCACCAAGGAATCCCGCAGCAAAAACATTCGTCGTTGCTGGCGTAAGTGCCGAAGGCGGGAAAGACGTGCGAATATCAAAATCCCCGACACGATCAAGAAGGCTCCAGTCAATCCCCGTCGCAAACTCATCGGAAAGGGAAACTTCAAGGACTTTCGCCTCAATCAGAACCTGCGACGTCGTAGAACGCTTCAGTTCAGTAAGATATTCCTGAACCTTCTTATGCAGACGCTCGTTGGCATATACAGAGATGATCCCAGCCTGCTTGTTAAGCGAATAAGTCGGAGTGAAAGCGACATCGTTTTGTCCGGTACTTGCCCCTGCGGCAGCAGTCGGCAAAGATTCAATCTTGAGCGTAGGCGGCGGCGCGACTGGTGCAGCGGACGCTTCTTCATTCAAACTGACCGCACTTGGCGTGGCAGAACTCGTAACCGGGGTCTGCTCGGCAGCCGGAGCCGGAGTCGAACTGGTATCGACACTTAAAGCCGGCTCACTGGCAGGTGGCGCTGCCGGAACCGCCGCTGGCGCATTGGAATCTGCCGGAATGGAAACCGGAGAAGACACATAATATTCAGAGCCTGCTTGAGGAGAAACGGACGATGCCGCTGCACCCTCTTGAAGAGCAGCCGCATCAACCGGCGGAACCGGAGGCTGGGCCGGAGTAACAGCAGTCAACGTAACTTGGGGATCTTGAGCCGTTTTCAAATAGCTGCCCGTTGCATTCGCTGTCAGGATTTGCTTGAGATTGGTATCAAGCTCCGCCCAGAAATCCGCGTCAGAATCTGTGGTTACGGTAAAGCTTGATCCGCCACCGACACCACCGCTTGCTCCACCGCCACTACCACTACTGCTGGCCACCGAAACATCGGTCTTCATCGAACTGGAATTCTTACGCACAAAACTCAGATAATCGATTTTATAATTTTTGGAATAAGGCGTATCCAGTTCGACACGAAGGGTCGATCCGTCAAACTTGTACCGAAGTCCGGAAATTTCACAGATACGATCGATCACGACATCAAGCGGCTTGTTCCGTGCGGTAAAAATGACAGAACCCTGAATGCGGGGATCAAGCTCGATATCGTAATCGGCCTGCTTGGCCAACTCGAACAAAGCTTCACGGAGAGGAATACTCTGGTTGATCGAGATAGAGACCAACGGCATGGCGGGCATATTCTCGACATCCTCGGAAACATATGGCTGCAATTCAGGAATATCGCCAGCAACAGACTGGGCGCCGTAATCTGCCTCACGCGGTGCGAGAGCGTCCCTGTAATCCTGAACTTCGCTATTGGTCGAACGGTCAATCTTCAAGTGATTATTTGCCAAATCACAACCCGCGACCGGAAAGAAGACTGACAACGCAACAAGACTTGTCACCGTAGTCTTGAGACAGGAAGGTTTCATTGCCATAGTAAAACTCTGCTAGAAAAAGGTTTAAGGAAGGACCGCGACAAAATACTCGCGACAGATGGGGTGATTCTACCCCATTTTTCACGCAATTACTATAGCTTCTATTCGGAAATTGTCAGAAGAGATGTATCCATCTCGGAGAGACCGCTGTTCACCGCACCAATGCGGGCCTGCTGAAGCTTTATTTTCATATCGCCGGGCATGTCACTTTGGGCCAACGCAGTATCTTCGGAAATCAACCCCGCCTGAAACAATGCCAACAAAGACTGGTCGAACGTGCACATACCCATGCTCTGGTTGGCTTCCATGACCTCGCGAATTTTTGAAATCTTGCCTTCGAGGATAAGCTCCCGTACCAAACCCTGATTAAGCATAAGCTCAAGCGCCACTGTCATTCCCCCGTTCACTGTGGGAATCAGACGCTGGGAAATAATGGATTTCAAATTGGTCGAAAGGTTCAAACGGATCTGTTGATGCATATCTTCATTGAACAAATTCACTATCCGATCAATGGCTTGATAAGAGTTGTTCGTGTGAATTGTCGCAAGACACAGATGCCCCGTTTCGGCAGCCGTCAAGGCCTGCTCCATCACTTCGCGATCTCGAATCTCGCCCACCAGAATTACATCGGGGCGCTGCCTCAACGCATTTTTTAATGCGACCGAATAACTCTCTGTATCGACACCGATTTCCCTCTGCGTAACCACACAGCTTTTATGCTCGTGATAATATTCAATCGGGTCCTCAATGGTAATGATATGCCCCTGCGAATGCGTGTTCCGGTGATCGACCATTGACGCCAGAGTCGTGGATTTCCCCGAACCGGTCATCCCTGTCAACAGGATCAACCCCCTTTTGAGCATTGATAACTGCCGCATAAGCGGAGGTAGTCTTAATTCTTCAAAAGTCGGAATTCTCGAAATAATCCGGCGAATCACCAAAGCAGGATGCTGGCGTTGCTGGAGAATATTGACACGGAAGCGGCCATGTCGGCCCATATCAATAGCGGTGTTAAGTTCCAGCTTGCCTTCGAAGTCGCGTCGTTGCCGCGTCGTCAAAATAGTAGCCAGAATATCGTTAAGCGCCCCCAAATCCAGATTTTCCGGAGTAATGGAGAGCAGCTTGTCGTCAACACGCATTGTCGGGGGAACACCAACCGTCAGGTACAGATCCGTCGCGTTACGGCGCTCCATCTGCACAAGATAATTATAGATGACCGGTTCACTCAAAACGAATACCCCTCATCGCTATCCCCGTCGGACGCATCGTCCATACCGCCAACGGCATGGGAAGCCCCCTTACGCTGACCCGACGCTGCTTTGGACATACCGGCATCGCGGTCGCCACCTTCTTCGTCGGTTGCTTTCATCAAAGCGGCTCTGGCTTCATCCTCATCGACCACCCCCTGCTCGAGCAGTCCCTTGATCGCATCTTCCATGGTGATCATGCCATAGCGCGATCCGGTCTGGATCATCGAATACATTTGCGGAATCTGGTTTTCACGGATCAGGTTACGTACGGCGTTGGTTCCGACCAGAACCTCGAACGCGGCCACACGGCCCTGACCGCCTTTGCGTTTCAACAGTGTCTGAGCGATAACGCCCTGCAAAGAGCTCGAAAGCATCGCACGGATCATCTCTTTGTCGCCTGTCGGGAACACATCGATAATACGGTCGATGGTTTTGGCGGCCGAGTTCGAGTGCAAGGTCCCGAAGACCAAGTGCCCCGTTTCAGCAGCCGTCAAAGCCAGAGAAATCGTTTCATGGTCACGCATCTCCCCCACCAGAATAACATCGGGGTCTTCCCGCAGGGCGCTTTTCAAAGCGCGGGAGAAACTCTTGGTATCCGTTCCCAGCTCGCGGTGATTGACCAAAGCCTTTTTCGAGTTGTGGAAAAATTCGACAGGGTCTTCAACGGTCAGAATATGCTTGGGCATCGTCTCGTTGATGTGGTTAATCATCGACGCCAGCGTCGTCGATTTACCCGAACCCGTCGGGCCGGTCACCAGAACAATCCCTTTTTCAAGTTCAGCAAAGCGGCGCATGATCGGCGGCAAATCGAGCTCTTCCATTGTCGGCACGACAGACGGAATGGTACGGAACACAGCCGCAGCCCCGTTCCGGTTGGTGAAAGCATTCACACGGAAACGTGCTTTCTCGCCGAAGGAAATAGCAAAGTCGAGTTCCATATCGCGTTCATAATCGGCGCGCTGTTCGTCATTCATGATCGAATACAGCATGCCGCGGATATCCTCGTTACTCAGAGCCTCGGACTTAAGGCGCTTCAGGGTCCCGAACACACGAACGATCGGAGGGTTGGTAGCGCTCAAATGCAAATCGGATGCGTTGTTTTGCATCACAAAAGCGAGAAGTTGCGTAATGTCCATTTTGTTCCTCCAAAGGCGTATAGACCCGAATTATAGTTTTACCGATAAATTGCAAACGGAAGGTAAATTTTTCAAAAGACTGCCGATAAACCTACCATTCCCGCAGCAGATAATAAACCCATAATCCCGAGAGAGACAGGGTATCTACCACGGCATTTCACCACAGCGACAACAGACGCCACAACAAACGGCAGAAATACCGCAAATAAGAAACTGTTAACCAATGGATGAGCCTCACCGGACAGGAAGAAAAAGTACCCCCCCATAACACATCCAGAAACCAGCTCTAGAAACGGATAAAGAACGCCGACCTTGGCTTTGCAATAGCGGCACGTCCCGCCCAGAAAAATCCACGACAAAAGCGGGATCAGATCAAAGAACCCTAATTGATGCCCGCACTGTGGACATTTGGACCGTGCGGCCTCGGTTTTCTTGTCGCCGAAAATCCAGCTTTCCCCATGACAAGCGCGATAACCGACCGCACTCGAAAAACTCCCCAGACACAGCCCCAACAAAAAAAAGGAAAACGTAACAATTCCGAACAGAACAGGATCGGAGGATAAATAAATCGAAACCATGCCAAAGCTCGTTACGGGTTTCTATTGCCCTCTAAGGCGGGTCAAACGATCATAAATCTGGTCACGCGGAATGGAGCGTCCCGACCCGTGAACCGCATCGACCTCCAAAGATTTCTCATACATGGAAACAGCTTTGGGAATATCGCGCGCACGTTCGGCGATAATGGCCATGTTGAAATAGTGCTGGGCATTATCTGGCTCAATGGAGGATGCCAAGGATAGATACTTGTAAGCATCCTGAAGGTTGCCGGAATCAGCATAGGCAACCCCCAACTGGGCAGCAACAGCAGCATTGTCAGGATATTTCTCTCTGAGATCGAGAAGCTTCGACAGCGCCACGGCAGGATGGTCCTTGCGGATGAGTCCTGCCAGATTGACAATCGCTTCGGTATTGGACGGATCTACGGCGAGCAGTTCTTCATAGGTGGAAATTGCACGGCCCGGCTCTCCGAGCTTCTGGAACAAAACTGCCCTTCCCATCAGGATGCGCGCATCGCGGGGATTCAGTTTATACAACTCGTCATACATTTCCTGAGCGGCCTCATGCCGGCCAAGCTTCAAAGCACGCCCCGCAGCTACCACACGGCTATCGAGTGTCGTCGTTTCTATAGCGACCATTTTCGATGACGTGGTTGCTGATTTGGAAGACGATTTTTTGTGGCTGGTTTTATTGGAAGAAGGAGGATTGACAATAATCAGACTCTCGCCCTGCCCTCTTTTAACATCTATGGACGGTGCGGGCAGATTGGAAAGGATTTTTCCCGAAGGAGAATCGAAATAAACGCTCTCGGCCTCTTTGACGCCATCCGTGACATCCCCTTGAAGCGTAGTATTATCTTCCTGCCCTTGTACCTCAGGCTCCTCCGCAGAGACCAAAGACTTATCTTCAGGGGCCTTCGAAGAAACATCATCCACAAGCTTAAGCGTAGAATCTTTTTCCTCCACCGGTTTGATAAATTTGACCTCTCCCTCTAGCGCTTCGGCACCTTGTGGAGGACCATCTTCATGCGCAACAGGGGCGGCCCCTTCCGGAACCGAAGCCGAGGCAGAAACTGGAGAAGGAGCAGAAGCATCAACAATCGTTGGAGGCACCGCGGAATCAGCAACCGGCGGCGGCTCTGAAATCTGGGGAGGGACTTGAGTTTCCTGAGGCGCAACAGCTTTGGCAACACTTGTCTCCGGCGCAGCTGTATCCGGAGATAAAATTTCCGGCTGGGGCGGCATATCGCCATCAATCGCAGACGCAGCGGAGTCTTCGGGGGCGCTCTCTTGAGGCGCTTCCGCTGAATTCGTAAGTGTTGCTTCCGGAGCGGGCGGCTCGGTCAACTCGAAACTGGGAATCGCCACCGCATTCTCAGCACCGCCACCGCTAAAATTGCTTTTGATGCGGCTCAACATCTCAGGATCTTTTAAATAGACATACCCTCCAGCTCCCACAATAGCGAGCGCCGCAGCAGAAAACAGCAACATACCGAAAGAAGATTTCTTCTCGGACTTTCTTGCCGACGGTGACGCTGCAAAAATCCCTTCATCATCATCTTCGATACCATCATCAATATCGGTAAACCCTCCACTCGAAGAAGAGGAAGAAGTGTAATCCTCTGATACATCATCAACATCCGGAGACGGATTTTCCTCCGCCACATCGATCACTTCGACAACCTCATCAACATCTCTCTGCTCCGGTCCTGAAGACTGGAACATCGCTTCAAAATCTTGCTGGTCGTCATTTTTATGGTCAGACATATGAATCACCCGATCGGATTAAAGGAGGGCCGCATGAAGCCGCAAAAGCCACAAGCGACGCAATCATACACCATTTAGGCCACTTTGCCTAGGACCGAAGGTTCTTTGGCGATAATTTTCAGGAAAGCTTTTTCGAGGGAACCTTCGCCCAAATCCTCTTTCATTTGAGCAGGCCGCCCTGAAAACAGACGGTTTCCGGCATGGATAACCGAAACCCGGTCGCAAATCTCATCCATGTCGGACAGGATATGGCTGCTCAAAAGCACGGTTTTTCCCTGTTCTTTCAGGGATAAAAACATGGATTTAACCAAAGACCGCGCTAAAGGATCGAGACCGCTCATCGGTTCATCGAATATCAAAACCTCGCATCCGGTGAGAACCGTTGCAATCAGCCCCAGCTTCTGCCTCATTCCTTTTGAATAAGTCTGAACGCGATTGCCGAGCACTTGCGGATCAAGGGCAAGTGACTCGCAAAAACGAACCTTATCGTCTTGGGAAACCTTGCGCTTATACAAAGAGGCCGTGAAGTCGATGAACTCGCCCCCTTTGAGAAACCAGGGCGGATCAAACCTTTCAGGCAGATAGGAAATATCGTAGCGGACATCAGCCCCTTGCGAGGACCGTCCAAAAACAGTGATCTCGCCAGCCATTGGCGTTTTCAACCCCAGAATGGTTTTAACCAGAGTTGTTTTCCCCGCGCCGTTCAATCCGATCAACCCGTAAGTCTCTCCGGAACGAACATCAAAGGAAATCTCATGCAAAACCCGCCCGCCTCCATATCCGGCAACCAGATTTGAAATGTGAACGGCAACCTCTGAAATATCAGCCACAGTTACGACTCGCGCGCGGGAAGGAAAACTTTGGCATCCAGATTAAATCTCTGGTTTGGTCTCAACCGGATCGGGAAAATCTGGTTTGTAAGAGCGTCAAACCATCTCACTTCAATATAATCCTTGAACACCTTGATATCTACCAGCTCGGAAGGAATGGCCTGCGGGGTAATACGGATGTTATTGAGGTAAACAACCCAGTCACTTTGAGAGCTATACAAAATACCGCCAAGAGAAATCTCTCTAAGAGAAGGCGGCGGCCTGTAATTGGGATCATTCGGATCACCCTGATCCTTCAATTCCTGCAACGTCGGGACACGTGTATTGAATCCGATACGCGCCTCACGCAACAAAGCATGCTGGGAAGGTGTAAAGAACACCGACGGAACCTGCGAACGAAGATAAAGCTGCTTTTTATACTTCTCCTTGATTTCCCTCTCGATACTTTGAAGGATTTTGACTTCCGGCGGCAACTCGTCTTGCGACAAACCGGAGACGGAACCCGTCGTCCCGAATATAGGAGTGTTGGTTTCCTGAGGAGGAAGCCCGCCGGCGTCTTGAGCAAAGACCCCGCCTGAAAAAATCACGGCAACAGAAAATAAAGAAAGAAAACGTGCATTCAACATTCTAGTTCCCTCCACTTTCCGGAGCAACCGTATCGCGTGAAGTCATCGTGCGCCAATCGAACTCAAAACTGCCTTTAACCAAAGCCAGAGGCGTTCCGCTTCCGATCTGACGCAGCACGGCTGCGTTCAGCGTCTCCGTTCGTTCGAGTTTAAGACTCGTCACATCAACACTCCCCGGAAAGCGCTCTTGCATATATTTCATCAAAGTATAAACATCGACATCGTCAAGGCTTTGGAGCTCAACCTTGCCGTGACTTTTGATCACGACCTGTTTGGCCTGATCAGCCAGATCGTTTTTCACAATTTCCCCGGATTCAAAGTTGACTTTAGCCAGCAAAATACCGACGCGGTTAACCAGCTTGGTGAAATTATCAACCGCAGCGGCACGGTCCTGATTGTCAAAAAAGCCGCGAGCCTCCAGCTCCTTGAACGTACGCAACTGACTCTGAAGCAGAACGAACTCTTCCTTCATTTTCTGGACTTCGTTATATTTGGCGCTCACTTCCGAGCGTGTCGATTGCAGCTCGTTTTCAATGCTTTCGCGATTGGGGATCAAGTACTCATAAACCACGTACCCACCACCACCGATCAGGAGGATCATGAGAAGAATGAAGTAAATAACCTTGTTAGACAGACCTCTAACCATTTTTCTGAACCTTCCTGACTTCAATTTCCGCGTGGTATCTGTCTTGCGTTGCCCGCTTATTGGCAGTTATACCGGCCTCGCTCTCAGCAACCCCCTCAAAGGTCAGGTCTTGGAGCTTTTTGGTAACCGCGGCAACATACCCCATCCCTTCCAACCGACCGTTCAGACGCTGAACCAACTTGTCGATTTCTTCATTGCCCTCCTTGGGTTTGGTCGTACCGGCAAAACTCAAGTAAAGCGTGAATTTGTTTTCCCGCGCCCCACCACCAGCTTGAGCAGGACTTGGTGTCGCCAGAACTTCCGGCCCTGTAGCGGAATACTCGAACTTGTCGAGACGGATCGTTTCCAATTCGTGAGAGACAGCATCGAGAACATCCAGAGGGTCAACCACCTCTTTTTCAATCTGGTCATGAATGGACAAAGCCCCTTTCACCAGAAGAACATCAATGCCCATTTTCTGTTTGCGCAGTAATTCTTCCTGATAGATATCCTCTATATCTTTTTTCTCCTGACGAACAACATCAAGATTGATTGAGGCACGATACATTTTCAGCGCCTCTTCCGAAGCAAATCCGACAAGCCCGCCAATACCAAGAGCGCAAGCAAACATAATAATTTGCGCGGCCACCCGAGGTTCTTTAATGGCGGAAATTTCCCGTGAGGAAATGGAAAGATCAAGACTGAACTTTTTACCGGCCCACCCGGCATGAAGCAATTCGGAGAAGTGCGGGGCTGCATCAGCACCTAATTTGAGACCGAGGAAGCCGGAAGCCTCCTCAAGAGAGAGCGCTGTGAAATGGCACGGCGCATAAATCATCCCTTCAAGAGCTTCAGTATAGGTCTTGTCGCCGACAATCATAATATCGAGACCGTCCTCAGGCGTGTAGCCGAAGCGCGACAAATAGCTCAATGTTGCCTGCAATTCCTGAGACACATCAGCAGCCCAAGCTCCGGGAGAGCCGGGATCAGGCTCCACCACCGGAGTGACACGAGTGAGTGCCAGATCGCCGTCCTTGACAACAACCTGACGCAATCCCCCTCCGCGATGCTGGGACAGCAAAATAGACCAGCGCGCCCCGCCAACACCAAAATTCTTCTGCGACAGCTTTTTGACCAGTGTATCAACCAGTGAAGTCGACTCAATCGGCAATAGACCGAGCCCGACAATCCGGATATCAACATGACTGAGCGCCATCATGATCCGGCCGAACCCGTCCGTTGAAGGTACGGCAGCAAAAAGGTACAAATCCCCCTTAACCGCCTCTTTTTCCTTACCCCCTCCTCCAGTTGGGGCCGCCGATCCTATAGAAGTCTTGAGGCCCGACTTCAGAACTTTGGCAGCACGCATTGAAAAATTGGGGAAGGCGACATTCAGACGACGCTGGACGATATTCGCGCGATCGAACATCGTGATAACAGGAACTTTTTCCTTACGATAATGTTGCTCGACGGCATCGTTGAGAATAACAACCGAAGAGGCGCCGCTACGGGTCAAGATATCTGAAAGTTTTTCCTCGAAACCGGGTTCCCGCCACTGCAGGGAGTCAAGAAACTCGACCAAACTCCCCGTCAACCGGTAAACACCGACTCCATCATCCATAACAAGTAGGATGCAACGTGCCGGAGAGAGGAAAGCAGGAAGGGAAAGAGAAACAGACATAGGAACCAACCGTTAAATAATCTATAGCACTAGAAATCAATATTTTCAAAGCTTGAGTAAATTGGACCAAAGACCCCGACAGCAATCCAGAGAATCATCAAACCGAGAATCATAGTCAACATCGGCTCGATCATCGTGATCAAGGACTGGACAGCCTCATCGACATCTTTGGTGTAAAATTCGGAAACCTGTTGCAAAACGGGAGTCAAGTTACCGGACTCTTCACCGATTTTGACCATCCGCGTCACCAGCGTCGGAAATTCGCCCGAAGCACCGAAAGCGGCAGAAAGCGGAGAACCGGCCTGAACCTGCGCCTGAACAATATCCAAAGCCTCAAGCAAAGCCAGATTGGTGACCGTATTCTGGGAGGCTTTCAAACAGTTGATCACGTCAATACCGCTGGAAAATAAAGCCCCGAACGTCTGGGCATATCGCGCAATCGAAATCTTCCGAATCAGCGGACCCGCAATAGGAAGCTCAAGAAAAAGAGAATCCATCCGGTAGGCAAACCCTTCCGAATTCTTGCGAATGGCCTTGTACACAGCAAACAAGAGGAACGGTGTCGCCAGAACCGCCCACCAATATTCCTGGAAAAACTCGGAAGTTACCACCAGCGCAGTCGTATAAAAGGGCAAGTCCTGCCCCAGATTCTTAATAAACCCGACAATCTGCGGCACAACATATCCCATCATGACGGTAATTGTCAGAATCACAACCACAAGCAAGATGGTAGGATAACGGGTTGCTTTCCGGATCTTGCTCTGCATATCGTCAACCCATTTCAAATATTTGATAAGCTGGGAATAGGATAATTGCAGATCACCGGTTTCCTCGCCGGCTTCGATAAGAGAGATATACAAATTATTGAAAATTTTGGGATAGGCAGCCAAAGATTCGGAAAGAGAACTCCCGTCGGAAACGTTGCGGTGAACATCCGTCATAATATCTTTAAGCGTCTGGTTTTCGGCAGAATCGCGAACATCGGCCAGAGAATCGAGCATCGGCACACCGGCCGCCTGCATTTGCTCAAGATGCATAAAAAACTGGATCAGATCGCGGGTTTTGACTTTTGGCCGGAAAAGGGTAATTCCGTCCTGCCCACGGGCAGAAACGGGGGAACAAGTAACCAACTCCATGCCCGTACTCTGGAGTTGATTATATAGATCAACCTCATTCGCAGCGGAAATCACCCCGCGAATCGGACGCCCTTTGGCGTTATAAGCTTTGTACTTATAGGGTTGAATGACCGACCTCCGATGATGGCACAAAACCCGCCAAAGACATAGAGTTCCGGCAGATTAGTCTGAATGGATATGAACGGCCCCGGCCAACTCTTCAATGCTGGTGACGCCATCCAGTATTTTGAGAATACCATCATCTCGCATACTTTTGAATCCCTTTTGTTTAGCCAGACGCTTCATTTCGACTTTGGTCCCGCCACGGGCGATAATCTCGTCCATATCCTCGTCCGTCAAAAGAATCTCCGCAATAGCCAAACGGCCTTTGTAGCCCTGCCCCGAACACGCCGGACACCCGCCCTGATGGGCTTTGTAAATCGTCGGCGGAGAATCACTGTCGACGCCGAGAATATGGCATTCTTCTTCGTTCGGCTTGTATTCTTCTTTACAGGACGGGCAAAGCTTGCGTACCAAACGCTGAGCAAAAACCCCAATAATCGCACCGGCAATCATCCCGGGTTTCAGCCCTAGATCGACCAGACGCGGAATAGCCCCGAAAGAATCGTTGGTGTGGAGAGTCGTATACACCTGGTGACCGGTCATCGCGGCCTTCAAAGCCATCTCGCCGGTTGTCCCGTCACGAATTTCTCCGATAAAGATAATATCCGGATCCTGACGGAGCAAAGCCTTGATCCCGTCCGCAAATTCCAGAACGCCTTCCCGCACATGGGTCTGGCGGATCATCGGCAGAGAATATTCAACGGGATCTTCCAGCGTCTCAATATTGACCTCTACCTTGTTGATTTCATTAATCATTGAATAGAGAGATGTCGATTTACCCGACCCCGTCGGACCCGTCACGATAATAATCCCTTCCGGACGCGCCTGCGCCGCACGGATACGCTTCAGGTTCTCGGGACTAAATCCAAGATTTTCCAATGGTTTAATGCTGGCACTTTTATCCAGAACACGAAGAACGATATTCTCGCCATGAACAGTCGGAAGCGACGACACACGGAAGTCAGCCTCGCGGTCGCCAATATTCAGGTTGAAACGACCATCCTGAGGTGCCAACTTATCCGCAATATTCATCTTGGACATAATTTTTAGACGCTGAGACACTCCGTTCCATATTTTTTTATGCAAAATTTGGGCGGTAAACAACACACCGTCAAGACGATAGCGAAGACGAACAAAGTTCTCCTCCGGCTCAAAGTGAAGGTCGGAAACGCCGGTCTTGACGGCATCGATAAGCAAAGCATTGACCAGACGCACAATCGGGTGACTGTAGGCCTTGTCCTCGTTAACATTGGAAACATCGTCCGGATTGGCCTTGGTATCGTCCAACTCCTTGATAATGTCTTCGATAACGCTAGAATATCCATAAGCAGCGTCCATCGCATCCGACAGAACCGACGGCGTGGCGACCAGACAGCGAATCTCGGTGCCTTTCGGCAAAATACGCTTCAACCCGTCCGTCGCAACGATGTCATACGGATCGACCATAGCCACAACAGCGACGTTATCTTGATAAGATACAGGCAGTACACGCAATTTCTTGGCTGTTGCCTTATCGATCAGGGACAGGGCTTCCCCGTCAAAAATCGTTGTCTTGGGATCAAAGACTTCGTGACCACCCGATTCAGCCAGAAACTGGATCAGAACCGACTCTTCAATAAAACCAAGCTCGACAAGAACCTGCCCAAGCAATTTGCCGCTGATTTTCTTTTCTTGCAGCGCAACACCCAATTGTTCCTGAGTAATAACGCCCTGCGCAACCAGACGATCCCCGATCCGGCCGCGGCCATCGGCTCCACCAGACAATCCGGTATCATCACCGGCAAAACGACCCGCCAGATCATGCCCCGAACGACGGGCAAGATCCTGACCACGCTTATAGGACACATTTTTCTGTATCTGGTCCGGGCGTGCCGGAAGGTTGGCCGACTCACCGCCGGCTCCTTCAGTCCTTTTGTCTTTTCCTGTTAAATCAATGACTTCCATATGGCTTTCACTATAATGACAATGTACAAATACGAACTCGACCGCAAACGGCTCTGCCAATCACACCCTAGACTACCCTATAAATGTTTAAGAAAACTTGAAGATCACGCTGTTGCAAAATATAAGAAAAAAGGTAAATTTGGGACTGTTCCAGACGACTGGAATAATATCAAAAACAGAAAATCAAAATTCATAAGAGAAGAACCACCATCCATGGCTACAGAAATCAGACGCCTAATTTTTTCGCACTCCGAAACCACCACAGCTATCCGCAACGCTGGCGCCGCCCATGGAATGAAATTCCCCGAAGGCAGAATCATCCGTGCCCGCTATGCCGGAAACGCAGAATATGAATTTCACTCGATGAAAAGCTTCAAGGCCCCGATCCAAGGGGACTATAACGTCAAGGAAACACCGAAAGCCATTACCCTGACCTTTTTCGATGAAAAGACGTTCGAACAGAAATTCATCAACCTGACCGCAGACTTCATCAGCGCCGCCTTGATCGAATACTGCATCAACAACAAAATTATGATGCCGAAGAACGCAGAGAAAATACTGGACCTGACGGAATTCAACGTCTGTATGGACATTAATCTCGAAAGCATGACAGAAAGCGGCGGCTCCCCGCTCAAATTGGACGAATAATTCGGCATATTCTTCTGAATAAATCATTATAAGAAGTTGAAAATAAAGAGGATACCCCCTAAAAGAGGGGGATGCGAAACTTACCCAATATTCTGACCGTCGGGCGGCTCCTGTCTCTGCCCTTTCTCGTTGCTTTAATGATGATCGACGCGACGTGGGCCGCATGGACATCTTTGGGGCTCTACACGCTCGGATGTATTACCGATTGGTTTGACGGATATCTCGCGCGCAAATTCAAATTGGAATCGCCGTTTGGAAAATTTCTCGACCCCGTTGCCGACAAGATATTTGTCGCCACCGTTCTACTGACATTGCTGGCCAATGGCCATGTGTCGGGGTGGGGTATTGCGCCTATTATCCTGATTCTATCGCGTGAGTTTCTGATCTCGGGCTTGCGCGAATATTTCGGTCCGAAGAATATCCAGTTTCCGGTTTCAAAACTGGCCAAGTGGAAAACGACAATCCAGATGTTTTCGTTGGGCTTTCTGATTATGGGCGAATACGGAGTTCCGGTTCTGCCGCTCAATATCGAGATCGGCTATACCTTGCTGGTCGCAGCCACCGTCCTGACCATCATGACAGGATGGTCCTATTTCAAAGAAGGGATGAAGCACCTCAATGACTGACCTGTACAACCTCGCCAAACCGTTTCTCTTCCTGCTCTCTCCTGAGACCGCGCACAAACTGACCATCGCGGGCCTACGCATCGCTCCGACCAAACTTCTCTTCCCGCAAAAACCGGATAACCCTGCCCTCAAAATGCGCCTGTGGGACCGCACCTTCCCGAACCCAGTGGGCATCGCCGCGGGCTTTGATAAAAACGCCGAAGCCGTGGGCAAACTCTTCGACATGGGCTTCGGATTTGTCGAGGCCGGAACAGTGACAATCAAACCGCAGATTGGCAACCCGAAACCACGCATCTTCCGCTGTCCCAAACACCGCGCCGTCATCAACCGCATGGGATTTCCCAATCTGGGGGTGGCGAAATTCAAATCCAATCTGGAAAAGTTCCTCTCGCGCAAACCCCGCCCTAACGGAGTGTTGGGCCTCAACATCGGCATGAACAAAGATCAAACCGATCCGGCAAAAGATTACACCTCGCTCATTCGCACACTGGCACCGATGGCCGATTATTTGACGATCAACATTTCCTCGCCCAACACACCGGGCCTGCGCAATCTTCAGGAAAAAGGTCCGCTGACCGAACTCCTGACCGCCGTCCTTGCCGAACGCAAAACCTCGTGCGGCATCAACCCGCCGCCTGTTCTGGTCAAGCTCGCCCCAGATCTTTCGGACGAGCAATTGAAAGACATCGCCGGAGTCCTGACAGACCTTAAAATCGACGGCGTAATACTCACCAATACCACGCTCGCGCGTCCCGCCGACCTGCCGCAAAACTTCGCCAATGAAAAGGGCGGCCTCTCCGGCGCACCGCTGACCGATAAAGCCACCGAAATGATCCGCAAATTTTATGCAATGACCGGTGGACAAATCCCGATCATAGGGGTCGGAGGAATTTGCAATGCGGTCGATGCCTATGCCAAAATACGAGCCGGAGCGTCTCTGATTCAAGTCTATAGCGGCATGGTCTATGAAGGACCTTACATTGCCTGCAAGATCAAAAAAAGTCTTTTGGAACTTTTGAAAAAGGACGGCTTCACCCACATGGAACAGGCGATAGGCGCCGACCATAAAATGATGCAAACGACAAGTACCGAGGAAGCTTATGCCCGCTCCGCATAAATCCGCAATTGAATCGCTGACGAAATACCCGTCCTTGTGGCTGGGGGTATACGCCTGCGGTGGAATAATGACCATCGCCACCACTGCGCAAATTTTTGGTGGTACAGCAGCAGGTTCGATGGCGGGATTTTTGACACTAGCCGGAGCATTCGGTTACGACTCCCTCACCCGCCGCTCCAATGAGACTGCCATCACAAAAAAAGTCGACAAACTCGGTAAACAGCAAGACTTTTTAAATCGCGAAATCGCCCGCACTAAAAACGATGTAGAGTCCTTGAAAGACGACATGGTGCAAACCGCGCTGACCTTGCAAAAGGAAATCAAGAAATTCAACGTTCTGAAAGAAACACCGGAAGAAAAACCTGAAACCGCGATGGGCGCCGTCAAAAAATCTCTGGAAAAAATGGGCAACCGCATGCGCCCATCCTTTATGCCGCGCCAAAAGCCCGCCAACGAACAGCACGAGCACGCCCAAGAGGTCGCGGATAAATACAAATCCATTTTGATGTCTTCTCCGAAAGAGCAGCGACGCCCCGAAGAAGAGGTCCCGAACTACAGCGACGCGGTATTGAGTGAACTGATCAATCACGCAGTCCAAAACGATAAAATCGAAATTTTTGCGCAACCGATTGTCAAACTGCCCTCGCGCAAAATCACCTATCTTGAACTCTTCGCCCGCATCCGCGCCCGCGCCGGAATTTACCTGCCGGCAAACACCTACCGCCCGCTGGCCGAAAAAGAAACAACGATTGAAAATCTCGACCACCTGCTGTTGATCCACACCATCGACACGATCCGCTCGGATGCCCGCAAGGGGTTGAACATCGGCTACTTCCTCAACATCTCGGTCCGCGTCTTCAAAAACCACATGTATATGACCGATCTGCTGGAATTCGTCCGCTCCCGCCGCGATCTGGCGCATAATCTGATTTTTGAATTGCAATATGCCGACTATCTGAAACTCCCGCCCGCCGTGATACGCATCATCGACGGACTGGCGCAATTGGGGTGCAAATTCTCTCTCGACAACTTGCCAACCCTCGAAATCAACGATGACCGTATCGCCGAAAACGGATTTGTCTTTCTGAAAGTCTCGTCCGACAAACTCATCGAACTGTGTGGATCGTCCAGCGGCGAAATGGATTTAGCCCGCCTGAAATCGCGCCTTGATGAATCCGGCCTGAAACTGATCGTCGAAAAATTCGAACACGAACACGATCTTCTGGAACTGCTCGACTTTGAAATCGACTATGGCGAAGGCTATCTCTTTGGCCGCCCCGATCTCGAAATGGCCTACCGCAAACACGTCGCCTGAAATAAAGGATAAAACCATGAAATTCCTTCTCGCCGCAGCCCTGCTTTTCACGTTTTCGGCTGCCCCGCTCCATTCCGCCTCTGCCGATTACGCACTTTCGCTGTATGGGGACATAAAATACCCCGCAGACTTTACCCATTTCGACTACACCAACCCGGGCGCGCCAAAGGGCGGCACACTCAAACTCTCCTCCATCGGGACGTTTGACAACGTTAACCCGTACATTATCAAGGGTGCATCCGCCGACGGCATCGATGCTCTCACCAACCCTACCCTGATGGTTCAATCCTATGACGAACCATTCACCATGTACGGATATGTCGCAAGTGACGTTGCCCTCGCCGCCGACAAAAGCTCCGTAACATTTACCCTAAATCCGAAAGCCGTATGGGATGACAGCAAACCTCTGACCGCCGACGACATCGTCTGGACGTTTAATACGCTTGTAAAAGACGGCGCCCCGTTTTACCGCGCCTACTATACGGATGTGAAAAACGTCACCGCCGACGCCTCCGACAAAGTTACCTTTCACCTCGCGTCCAAAAATAACCGCGAACTACCGCTCATCATCGCGCAAATGCCGATCTTGCCGAAACATTACTGGACAGGTAAAAATTTTGCCGAAACCACCCTCACCCCGCCCGTCGCAGCAGGCCCTTATAAAATTTCGAATGTCACCGCTGGCCGCTCCATCGAATTCACGCGCAATCCCGACTGGTGGGGAAAAGACCTCCCCGTGAATAAGGGCCGCTACAATTTCGACAAGATCGTCTACACCTATTACCGCGACCAGAACGTTGCGCTCGAAGCATTTTTTGCGGGCGAATTTGACTTGCAACAGGAAAACGTCGCCAAACTCTGGCAAAGTGCCTACGACGTTCCCCAAGTCAAAGACGGACGCATCACCAAACAGGAAATCGAGAACGACCGCCCCACAGGGTTGCAGGGTTTTCTCTACAATACCCGCCGCCCCGTTTTTGCCGACAGACAAGTCCGCGAAGCTCTGGCCTATGCCTTCGACTTCGAATGGGAAAACAAACAATTCGCTTACAGCTCTTACACCCGCACCCGTTCCTATTTTGAAAACTCGGACCTCGCCGCCACAGGACTCCCCTCCCCAGCAGAATTGCAGATCCTCGAACCATTCAAAAACCAGCTCCCTTCGGAAGTGTTCACAACCGAATATAATCCGCCAAAAACCGACGGGTCGGGCAATGTCCGTGCCAATCTGAAACGCGCATCCGACATTCTCGACGCCGCAGGATATAAACTGGGCAAAGACGGTGTGCGTGTTCACGAGAAAACCGGAACGCGTTTGGAATTTGAACTGGTCGATGCCAACCCCGCTTTCGAACGCTGGATCTTGCCCTTCACCCAAAATTTGAAAAAAATCGGCGTCGCCGCGACCTTCCGCGTGATCGACGACGCCCAATATCAAAACCGCATGCAGAATTTCGATTTTGACATGACCATCGGCGTCATCCCGCAATCAAGCAGCCCAGGCAACGAACAACGCGAATTTTGGTCATCTGCCAAGGCCGACATCAACGGGTCGCGCAATTATATCGGCGTCAAAAACCCCGTCGTCGACACATTGGTGGACAACATCATCGCCGCCGACACGCGTGAGGAACTGGTAACGTCCTGCCACGCGCTCGACCGCGTCCTGCAATGGAATTTCTATACCATTCCGAACTGGTACTATAACAAATGGCGTCTGGCATGGTGGACCAAACTCGATCACCCCGAAAAATTGTCGGGCCT
>Ga0116142_10001940_pt1 | contig 23503 bp, 13 predicted proteins | sample AD_UKC033_MetaG_FD_89785 | JGI IMG/M metagenome (GOLD analysis project Ga0116142, IMG submission 89785) | Active sludge microbial communities of municipal wastewater-treating anaerobic digesters from USA - AD_UKC033_MetaG | ecosystem: Engineered > Bioreactor > Anaerobic > Digestate | place: USA... | reverse complement strand
TGGACATCGGCGAGCGGCGGCTACCGCAGGACGCGCGCATCAACTTGAAGGTGGGCGACACCGAGATCGACGTGCGCGTCTCCACGCTGCCCACGCTCTTCGGCGAAAACGTCGTGATGCGTATCCTCGACAAGACAGCGGTCAAGATTGACGTGACCCGCCTCGGCCTCAGCGAGGACACACTGCACAAGGTCGAGAACGTCATCAGCAAGCCGAACGGCATCTTCCTCGTCACCGGGCCGACCGGTTCCGGCAAGACGACCACCCTCTACGCCTGCCTCAACGAATTGAACAAGGTGGAAGTCAAGATTATCACGACGGAGGACCCCGTCGAGTTGCAGATCGACCGCTTGATCCAATGCCAGGTCCACGAGGAGGTGGGCCTCACCTTCGCCGCCTGCCTGCGGTCGATTCTGCGCCAGGACCCCGACATCATCATGGTCGGCGAAATCCGCGACCTCGAAACGGCCCAGATCGCCGTCGAGTCGTCGCTGACCGGCCACCTCGTGCTGAGCACCCTCCACACCAACAGCGCGCCCGAAACCATCACGCGCCTGCTCGACATGAACGTCGAGCCGTTCCTCATCACGGCGTCGCTCGAGGCGATCATGGCGCAGCGGCTGGTGCGTATCCTCTGTCGCCATTGCCGCGAGAAATACACGCCGACCGAAGACGAGAAGGACGAACTCGGGCTGCCCCGGTCCTACCGCGAAAACCCAAAACTTAAGATGTTCAAGCCCAAGGGCTGCCCGGCCTGCGACTACGTGGGCTATATGGGGCGATCCGGGCTCTTCGAACTGATGATCATCGACGGGCAACTCGCCGACATGATCCTCGACCGCGCCATGTCCCACGAATTGCGCCGGTACGCGCGCAAGCACCAGGGCATGCGCACGTTGCGCGAGGAAGGTATTATCAAGTGTGTCCAAGGGGTCACCAGCGTGGATGAAATCATCGCGCATACGGACCAATACGATGATTGACCGGTATAATTCGGGAGAGGCGTCATGCCGAAATACGCATATAAGGCACTGAACAACGAAGGCCAGGAGGTCTTCGGCGTCGTCCAGGCGGACAGCCAGGCGCTCGCCATCAATGACGTGCGCACGCTCGGACTCTACCCAACCATGGTGCGCGAGGCGCGCAAGAGCGACGAGCGCCGAGCGCGCAAGGAAAAGCGCGGCCTAAGCGAACTGTACTTCGGCGGCGTCAAGACAAAGCAGTTGGTCGTCATGACCCGGCAATTGGCCACGCTCATCGACGCGGGCCTTCCGCTGTTGCGATGTATCAACGTGCTCGTCGCGCAGCTCAAGCCCTCGAAGCTGCGCGACATCCTGCGCGAAATATCGAGCGACATTCAGTCCGGCTCGACCTTCTCCGAGGCGCTCGCCAAACACCCGAAACAGTTCGACCGCCTCTTCGTGAACATGGTGCGCGCCGGCGAGGTCGGCGGTATGCTCGAAGTAGTCTTGAACCGGCTCGCCGACTACATGGAACGCCGCCAGGCCCTCAAGCGCCGCGTCCGCGCCGCGCTCATCTACCCGATCGCCGTCATCGTGATTGCGACCTGCATCGTCATGTTCCTGCTCGTAAAGGTCGTACCCGTCTTCGCGGGAATCTTCGCCGATTTCGAGGCGGAACTCCCCGCGCCCACGCGTGTCCTGATCGCCGCGGGCGATTTCCTCGTGTACTCGTGGTGGAAGCTGATCGTCTTTGTCAATTGCTCGATTATCACGGTCAAATTGCTCTTGAAGAGCCACGCGGTGAAACGGGTCACCGACCGCATTGTCCTTAAGATCCCGCTGGTCGGCGACCTCGTCACGAAGGTGGCCGTGGCCCGATTCGCGCGCACCCTCGGCACCCTCATCACCTCCGGCGTCCCCATTCTCCAGGCGTTGCGCATTACCCGCGACACCATCGGCAACGAGGTTATCCAGAACGCTGTCGACAAGGTCCATGACAGCATCAAGGAGGGCGACACCATCGCCGCCCCGCTTGACGAGGCCAAGGTTTTTCCTCCCATGGTCGTCAACATGATCGACGTCGGCGAGGAGACCGGCAGTCTCGACGCGATGCTCATGAAGGTGGCCGATATCTACGACGCGGAGGTCGAGGCCGCCGTGGACGCCATGCTCGCGCTGCTCGAACCCGTCATCATTATCGTGCTCGGCGGCATTATCGGGTTCATCGTTATTTCGCTGTACTTGCCCATCTTCACGTTGGGCGATGCAATATCAGGAGTCTAAGGATTAGAGACCAGGAAACCAAGGTCAACCCAGGCGCTACGGCGCACGGAAGTTAGGAGGACGTGAGACATGAAACGGAACCAAGGCTTCACGCTCATCGAGCTGCTCGTGGTGATGGCGATCATCGCGATCCTGGCCTCGATCGTCGTGCCCAACATCGTCAGCTGGATCGGCCGCGCCCGCATGACCCGCGCCCAGGCCGAAATCCAGAGCATCGAAACCGCACTCGCCAAGATGCTCTCCGACGTCGGGAGGAACAGTCTCAATGACTTGCTCGACCCCGATAAGGTGCGTGCCCTCCTGGTGGCTCAGGTCGGCGCGTTTCCGGTGCACCAGGGCAAGGCGACCATGAGCGCCGCCCATTTCGCGCGCATCCAGAGCATCTACACGAACACGTTCTACGCCCTGCTCCGCGCCGGGCGGAACGCGCGCACCGCGGTGGACCCCGATTTCGGCTTCCCGTATGGAGACATTCTTCGCAATGAAGTGGCCAAGCAACTCGGGACCTCATATCTCGAAATCGGTTTCGACCCGTGGGGGCAGAATCTCTACCAGATTTTCCCGGCGCCCTGGGGCCGCGGCAGCGTGGACATGCCCAATCCGATCATTTACCGCCTGTATCAGCGCGTCGCGCCGGAAGGCAGGGTGCTGCCCGGCACAACGCTCGCGGACCAGACGGACGCCTATGTCACGAAGAACGAGGACAACGATGATATCGGGTTCCCGGCGGGGCGCAATCCCGGCGTGGCGTTCATCTATTCCTACGGCGCCAATCTCATTTCCGGCCAGTTGATTTACCGTAACGTCGTTACGGAGGGCCTGTTGCAGTACCCAGAGCAGGACCTCGAATTCTGGGGCGGCGGTGACGACATCAACAATTGGGACCCGAGCTTCACGTGGCAGCGGTTCTACAGTTGATCGACCGCGGCAAACCGCGCCGCCGACAACAACGTCCACAAGGAAACGGGTAGCCTGATGCGCATGGCTCGCGATAGAGACCGCGGCTTCACGCTCGTGGAACTCCTCGTCGTGATGGCGATCCTCGCCATCCTCGGCGTGCTCGCGGTACCCGCGTTCTTGAGCATGATGCCGAGCGAGGACCTGAGCAGCGCGTCGCGCGAGTTGTACACCACGCTGCAGTGGGCGCGGGCCTATGCCGCCACACATCGCGTCAACACCGCCGTTGTTTACAGTCTCGACAACTTCGTCCCGATCAGCCTGGACCCGCAAAATAACGCGACGCTCCCCGAGCCGATCATGGACAGCGGTACGGGACAGTTCATGCGCGTGATCACGCACGTGGCTGTTATGCGGCAATTGCCGCCGTCGGCGGGTCTTTACAGCGGCAGGTACGTGCCCGTCGACGGCGTGGAAGGCCAGTTTCGCCAGCTTCCCGGCGACACTGTGGTGCTGCTGAACGATCCCGAGGCCCCGTTCAATCCCTATTACGTGCATAAGCGGCCGCGGGTCGCCCCGCCGGATGACGCGAATGACGTGCAGCAAGTCTACAGGCTCGGCATGAGCATCATTGACGCCTACCTCGAAGGTACCGGGCCGGACGGCGAGAATCGCAATCCGACGGCGACCACGCCGTTCATCGCGCACGTATTCAAACCGTCGGGCGCCCTCCATGCGCCAGACAGCCCCGAGCGTGTGACCCTGCACGTGGCGCCGAGGCCGGACGCGCCCGTCGAGGACCGCTATGATGATGCCGCCACCCTCGCGAAACTGCGGACGGTGCCCCTCGAGTTATACCGTAGCACGGGGCGCGCGCGCATTCGCGACACACGACTCGACGAACAAGGGACTTAGGACCGCCATGCAAGCGCATATGCGACAACGCAACGCCGCCGGCTTCACGCTGGTCGAGGTCATCGTGGCGCTCACGATCCTCACCGTCGGCATAGTCGCCATCATGCAGTTGTTCCCCGCGTCCATGTCGCAGTCGCGCGTGGCCGCCGAGCGGACCGTGGTGGCGTCTTTGGCCAAGACCGAACTGGGCAAAGTGCGCGCCGGCGGCGTCGGACAGCAGTTGCAAAGCTGGATCGCCGAGAACGCCCTGAAGACCTTGACCACGGCGCAGCAGGCCTACGCCCTCTACGAGGGCTGGCGCGCATCGGTCCAGCGCATCGGCGGCGACGTCGACCTCTACCGCGTCACGTTCAGCGTGCGCATGTTCGACGGACGTGACGAGGAATTCGTGACCTATATCACGCAGAACTGAACACCGTGGCACGGGCGTCCCGCCCGTGAGAAGACATGGGCCGGTTGCCCATGCCGAAAAGGAGTGACGGAAACAGTGGCCAACGAGGCGCAACGGGAAAAGACGAAACCGCCGTTGCCGGCGCTCGCGCTGGCATTGGTCGCCGGCGCGATCATCGGCGGCGCGCTCGTGTATCTCCTCGCGGGCGGCGCGGCGGCGCCCGCCGTTTCGACGGGCGACGCCCCAATCGACGCGCTCCTCCAGGGCGCGGGCCCCGATTTCGCGTGGCTGCGGCCCTGGGCTGAATTGAGCGCGTTGCGTTCCCTCGCCGAGATCGAGCGCGTCTACGAGTTGTATCGCGGCTGGCAATACTCGATTCACCGCGAGGCGGGCCTGCCGGGCGCACCCCTAAAGTGCAAGGTGACCTTTTCGGCCTACGTGCCGGACGGCCACCTGGAGTCGTTCTTGACTTATGTACACAAGGAATGAGCCGATAGCCGGCGCGCGTGCCGCCGAACGCGGCATGTCGCTGGTCGAAATCCTGGTCGCCATGGCGATCTTCATCGTCCTGCTGGCCGGCATTACGCTCCTGTTCAGCGGTGCGATTGACGCCGTGCGCACCGGCTACGTCAACCAGGAGGCCTTCGAGCGCGCCCGCAGCAGCATGACCCAACTCGAACGCGACCTGGCCGGCGCGTTCACCGCCCGCGAATTCGGCGACTACTACGCCTTCTACGGCGGCCCGAAGGGCTTCAGCTTCGTAGGCGTTGTCGAGGGACGCCTCGCCCGCGTCACCTACGTCGCCCATCCCACCGTCGATTCCATCCGTTACCAGAGCAGCTACACCGAGTCCTACGAAACCCTTCGCCAACGCGCCTGGGATCAGGGCGGTGCGGCGCTCCAAAGTCGATTCGAGGAAGTGTTCGCCGGCGACGTACGCGGCGATATCGTCGACATTGACTCCGTTACTGTCGTGACGCAGTCGCTCGTGCGCTACGTCGAGCCGGGCCGCACCGACCTCGATACCTTCGAGATCAAGCGCGCGAACGGAACGCGGCTGACTTGGCCCACGCTCGACCGCATCGAGCCCGCCCTCGACCGGTACGATTCCGGAGATTCAGACAACCTGCGCCTGTATCTGGGAATGCTCGATGGCGTGAACCCGCGTGTGCTGCCCTTTGACGCGTTGCCCGCGGACAGCGAGTCGCTGGCCGGTGTCCTGCAGAACGTCCGGGACAGTGAAGACATGCGCCGGATCATGCAGCAAGAGGCCTACGCTTCGCTTCGGGCGCTTTCGCATGATGACGTGAACGGGATTATCCAGGCGAAGCGGCGCGAATTGTGGATTCGCATGCTCGCCGGGGAGCCCGGGCTTCCCGCTTTCTGGGGCGACCCGCGTAATCCGAGCGATCCGCGCCCCAAAGCCGAGCACTACGTCCTCGCCGAAAACATCCTGTTCGGCATCTACGATCCGCGGCTGCCCGAATTCGACCTGTCCGGATCCCCGCCGCTGTTCACCTATTGGATCACCGTCAACAAGGAACCCAAGCCGCCCCATTTCAACGACGTCCGGCTGATCCCCGGCTATACCGCGTTCGTGTTCAATCCTGACGTTGGGTCGCTATATGGCATTGACGATGGCCTCGTGACCGCCCTCTCCGCGCAGACGCCCTCGCTGGTGTTCGAGGGCATGCCCCTCGCGCCCCGGCTGCCCGGCTTCATCGGCGCCGGGTTCTGGGTGGCCACGCCGAGCCGTTGGGTCAACTCGAAAGACTTCTTGCGCTGGTTCGCGATGGAAATCCAGGTGCCCGCCGCCGCCGGCCGGGATATGCAGTCCGTGTTGACGCGCCGGGAGCGCCTATGAACGCGCGTGTTGAGCAGTTGCAGTCGCCTCGTGGCACGGGCCTCCCGCCCGTGGTGGACCGCGTTCCCGGGCCGAAGGCCCTTGATATGACAGCCCAGGGCAACGCCCTGGGAAAGCGAGCGTGTTCCAATTGCAGCCCTGAAAGGGCGCAACAGACCGCTTCGCCCCTTCAGGGCTTCTTATCCTTGCATGCCCGTGTCCCCGGGGCGTTGCCCCGGGCTGTCATGTTGCGGCCCCTTCGGGGCGATATCCTCACGGGCGAACCGGGTTTGGCGGCGCTTTCCACCCGCGGACAACCCCGGCGGAAACCGGGATTGAATGAAACGTCTCCAGGGGATAACGGCGGGCGGGATACCCGCCGCGGCGCGGCCCTAATCATCGCCATCGCGATCATGACCATCCTCCTCGCGATCGCGCTCACCTTCTTCGCCGTCACCCGCCTCGAACTCAAGACCGCCACCAACGTGACCAACACGGTCCGCGTCGAGTACATCGCCGACGCCGGCATCGCCATGGCCGTTGCCACCTTGAACCGGGACTTCCTCGAGCACCCCGAGGTCACCTCGACCGACCACCCCTGGCGCTCGATCTACAGCGGCGCCGCCTTCGTCGGCAAACCGTGGACCCGCCGGAAGGGCGCCCCGCTTTGGGCCGGCAAGCATCCCCTCGTGCCGGGACCGCCGGGTATCCCCGAGATCAACCTCAACAGTTTCAAGGTCGATTTGGGCGGCGGGCGCGAGGACGTCTACGTCGATTGGGACGGCGACGGTATCCCCGACGAACCGCTCTACCGCGGGCCCCGCACGCGCAACTGGCTCTTCATCCCCCGCATCGAGCACCTCGGGGGGCACGATCGTCCCTTCACCGCCGTCCTCTACAACCTCTACGATCCAATCAATCGCCCCCGCGCCGGACTCATGACCGCCGACGGAAGGCCCGTGCCGCTGGACCATCCCAGTTCCCCGTATCGCTACTTCTATTACGCGGACGCTGAGCAAGACGCCGATTTCCTCAATCTGATGCCCCCGCGCTACTTCCCCTTTGTCACCCCCAGGCTCTATGGCCGCGTCACCATGCCGGACGGCGCCCCCTATTTCCCGCCGCCCTGGCGCGAAGACCCGAACAACCCCGCCGCCGCCCCGCTGCCCGCCGAATACCGCGACGGCCTCGCGTACGCCAAGGAACAGGTCGACCTCTGGGCGGACGTCGACAACTCGGGCGACGGCCTCAAGGACTCGATCTGGATTCCCATCCCCATCGACCAATACTTCCCCAATGACGGCGTGGACAACGACCTGGACGGCCTGATCGACGAGCGGCAGGACAACGCCTTCGACGACAACGGCAATAATCCGCCGGACGGCCAGTTCTCCGATTATCTGCATGCCCCGGATGGCTTCCCCATTCTCGACGTCGCGGGCCAGCCCATCCTCGATCCGGACGAGGCCATCGAGGGCGGGCTCTTCGTCTACTACGCCGGCGACGACGGCCTCGATAACGACGGCGACGGCCTCGTCGATCGCGACGACTCGCCGCTCAACCCGGCCGCCCAGCCGCCCTACGAGTTTGACCCCGTCTACGACCCGCTGAACCCGCCGCGGACCGCCGTCGCGCCGTCGCGTCCGGAGAGCAAGCTCGGCTTCATGCTCGCCACCCAGTTGCCCGGCATGCGCATCCCCGTCGACCTCAACGGAAACGGCATCGTCGGCGACGAAGGCGATATGATCCCGGTCCCGGACCCGGACAACCCCGGCGAGTTCAGGGCCGCGCCGGCCGCCGTCATCCTGCCGCCGCAAATCCCGATACGGCTCCGCTTCCCGGACGACTCGTACATCACGCTCATGATGTCCGACGTGGACGTGGACGCCATCGACAACGATTACGACCTCCTCGTAAACAACAACGCCGTATACGCCTACCTCGCCCCCTGGCCCATGCCCCAGTGGCGGCACCTGAACCACTGGAAAGAGAAACTCGAGGCCTGCACGAACTACTGGGCGCCGCTCGTTCCCGCGGATGAGGCCGATCGCGTGGCCGCCTGCGAAGACCAGGCCTTCGCGTGGCTTGGCCTGCCCTTCGGCAACCCCGCCGCACGCGCCGCGGCGCGCGACATGCTCAATAGCATCGAGGCCGCCATCGGCCTCAGCTACAACGAAATCAACACCCAGGCCTACTTCCCCAACCTCTACGAGAGGAACCCCTTCCCCGACGGATCGTGGCTCGATCCAGACCTGAACGCCTTCCAGCGCCTCCGCATCACCATGACCGGCGAGCCCGCATGCGTCATCGCCGGCCGCGCCGCCATCTTCATCAACGACGAACAGAGCAAAGTCAACGTCAACGTCGCTGGCGCGCATGTCTACAACCCGATACTCCCCGACTCGCCCCCGACCCAAGGCGATCTCAAACGCGCGTTCGGAGACGGCGTCACCACTTCCGAGTACGAGACCCGCATGCTGCCGGATGTCGGCGTGGCTCTGAGCCTCCGATTGTGGGGACTCCTCACCGGCGTGTCCGGGCCCAATGTGCCTTTGCAAGTGACATATGCCGCGGACGAGGAGAGACCCCGGGACGAGTTCGACTTTGACGTGAGTTTTCCGGGTTATGGCCGCGTGGACGACAACGCGAACGCGTTGATCCTCGCCCTGAACCGCGTTAACGACAACGCCACTATCGACAAGTTTGGGAAGCCGCTCATAGACGAAGGGCTGCGCCTCCCACCGCTGAGTACCTTCGCCCTCGATTACTTGACCGGGCGGATAGAGTCGACAGATCACCTCGGCGCATTCAAGCAGGATATCGTGAACGAAATCGCGCAGGGCTTTGCTACTTACTTCCTCCGACTGGGCGCATTCGAAGGCATCGATGAACCCGCCGAACTCCAGCGGTTCCGCCCCCTGCGCAACCTCCTCGCCGAGCGCGACGGCATCGACAACTCCGGCGACAGCGTCGTCGACCCCCTCGGCGAACTCGGCGACCGCGCCCTGCGCACCCGCGAACAGATTATGATCGATGACCAGATCGGCGCTGGAAGGTTCAATACCCTCAGGAATCACATCTCGGTTCACGGCGCGGACCGCAACCTCAAATACGTCCGCGCCCTGAACAGCATCAAGACCCTGAACAAGCTCGATTACAACTACGCCACGCCCCAGCAAATCGCTGCGGCGCTCCTCCTCTTCGGCGACTTCACCCTGACCCAATACCGCACCGAGGAATTCAGGACCCCCGATGGACATCGATTCGCCGCCGGGCTCGCACAGGCCGACACCGATGTCCTCGCCCCGGAGTGGATTGACAATGTCACCGGACAACGGCGCGGCGGCCTCCTCTTCGAGGCCACGGGCGACGCAAGCAATCCCGTTGTCCCCGCCACGCTCGCGCCCTTCCATCGCGTTCCCGCCGACGACGTACTCGCCGCGCTCCAGACCGCCGTCGATATCGTCGATAACCGCGACCGAGACCACGCCCGATCCGTACTCACTACGGAAAGGACTGAATATGTCGAGCGCCCGCGCCGGCGGGTGCCGGCCGATGAACTCATTCATCTCGGAAGCGTGCAGCACTATGTTGAGGAAATCCGCGAGACCGTTCAGGACCCGCCTCTTGAAATCAAGGATCAATGGTGGGCGAGATTTGTCACTGACGGTGTGAGACCTGAGGAACGCCGCATCTCGTATACCGTTTCCGGACTCGAAGCCATTCGGATCAACGAGATCATGGTCCGACCCGTCCGCCGCGTCGAGGCCGAAGCCACGCCCGACCTCGCGAACTTCGGCGAAACCTATAACCCATTGCTCGACCCGACGCCCTTCACCGAATTCCTCGACGGTTTCCCCCTGAACGCGCCCCCGCTCAGCAGCCAACTGCCCGAGTTCATCATGCAGCGAAGGGACATGAGCACGCAAGGACGGGTCCCCGTCTGGCTTGCGCCGCCGGCCGGTGCGGTCTTGGGCGAGACGACGTACCTGACGAACGACTCGTGGCAGTACACCGGCGGCATGTTGCCGACGAATTCCGCCTTTGAGCCCCTCGTGAACGTGCCGAACGCCGTCGAATGGCTCTTTGTGGCTTCGGAAGGGTTGCCGGAAGGCCGTTACTACCTGACCCTGAACGTCACCCGCGGGCCCGGCGCCGAACTCGATATCACCGCGGATAACCAGCTGCGCTACGCGATCAAGTACGTGCCGGTGGTTCTGACTCCGGACGGCGGCATCGAGCCGCAGGGGCCCACTATCCTCGCTGACGTGACATCGATAGCGGCATTCTCCGCGCCCCGGCCCCCGCCGCCTTTGTCAAACGAACAACGAGACTGGTGGAGGAATTGGCAAAATAACATGCTGGGATCCGGCGCGCCGCCCTCACTCTTCGCGCCGGTTACCCAGGCGGAAATGGGCTTGGGCGCGGACCGCCGACCGCCGGGTTGGGTCTTCCTTGATGGAAGCCGCGAACAACTCAGCAGCAACGCCGCGGCTGCCGGTTTCATCGGCTATTACGAAGAGGCGTTGAACCAGGGGTTCTTGCTCGATACGCCTTTCGCTTCGCTTGCGGGCCCGACGCACACCGTACTCGTGCCGCCGCCGCCGCGGGCGTTTCTGGACGAAAACGACAATCCTGTCCAGATACCCGGCTGGGCTTTGTGTGTCGCGTTGATGCTCGACTTGAACCTGGACCCGAACCAGGAAGACATCCCCGCGCTGAACGTCAACTTCTTCGACTTCAGCCAGGAGCCGAATCACGAATGGGTCGAACTGGTCAACGTGAGCGACGAGCCGGTGGACATCAGCGGTTGGGAACTGGTCGTCGGCATCCCGAACGCCGAGGGTTCGGATGCCGGCAGTATCGAGCCAGACCTAAACAAGGTCACGCTGACGGTGCCCGACGGGAGCGTCATCGCGCCGAAAGGCATGGTCCTGCTCACGCCGGTGGCGAAGGGCGACGAAAATTTCGGCAAATGGGATTATTTCCAGTGGACCGACCCCCGTCCTGCCTCGATTACGCAACGCAACGGGATAGGTTTGACGCGCGGCTACATGCCCGGCGTTCTTCAGCCATTCTTCCTGGCGAATGTGACCGTACCCCGTTTGTCGATAGGTGGTTGGACACTCCGCCATCCTATCGCGATGTCACGGGCAACGTCTTCGACCGGCTGGTCGTCACGGATACTCTCGGGCGCCCGGCGTATGTCAACCCTCTTTGGACCGCGCAGGATGCCGCAGACAACGGCGTTCTTTGGCAGGCGTCCTTGTATGACTACATTGACCGCGATGGCGACGGGCTTAATGATATCCCCGCGTCGTTTCTCACCGATGGAACGCGCGGAACCCTGCTCAATCCGACGGCCGCATCGGTTATCGAGGCGAAGCTGCGCTCAAGCGACGCCGTCGGCGATCCGGACAAGCCTTGGGACCGTATAATCCCGGTGGCGACAGAGGCGCTAAATGTCTTGGAGTCGGGCATTGCGCAATTAGTCCTCCAGGGCGGGATATTCCCGAATTATCCCGAGTGGGACGGCATAGACAACGACGGGGATGGGCCGTATCTCGTGCGGCGGGAGGACCCGTCGACGGGTGATTCAGTACTCGAAATCCTGCCTGGCCTCCTCGCTAGAGACATGGTGGACAACGACCTGAGCGGGGTCATCGACGAACCGGACGAGGGCATTGACGAGGGCCGGAACGTGCGCGCGGGCTCGTATCGCCCAGGAACGATTCCGCTGGTATTTTTCCTGGTCGGCGGAGACATTTACAAAGCCGCGATGACCATGCTGGACGGGCAAGGCTTGGATGCTGGACCTGAAGGGACGTTCTTCCAAGAGGGATGGATAGCGAGACTGGGATTTGACGCGAGCACACCTTCCATCGCGGCTCCCTACATCGGGTCGGACCTCGATCCGCCCGCGTGGAAGGCCTTCGCGCAGCGGCGCTGGTATCCCGGCGACAACGTGATCGTGTCCCTCTACGAGGGCCCCGAGGACTTGGGCCGGGTGGCGGACCGGTTGACCTACAACGAGCAGGACATCGTGAACCGGACCATCGACGACGTGGCCCCGTGCCCCTACGGTGCGCTGCTGCACCCGGCCTATCCGACGTTGTGGCCGGAAAACCAGATGGGGCTCGACTTCTACAAGTCCCTCGAACGGAAGCACCCGCTGTATCACGGGGACCGTTTCGGTACCTCGAACCGGTGGGAGGCTACGGACGGCAACTACGACGACTGGGCCGAGAGCCCCGCGCTCTGGGAGCGGCGCGTAAACAAGAATGTCTGGCCGTACCGAACGATAGACCGCGAACAAAACCCGGTGTACAATTATCGTTACCGATTTGCCCTGGACCCGGCTCTGCCGTCCGGGGATGCCGACCTCGTGCTCGCGGAGAACGAACGTCTGTTCCGCCATGCTATCTCCGGGACGCCGCTGCGCATGAACACCGCGGCGCGCTTCTTCGAGAACCCGGAACAGGCGGACGGGACGCGGCAATTCGTGACGGCGCCGGATTTCGACCTGCCGTGGCGCACCGACCTGCCGGTGGCGCAACGGCGCACGCCGAACTTCGATTGGGGCTTCGAGAAGGCGGCGGTGCGCGACGGGCATTTCGCGTCGCCGGGCGACCTGATGAACGTGCCGCGCATGAGTTTCCAGTTGCCCTTGTTCAACCCGTTCGACCCGTTCAATCCGGCGCTGTTCGACCCTTCGCTGCGCTGGATCACCGGCACAAGCCCCGTAAACGAGATTTTGGGCGCCGGGACGAACGCGCGCGCGGACACAACCCTGCGCACGGCGCTCCTCGGCCAGTCCGGCGAGGGTGCAACCACCGAGCCGCTGTTCCTCGAAGCCGTGGACGCCTTCGCGGCCCAACCGCTCGTGCTCACCGTCGGCCAGGCCGAATTTCGGCCGATCCGACCGCATCCCCGCGATTTTAGTGAGGCGGACTTGAACTCGATGTACCAGTGGCGTCCGCAAGGGCTACCGAACGCTTGGGCGCCGGTCTACCTCTTCGAATTTCCCGGTGAGCCGTTGGTATCAGTGACCTATACGGCGGCAGCGGGTGGCAGCCGATTTGCATTGCCGCAATTTCCGGCGGTGTTCAATCGCGATGGCCTGTTCTGGCCTGAAGGGAACTCGAACTGGCCGGTGTTCAGCGCGGGTTATCCCCCGGGCCATTTTGTCGAGCGGTGGCCGGCGGAGAAACGTGTCGTCGCATATGTGGTGGACCGAGCGGAGGCATATGATCCGAAGAATCCGACTTCGCGCGATCCAGAGGCGCTCTTCGAGTGGGGGCCCGAAGACGGCCTGGAAAACGGGGAGTATGTCCTGTATATCGGTACTTTCCTTCCGGGCCTGCGCGAAGCCCTCAATCGCGCCGATGGTTTGGCTCGCGCCGTCGTGCCCGCCAGTCTCTCAAGCTTGCCGGTGGACCCGCGGGTCACGCCGCCGCCCTGGATCGGAGAGCCGCTGCTGGCCGAAACCGAGGCATTTGACGTAAACGGACAAACGCTGGGCACGGTGGAAGTGGGCCGCCATCTCCCGGACCCCTATTGGGATGGCGTTCGACCGAGCACTGAAACAAATGATTGGACCTTCAAGATCGAGGTCCACACGAGTCGCGCGGAGACTGGCGCCGCCATGGACGTAAACGACCCCACTTCGTGGGGAGTCAAACTGCCGTTCTTGTGTCCCGACACTAGCGGCTATATTCTGTACGGCTATGACGGTTGGCAGCCGGAGGTTGTCAAAGTCAGAGACAACTACCTCGCGTTGCGGGTCCTCAGTCTGTCGCCGCCGGCGAAGCCCGTCATGCTGACCCACGTGGTTCTTGCCCCGCGCCGGAGCACCGCGGGCCGCGTCAACGTGAACACAGCCGGACTACAACTTCAACGGCGCGGCAATACCGACAGAAATGACCCGTTCAGCCCGCTCATGGGACTGCCCGGCATCGTCGACGCGGTTACGCCTGTGAGCGCAACGGATGTTGTTGATCCTCCGACGATGTCGGTCCCGGAGGGTATGGCTTGGCCTTCACCTACGATAATGGCTCGTGAGCAGTCGGTACCGCCGTACCGCCTGACCCCGGAAACGGCCGGCATCCCGGCGCTCGAGAATTACGTGCGGTTGAAGGACGGTCCCGGATCTTCACCTGAGCGCAGGGCGTCGCTCCAGTTGACCGGGCTCTTGCTCGAGGGCCGGCCCGAGCACTTCGACGGGCGCTACTACCGGTCGCCCGGCGACATGGCGATTGACCGTAACGCGTTTCTCCATCCGGTATTCCCGCCGGACGACCGCCTCGACCCGCGCGGTATCTTCCCGCTCAGCAACGAGGGCGACCCCGCACTCCGCTTCGATCAAGTTCAGGAACGGTTCCGACGCATCGCAAACCTGACCACGACCCGCTCGGACATATTTGAAATCATTGTGACGGCCCAGTCGGGCTACGGCCTCGACATGGACGGCGACGGCTTCATCAATTACCGAAGCGATGACGAGTTCGTGGTCACGGCGGAATCGAAGGTGCGGACGGTCTACGTCAGGAGATCGCCGCGCCCGTCGCCGTAAACGCCCGTGGCGCCCTAGGCTCGGGGCCGCGCGCCCCCCGATTGGGCCGAAAACATGGCACAATTAGGGTGTGTGCGGCACAGCCCTCGGCTGTGCAGGACTGAGCCTCGGCGCATGGACAGAGGAGAAGAAGACGATGCGTGGAGCACTGTCGCGCATAACCTTATGCGCTGTAACTTGTTTGCTTGCCTGGACGCCCGGCGCCCTGGGGCAACTCGAACTCACCGTGTCGCCGGACGGCCCGCTGACGTTGACGGAGGCAGTGACGCAGGCCGTCGCCAGCCTGTCCTCCGAAATCAAGATCACGCTCGAAGTGGATGACTGCGACGCGGCGGACCCGTTCCTCCAGACCTCCGGTATCCAGATCAACCTGCTCCAGCCCAACAAGCGGCTGACCATTGCCGGCAGTTGTCTCCAGGACCCTCACAATGTCGTGGTCACCAACAGCGGCTTGGTAACCCCCGTTTTCACCATCATGGGGGCCGGTACGGTCATTTTCGAGAGTCTGACCATCAAGGGCGGGCGCTCGGCCGGCATCAGCGTTACCGGGTCCCTCGCGAACGTCGTCCTGAACCGCTGTCTGGTGAAAGACTCGGTCAGCGGTCCCGGACTCAGTTTCAACGGCGCGACGTGCGTCATCGCGAACAGCGTGTTCACCGGGAGCAAGGATGCGGCGCTTGACGTGACCGGTGGCAACGTGGTAGTGGTGCAGTCCACGTTTATCGACGGCGAATCGGACGCCATCAAAGTGAACGGCGGCGAGGTCCAGGCGATTGCGTGCCTCTTCTACCGTAACGCCGGAAACGCGCTGACCCCGAACACGGGCGGTGTGCTCACCGCGCGATACTGCGTCTCGGAGGAAAACAACAACGACACCGCGGGCTTGATCGAAAGCCGTATCGAAGCGACGGTCAACCTGGCTACGCCAATGCGATGGCCGGGTGACTTGGCAACGGGCATTCCGGCGTCGGGGCTCGAATCGCTTCCCGGTGCCGCCGAGCCGTATAAAACGTATGATTTCGAGTATGAGCCGCGCTTCGCCGCGCAGGTCGAGGACGACCCGCAGGTTGGGGCCGACCATGAAGGCGGCGGCGTTACCGACATGGTCTGGGTCGACACCCAATACGCGCTCTTTTCGGGCCCGACCGGTGCCGGTTACGGCGATGGCCGCCTTTACATAGGCAAAGGCGCCGTGTTCGAGATCGTGATCATCGGAAACCTCGGCGCGGACGCTTCCGTGCTGCTCGTGCCCGAGACCAGACAATTTGATCCGTTGAACTTATTGGGTGGCCCCCTCGATCTGCCCCTCTCCCTGGACCCCGGAAGCGTCACCGACCCGACGGCGGTCCGCGTCGGGCGCGCCACCTTCACGCTCCAGAGCACGTCCCTCGGTAACGTGGTCCTGGACGGTCACGCCACCGTTTATCTCCGAAACGGCCCCGACGTGTACGGCGTTCGAGCCAATACCGACCCGGGGAGCGTGGCGCCGCAGGCGCTGCTGAACAGCCGCCTGCTCGTCCTCGATACGATGCCCCCCCGCCTCCAAATCCCCGCGGACGCCACAGCCGACCGCTTCATCATCGGCAGCAGCGACGTCTTCCTCGCATCGTCGGACACGGGCAGCCCGTTCCCCGGCGACTGGCCCCCGGCGCAATCGCTCACCCCGACAAACGGCGTGGTCCTCGTCGATGCCACGACCACGCTTGGAAACGCGGCCATGTACTTGAACGGCCCGGGACCGCTCGGGTTTACCGTCGTCGCCCGGTTCGAGGACCCGCCGCCTGAAGGCGCGAATATCGTCGTCGCCGGATTTGACGGGGCCATCGCCGAGGCCGCTTCGGGCACCGCCGCCGCCGGCGACCTGCTTAACCCGTCGGACACCGTCCCCCGGCCCTATTGGGTCGGCCGGTTCATGCACACAAAAGGCATTGAACCGGACGACCCCGTCATGGCGGATTTCCTTCTGGCCGGTCCGGGCGCGCGCGAACTCGACGCCATGTGGACGGTCTCCGGCATTCCGGACAATCGCGCGCAGGCAAATGACTGGAACATCGAGTGGCGCTTCGCGGCCATGGACCGGGCGGGCAATGTGAGTTCCCAGAGCGGCAATTCACTCGAGTTGTGGTGGATGCCGTTCGCCCCGGGCACGAAAATGACCTCGACCTCGACTTCGACCGCATCGTTCTCCTGGGACCTCGACCGCCAAGGCGCCGCGCCGAGCAACGCGAGCCCATCCGATCCCCTGTTCTCCTACCGGTTGTGGTCCGTCGGTGGCGGAGTAGGCCCCGGATCCGCACAATGGGCCGCGGTCGGGCCGTGGACCCCTTGGGACCGCCTCAAGAGCGTCACGATCCCGAACACGATCCTCAATAACGATCAGTACAAGAACAAGCGCATGCTGATCACCGTGATGGGCGCGGACGAGGCGGGCAACGTGCACCAGGCGGGGCCGCTGGCGGGCAATAGCTTCTCGGGCTTCTCCATTCCCGAGAGCCGCCGGATTGCCTACGAACACTGGTTGAATCGCGGCGGCGCGGCGCAGATCGATACCATCGTCACGGCACACTTCTGGCATGTGGACGACGCCGGCGATCTGATGCGCGATTTCGGTACGAGTACGCGGATTCCATTGCCTTCGGAGAACAGTGGTCTCCACGTCGAGGCCCAATTTGATATCGTCGTCGAAACCCCAACACTCACCGCGCCCCGGTTTGTCAACTGGGAGCTGTTCGAAGATGGGGCACAAGTCGGAGTCGACGCAATCCGCGTGCCGGACAACGAGAAGACGGTAATCTTACGCCTGCGCGCGGACGCGGGGATCGTCTTGGGCGATGAAGCGCAGCGGGCGCACACGCGGACCTATTTGTTCCGCGCGGTCGCGGTGTTCGGGGAAGGCTATCCGCCGCCGACCCTGGATGATACGCCCGCGACTATTTCGTTCACCGTGTATATTCCCGAAGGCGGCGCCGCGGAAGGAAGAGCCGGCGGACCGGGCGGCGACCCAGGCGACGAGCAGCCGTTCAAGATTTTCGTGCGAGGCGAGGAATAGACGGGTCGTGGCGGAGGCGTCCCGCCTGTGATGCGGGATCATGGGCAGGCTGTCCATGCCACGGGCCGAGTTGACGCGATGCGTCGGATACGGGCAAGATGCTGGTGTTGTGGACACGAGCCACGCCCGGCGGGGCAGGCGCGAGCGTATGTAGAAGGGGAGGATCGCGAGAATGCTCTCGTGCATAGGCCGATGCGAGCGGCCTTGGGCCGCCGCGTTCCTGCTCGTGCTGTTGGCGGGATGCGGCGCCTCCAAGACGCCCATGAACGCGGCCGTGACGATTGAGAGCGAACCGAGCGGAGCCGCTGTAACGATCAAGAGCCGGGAGTGCGGCGTGACACCGCTGCGATTGACCAGTCTCGAACCGGGCAAGACCACGGTCATGTTTACGCTTGATCGGCACGAACGCACTTACGCGACATGGTCCTTGGTCGCGGGTGAAAACGGAACGAAGACGGTCACGCTCAAGCCCCTCGTCGGCTTCGTCACGCTGAAATCGGACCCGCCAGGCGCCGAAGTGACCCTCGACGATGAGCCGCTGGGCCAGACCCCGATCCACAGAGTCGCCGTCCCGATCGGCGAACACACCTACGTCGTGCGGCACGAGAACTTCCTACCCGCCGAGAAAACCCTCGAAGTCGAGGCCAATTACCAATACGAATTCACCCATCAGTTGTCCCCGCTACAGGCCACCCTAACCGTCATGTCGCGCCCCACCGGCGCCACGATCTGGATTGACGAACAGCGCCAGGCCGACAAGTCGCCCGCCCGTTTCAAACTCGCGCCCGGCACCTACACCGTCGCCGTCCAACGGGGCGGCTACCTCCGCGCGGACGAAGTCGTCGTCCTTGGCCCGAACGATGACCGGAAGGTCGATCTCACGATGCTCCCCGGCGAGGCGCCCGAGGGCATGGTGCTCGTGCCGGCCGGGCCGTTCCTCATGGGGCAGAACGGCGGCGCCCCGGACGAAGCGCCCCAGCGCGAGGTCCATCTCGAGGCCTATTACATCGACCGGCAGGAGATCACGAACATCGAATACCGCAAGGCCTATCCGCTCCATCTCTACCCTGAAGGCCAGGACCACTTTCCCGTGACCGGCATATCGTTCAGCCAGGCCATGGACTATGCCGCCAAGGTCGGAAAGCGCCTGCCCACCGAGGCGGAATGGGAGAAGGCCGCCCGAGGCACGGACGGACGCGAGTACCCCTGGGGCAACGTATTCGACAAACAGCTCTGCAATGTGGAAGAATCCTCGGTGGGCAAGCCGGTGCGCAGTGGACGCTACCTGCTCGGCGCGTCCCCGTACAAGTGCCTGGACATGGCGGGAAACGTCTATGAGTGGACTTCGAGCTGGTACGAGGCCTATCCGGGTAATGAACTCATTACAAAGGATTACGGGCAAGTGTATCGGGTGCTGCGTGGCGGGTCGTACCTCACCCAGCGCTTCGAGGCCCGTTGCGCCCGGCGGCATTTTGACCGGATGGATGCCGCACGCAAGGACTACGGATTCCGGTGTGTTATGGATCTGCCCAGCGACCCGGACGGGGCGACGTCGCCTTGACGGGCCGCGTGGGCAACAACGGTAAGACGAGGGAAAATTATTGTCAAGAAGATTATGTCTTGACAAGTATTTTTTGCTTTATTACAATATAGCTCAATGGTTTATGGCATTTCGAAGTCGTGCTCAGTTAGCAGTATTCACTGTGTGGGTGCCTGTGCACCCTCATGACGACAGAGTGACTCGCGTAGCTTCTTAAACGGCGTCTCACGAGGACGCCCGGAATTGGCGGCAGACGTATGGCCATATGGAAACGAGGCCGCAAGCGGCGGTTGGTGCTTGACTTAGGGGCCAGCGCCGTGCGCGTGTGTGAGTTGGCACAGACCAAGACCGGGTATCAACTCACCAAGTACTATCAGGCCGAGTTCAATTCAGACCCAAGCCTTACGGACCTTGAACGCAAGAAACTGCGGATGAAGGCGGTCGAGGCGGTACTCAAAGACGCCAAGATTCGCGCAACGAAAACCATCTTCGCGGTCCCGGGCCAGTCGGTTTTCACGCGCAGCCGCACGCTGCCCCCCGTCCCCGAATACAAGGTCACGCAGATCGTCCGCTACGAAATCCAGCAGCAGATCCCCTTCTCGCTTGACCAGATTGCCATGGACTACCAGATTCTCGACCGCAGCGAAGGCGGCGGTTACGAGGTGATGATGGCGGCGATCAAGGTGGACGTGGTCGAGAAGCATCTTGAAATCCTGCGCGAAGTCAAGCGCCGCATCGACGTGGTGGATGTCACACCCTTCGCGGCCTATAACTGGCTCAAGCACACAGGCGAATTCGGAGATGCCGGCGATTGCGTCGCCCTCATCGACATGGGGGCCGCGACGACCGACATCATCATCGAGCGGGAGAACCAGTTCCGTTTCACGCGCCCCCTGAACGTCGGCGGAAACGACATCACGCTGGCTATCGCGGGCGCGTTCACCATGGCTTTCAGCGACGCCGAGAAATTGAAGCGGCAGCGCGGATTCGCGCCCACCGGTGACCCGAAGGTCGATGGCCAGGGCGCGAAGGTTATCGGCGACGTGTTGCAGCGCATGGTGAACGAGATCATCCGATCCTTCGCCTACTTCCGTTCGCTGCCCGGCGGCGGCGCCGTCAATCGCGTCATCCTGTGCGGTGGCGGCGCATGCCTGCGCAACATCGTGCCCTATATGCAGCGCCAACTCGGCGTCGATGTACGCATCGCCCAGCCGCTCGCCGGCCTCGCGCTCGCCCCGGCGGCGCAGGCCGCGGGCGAGCACCCCGAGCAGACCTGCGTGGCATTGGGGCTTGCGCTGCGGTGCAACGAGACGGTGCCGATCGAGGTCAACCTCATTCCTCCACGCGTTCTCGAGGCGGCGCGACGTCGCGAACAAGCTCTGTATTGGGGCATGATCTTCGTAACCTTCGCCCTCATACTCGCCTCTATCATCCCCATCAGCGCCAACCAGAACGAAATGATCAAGGCCCGCATCCGAAGAGTCCAGGCCGCCTTGGCCCAGTACGACCCCCTCTTCGGCGACGACGTAACCCGCACCATCCAGCAATCGCCTCAAGTCCAGGACCTCAATCGCGCCCGAGCCGCCATTCAGCAGCCGCGGGATGAGTGCGCGGCGCTCAATTTCGCGTACCGGCGCTGCATGTTCTGGACCGACGCGATGAAGTTGCTCAGCGATGCGCGGCCCGTGGCCGGCGATATGTGGTTCACGAGTTTCGAGACGGTGACCAGGGTCCGAGATCAACAGGGCCAACCCGCGGGACGCGCCGGCCGCACGGGCGGCGCGCGCGGCCTTGCGGCCGCGGCGGGGGCCCCGGGGCCAACCGGGCCCGCAATGGCCCCGAACTTCGTCGGTTTCCAAGGTACCGCCCCGCCGGTGGAACTGCAGGCAGGCGTCGTGCGGGGCGCGTCCCCTGCACGCGGCGGGCCGCAGCCGGCCTCGTCCCAACCCGGCGGTACCGGCGAATACGTGCTGCCGCTGGCGGAGGGGGTTCAGGTGACGGGCTATGCGCGGAACACCGACCTCATTCGAAATTTTGTCGAGAACCTGAAGAAGACCCACATTCAGTTGCCCACCAATTGGTACCTTTGGGTGGCGGAAGTCGTCTTTGACCACCGCGACGTCGATAAGTACCCCTTCGCCGTGCTATGGGACCCCCAGGCCCGGGAAGTCAGTCCCTTTGCGGATAAGGACGCGATTTTGTATTCCTTCCGCGTTGTTGTAATGTTGCGAACGGGGCGTGACCTGCCCACCCCGCCGCCGGAGCCCGCCGTAACGGACCGGGCTGCCGGCGCGCAAGCGGGACACCCCCCGGGACCGAGCACCGGCTGATGCGTGTCAGTAAAGAACAGATTATCTTCGCACTGGTCATCCTGGCCTTGGTGCTCGGGTGTACGGTCGTTACATACTTCTATTTTTGGGCAAAACTCGAACAATATGCGCGGGACCAGCAGACGGCCGACCATCTGCTCGCCACCTTCGAAGAGTTTCGCACGACGTTCCACGATGTCAAACCCAAGGTCTTGATCGAGGCCATCGAGTCGCGCGTACAACCCTGGAAGGACGCGCGGGACGAATGGGGCGCCGTCTTTCACATGGATGGCTGGTTTGACCGTTTCGAACCGCGGTCCGAGGAGAAGTTCCCGAAGTTCTGGTACGATGAGGAATCGACAAGGCTGCTCAGCAACTTGCGCGTCAAGATCATCCAGACGCAGCCCAATCTCGTGTTTCCGCAGGACATCTACGCGTTGTTCGGCGTGCCCCGCCTCGAAGACTGGAAAACACAGGATGACGTAACGGAGGAGGTGGCGCGGCGGGCGCTTGCGAAACTGAGCTACGGCATTACGCTCTTCGAGCGGTTACTGGACCATAACGTCCTTCGGATCGACGATATCAGTCTCTGGGAAGCCCGCAGGGAACCGCGTTTCGGAGAATGGGTGCGGCTGCGAACCTCGGGCCTCGCCTTCTCCATGCGGCTGCGGGACCTCGTGAACCTGCTTGAGACTTTCAGTGCCGAGTATCGGTACATCACCGTGGACGCGATGCGCATCACGTGGCTGCGCTCGTGGTGGGAGCCGCAGCTCGACGTCGAGATGTTGCTCACCCAGGCGCTGTGGATTCCGCCGGACCGACGTCCGCAACAGCCGCGCCCACCCGTGGTGGCGGCGGCGATGCCGCCCGGCCAGCCCGGCGCGCCCGGCACGCCCGGGACGCTCGCCGACCAGCTTGGCGACCGCGGCCGAGTTCAGGAGGCGGAACCCGGGATGTTCGCGAAAGCTTGGAAATGGTTCAAGCGAAACTATCTATATATGAATTAGTTTTTCAGTAAAATCCGGAAGCATGCATGAACGACCGGGTGCGTAAAATCGCCAAATGGCTCTGGTTCAACAAGGAGCGGCTCATCCTTGTCATAATGCTCGTCTATCTCGGGATGCGGGTCCGGCAGGTGTTCGAGAAGGTCGAAGAGACACAAGAACCGTTGATCCTCCCCAGCAACGTCCTTCCAGACGATGCGCAGGAGCGGCAGATTGTCCCGCCGGACCGACCAGAGGGCGTTGGACCTGGAGGCAAGGGGCCGCCCCGCAGGCCGCCCGGCGCTTATGGGTCGTTAATCGATCGCAACCCGTTCTGGTTCCATGCGGCGCCCGGCAGCGGCCGCCCGGGCGAAGAGGGCGAGCGGTGGGACATCCAGTTACTGCAGTTGCAGGAACCGGTGCCCGGAAAGGTGCGTGCCCGCATCCGGACCCTGTCGGCGACCAAGTGGTTTGACCTGGGCGACAGTTTTGAGGAATACGAGATTCAGGACATCGACATGGCGGCCGGCACATGCACCGTCTATTCCTCGAAATACAAGAAGAGCAAGGTGCTGGAAATCTCGCCCTAAATCGGGCGGGGATAATATCTTGAGTATTCTGTCGAGATTCGATATAGTATTATTGATTAAGCGGGAGGACGAAGCCGTAATGAACAGGAAAGAGTTCCCCATGATGTGGGCGGGCTGTCTGGCCTTGGCGCTCTTGTTTGCCTGGCCGGCCGCAGGGCAGGAGACCAC
>Ga0116142_10001933_pt1 | contig 23588 bp, 17 predicted proteins | sample AD_UKC033_MetaG_FD_89785 | JGI IMG/M metagenome (GOLD analysis project Ga0116142, IMG submission 89785) | Active sludge microbial communities of municipal wastewater-treating anaerobic digesters from USA - AD_UKC033_MetaG | ecosystem: Engineered > Bioreactor > Anaerobic > Digestate | place: USA... | reverse complement strand
TGCCCCACCATGTCGGTATTGGCAAAGTTGACACAGATGAAGTCCGGCTTTCTATCATCCATGGCGTCCAGGACTGCTTGACATATGCCCTGTGCGCTCATCTCCGGCTGCAGGTCGTAGGTAGCAACCTGGGGAGATGGAATCAATGTGCGGAATTCTCCGGAAAACGGCTCTTCCCTTCCGCCTGAAAAGAAAAAGGTGACGTGTGGGTATTTTTCAGTCTCCGCCGTGCGAAGTTGTGTCAGTCCGGCTTCAGAAACAATTTCGCCGAGGGTTTGGGTCAGATTATCCTTCTGGTAGATGATGTGGAGGTCTTTGTATTCCTCGTCATACTGCGTCATGGTTGTGAAATACAACTTCATCGGCATCAGCCCATAACTTTCCTGAGCATGTTGGGTCAGCACCTCTGTAAGCTGTCGTGGCCGATCGGTTCTGAAGTTGAGAAAAAGCACCGCATCGTCTTCACGGACAGTCGGCGCCTCACCGTGTCGTATTCCTTCAGCCATCCACGGCTCGATGAACTCGTCGGTTATATTAGCAATGTAACTACTCCGAACAAAGGCCAGCGGGTCCGGATTGTGGTCGCCAATTCCGTGGACAAGCAGGTCATAGGCTTTTTTTACACGCTCCCAACGATGATCCCGATCCATCGCATAATATCGACCAATGATGCTGGCAAGCCGGAAGGAAGTGTCCTTTGAAAACTCCAGGATGTCGCGGATAAAGCCCTCCCCCGTAGTCGGCCCGGTATCTCTTCCGTCGGTAAATGCGTGAACATATCCTTCCTGTACACCCATCTCAGAGAGCAAGTGAACAAAGGCGTTGAGGTGATTGATGTGTGCGTGGACACCGCCATCCGAAGCAAGACAAAAGATGTGCAATGGCTTGTTTTGTCTGACACAATAATCGACCATATCAATGACGGCAGGATTATACCGAACTGCATCCTCGCGAATCTCCTTATTGATTCTGGCCAGTTCCTGATAGACCACACGGCCGGCGCCAATGTTGAGGTGGCCCACTTCCGAATTGCCCATCTGGCCCTCCGGTAGACCGACGTCTTCACCAAAGGTAATCAATGTCGAATGCGGATAGATAGTCCACAACCGGTCAAAATTGGGTGTTTGGGCATTGTAAATGGCATCACTGGAATGCACCGGCCCGATGCCCCAGCCATCCAAAATGGTCAATATTGTTTTCTTTCCTTCCATGATGTAAAAATAATCAGCTTTTATCAGAAACTGTCAAATCCACTAAAATTGGCCGGATTTTGCAGTAAAAATATTGCGTCATCTGTGATGAGGCGGGATGGCGGATGTTATTCATGATTGTAGAATTATAACATGGCTCCGGGAAAATATTACCTAATTATTGTTCTTGAGTCTGTACCCCTAAATACAGGGATCCAATGATTGATTTGCAATATCAAAACAAAGCAACATCTTCTCCCCGGGACCTTCGCGCCATCGAATATTTTCCTAAAAATTTCCACTTGTTCAATAAAACAAAGTTTTCTCCTATTATAATATTGGCATAAAATTTGTGTTATATATCTAAAGAGAATCACAAAAAATGGTTAGAACACTTGCTTTGTTTTATTTTTTGCTCCTGACTACACTTGTGTTCGGGCAGCAGCGTATCACGACTGCCATCAGGAATGGTGATGCTAAGGCCCTGTCCGGTTTTTTTAATAAGCAAGTTGAATTGACTTTTGATGATCGGGGAGATCTTATGACTCGCGCCGAAGCAGAAAGGATGCTCGAGTCTTTCTTCAAGACCAACAAGGTCATTTCCTATACTCCATCTCACTCCGGAAAAGCCCCCGATCATTCCGGCAGTTATACCCTTGGAAATATCAGAACAGAAAACCGTCACTTCAGGATATTCATTAAGTTCCGTCCAGGCTTAGGTTTGGATTCCATCAGAGAGGTCCGCATCAATTCCTTGTGACAAAAACGAGGCCTTCCACTACTTAAATAACTATTTCCGGTAATTGGTTTTTCACGATGCACCCAAAAATGCAGCTGTAATACCCGAAGACTCTGAGATTTGATTAATAGAGGATCTTCTTTCAAGTGGGTCCGTACTACATCATTTGACCAACTTCATTGCCTACATGACCCAAACAGAAAACCGGGCAGGTCAAAGCAGGTCAAGGGATGGGTTATCTTTCGTCTGATTTCGGACATACGTTCAGAAAAGAGGAAATATAACTGGTTGGCCCTGCATTTTTTTGATCCCAAAAAGAATAAATATTAACGAATCTTAATCAAATGTTCATGCGGCTATAAACAACTCTTGAACAACAAAGAATATGCTATAAAAACAAATATTCCATCATTGGTATATGTCAATTTTTTACAGATTCCTATACATTTTTTAAAAAAAGACAACACGATTGGAACTTTTGACCCCAAATTTCAATTTGATATTATAATGATATCATTTTAATAATCTATCACTAAATAAACATTTGAAACCATGAAAGGCGAATATTATATAAAGCCCAAGAACGGATTCCTGTTCCTGTTGATTTTGTTCCTATTGTTGGGAGCGACAATACTACTTCCTGTCATGTTCGGTGATTCTGCCATTTCATTATTTGCTATTGTTCCGGGCATATTGTTTTTGCTTGTCCTGCCGGGATTTAAGGTCATTTACCCTAATGAAGCAATTGCATTTACTTTTTTTGGGAAGTATGCAGGGACCGCCAAGGAGAACGGTTTTTTTTGGGTCAACCCGTTTTACTTGAGTAAAAAGCTCACACTACGAGCACGCAACCTGAATGGAGACAGACTAAAAGTCAATGACGGGGTCGGCAATCCAATTGAAATTGCTGCTGTTATTGTATGGCAAGTGGCTGATACTTTCAAAGCCGCATTCGAAGTAGACAATTATGTCAATTATGTCATGGTCCAAAGTGAAGCCGCTGTACGAGCCCTGGCAAACAAATATCCATATGACCAGTTTGAGGACGAAAACGCTCAATTAACACTACTTTCCGGAGCAGAAAAGGTCAATGACGAACTTGAGCGAGCCTTGCACGAGAGGCTGGACCAGGCCGGCATCAGAATCATAGAAGCAAGAATCAGCCACCTTGCCTATGCTCCGGAGATAGCGGGAGCTATGTTGCAGCGACAACAGGCGATTGCCATTGTTGCCGCAAGGCAAAAAATTGTAGAAGGAGCTGTTGGTATGGTAGATTTGGCGCTAACCAAGATTAAGGAGGGCAGCATTATTGATCTGGACGATCATACGAAAGCCGCGATGGTCAGCAACCTGATGGTCGTTTTGTGTTCCGACCGTGCCGCTCAGCCTATCATCAATACAGGCACGCTGAATCATTGATTTTAACCATACCCCAGCCCGGCAATGCCTTTAGAAGGCAGCGCCTTCTATGCAAATATCATGGCGCTTTACCATGGTATTGCCGGGTTAAATAAAATTCAGATCTTGAGTAAAAAGCCATTCATATTAAGGATAGATAAGCATACGCAAAAGCTTCTGGAAAAATGGGCTGCGGACGAATTCCGTAGCCTAAACGGCCAGATCGAATATCTGTTGCATAGAGCCCTGGTCCTGTCACATCGTTGGAAGGAAGAAGAGATTCCCCCTGAAAAAGAAGAGCCAACCAACGACAATTCAAATTGTGATTAACTGTCCATGGCGTAAGAGTTCGTCTGGGAGAATTCCCGGTTTCCTATATTCACAAGGGCGGGGAAGAGGTTGTTGAGCGGTAGTTTCGAAGTGGGTAGATAAATAATAATCACTTCGCCTGATGCAATGGAGCTTCTGCAGAGAATGCTCCAAAAAAAATGTCATTTCGAGGTGGTTTTTACAATGAAATTATACAGAGATCCGGTATCCACTGATATTCAGCCTATTAATCATCTACCTAGTTCGTTTTTTGCAAGTCTTTACCAACCACCTTGCCGTATTTTGTTGACTTTGAGAGCCAAAAACCCACTAAATATTTACAAACTGTAATTACCGGACCTTGACAAACCTTGCATTGCCGAGATTTTTTCCCTCTTTATTCCTGACGAGCAGGAAGTAAATACCTTCGGACAACCCCCCGGTATCTATTGGCTTTATGACGTCACCTGCCATAACAACTTTTCCTGTAATATCTATAATGTGGTATGTGGCATTATCGGACATTTCTTCACTTGCGCCTATATTAAGTACACTTGAGACAGGATTGGGAAAAACATAAAAACCAGTTGCTTTGGACTGTGTCGTGGAAGATGTTTTCCAGGCATCTTGAAATTTTGCCCGAATCATGGGAATGCCCTTGAGCAGCGGCGATGCTGTCAGCTCGGTCATCGGTTTCCAATCTCCGGTCGACTTGTAATAGGTCAAGGCTTCTCCTCCCTGATAATTCCTGTCAAACCCGACCGGGATAAATTGCCCGGTGGAAGAAACAGAAAATTGTTGCCAGCCTATGTAAAAATCACCCGGTGGAATATAGAGTGGCAAAGGCTCCTGGGTCAGATCATTGACAAGCGGATAGGTTGTAAATCCCTGAAGCGTATCGTAGTATGTATCCGCATAGACCGGACGTTGCAGCTGATAGTAATAATCCGGCTCTTCTTTCAAGCTGCCGACCCAGATCTTAAGATTGAACAACTGATGGGAGACATCATCATATAATCTAGGAAAATGAAATTGAACGGCACGAAGTGTATCTCCTGTATTTAAGCGAAACTTGACCGCAATCTGTGATTTTACACTGTTGTTGGCCTCGGCGGCGATGTTGAGCTCAGCACTGCCATCATCGTATGCCAGAACATATCCGACTTCTGCTTCGGAAGTGACGGTATTGTTTTCTTCGAGAAAGGATACTTCCTGGTCCTGATCAAAATGGTATTTAGTCCTGAAAATCAAAGGCAATTGACCTGCGGGAACAGAAGCCACAGAAGCGGCAATCGATTGTGGGTCGAAGGGATTGTCAAAAGCATTGAAGCCGGCGGGTGGGTTCAGCTGTGGCACTGTATTGACAAGCTGTCCATTGTATATTTCCGTACCAGTAGTTATTTCCTGTATTTCCAGCCGTGGATTACCCAAATCTTCAGCAACTTCCAGGAAATGATTGTAGAGCCTGATTTTTGTTGTATCTGCCAACTCCTTATCCTCGAAACCGGACAGCTGCCGGTAAGGTATCGCCGAATAAGTCCTTAATATCCTGTTGGGTGGATCTGTAAAGGCGATATCCTGTTGGTTAAGGCCCGGCAACTGATTGGCGATAAGTTTGACATAATCCAGGTGCCATGTACTATATACCCCAAGCCGGTAATTGTAATTAACAAACCTAAATTGAAATCCCCTGTAAAAATATTTTGGATCGACCTGGACACTGTAATATTCAAAAGGCGGAACATAAGAGGATGGAAAGGAAGGATCAATACCTTTGTATGCTACAATCCTTTCCCATTGACCTGATTTGTTTTTAAACTCCAGCTCAATGCTATCACGCAGCTGATGATTATACGTCTTTCCTTTGGGTTGCAGATAATAGCTCAGAAAAACCGGTTCAGAATGTTGTACTCCACTTAGATCAAAAAATGTGGAAGTGAGGTAGTCGGCCCGACCGAATCCACCACCATAAGGGCTTCCATTGCTGTTCAACCCGTCAAATGTTGCAACACCCACACTTGGAGGATTGTCGCCCATTGTATTGTTGATGAATACATTTTTGTCGACCCATCTTCGTTGATCAGGATACTTGTCGTTGTAGGCAAAATCATCGAAGAATGGCAATCCTCTCGGCTCCACAACCGACAATGCAACCCTATATTTCAGGGAGTTGCCGGAAAAGGACGAATAGTCAAAGGTGTATTCATAATCCCCTAATTCTGCGTTTTGTTCTGCAATAAATACAATGCAATTCTCCGTTATTTTCACATCAATACCAGGATTGACGGAGGCTTGATCAAGGATCAGTGTATCAAAGGTTCCTATCTCCGGACGATTGATGCAGAGTGTCTGACTATCGGAGGGTATGACAACCACTCTACTGTCACTGATTAAATTTCTCTGTCCAGATACTTGCTTTTCTGGGAACAGAACAGGGTTTTCGGTCAATCCATAATAGACGACCTGAGCGCCGCTACTTACACCGGTCAGCAATATCCATAAGAAAAAGAAAATCCTCAGTGAAAAACGATTCATTCGATATTTTTTATTTAAAAACGAAATGTCTGTCTTATTTGTTGCTATTCATCTTCATCAGGCGGGCATCCGGGAGGACGTGAATCACTCAGATCGACGATGATTGTTGTCCCTCTGTCGATCTTCACACCTGGAGTATATGCCGGTTCCTGTGCCACTATATATTTGCCTGATGTGCCGGAACGTCCGGACAATTCAAAATTATTTCCTAAAGAAAACCTTGCCTCATCAAACTCTTGACAGATAAGATCCGGCACCTCCATCTGCCCTCCCTGGTTGGTGGATACGATAAACTTCAATTTGGCGCCTTTGGGAAGATTGACATTGTCCCGTACTCCCCTCGCATCAATGATTGTATCATTATTGTATATCACCCGGAGGATACAGCCCGGCTCCCCGGCATCATACAATTGGCCTACAACTGCCGATTGTATCTCGTACCCCTCCATCAAAACCTTTCTTTTCAATTCGAAATTCTTTCCGTACAATGCAGGGAGTGAACCGATGGGCACCATGTCCGGCATATACTTGGATAGCGTGACATAAATCTTTCTACCCTCCTTGGCAAAGGTTCCCTTTTCTGGATTTTGTGCAAGAACAATACCGCCCTTTTGTCCGACGATAAAAACCGAATCGGTGACAACTACCTCAAATCCATCTTCTTCAGCTTGCCGTTTTGCCAACTCGACCTGAAGCCCATTTAGTCCGGATATCGGGATTTTCTCTCCATGGTGGGTATATAGACCTAAAAAGAAAAAAATCAGCCCTGTCAGCAGACCAACAGCCAGAATCATCAAACCAACATGAGTCCAGAAATACTTCGACCGGAACATAATACAACGATGTTACCACATTATAACGCTAACGTAAGTCAGTCAATGTGGATTTTACCCGGCAAATATAGTTGATTAGATTTTGACGAGCCTTTTTTTGGCAATATAATTTCCCGATTGTACCACAATCAAATAGACGCCTGAAGACAAAGAAGTCAGGTCTATGCGGTTCCCCAAATTTAATTGGGCCTTAAACGGTCTCATCACTGATACTCCACGGATGTCTAAGATCTGAATCTCCACATCCTCCTTCAGGTCCATTCCAACACATTTCAAATCTATCAGTCCGGAAGTAGGATTGGGCACCAGATCAACCATGGCATCCATATTGATATGAGATGTTCCGGATGGATAACTTTCCCGGATATCGATTATAAAATTCTCCGGTCCTATGAAGAGATTGGAAATATCAGACACCAGAAAGGCAAATCCATCTCCTCCTTGATAATCCAATTCCTCTGCAGAGAAAACAAATTTTCCGGCATCGACATTTTCCTGAGTAAATGTATCTCCTTTTTTTAAGCGTGCGTTATCCAGATACAAGGCGCCGTGCTCCGGCTCTGAAAGCAGGGTATATTTCAGTGATTCGTTCTGATTCAATTCTGATACGTAGTACAAATCTTCATGTAAGGCCGGCTTTTTCTCATTAGTCTTGACTTTTAAGATCTTATTATTGATCTGATGTAGTGCGCTGTTTGACAATTCGGACTCTGTCCTGAAAATACTCATTGCCGTCCAGCGACCATAACCGCATTCCCCCAAAGAGCGGACCCGCCAATAGTAGATGGTCGCTTTATTGAGTTCTATTTCGGATAAATACTCCTCTGAGTCTATTGACACATTCAGGATCAGAGATGAAAAGGCCGGATCCGTCGCCAATTGTAATTGATAGCCATGGGTATTTTCCACGGGATCCCAGGCAAAAACCGGATGAAGCGTTACGTACTGATCGTTGGCAACCGGACTGATGGTTCCGGAAATGTTTTGATCGTTGTCCGCAATGGTCAATGTAACTGTTCTGAAAAGTGTATCGCCTTGATCTGAAGTAGCCATAAACCGGATCTGATAGGTTCCGGCATCTATGACATCCGGCACATCGACGTCCAGGGTCATTGTCTCTCCCGGCAGAAATTCACTTTTTAGAGGAATGACCTTAAAAGCTGGGTGTCCTGAATCAAACACCGAAATCTTTACAGGAGAATTAAAAGCTTTCCAACTGACAGACTTTACAGTAAGCGTGTAAATACTGTTTTTGCACAAGGATATATCATGGGGCAGGATATCCAGACTATAACCCGCTTCTGAAGGTTGCACTATTTTCAAGGGTTTTCCGGAAAGGTCCAGAAAGATGTTGTCAGCTGCCTTTACCTTAAATCTTGCCCGTCCTGAAGTCCTGGGCATCATTACCGATTCTCTGCCGTCATTCGGGGTATTGGCAACCAATGTATCAGACCATGTATTGCCATTGGTAGTGCTAAAGAGAATATTTACATTTTTGCAACTGACCGGAAATTGATCTGTATTAGCGACATCCCAGGTAATCTCAACATACTGTCCCAAAGTAAAACTAGTATCTGTCTGGGCATCCGGAAATGTCACCTTAAAGGGTCCTGCCTGATCCGTTACATCGAACTTATAGGACACGATAGCTTGGGCCCCAACATTTGGATTATTGTCGCGCACGGTCATTTTGAAATTCATCTCCCTTGATACCTCCGGCAAGCGCTCCCGATTGGAAATAATTCCGGAATTAATTGTGGACAAGGAAGGGAATAATCTGTGCCCTACACCGCCAGGAGCCTGAGACACAAACAAGGGTCCTGTTTCAAAATTGGTGCCCAGGGGCTCTCCTTCGCCCAGATCGTATTGCTCCCAGTTGAATGTAAGATTCTTATCATCATCTGTCGCCCCTCCCTCCAGTTCGAATGGAGTAAGGATTGGAATTGTTTTGTCTTCGGGCATTGAAAGGTAGCCTACGGGTGTATGATTGATCTCCGCTCCCCATGTTCCGCATTTGTTCTCTATTTCCTTGACATAACGATTGACTTCAATAATATTTGCTACATGAAAATAATCCACCCTTTCGCCGACATTATCTGATCCACAATTGTCTCCATATGACAGTATCGTGCTCCCGGCTCCCGGTTCGAAAGAAGAAAACGGGTTATACTGGGTACTTCCATTACAAGCATTGAAGGTGTGACCGCCACTGAATTGATGTCCCACTTCATGCTTAAAAGTCGTAAAGAAATAGTCGCTATCATTGGTCCTACAGGATACACCACGCGCCTTGGTATCACTGACACAGGTACGCCCCCACACGACACCGCCCACATCGCTGCACCCTCGTGTAAACACTTGTGCCAGATCATACGATGAATTATCAATCAGGCTATCCAAGAAATCCTGATTCTGCTGCAACAATTCCAACCCCTTCGTCTCATTGACAAAATAGTCGGTATGGGGATCCAGATTAAACAATTGGGATGTTCCGTCAAGCAAATTGAGCTTAATGCCAAAATCTACGTTGTACCGATAGTTGAGAAGATTAAGTACTTCAACGACACTGGCCATAACCTGACCCTCCGACCGACCCACCTGATCGGCATATCCCGAAGTACAGCTGATTGCAATGGTAAAGTTGCGCATTCTTTTGTCATCACTCCGCAAATTGACAGTCTCGTTCCTTTTAATCTCATTCAGGTGGGTTTCTGTTCCACAACCGGCAAGAAGACTAAAGTCGAGCATGGACAATTTACGCCCCAAATCATATACAACATACATATCTTGTTCAACAGCACCCGGCCTGATCATGATCTGTTTTCCATTCAATTCGAATACTCCATAGAACCCTGTCGGACTAATACCGGCTCTTCCTGACATTGGTGTGCCCTCGGTCGAAAATGCTTTAAATGTCCTAATCTCCTTGAATTTTTGCTGATCCCTTGCTCCCATGACAGGGTCGTAAACGAAGTGAACTTTTACTTCAGCACCATCCATACCAATTGGTAAGGTTACTTGTACAACTTCTGATCCGGAAACACTCTCCAGCGTGGTATGAAGGAAGGAGGCTTTGTAAAACCTGGCATCCTGTGGCAAAAGCAACATGGACGAAATCTCTGCTTTTTGTTCTGAGGATGGGTTTGCTGTCTGCCAGTTTATATTGATTTGTGCACGGCTTGTCGTATATAAAGAAATGAATAGTAAGTTAAATGCAAGAAGTCTGATGATCTTCATACTATGTTCGGTTTTTAATTAAAAATGGAGCGATTCAGAAAAAAACAGAGGCTTTCCCGAAAACGCCCTCCTTCCAAGGAATCCGAAAAAGCCTCTGATGACATACTGGTTTGAATAAAATTTACTGCTTGATTATTTTTTGCATTGCATGGTAATTTCCTGAATAAATGCCGGCAAAATAGACTCCTGCAGACATCCTGCCAAGATCAAGTACAACCCTATCCGTATTGGCAGGAATCGGTTTCTGCATTACAACTTTACCTGCAATATCAGTTACTGTCAACTTACCTGTTTCCAGGATTTTGATGTCTGAAAGGTCAATATTCACCTCACCATTTGTAGGATTCGGATAGAATTTGATCAATTTAGAAATATCCTTATTGATCGGCTTTGTTGATACAGTATGTGTTTTACTCAGGTCTATATTAAATTGTTCCGGTGCCAAATAAGCAAACTTATCATTACGCACCAGGAAGTCGACCTTGTCTGTTCCTTCATATTCGGAATCATAGGGTACGTATTGTACCCCCCAGTCGTTCAGGTGGCCTTGAGTAAACCGATCACCCTTTTGAATTTCCTGTCCGTATAGTGTGAAATATCCATGTACCGGTTCTGATAGCATGATGTACCAGATATTTCCATCACCGGTATTTTCACAGGTGTACAGCAAATCTTTATTTTCCAGAACCTGACTATGGTCAGAATTAACCTTGAACAAATTATTGTTGACTTTGATGATAGGCGGTGTGGTAACACTTGCACAAAGGTCAAAATCAATATTGTTGATCTTTCCGGAGGATCCCCCTCTGATAGTTGTGACTCGAATGGACCAATTGCCTTGTACCGGCTCGCCATTAAACGCTGAAAGTTCCTCTTCGGGTTTGAATGTCTTATTTGCTTTGATCAAACCGCAATTGATTTCCAGTGGTGACACATCGTCAAAAGTTGTGTAAAGCCCTGAAATACCTGCACATCTGCCTGTCATTAAGTTAATTTCCTTGCCACTTGGTGACCTTGCGGAAATCTTCAATTTTGAAATATCGGAGTGGCTGATATCAATATTTTTGACATTGATATCGGCAACCACACCTGTGCTGTTGCTTATGTCAAAGAGAACATCCACCGGCGGAGCTGTGACATTGCTCGATATCGCCTTTGGAAGGCCCAGAGCATTGATTGTATTGCATTCAAACAGTATGGTCTGAAAGGTATTGTATTCCGACCATGGGCCATCATAACATCTGTTACTTGCCCTTACCCTCCAGTAATAGATTGCGCCAGGAGGAAGTACCACCTGAGGCTCTATTGCAATAGCCGTGCCGGTGTAGGTATGTAGTATGTTTTCAAATTTGGAATCGGAAGCCAACTGGAACTCATATCGATCTGCACCCGGTATAATATTCCAGGCGAAGGACGGAACCTGTGACTCATTCGTGTTACCCGGCAAAGGATTGACAGCCCCGGTAAATTCCAGTTTTGAAGGTAAAATTTCCACTTCCATATATCGCCATATCGTATCCTGACCCTCTGCTGTAGCTATCATTCTGATGGTATAGAAACCGGCATCCGTCACATCTCTGGTGTCGATTGAAAGCGTCAGCGTTTCTCCCGGATTCATAATCTCCTTGTCTAGCTTAATAACCGTGTTGGAAGGCCATCCGTCAACCAATTCCACTTTTATCGGTTTATCAAATCCTTTCCAGGAAATACCTTTTATAAGGAAGTTTTGCGGTTCGAACGGGCATAATAGTGCATTATGGGGATATACATCATAGGAGAACCCCGCGCTATCCGGCTCCACGACACGCAAGGTCTTTCTGGACATATCGAGGAAGATACTGCCGTGCCCCTTAATCTTAAATCGACTGTTCTGAGCTTTTTGGGGAATTGTTACATATTCTGCACCATCATTGGGTGTACCTATAACTAAAGTATCTTTGTAGTTCACACCCCCATCAGTAGAATAAAAAATGTCCACAAATTTGGTGTTCACAGGTTCTTTATCCGTATTGGCAACATCCCACTTCACTTCGAAGTATTGACCTACAGTAAGGACAGAATCGGTGTTTTTGTTGGGGAAGCTGAATTTGAAGGGTCCTGCGTTTGAATCAACCCTGAATTTAAAGTCTGCAATAGCCACTGCGCCCGCATTTGGATTATAATCCCTTACTACGAATTTCCAGTTCATTTCTCTTGTGGCTTCAGGCATTCTGTCAGCGATATCAAACACATCATTTACGATATTATTCAGTCGCGGAATCAGCCTGGTACTATTATTGGTTAATGGCGGATAGGTTCTGTTGAGCGGGCCTGATTCAAAATTCGTTCCCAATGGCTCACCATTTCCTTGATCAAATTCCTCCCAGATGTAATAAAGCTTATCCTGATTGTGATCAGTAGCGCTTCCAATAAGTTCGTACGGTGTAAGTTTGGGTATAGTCAGAAGATCCGAATTGTATTTTGGCAGGGTGATTTCAGGCATATGATTGACATCTTCGGCAAAAGTTCCGCATTCGGGATATGCTTGATGATGGCCGCGTACATGCAAAATACTGATCACATGAAAGTAGTCATCAGCTCCGCCGGCTATATTGTCAGGGCCACAAGCCCCCGGGTATGCCATAATAGTGCTTCCACTGCCTGGCTCATATGCTCCCTGAGATGCCTGTTGGGTGGAGCCATTACAGGAGTTGAACGTGTGGCTGGCACTGAATTGGTGTCCCATCTCATGTTTCACTGTTTGAAGAAAGTAGCTTACATTGGATGGTCCACAACTGACCCCCCGTGCCTTAGACTGATTATTACAGGCAGAACCGCTCACAACACCACCCACATCAACACAATACTGTGTCCAGGTCTGGCCGAAATCATAGTCCTTATTCGCCAATTTCATCTGAAAAAATTCCTGACTCGGGCCCAGTAACTGGCCACCATTGTTTTGTTGTTTGAAGAAGTCGTCTTCGGGTGTCATGTTAAACAGGTTGGTGGTATTACTAATCAGGTCGAGGTGCATTGCATGATCCTTGTTGTATCTGAGATTGACCTGATTGATAACCTGGGTTACCCTCGCAAGTACTTGCTCTACAGTGGTCAGTCCAATCTCAGCAGCAAAGCTTGATGTTGTGGCAATTCCTACCCTGAAGTGCTGCATCTTAACTTCCACTGCCCTTGTCTCAATTTTATCCTCCATTGAGGAAGCTTCAACTTTCTTCACTTCAGCAAAATCAGCACCACAGGCCATTGGCTTAAACATATCAACAGCATTTATTCCATCAACCAGTCTAAAGACAGAGTATAAAGACCGATCGTTCCTGTTGACTTTATTGATGAGTACTTCCTTACCGTTGATATCCAGAACACCATAAAAACCTTCCGGGGAAGTGCCGATACGGCCTGCCAGGCCCCCGGTCTCCTTTGAGATGACCTTGTAGGTTCTTATGTTGGGATATCTTGCCTGCAAATCAGCTTCCATTACAGGATCTGAGACAACGGTATAAAGTTGCGTTTTCCCATCCGGCATTGGCATTTCCATATCAAAACCAACTTTTGCGGATACAGGAATATTCAAAAGAGACTGATTGAGTTCATTGAAATCTACTTTAAAAAGGTTTTCCAGGGGGACATTCTCATCACTAGCCCAACTGCGTCCCATTGCCACTTCCTTGGAAACAGGCTGCCAGCCTATCTGTTGTGCCGAAATTTTGGAAAAAAGGCTAAGTGAAAGAAATAATAGGAAAAATCTTTTCATGTGAAATGTAATTTAAAATGAATAAAAGTTTAGTCAATTCAATAAGTTGTGTGGCGGCAAAAAACAACTGTTTTTACAAAAGGAGTTATCAGTTATTTCATTTTGACAAACGAGGTACAAAAATAGCTTTTATTTGGAATCTTTCTTAATTAAACCCTTTTAATTAGGCGGGTTTAGTGTTAATTTTTTTATAAATTTACCTAAAACATAATAGCCAATAAATGCTGTTATTATTCCAAGTATATTAGCCAGCATATCTGCCATTTCAAAGGCACGACTGGGCTGCAGCAAATGTTGTATTACTTCCATTATTGATGCATATACCAATAATTCAACGAATAAGATCCTGCGTTTGCTGCGATCTTCCCATCTGTAGCCCAGTAAAAATCCGGCTGCCAGAAAAAAAAAGGAGAGAAAATGAATGGTTTTATCAATTGGAATATTAAGTGCCCACCGAACGACCGGAATACTCTTGCCCGGCAATAGCATTAAAATAGTCAGGGTGATGATCCATACACGGGCCAGCACCCTGAATAATCGATGTCTATCAATATGTAATTTTGCCATCAACCAATCAATGCCTCATAGGCATCGCTGTCTAGCAGGGAGTCCAGCTCGGAAGGGTTTGCTATTTCAATTTTTACAATCCATCCTTTGTCATAAGGAGAGGAATTAATGAGGCTGGGATCGTCGTCTCCGCTTTCAGTTATTGCGGGATTGACCTCCAGGATCTTTCCTGTAACCGGCAAAAAGAGATCTGACGTGGTCTTGACCGCTTCCACGGCGCCAAAAACCTCATCTTTTGCAATAGTCTGTCCAACGGTGTCAATATCGACATACACCAAATCGCCTAACTCTCCCTGAGCAAAATCAGTGATACCCACGGTGCCAATATTTCCGTCAACCCTGATCCATTCATGCTCTTTACTGTACTTTAATTCCTTAGGAACGTTGCTCATAGTCTGATCTTTTAGCTTTTTTGATTATTGATAAATTCTTTTACATTGTCAAAAGTGATGGATTTAGGTCTTTCGATAGGCAAGCCTAAGGCTCTTGACCAACACAGCTGTGCAAGTACACCCATTGCGCGGCTGACACCAAAGAGCACGGTATAGAAACTGCTTTCCGTAAGACCATAGTGAATCAGAATCGAGCCACTGTGTGCATCGACATTGGGCCAAGGGTTGGTCACCTTTCCCAGTCCGCGAAGAATTTCCGGGACAACATCGAAGACTTTCCATACGATATTTACATAATCATCATCCGGCATATATCTTTCAGCAAATCTCTTCTGCTCCATAAATCTCGGATCCGGCTTGCGCAATACGGCATGTCCATATCCCGGCACCACCTGTCCTGCCGCTAGCGTTGTATTGACATAATCGGCTATCTGTTCCTTTGTAGGCTTCTTGGTTCCTATTTTCTCCACCATCTCATTGATCCAGTTGACCACTTCCTGATTGGCAAGACCATGCAGTGGCCCAGCCAAAGCATTAAGCCCCCCACTCAGTGAAAGATAGGCATCGCTCAAGGTTGATCCTACCAGGTGCGTTGCATGTGCGCTTGCATTTCCACCTTCGTGATCGGCATGAATAGTCAGGTAAAGTCGCATCAGGCTCTTAAAGTCATCCCTTTCAAATCCAAGCATATGCGCAAAATTAGCAGCCCAGTCGAGTCCCTTTTTCGATGGTATATGTTCATTGTTCCTGAATACCTTTCTGTAAATATATGCTGCGATATGGGGCAGCCGGGCTATCAGATTCATCGTGTCCTCATACGTTGCATCCCAGTAGTCCGCTTTACTAAAACCTTCATCATATCGCTTTGCGAATATGCTGTACGGTTGCATTGCCAATACCCCTATACTGAACATGGTCATTGGATGTACGTCATTGCCACAGGCATCAAGTATGGCAAACACTTCATCAGGCACCTGTGATCTTCTTTCCCATTCCTTACTTAGCCACTCAACCTGGTCCCGCGAGGGTATATCTCCGGTTAGCATAAGCCAAAACAAGCCTTCCGGAAGCGGCTCAGAATCTCCTTCAATCTTAGGCAATAATTCTATCAGCTGTGGTATCGAATACCCTCTGAAACGAATTCCCTCTTCAGCATCAAGTAATGAAGTCTCCCACAACATTGACTTGATACTCCTCATCCCTCCTACAAGCTGACTGATCTTCACTTCGGCAATTTTCATTTCGCCGTGCTCTTTTATGACGGTTTTCAACTCATCTCTGACAGGAAACGCTTTTGTCTTAAAAAGCTCCTTCAATGGATCCATATAATGTATAATCTTTTAGACCTGAAACAAAGTCATTAAACGCCATTTCGGTCTTTATTGTTTAATTATTGAAGTCGCTAAGATACAACTTTTAGCATTATTTACTAATGTTTCTAATCCCCCAAAATCCAGTAATCTTTTAGTTCTTCGGACAAGAATGAAATGAATGTCGTGCATCATTGGATGATCGGGTCAGCGGCCCAAATCATCCCGACGGATTGAGGACAACGAGGCCTTTATATAATGGGGCTTACGGAATGAACTTCCTATTGTTTGCCAGAAACCCGGGTTAAATATAGCGCCGTCATTTTATTACCTCCGGAATTGACAACCTGGAATGCCTGATTATTCTTCTTATTTCTTTTCCAGCTGCTGCATTTCCACGAGTTTCCTATAATATCCGCCCTTTTGCATCAATTCCTGATGGGTTCCCCTTTCAGCAATACTGCCTCTCTGCAGGACAATGATCTCATCGGCATGACTGATGGTGCTAAGTCGATGGGCGATAATGATTCCGGTCCTGTTATGTGTCAATCGATTGATTGCATCCTGCACCAATCGTTCACTTTCCGTATCCAGGGCGGAGGTGGCTTCGTCCATGATTATGATCGGTGCGTCCTTCAGAATTGCGCGGGCGATAGTAAGGCGTTGCCGCTGGCCACCACTGAGGCGCATGCCCCGATCACCAATAATAGTCTGATAACCATCTTCCAATTGTTCAATGAAGGCATGGGCATTGGCCACCTTTGCAGCTTCCATGACACGTTCCAATGAAACATCATCCATACCGAATGCTATATTATTGAATACTGTATCGTTGAACAGAATCGCTTCCTGTGTGACCATCGACATCTGCTTGCGCAATGAATCCATCGTGATATCCCGAATATCCATTCCATCCATAAGGACGCGACCGTTTGTCACATCATAGAATCTCGGGATAAGATCAGCCACCGTTGATTTCCCGGCTCCGCTCTCACCAACCAGCGCTATCGTCTTCCCTTTGGGAATGTTGAGGCAGAAGTCATTCAATACCACCGTCTCTCCCGAATATCTGAAACCAACGTGTTCAAACCGGATTCCTTCCTTAAATCCATCTATTGCAACGGCTCCCGGCCTATTTTGGATTGTATCTTTCTGTTCCAGAATTTCGAATACCCTCGCTCCGGAGACCATTCCTCTTTGAAGATTGGCATATGCCTGGCCAATATTCTTAGCGGGGTTCAGAATGGAGAAATATAACCCCAAATACCCCAGAAACATGGATGCCGTCAATTCTCCTTGACCTGCAAGTACCAGATGTCCTCCATAAATGATGATTACTGCAATCACACCTACCCCCAATACTTCAGACAAGGGAGAAGCCAGCTCCTTATTGGTGGCGATCCTCTTTGCAACACGTGTATACTTGTCATTGAGCATCCTGTATTGTCTTTGTACAAATCCTTCGGCGTTGAAGACTTTAATCACACGGTTACCTGAAATCATTTCATCAGTATAGGACATAAGGCTACCTAACAAACTCTGGCTCTCAACAGATTTCTTTCTTAGCCCCCTGGAAATTTTATTAATGGCTATCCCCGATAATGGAAAAAACAAAAGGGTGAAGAAGGTCAGTTCGCGAGAAATGATAAATAATGCGGTGAAGGTCAAAATGATTGCAAAAGGATCTCTGAACAATACCTGAATGGAAGTGACCACGGTGTTCTCTATTTCTCCCACATCATTGCTAAGGGTCGATAACAAGTGCCCCTTTTGTCTATTATGATAAAAACCCACGGATGTATTGGTCAACTTTTCAAACAATTGATTCCTTATTTTCCGGACCAAATTGACCCTCATTCTGGCTAAAACCTTTTGGCTCATAAACCCAAAAAAGTTTTTCAGGGAAGTTACCGTCAATAATATGAGTGTGATATAGGCAAGCAGTTTAAATTTTTGATTTTCGCCAGCACTGAACTGCCAGGCATAATATTTGAATAAATCCTGAAGATAGGACGCACTGAATGAAAATGCCGGAAAAGACGATGGTTCACTGATAGGATTTTCCTGGAACAAGAAATCCAGCAGCGGGATAATCATGACAAAATTCAACAAGCCGAATATCGTAAAAAAGAAAACATAGATAATGTACTCCGGAATATAATGATGATACGGCCGGGAAAATCTCAATAGTTTTAAAAATAAATTCATCCGCTATTTATTCCATCAGAATAGTAATATTCAGAATAGTAGGCGTAAAAATACTAATTTGTCGTCATTCGTTACATTTCAAAAACAGAACGGCAAAAAAGACCTGCCAAAAAGGCTGTACTTCGGGCTTCCAGAGGTCAAAATACAACCGAAATTTGAAGTGGGGTGGTGAAAAACGAAGTGGGTAGGAAATTAATAGACGGAAATATACACCAGAACTCAATTGGTAAAAATCTGCTAAAAAATTCCGTCACTTTTAAATCTTTTGTTAGAGTATATAGATTCTGAAGTGTTGTGGCTTACACATTATCACCTATTAGGCATCTACCTACTTCGTGATAAAATTCAATTCTAATAACATCCTCAAAAACAAGCCCTTCACAAAATTTACAAAATACGGCATCTATATACGCTCAAGCTTTTCCAAACCTTTTGATTAATTCTCCAAAAAAAGTGAGTTGGTCATCGGTCATGCACCTTTTTGGCAGCATGGATGTCATTTCCTCTGTATGAAAAATAAAGATATAATCATCGTTCTGGCTGATATTATACCTGGTCGACCACTGTACTTCAGACTCAGCGATAGAAGTTTTTACCATATATCGGTCTGCAAAAATATGATATTCAAGAGGTTGCTGAAGGTTTTTGTTTGCTTCAAACTGTTTCAAATAACGTAATCGGCCCAGTCGAGGGTTAAGAAATGCGAATACAAGAACCAAAATGGCAGCCAGCAGCACGGCCTCTCCAATCTCCACTTTTACAGATTTAAAGAAAAAGGTAAAAAGAATGATCAGCCCCACGTATATCAGGTTAGTGCGGACTCGCTTTTGTTTCTGATGATATTTGAAAAGGGCGATGATGTCTTCTTTCTTGATATCAACAATGATTTTAAATAATTCCATCCATTTATATTTGAAAAGATTCGTCTACGATTATCCGTAGAATAATTGGCCATTTAAATAAAAAAACGCCACAGACAAGTTGTGGCGTTTCAAGATTATATTTCATTAAAGTATCAGTCGTGCTTTGGTGCTGCATCTCTAATCTCCTGGCTAGCCAGATCCGCAAACTTGGAGAAGTTGTCGTTGAAGTCTTTCGCCAACTTCTTAGCGGTTCTGTCATATGCTTCCTTATCTGACCATGTATTTCGTGGATCCAGGATCTCAGACGGCACATCCGGGCAAGATACCGGAATATTGAGGCCAAATATTTCATGTTTATGATAAGCTACATTATTTAGTTTGCCTTTGATAGCCTGAGAAATCATCGCTCGGGTATATTTTAATTTCATCCTACTGCCGACACCATAGGGTCCGCCTGTCCAGCCTGTATTTACCAGCCAAACATTGGTACTGAATTTTTCCATCTTTTCACCAAGCATAGCAGCATATCTTGCCGGATGAAGCGGAAGGAACGGGGCTCCAAAGCAGGCAGAAAAAGTGTTTTGAGGCTCTTTGACGCCCGCTTCTGTCCCTGCAACCTTGGCGGTATATCCTGAAATAAAGTGATACATAGCCTGTCCTTTTGTCAATCTTGAAATCGGAGGAAGCACACCATACGCATCACAGGTCAAAAAGAAAATATTGGCAGGATGGGGGCCTTTTGAAACCGGAAGTGCATTGCCGATATGATGCATAGGATAGGAAACACGTGTGTTTTCAGTAATCGAAACATCTTCAAAATCAGGAGTGCGGCTGCCTTCTACAAATTTCATGTTTTCAAGAATGGCGCCATGTTTGATTGCATGGTATATTTCGGGCTCATTCTCCTCAGTCAGGTGTACTGTCTTGGCATAACATCCACCCTCGAAGTTAAATACTCCTTCATTGGTCCATCCGTGTTCATCGTCGCCTATCAGATTTCGTTCAGGGTCGGCAGAGAGGGTTGTCTTACCTGTTCCGCTAAGTCCGAAGAATATTGCCGTGTCTCCTTGGCGACCGGTATTGGCGGAGCAATGCATCGGGAATACTCCCTTATCAACCGGCAGAAGGAAATTCAAGACAGAAAAAATTCCTTTTTTGATTTCTCCGGTATAACCTGAGCCCCCTATTAAAACTTTTTTTCGTGTAAAATCAACAATTGAAAAATTATGCTGTCGAGTACCATCTTCTGCCGGATCAGCATAAAATTCAGGGGCACAAAGAATCGTCCATTCCGGTTCTGAAGTGTCTGCTGCTGAAGGTCTGAGAAACATGTTATTGGCAAACATATTGCTCCAAGGATACTCAGTAATCGTACGGACATTAAGTCTGTAATTCTCATCCGCACAAACATAATTGTCTCGAATGAATACGTCCTTACCATCGAAATACCGCAACATCTTTTTCTCCAGTTTTTCGAATTTATCTGCATCAAAGCGAGTGTTAAAGCCGCCCCAATTTACTTCATTTTCCGTTTTAGCATCCGTGACAATAAATTTATCTTTTGGCGATCGCCCGGTGAATTCGCCGGTTTTAATGACCAACGCGCCTTTATCAGAAAGCAGGCCCTGACCTCGAAGGATGGTTTCTTCAATCAATTGTTCCGGAGTGGCATTATAATAAACTCTTGCCGGATTTTCAATGCCGGTAGTTTTACAAATGGATCTGGGATCGGTATTTTTGGTAGTGCTCATAGAGAGAATTTTAAATTTAAAGACGACAAATTTAGAAGAAAAGGCCGAAGGTTCAAAATAAATTTTGGAATTTTGATGTAATTAAGATTATTTGTTTTGAAAAAATAGAATTACATTGCATCATTTTTGAATGAATTTTCCTTTTATTAAAAAAATCAAAAGGAATCGAGACGCGAACCACAAAATAATTAATTTTAACCGTTTTAATTAAATTGTTGGCAATTTTTTTTAAGATCTGAAAAACATACGGATGAAGTCAAAAAAAACAAGTGTTATAGTACTGTTAGCAATTCTATTTTTAGTCAGCATCTTGCATGTGGTAGATAATTTCTTCAGTGCCAATGTCGATAAGGGAATCTTATCTGTATCCCATCTTTTATTGAGCTTAAGTTTTATCTATTTTGCCATTATGCGTCGCAATCTGACGACGTGGATACTGATATCGATGGTCATCGGGGCGTTGATTGGGCATGAATTTCCGGTTGTGGGTCAAAACATGCGTGTCCTTAGCCAAGTATTCTTGAAATTGATAAAGACTATCATAGCACCAATTCTGTTCTCGACGTTGGTTGTAGGAATTGCCGGGCATTCCAACCTTCGTCAAGTTGGTCGGATGGGGTGGAAGTCTATCGTTTACTTTGAGATTGTTACTACTTTTGCCCTCTTTATAGGATTAATCGCTATCAACATATCAAAGGCCGGAGTTGGTATTCAAATGCCCCCAGATATTCACGAGACATTGCCGGAAGTTCAACAACAAACCTGGCAGGATATTATTCTGCATATTTTTCCTGAGAACATAGCTCGTTCTATTTATCATGCAGAAGTCTTACCAATCGTTGTCTTTAGTGTGCTTTTTGGAATCGGTCTGGCTATGGTGGATGAGAAGAAAAAGAGGCCTATGCTGGAATTTTGTGAGAGCCTTGCCGAAACAATGTTCAAGTTTACTAATATCATCATGTATTTCGCCCCAGTTGGGGTTGGTGCGGCAATAGCATATACTGTCGGGCACATGGGATTGGGGATATTGGTCAATTTGGCGCAACTTTTAATGACACTTTATGTAGCATTAATCTTGTTCATCCTGCTTGTACTTCTTCCTGTTGCATTGATTGCCAAGGTGCCGATAGTCAATTTTCTTAAGGCGGTCCTTGAACCAATGTCAATTGCCTTTGCCACCACATCTTCAGAATCGGCACTTCCCAAGGCCATGCAGGCTATGGAGCGTTTGGGTGTACCTAGAAAGATTGTAGCTTTTGTGATACCCACCGGCTATAGTTTTAATCTTGATGGGACGACTCTTTATTTATCCCTTGCGTCCATTTTTGTAGCGCAGGCAGCCGGGATTCACATGGATATCCCGACACAACTGTTTCTTGTCTTCACACTGATGCTTACCAGTAAGGGTGTAGCCGGAGTGCCACGGGCATCACTGGTTATTTTACTGGCGACTGCCGCCCAATTTAATCTGCCAACATGGCCCATACTTATTATCCTCGGGATTGATGAGTTGATGGATATGGCACGTACAGCCACCAATGTGCTTGGTAACTGCCTCGCCAGTTGTGTCGTGGCACGATGGGAAGGAGAATTTGAGCCACGGGATCCGACAATTCCATTGGAATCGGAGCTTAGGCAGCCTCAGTCCGCCTGAATTATTTCCCATGAAAGGCAGGACAGCCCAAGTATATCACAAGAAAAATAAGTGACAAAAGCTTTATAGAGATTTTAGCCTTGTCAACCTGTATTTTTTCTAATACCGAAGGTACATTCGTTATAGACCAATTTCATTGGTCTATACGACTGTAACCTCGGCATCCCGGAACCCCGGATTGTTTCACTCCCGGGACAGAGCAGAGCTCTAGTAGCATAGCTGTCCGGACAAGTATCCGGCAATACTTCGGCACTTTCAGCAGAATTGTTCAAATATCTCATGCTGCCTTTTTACAAGACATCGGCCTATGCCTGACCATTCTGGCGATGATGTCATCCAGGATTTCGCCTTTCATGCGGTGCCTGTTGTAGCGGTAGCAGTATTCATTGAGATAGTCCTGCAGATAGGTCACATGGCCGTGTCTGGCATATAGCCAGTTGATCATGTTGGTGACCACCCTGTGGGCCAGGGCCATGTCCGGTCCTTCACCGGACATGATACAATGACCATTACAGCATCGCCGGGCCGCTTCATCCATGTTGATTGTAGCCTGACTATCGATCTTTTTGCCGATAAAGGCTTTTGCTTTCATTGCTGATGCCCGGCCTATCACCTTGACATAGCTTCTTGCCGCTCCTCCGCCTTTCTTTTCGATTCCGATGAGAACTTTGACTTTCCGGGGTCTTTTCTTTCCATGCTTGTCGGCCTTGACAATGCTCACTGTTGTCGTCACCACATCGACTTCTCCCTCCAGAGGATGTATGTCGTTGCTTCTCATGGCCGTCATGACCTTTCTTCGAAATAGCAGGCAGGTTTTGAGCTGGAGGCCTGTTTGTCGTGCCAGTTGTGTGGAT
>Ga0116142_10001927_pt1 | contig 23636 bp, 19 predicted proteins | sample AD_UKC033_MetaG_FD_89785 | JGI IMG/M metagenome (GOLD analysis project Ga0116142, IMG submission 89785) | Active sludge microbial communities of municipal wastewater-treating anaerobic digesters from USA - AD_UKC033_MetaG | ecosystem: Engineered > Bioreactor > Anaerobic > Digestate | place: USA... | reverse complement strand
CCCTCTGTGAATTGGATGAGTGAGCGTATTTAAAGACAATGAACCTTTCAGGATCTTTCCCTCAACGATATAATCGTGTGGAATGACGAGGTATTGCGCTACAAGTTTTTCTCCTTCAGATGCAACATGAATGAGTGCATTTCCATGAGGGTTTTTTTCATATTCCCATTGAAGATAATCTTGGTTAGATATTTCCCGTCCCGGATATGTTGATTCAGTCAGACGTATGAGTCTCGAATAATCCGGATCAGTAAACTCTTCTAATCTATAAACTATGCTTTCTTTCATTGATAAACTTCAGAAATTGAAGATACTGATTCCCGATCTTTTCCCAGGAATAAGCTGATTGAACCCTTGCCAAAGACTTATTCTTATAATTATTCAGATCGGAGCTCGCCATATTTTCCATCTGAGCAAGTTGCAGGCTCAGGTGTTTCTTATTACGAAAATACAATTGTTCCTGATTAGTTACTTCACGATTGAAAATATTATCATGACAAATACACACACAGGAACATGCCATAGCTTCAAGCAGGGATGGGTTTGTACCTCCTACACTATGTCCGTGAATGTATGCAAATGCCCCTTTTCTCAATGAATCGAGTTTATTCTTGTCGTAAATCGCATCGGTAAAGAGAATTCCCTTGCTCACCTGACTTTTCAATGCTCTCACATAAGAATTGTCTTCTAAGCCTCCCACAATCACAAGGCTTTTACTTGAACCGGATAATAGAAAACCTTCTATTATCTCCCTGATATGATTTTCCGGAACAAGCCTTGCAATGACTAAATAATAAGTTCCTTCAATAAGCCCAAAAGATTGCAGACCATCGACCTGAACAAAAGTTACCTGATCCGCACCATAAGCTAACATTCTTATCTTTTCAACTATGCCCTTATAATTTTTCTTCCAGTACTCTCCTATCCCATCCGAATCCACAACAATAAAATCGCTCCATTTTCCGGCAGCAATTTGCGCTAATCGGACATACAATTTTTTCAAAAATGTGAACTTACCACGTAGATGCTCAAGACCATCGACATTTGTAATCAGGGTAGTTTTACCTTTTTTCAACAGAGGGTAAAATAAAGCAGCTCCAACACCACATACTATAACTACATCGAATCTTTTTCGGGTCTTGAATAGAGAATCCCAATAAAACAATACAGGATTGTTACTTTTTCGAAATGCAGATTCACAGATATTGACACCGTCAAATTTTTTCGCATTGGAGGAATTCCCTTTTTCTCCTATGACAGTCACCACATGACCTCCATTAGAAAGTATCACAGAAATCTTCTCACAAAAAGTTTCAAAGCCTCCATACTTTGCAGGAATACCTCGAGAACCAATTATCGCGATTCGCATATCAGGTTAAAAATGTTTTATATAAAGACGCAATTTGACTCCAGTCATGATGCACCTTGACAGTTTCTAATCCGGCTTCCGACAATCTCTTTCTTAGATCAGCATCCACACAAAGTTTATCGATAGCCTGAGCAAGCAGCCCGGTATTTCCTACATCCACAAGTATACCATTGTTTTCATTCTTAATAACCTCCTCAAATGCTCTTAAGCGTGTGGCAATCACGGGCAGCTTATAACTCATGGCCATCAGTAAAACTCCGCTTTGATATATTCGGGTATAAGGTAGGACTATGAGATCCGCGGCACGAAAAAGCAGGTCACGTTCTGTATTGCTAATCTTCCTAATCATCATTCTCAGATCTTGCTTTTGCAATTCGTTTGAAATAATTCTTTGAAATGAATCAAAAGACAGTTTCCTTAATTTTCCGGCTACAACTAAAGTAGCATCCGTTTGCACATCTTTCCATGCATGCAAAAGCAGATCAAGGCCCTTGGTTGGTTTAATCATTCCAAAAAACAAAACAATAGGCTTATCAGGGTCAAGTTGTAACATCGCCCGACATTGCTTCTTGTCGGGACCTGCAACATTAAGAGAAAGAAAATGGCCATGTGGTATTACCCTGATCCTGGCAGAAGCTTCTTCAGATATTATTTGCTTTAACTCACCGGATGTAAATTCATTCTGAACTACGAGTATGTCAGCAAGTTGTTCACAAATAATCTTTAATCTCAACTTGCTGGTCTTTTGAATAAAACTTTCAATATCATGCACAATTATTATAACGCGTAATCCAAATGCTTTAGCTTTTCGGATCATCCATTCGTCCATTTTATTAAAATGAAATACATGGAATAACACAGAATTGCAATGCATTGATCTGACATGTCGAAACACTTTGACGATTCTGAGTGGTCTTAAAAGTATTTCAGAAAAGCTATGTCCTATTGAATCCGAAAAAAAAGGAAAAGAATTCTCCGCATGTTCCAACCAATGACAGTCGGAGTACAATAAGCCTTCAATTCCTTCGTCCCAAAGAGCATTGAGCAGGTCCGTGTTGTAACTGTCAAGCCCGGCTTTAGAACCAATAGGATCGATGATTGCCAGCTTTTGTGATTTCATCCTCTACCTCCCTGAACTAACCATGATGAAAGGTCACGACCTATCATGTCTTGTAAACGAAGGATGTCTTCTCTGTAAAGAGCACGTAAGTATGTAGCCGTTTCAGGTAAAAGAGAGATCTGATTCCCTGATTTAGAATTCCAACGGTCAAATTGTTTTCGGATACCGCTGCGCCAGGAATCAGGCAATTGATTCAACGCATGAAACTTTATCCGATTTTCCGAGGTTACCAGGCGTCCTAAAAAATTCCATCGTGGTTCATAGGAATCATTTCTACCCGACTCGCCACGAAAAACAAAGTGTTCGTCAACTCCCAGATAGCGACAAATTACCCTCAACATTCCTCTGGGATCATTCAGTATATCGTCAAACAAAATAATTTTTACAGAATCAAAATTCTCCAAATAGGCTTTCACCTGCCGGAAATACATGCCCCTGTCAATGTAAAAATAATCAAAACTATAATCTTCCTTCATTCGTTTTGGTTCTGCAGCTAAAGCTTCTTCAAAGCTCAGCTCTTCCCTTCCATCTCTGATCCTCCACATGTACTGAGAGAATGCCCGTTCGACAGGATTCCTTAATAGTATAAGAATTTTTAATTTTCTATGGTCCGGATGATACTGCATAATATTCTTTATCGTCCTTTGATACAAATACAAATATGGAGTTGATATTTCACCACATACTTGTTCACTCCCTGCATCATCAAATAGTTTAAAATATTTCTCAGGCGACTGAATAGTAAATGCAAACCGTCCGTTCTTATACTCCGGCTTCTTTTCAGCAAAGGAGAAAAAACATGGTTCCTTGATAGCCGGAACAAATAGTGAAGGATGTTGTCGCAGTGAATAATGCAAGGCAGTCGTTCCCGACCTTGCGGCACCGACCACAAGAAAGTGAGGCGCTTTCATCTTAGTGCATCTTTATCGATCCTGTTCATAATATCACTCTGAAAGTAATAATACCTAAAATAATATAAAAGACAAACTAAAAACATGATACTACTGGAATCTCTGATATTTACAGCAGAAAAAAACATACTCATAAAGAAAAACAATAACATGTATTCAACAGTTTTAAAAAACACATGATTAGATTGAACTGCTCTTGACATGCGTAAGGAAAAATAATAGGGTAAATAAATCAGTGTAGTACCTAAAATTCCAAACACAAATATATTTCCTAAAATTCCTATATCAACAGGATAGAAATATCCAAGAATTTCCTGCCATCCTCCATTCCATTGGTTGCTTATAAATCCATTTCCAAGAATGGGGTTCTTAGCAATATATTCAAGTGCAATATTAAGCTCCATAAATCGCACCGCCGAAGATGCTTCATCAGGAGATTCTCCCATGAACACATTAAACACATTCTGATATAATATCTGGTATTTGTCAAACAGAGAAGTATAACCCAAGGCTACAAGCACTAAAATGGCTGACAATCCCATACCTCCGTAGAGTATTGTGTTCCTTATTTTTTCTTTTAAAGAAAAGTTTCTGAAAAAATAAATCAAAAGCGTAAAAGATAACACAACCAAGGTTGTTCTTGATTGCTGGAAGTAAACCAGATAAAAAAGAATCAGCAAAACGATGATCATGTACATGTTCTTCTTCTCATGTGAAACTTTAAAAAGAGAATAGAAAAGCAACATGAGTACAAGTGCAAACTGAAAACGATATCGGTAGCCTCGTATCGGACTGTATGCCACAAATTCCATCTCCTGAAAATTTTGAGGGTTCACAAATAAAAAAAAGAAATAGAAAATGATCAGTAAAGTTAGGCTTAGGACAACAAAGGACTTCTCTACCTGCTCAATACTTATCCAATTATTTCTCAAAAATGAAATTAAAAGTATTCCGCTAAGGGAAAGCAACACAGAGCGCTGGGCCATTATCCCATAATAATATGGCTGGTTGAAGACTTTATGACCCTGATATGCAGCAAAAAAATTGACAAGAACAAACACCCACATAAGCAAGTCGAGTCTTGTGATTCGGTGTTCTTTGAAATGAACGAATAAATTAAAGACATAATATACTGTCAATGCTATGATTGCAAAAGTTGACAAACTTTGATGCAAGGTTGCAAGAGGAAGGGTGGCAAAAACGCGAAAACTTGAAGTAAAGATCAAGAGTAGTATTGTATGAACCAATACCGAATGCAACCGGGATTTATCTGAAGGTTGTTGATTCATGCTAATATCCTAATCGTTGACCAATTTTCTGATAATAGATAGATAAAAATATTTGTAAGTTCAAAAACTACGAGGCTAATTTTCTAATTCCTATTTAACATATATGTATAGAAGCCGAAATGTTTTTTTACAGCGAGTACACAGGAAGCATTCCAAACAAGTATACCTAAACCCTGAGCGAGGCTTACTCCCAAAATCCCGTATGGAGGGATCAGCACGAAGCAGGCTACAACGTTTACAATTGCTGAAAAGATAGCAATATTTCTTAGCACACCCTGTTTACCGGTCATGTTCAGTATTTGACCGGGCAAGCCGGAAAAGATAACGATTAACTGTCCGGCAAGTAAAATATAGAGTGAGATCTCATTACCCGGAAACTCCTTTCCGAATACACTCAGAATAAATTTTGGAAAAAATGCTAAACCTAAAAACAATGGCAATGAGGTTAAGGTAATCAACCTGGCGGCTTCCTTGGCGTATTTTTTTAAACTCTCTATGTCATTCGAAGCAAAGGCCTCTGCAAACCGCGGCATGGTGATGCTATTGATGGCTAGAAAAGTAATATTGGTGAACACAGAAATCCGTACAAGTGCATTGAAAACTCCCACGTCAGCTTCAGAACTATATGAGGCAAGAATCAAAGTCCCGGCCCAGGACATTATCAATTGCATAATTGTAGTTGTAAACATTGGAGCAGATACCTTCATCAATGCCGGTGCATCGATAACAGACTCTGATTTTGATTCTCTGAACTTGCTATAGCGACTCCAGTTAAAAAAACTAAGAATGCCCGCTAATGTTATGCTGATAAACTGAACATATACAGGAATGTACATATGAACTTTTCCCATAAAAAATGCCATCACCAAAAAGACCAGGGCAATTGTAGATACAGCAACTGTCTGAAAGAAAGTATAACTGCGAACCTTTTTCAAACCTCTCACACATTCTGAATGAATGAGCAACAGAACAAGGGGCATGGTGAGCCAGGCATTAATTCGAAAAGTCGGGCCCAGATAAGGTTTATTGAAAATCTCAGCAGCCATCCAATCAGCAGTGAAATAAAGAACAAAAGACAATAATACAGTTGTCGGTACTATTATCTTCAATGCTGTAAGATATGTGCCCTTGATCGCACCATAGGATTTCTTTAAACCAAATTCTGCCACAAAACGCATCAAGGCAACATCCAGTCCAAGCTTACCGAAATTTGCAGCAAAGACCAGAATTGCAAGACAGATAGAAACAATACCTAAGGCACCCGCACCAAAATATCTTGATGTGACAAGAGTCACCAGAAAACCTGTCCCTGTGCCTATCATCCTTACGAGCAAAGAAAAAAAGCTCGTACTGATCAGCTCCCTGTAATCCGGATCTAACCTGTACTTCGACAAAAACTTTTTGACTTTATCGGGCAATAAACCAATCATTCACCAGGTTGATTTTGTTATAACGCAGCTCATCTCCTGAAGGATAGCTGTAAATATTTTTACCTACCGTCTTAAGTATAGCATGACCGGCAGCTGTATCCCATTCCATACATGGACTAAATCTTGGGTAAAGATCTGCTTTGCCTTCAGCAAGCCAGCCGAACTTCAATGCACTTCCGGCAGACACAAACTCCAGATTAGCATGATCTTTCTTAAGCTGCTCAACATAATTTTCAGTTTCCTTGCTGAGGTGTGAACGACTTATAAGAACTTTAAAACTACTCTTTAACTCATCTGATCTGCGTATTGTAAAATTATCCAAACTAAAATTATCCTGAGTGAATTTATTATTAGCTTGTCTTATGATATATGCCTTACCATCTGCTGCAGCGTACAACAAATCCTGAACTGGTACGTAAATAACACCAAGGACAGGCGATTCATTTCTTACCAGTGCAACATTAACGGTAAATTCTCCATTCCGCTTTACAAATTCTCTCGTGCCATCAAGTGGATCAACACACCAAAACTCTTTCCAATCTTTCCGCAAAGCATAATCCAACTCAACACCTTCTTCACTCATAATAGGGTATTTACTTACAGACAGCCCTTTCATAATTACATCATGTGATCTTTGATCAGCAAGTGTAAGAGGTGAGTTATCTTCCTTATGATCTACTACAAACTTCGTTTTATAAACATCAAGAATTTCTTGTCCTCCCTGAAGCGAAACCTGTATAGCCAATAAGAGAAGTTCTGTTATATGCATTGAAAGAAATCAGGAATAGGAATTTATTTATCCATAAATATTTTATTCAAATTTACGTTGCACATAAACTTTTAAATAATCATTCCGGCACCAACAGTTTCATTGGTAAACTCATCAATAAAAATTACACTTCCTGTATTTCTATTCCTTCGGTAACTATCATAATACAATGGCTGTGCTGTGCGTATATTGATCCTTCCTATATCATTCATGGAAAGGGCTTTTTCAGTTTCTATTCGTCGTAGCGTATTGATGTCAATCTTGTAGCGTATCTCTTTGATAAGACAAGTGGTTTCACGGGTGGTATGACGTAAAATAAAATTTCTCCCTTCTTCAAGTACTTTCTCGTTAAGCCAACATACCATCAGGTCCATTTCCTGACCGGTCTGAGGCTTATTGTTCTCCCGCACGATCATATCACCCCTGCTTATATCAAACTCATCACTAAGTCTCATTGCAACACTCATCGGTGCATAAGCCTCATCTAACTCGCCATCAGCGGTATCTATTGACATGATCGCAGATTTATATCCGGAAGGTAAAACTATCACTGTATCACCCTTTCTAAAAACACCTCCCGATATCTGTCCGGCAAAACTTCTATAGTCATGAAATTCATCGGTACGAGGTCTGATAGCCATCTGAACCGGAAAACGGCAATCAATATGATTCAGATCCCCACTAATATGCACATGTTCCAGATGAAACATCAAAGTAGAGCCCTCATACCAATTCATTTTGTCGGATCTGGTCACAACATTATCTCCGAATTTCGCACTGACAGGGATAAATTGAACATCCTGCACGTCAAGCCTGGAAGCAAAATTGCTAAACTCTTCAACAATCTTATCATAGGCATCCTGGCTATAATCTACCAGATCCATTTTATTGATGCAGACAACGATATGCGGAATACGCAACAGAGAAGCGATAAAAGCATGACGACAAGTTTGTTCCACCATTCCTTTCCTGGCATCAATAAGTATCAATGCAAGATTAGCGGTCGAAGCACCGGTGACCATATTACGCGTATATTGGATATGGCCTGGCGTATCTGCAATAATGAACTTCCGCTTGGCAGTCGAAAAAAATCGATAGGCAACATCGATGGTAATGCCCTGTTCTCTTTCTGCCTTCAAGCCATCTGTGAATAAAGAAAGATCTAACTCTCCTGACCCACGCCTTTCACTACTGGCCTTTATGGATTCATATTGGTCACGTAAAATATTCTTTGTATCCAACAACAACCGACCTATAAGCGTACTCTTCCCGTCATCCACACTTCCACAAGTGGTGAATCGAAGCAACTCTATATTTGATCCGCTGGTCATTATAATTAATTTTTTTCTGCCTGTATTTTTTGGATAAAAATATCGCAGGTTAAAAATAGCCTTTCTTCTTTCTATCTTCCATAGCAGAATCAGAACGAAGATCATCGTGACGCGTACCCCTTTCTGTTATAGGGGACTCTATAATTTCTTTAATGATCTCATCAATTGTGCCGGCCACCGATTCGACGGCACCGGTACATGTCATATCGCCAATCGTTCTAAACCGGACAATTTTCTCCTCCGGCTTCTCATCAGAAGAAAGTTGAATGAATTCTGCCATAGCAAGGTACTGACCGTTTCGTTGAACAACTTTTCTCTTATGCGAATAATAAAGAGAAGGAATCTCAATTTTTTCATGCAGTATGTATTTCCAAATATCCAATTCTGTCCAGTTGCTCAATGGAAAGACACGGAAATGTTCTCCGGGACTTTTTCTTGCATTGAACAAATTCCAAAGTTCCGGTCTTTGATTCTTCGGATCCCATTGTCCGAACTCATCGCGATGTGAAAAGAACCTTTCCTTTGCCCGTGCCTTTTCTTCATCACGCCTCGCCCCGCCAATCGCAGCATCGAAACGAAATTCTTTTATGGCATCTAACAGAGTAGTAGTTTGTAAAGTATTTCTACTTGCATGAATTCCTTTCTCTTCTGTTACCCTGCCTTCATCTATAGATTGTTGAACTGACCTGACAATTAATTTTGCACCTAGTTTCTTAACCCATTGATCTCTAAAGGAAATTGTTTCAGGAAAATTATGCTCAGTGTCAATATGCAAAAAAGGAAACGGGATTGACGCAGGATAGAATGCTTTCCTCGCAAGATGTGAGCTAACGATCGAATCCTTCCCGCCACTGAACAATAAAACCGGATTTTCACAAAGTGACACAAGCTCCCTGAGAATATAAATACTCTCAGCTTCCAGTGATTTTAAATGATCGAGGTTGTAACTAAACATTTGCATTATCAATAAATCCAGGCCTTCAGGTCATATCCTCTGTCCTTGTCCATCCTTTTCTCAATAATACATAAAAGACCGGAAACAGAAGGAGATCAAACCATGCGAAGATATTAATTTAAATTGCATAGCCATAGCCTGAAACCCACAGGTAATTCCGTAAGTAACATATCAAACCTGAGAACCTGAGTGCATTGCAGATCCGGCATGTCGGGCTTTTAACCGTAAAAAGAAAGCCTCAAAACTGATAAAAGAGATGTATGAGATCAAGATCGTTAAAATCAACACGGTAGCAAAAAGTGAAACGGTATATAAGATCCCACCTCCAAATAAGTCCCCTGGTAGTACTTTTAATACAAGCAAAATAATCATCCAGTGATACATATAGATCCCATATGAAATCCGACCCAGAAAACCAAAAATCTTAGTGTCGTTGTTCAGTTTAAGCTTTTCATTGGTAGCAACATTCAAGATCATGATCGCAAAAAGGATTGAATAGACTACATCATTGAACTGGCTCATGACAAATCCGGAAAACCAAAGAATAAAGGTTAAGATCACTGCGGAATAGGCAATTTCTTTGCGGTAAAATATCTTCAACATCTTATCTCCCATGGCATACATTGCACCAAATATGGCACCGAGGCTCATGGAATTGAATTTCGACTGATAAAAAAATCTGTCTGTGAAAATATCGAGACTGCCGCTCTCTAATGTTATGCCATTTATATACCTGATGAAATGCGGCAAAATGGTATAAATAACAAAAAAGAGACATAAGTAAAATATTATTTTTCTTGAAGGAATAAGGATGACGAGTAATGGCCAAAATAAATAAAATTGTTCTTCAACTCCTATCGACCATATCTGTGGGCTTGATGTCCAGCCAATCTCCAAAGCATGTGCAATGTTGGGAAATATCCCAAGACATAATAATAACGTCGTTACCGAATAGTCTTCTTCAAAAAATAATAAAGAAGCAAAAATAATAAGATAATAAAGCGGCCAAATCCTGAGTATCCGTCTCAGGTAAAACTTTTTCAATGATATTTTTCCATTACTTTCCTTCTCTTTTATGAGCAAATAAGTGATCAGAAATCCACTCAAAACAAAGAACAGAACTACAGCCAAATGTGCATCGGGAAATTTAAAATTACTTAAGGTATTGATCAGTGGCCTTCCTTGTTCTTCACTAATTAAAACGATATGGTTCAACACTACAACGATAGCAGCAATAGCACGTAAAGTATCAAGGCCTCCAAAATATTTTTTCATCTAAAAAACACCAAACGTTCAAGCTCATTCTTCCAGACTAAATATCCTTTTCCATTCAGATGCAAACCATCGTAAGAGTAAGTTGAATCAAGTTCATTGTTCTCATTCTTGAAAACACTGAAAAGATCTATATAAGTTACACCATACTTTTCACTGAGGTCTAGTAATCCGGAATTTATATTTTGAATATCTGCATTACTCCGGAACTGATCCTTATAGGTTGGCAATACACTTTGTACGAAGACTTTAGTTTCAGGTGTGCCGATCTTGATCAATTTGATTAATTTTTCATAATCAACCAGGATCTGATGGACGGGAGTCTTTAATTCCAGGTCATTTGCCCCTGCCATGATGAAGATCATTGAAGGTTTTGTAAAAATTATTTCATCAACACGGTCAATCATTCCGGGGAGAACATCACCACCAATTCCTCTGTTCTTTATTTTAGAATTTGCAAAGAGTTCGGACCAATCACAATTAGATGTTATGCTATTGCCAAGAAAAACGATTTCCTGACTATCTTTTGGCATCACTTCAAACACGCTGTTTCGTGTCTTATAATATACATTATCATACGAAGCAGTGGTAATTTCCGGAGGATTAATTTTTTGCTTAACGTATTCAAGTCCTCCCCGTTTCTGAATAAGAGAGATCAGTAAGATCAAAAAAATACAATTTATCAGAAGAGAAACAAGAAGTACTTTCTTCATTCGACAAGATAAAATAATACTTTCAAATTACTTTTGTGTTATTCAATGTACAAATCAAATTATACCCTTCGAATTAATTTGATAACATGTTTCAAAATCTCTTCAACAGCAGTCTCAGCGGTCTTTCCTGCGGTTGATATGACTATGTCAGGATTTTCAGGAACCTCATAAACCGAATCAATACCCGTGAAATTCTTGATCTTTCCTTCCCTTGCAAGTCTATACAAACCATTTGGATCACGCTCTTCACACACTTCCAACGATGTATCAACAAAAACTTCTACGAATTCAACCGATGGAAAAAGACTTCTTAGCCATTCTCTTTCTTTTTTGAACGGCGAAATAAATGCGGCAATGGTTACCAAACCTGATTGATTCATGAGCCTGCATACCTCTCCAATTCTTCGAATGTTTTCTTCTCTATCAGTTTTCTCAAATCCAAGATCTTTATTCAGCCCTTGCCTTAATATGTCCCCATCAAGTAAGGTAGTCTTCACACCGGACTTGAATAACTCTTCTTCAAGCAATCCGGCCAGAGTACTTTTGCCTGAACCACTTAATCCGGTAAACCAAATGACAACAGGATTTTGTCCAAGAAGCTTACAACGATCATCTTTTTGAATCCGATGATGTGGTGAAAATAAATTAGCTTCTCCTCCCATATAAATTAATATGATCTTATTCTCTTAAACCAATCCGCAAATCCGGTCTTTATCAAGCACAATAAATTATTGTCCGATAGGATGCCATGTAGTTTTGATCTCCTGCAAATCCATGATCCTGTATGGACTATGAGAATTCTCATCCATCCAGTCATCCTTCTTATAAAAGATTGGCCGCTTAACATTAAGCGATGCGTTCTCCTGGATCTTCTTAATATCAGCCGCTTCATCACCACAATAAATACATGCATTTACATCCATGTGACTTGAGAAATATGGCAGTAATTCTGCACGGTGGCCTGTCAATATATTCACTACTCCTCCGGGAACATCAGATGAATGTAAGACCTCCGCAAAAGTGACTGCACACAAAGGTTTTTCTGAAGAAGCAAGTACAACGACTGTGTTGCCTCCAACGATAGCAGGAGCAATGACGGATACCAAACCTATCAGGCCATAATTTTCAGGTGATAAAATTGACACTACCCCGGTTGCTTCCGGAAGTGAAAAGTTAAAATGTGATGACTCAACCGGATTGACAGAACTATATACTTGCTGGTACTTATCACTCCAACCTGCATAATAAACTAAACGATCAACTGAAAGATCCACTTCGGCTGCAGCTTTCGAGGTACTTAGCCCCTGTTCGACCAATTCTGAAATAAACTGAGCACGTCGTCCTTCAAGCATCTCTGCAATGCGATACAAGATCTGTCCTTTATTGTATGCAGAACGGGAAGCCCAGCCATGCTGAGCCTTTCGTGCGGCTACCACAGCTTCACGAAAATCCTTTCTTGAACTCTGACAAATATTAGCCAGCACAGTACCCGCTTTATTCTTCAGAACATAATATCTGCCGCTTTCAGTACGAGGAAATTTTCCATCGATATATATTTTATATGTCTTCAATACATCGATTCGTTTTCCTTTTTCACTGTGACCATTCGCTTCCACTCCGTTCAGATTTTTTGTTTTTACCTTTTCTGATGAATTCATCTTATTATTCTTTTAATAATTGAAAAAATATTTCCCTTCTACTCTGCCAACTCAAGATAAGGCATCAACCCGTGAAGACCACCTTCTCTTCCCATACCACTTTCTTTATAGCCACCAAAAGGAGAAGTCGGATCGAATTTGTTATATGTATTCGCCCAAATTACACCTGCACGAATCTGAGAAGTTACCTTGAAAATTTTAGATCCCTTGTCAGTCCAGACACCACCACTCAGACCGTAAGGAATATTGTTTGCTTTTTCAATAGCCTCCTCTACTGTGCGGAATGACTGAATACCAAGAACAGGGCCGAATATTTCTTCCTGTATAATTCTCGAAGATTGAGAAACATTAGTGAATAAGGTAGGCTTACACCAATATCCCTTCGATGGAACTTTGCAGGATGATTGATACATCTCGCCACCTTCATTCACACCAATCTTCAGATACTGTCTGATCTTCGATAATTGTTCCTTTGAATTAATCGCTCCTATGTCAGTATTTTTATCAAGAGGATCACCAACGATGAGCGTCTCCATACGATCTTTCAGTTTGCGGACGACGGTATCCATAACCGATTCCTGAACAAACAATCGTGAACCGGCGCAACATACATGTCCCTGATTAAAGAAGATGCCATTTATAATTCCTTCTACAGCCTGATCAAGTGCGGCATCTTCGAAGATAATGTTGGCAGCCTTACCTCCCAATTCAAGGGTGTACTTTTTATTTGTTCCTGCTATTGCTTTTTGAATGATCTTACCTACGTCTGTTGAACCTGTAAATGCGATCTTATCAATGCCGGGATGATTAACAAGTGCTGCTCCCGTAGCACCTGCACCCGTGATAATATTTACTACCCCTGCAGGCAGATCAGCCTCCTGTATGATCTCTGCCAGCTTTAATGCAGTAAGAGGAGTTGTTTCAGCGGGTTTCAAAACCACTGTATTTCCTGCTGCCAAGGCCGGCGCTATCTTCCAGGCTGCCATCAAAAGTGGAAAATTCCAGGGAATTATTTGTCCCGCCACACCTAAAGCTCTTGAATCTGCACCAGGAATTGCGTATTTTATTTTATCTGCCCATCCGGCATAATAGAAAAAGTGTGCAGCCGCTAGTGGAATATCAATATCGCGAGATTCGCGAATAGCCTTACCCCCATCCATGCTTTCGATGACGGCAAGTTCTCTCGCTCTCTCCTGCATGACTCTGGCAATTCGATAAATATATTTGCCCCTTTCTTTCGCAGGCATTTTACTCCATACATTCTCGTATGCAGACCTGGCGGCCTTGACTGCCTTATCTACATCTTTCTGATTTGCATCAGCAACTGATGCAAGTTTGGCTTCTGTGGCCGGGTTGATCGTATCAAAATATTTTCCTGAATCCGGTGCGGTAAATTTTCCGTTAATAAATAAATCATAACGGGTATTTATCTTCACATGATCTTTGCTTTCGGGAGCAGGGGCATACTCCCAGGTTGTGTCAAACTTCAACTTCAGGTCTTTCTTATTGCTTTTCTTCTTCATGTTACAAGGATTTCAAGTTTTATCCTGAGAAATATTTTAAGTCTCCTGCTGTTTACTTAATCTTTGGAGAAATAATCAATGCTTTGATAAACGCCGGTCTGCTCTTTCACGATTTGCATGAGTAAGTCATTGGCCAGAGTGCTTGCTCCAAAGCGGAACATTTTTGGATTAAGCCAATCGTCACCCAGTGTTTCACGAAGCACAACCAAATATTGAATTGCAAGCTTCGCTGTTGCAATGCCTCCTGCCGGTTTCATTCCGATCTTCTTTCCGGTCTCGTAGTAAAAATCTCTGATAGCTTCCAACATAACCAGTGTAACCGGTAAGGTAGCTGCAGGCTGAACTTTTCCTGTAGATGTTTTAATAAAATCAGCACCTGCCTGCATGGCAATATCGCTGGCAAGACGAATATTATCTAGCGTGCTGAGTTCACCGGTCTCGAGGATCACTTTCAAATGTGCTTCTCCACATGCTTCTTTAACAGCTGCAATCTCATCAAAGACATAATTATATTCTCCTTGAAGAAAATGTCCTCGCGAAATAACCATATCAATTTCGTCAGCACCCTCATTCACTGCATAACGTGTTTCCTCAATCTTTACTTTTCTCGTAGACATTCCGCTTGGAAATGCCGTAGATACAGCAGCAACCTGTATATCTGAGCCCTTTAAGCTTTGCTTTGCCACTCTTACCATCGTAGGATAAACACAAACAGCAGCTACTTGTGGAATCCCCGGAATAGCATCATGCGGATGCATTGCCTTTGTGCATAATTGCCTCACCTTTCCGGGTGTATCCTTCGCATCCAATGTGGTCAGGTCAACCATGCTGAGAGCCAATTTTAATGCGCTCAGTTTCGACTCTTTTTTAATGCTGCGCTTCGTCAGCCGGGAAATGCGTTCCTCCACACCAACCTGGTCTATCGGAGGACTGTCCATAAAATCGTGTTTAATAGCTTTCATCTTCGATATCTATCGCCGGTCTTTTGACCTTATTGCACGAATATACAAAGAATGAGGCAATCCATAAATTTTAGGCATTAATGCGGAAAAATTGCCCGGCATCTGATTCGTTCCGGCAAAGCTGTGATCGGAAGGTGCGATTAAAAGGTATATTCCATACTCAACTGCAGGGTAGAATTGTACTGCCCACGGTCAAAATAATTATAATTGTAGGACCCTTGAAAATTTCTCACAGGGTTGAGTGATCCACTATGCCTCAGATCAAGCGCCCAGTGTTCGGAAATGACAAACTGTACGCCAAAATGAGAGGCAATTTCCATTTTATTGAATGGAGGAGTGTATGCTATATCTCCCAACTGATTGTCTTCACGGGAAAAGATCAAAACCCCTGCCGACAGTCCTCCTTCTATGCATATTTTTTTTGTGGGATGAAATTGAAGGAGTAATGGAACTTCGATATAATGTAACCTCATCCGATAATAAGAATTGTCTATTGTAGATACCGGCTTCCTGCTCCCCTTTTGAATAAAAATCATTTCCATTTGCACGGAAATTTTTTGAGAAAAATCTCTATTGACGAAGGCACCGCCAAGCACTCCCGCCTTATCAAAACCACTGAGATTATCTCCTGAAACTTGTGTAGCGCTCATCCCAAAACGAAGACCGGCATGAAAATCCTGTGCCTGCAAAGACTGCAGTCCGAAGCAACAAAAAATAAAAACATATAGAACTTTATGCATGCAGCGAACTACTCTCTTATGGAATCAGATTAACTTCTTCCACTTGCTTTACCTCATATGTTGTGGCATCATAAATAAATGCAACAATGCGAACATTTTTTTCAACCCAATGATCATCGATGATGGCATTATATCCTTTAAGAGCAAGACCTCCATTGGAAAAACCACTTGAGCTGATCTCCTCTCCAAAATTTGAATTCACACCTGCCCGAAGCACAGAACGATGTAAAAAGTCAGGATCAGACGCCGGTGTTACAGGTGGATACCAATATTGCCAGTCGACAATGCTGTCTTCGGTCAGAACGACTTGTAATTTATAAGTTCCTGTCTGAGCACCTACTGCACGTGACTGAACAGCAAGCTTAACTTTTTTTGTGCCGGCATCATATAGATGATCAATCCTCAATGCAAAGCTTGCAGGGAGCACACTCCTGCTTTGTATTCTTGATGCCCATTGAGCCGGCGTCTTAATATGCTGGGAGCTCGGATAATCCATCCTGTCGATAAGACCATTAGGATTTCCGGCGTTTGAATTTCCAAAAAAAACATCCCACTCGTTTCCTATCGGAGTCCTGAAATCAGTTTCAAGAGCTCCCGCAGGTCTACTCACCGGACAGGCAAAGCCACCCGGACAAGGGTTCGCAAAAAAACCTGAATGAACTGATATAACAACAAGCCTGTCGCCATATCCCGGCTTAATAGTATCGTTTAACTTCTCACCTGCATAAGGACAGTTACCGCAAAGTGTTCCGGTATAATCTTCGGCAAGAATCTTTTTCTGAGGTATTGATGTTTCGCTGGAAAATGAAAAAGTGTCTCCGTCTATGATGACTTCAGAGTCACTCAAATAAATAACTCCCTGAGTGGAGATTACATTTTGCTTATCACGATAAGGAGCATCAATCTTGTCACATGCAAAAAAACATGTCAACACAAACAGTACGAGAACTCCAAATTTATTTATCTTATTTAACATGACTAACCTTTGTTAACAATTGTAGACTGTGAATGTTTAATTCGAATAGTTAATTTCTTCACCGGCATTTATTTCATGGCATTTTAGAAACTGGAAGTAATCGACATTAGAAATCCGTTCGATGCCGGAACTGTTCGACAGACTCCCCCTACGCAAAAAATTCCTGCACGCTGACGACCATAGCCAAGAGTGATCCTGTTGGTTTTTCGGGTGTACCCTACCGTTCCGGTTATATAATGTATCCTTTGATCAACATCATTATTACCATAGTTATACTGATCGAAGCCGGCAATAAACCAATGTGGCGCTAAACTGTATTCCAAAAGAAGGACTGCCCAACTTTGCTTATCATGCTTTGTGTATAAATGGTGTATTTCAGTCCTTAAATTATTTTTGCTATTCAATTTATAACCAAGTTCCAAAACACCTATGTGAGCATAAACCGTTGGCTCACTTGATCGTCCCTCAACGACAGATTTATTATAATGTAGGTACATGTACAGCAAGTGCATTCTTAATTTTTTGCTGAGCTTTTTATTGATCTCAATATTGAAATCTTCAAAATAAACTTCCTTGCCAAACTTTAAAAAACCGGAAGTATAACCCAGATCTATAGCATCAGGATTTCCAACGGTATCTATAAGTGTTTTTTCAATTGCTTGTGCTCTGCTGTAGTTCACACTAAGGTCTGTTCCGTATTTTCCACCTAGGGTACTTCCTGATTTGAAGTTAAAAAAGAGTTCCCCCTGAAGACCTACCTCACCATTAGGTTGTGTTGCATAAGGATATAATGCAGCCAGAGAATATGTGTGATTCTTTGTGAGAGCAGGAAGATAGTTTATCATCAGGTTTGTGCCAGTTGTATCCCTGTCACTCCTGAAACCCATATTATCAATCCTTTTTGCACCAAAGAGGGCACCAAAACCTTTTTTTGTATATCCAAAATTCAAAAGTAATGCCTGACCATCCTTATATATATAACCATTCCCGCCGGAAGGATCATTGATCTTGTATGCATATTCAGCATTGGCAAACCAGCCTCCTGAATTCATGCTGATCCGGCCTGCCCCTGCTCCTACATTCTCCGGAAGATTAAAAACCGGATCCTGGTCTTTCTGATACTTACTCACGAAACTTCCTCCTAAAATCCATTGTGTTTTATTTCCTGCCATTGAATCACAAGATTCGTTGATATTCCACTCCAGATCTGCAGCACGTACCAAACCTTCCGCTGTTGAAAAGAAAGACCTTTGTCTTCCGATCAAACCTTTTACTGTTACACCTCGGACAGGAATATACTTTACCCTGAATCCATCAATGGCATTATCATAGCCCAGTCCACGTTCTTCATAAGCCCGAAGAATAATACCACTTCCAAATTGCTCATAAAAGGAGCCGGCCGTTACTTCAAGATCTCCATTATTATACTTCAGATAGCGGTAAGGAATACCGCTACCCTGATATCGGCTATCATAGCCTAGTATAGGGTCGAGGTAACTTTCATATCGTAATCCTGCTGAAAAGTCGCCCTTCACATATTCAAAATTGGCAAAGCCATTAGATAAAAGTTTTTGGGGTACTTCAGGTGCACCAATGAGAGAATCCTTAAAATAATACTGTGCATCGAGTTGAAAATTTCCGTGAATAGGTGAAGTATTTTGAGCAACAACGGCGGGCGTAATTGTAGATATCAGGATAAATAATACTGCTTGAGTAAATGTTCTTTTCACTGGACAGGGGGTATTAGATTTATAATATAAAAGAAACAATTCTAGGTTGAATCATATCCAAATTTATTCACTTACTCAATGAACAAATGCAAATAGGATCAATTTGCTTTTTCCGAAGCTGCCTTCTCTTCTTTAAGAACATTCCGAACTGCCTCGATCAATTCTTCCTGACTGCCTTCTGTAAAGCCTACATGCTGCCATACTATTTCACCCTTGCCATTGATCACAAATGTATGTGGCGGCATGTTAACGTTCATTGCTCTTTTAAAATCTCCGTTAGGGTCCAGGTAATTTTCATATTCCCATCCTTTGCCATTGATAAATGGAGCAACTCTGGTCATCGTTCTTGCATCATCAATTGAAACAGTTATGAGTTTCACACCAGTCTCTTCTTTCCAGTCAACATATTCTTCATGAATAGCATTCAATTCTTCTATGCAGGGCTTGCACCATGTCGCCCAAAAATCGATGATCATAGGTTTACCGTCATTCGAAAAATTTTCAGTGCTGAATACTTCCCCGGTGAGTGTCTTAATAGATGCAGTCGGCACTTTTCTTCCTGCATCCTGGGCATAAAGGACGTTCAGACTAAGGCAGAAGATGATCAATAGTCCCTGTTGGAATGTTTTCTTCATAATACTAGCTTGTATATTAGGTAAAATAGATCTCCAAAAATAGAAATTAAATTCATCTTACCGGGCTGTCAATAGTCCTAAAGCGGATTTGCCGATAAGCTGTGGAAAAGTATATCTCTTCAAAAGGCCATAAAACAATCAATTTAACCTCTTTTTCTTGGAATATTATAATTTAACTTGCATTATTCCATACAATTTAAGATTATTGATTCTCAATCTGCTAGGGTGATCATTGATGTTCTTTTGCAGGTTAAGTAAAAACTGTAAATAGTATCAAAGCCAAGAATATCACCAACAAAACAACATCATCACAATACGTTTGACTCCTTTTTCTTAATCACAATTTTAAAGAGCTTTCTGTCTCAAAAAAATATCAAAGCATTCAAAGGTTGATTATCAAAAATAAATCACCTTTCAACAATTTTACTTGGAGCTAAAATTGCGCAGCATCTGCCTTTCGGTGGATGCTTTTTTTATGCTACATTTATCTTCCCAAAAATTGTCTATGTCTAAATCAAAAAAAAATCAGGAAGCCCTTGATTATCACTCAAAGGGCAGGCCCGGAAAAATTGAAGTCATTCCATCAAAACCATATAGTTCTCAACGTGATCTTTCTCTTGCTTATTCACCCGGTGTTGCCGAGCCTTGTCTTGCCATTGCCGAAAATCCTGAGGACGTTTACAAATACACGGCAAAAGGGAATTTGGTCGCCGTGATCTCTAATGGAACTGCGGTTCTTGGCTTAGGAAATATTGGGGCAGAGGCTTCCAAGCCTGTAATGGAAGGAAAAGGACTGCTTTTTAAAATTTTCGCTGATATCGATGTCTTTGATATTGAAATTGATGAAACTGATGTAGAGAAATTCATACAGACTGTCAAAGCCATTGCGCCAACGTTTGGCGGTATTAATCTGGAAGATATAAAAGCACCTGAATGTTTCGAAATTGAAAGAAGACTTAAGGAAGTATTGAAAATTCCTGTAATGCACGATGATCAGCATGGTACGGCAATCATCAGTGCAGCTGCTTTGCTCAATGCATTAGAAATTGCGAATAAGAAGATCGAAGACGTGACCATAGTTGTCAATGGTGCCGGTGCCTCCGCAATCTCATGTGCTAAACTCTATCTGTCATTAGGTGCCCGGAAAGAAAATATCATCATGTTGGATAGCACCGGAGTGCTTCGAAATGACCGTAAAGATCTGGACGAAAACAAGACTTTCTTCGCATCAGCTAAAAATCTGAATACACTTGCAGAAGCAATGAAGGGCGCAGATGTGTTTCTTGGTCTTTCGAAAGGAAATATTGTAAACAAAGAAATGATACAGTCAATGGCGAAGAATGCCATTGTTTTCGCTCTGGCCAACCCGGACCCTGAAATTCCTTATGATGAAGCTGCTGCTGCCAGAAAGGATATCATTATTGCCACCGGCAGATCCGATTATCCTAACCAGGTCAATAATGTGCTGGGATTTCCTTTCATTTTCCGTGGTGCATTAGATGTAAGAGCTACTCAGATCAATGAGGCAATGAAACTGGCTGCCGTCAGAGCCATTGCTGATCTGGCAAAAGAACCTGTCCCGGAAATCGTAAATCTTGCATACAATAAAAAGAACATAACTTTTGGTGTCGATTATATCATCCCGAAACCGCTGGACCCAAGATTGATAATCTCTGTTGCTCCCGCTGTTGCCAAAGCAGCGATGGACTCAGGCGTCGCAAACTCACCTATTAAAAACTGGCCACAGTATACGGATGATTTACGCAAACGACTTGGACTTGATAATAAACTTATTCGTGTTGTTACAAGCAAGGCTAAACAGAATCCTCAAAGAATAGTATTTACAGAAGCTGATTCCTACAAAATTTTAAAAGCAGCACAGATTGTTCGCGATGAAGGAATAGCCAAGCCAATTCTACTGGGAAATGCAAAGAGAATCAGAGCACTGATCGATGAAAACAATCTTGATCTGGGTGATACACCAATCATAGATCCACGTCAGGAAGAAGATAAGAGACATGCTTTCGGTGAATTGCTTTTCCGAAAAAGAAAACGCAGAGGCTTCACTCTTTATGAAGCTAAAAAGATCATGAATGAACGTAATTATTACGGCGCCATGATGGTCGAAGAGGGCGAGGCCGATGCGATGATATCAGGCCTAACACGAAAGTACAGCGATACTATCAGGCCAGCTTTGCAAATCATAGGAACACAGGATGAAGTGAAAAAAGTTGCCGGTATGTATATCATGGTCACTAAGAACGGACCTGTGTTCTTTGCCGATACGACTATCAATGTAAATCCAACAGCAGAAGACCTCGCAGAGATCACAGTGCTTACTGCTTGGGCAGTACAACAGTTCAATATCAGGCCCCGTATCGCTTTACTCTCCTACTCTAACTTTGGAGCCTCCGATGACCCGGGGGCAAGAAAAGTCCGTGATGCAGTAGCAATACTTCACCAAAAGTATCCCGGTATGCTGGTAGATGGTGAAATGCAGGCAAATTTTGCATTGAATCCTGCCTTGCTCTCCGACAATTTTCCGTTCTGTGAATTCTCCGAAGAGGGTGCCAATACTTTGATCTTCCCAAGTCTTGATGCAGGCAATATTGCATACAAATTACTGCAGGAAATGGGTGCTGCTGAAGCTATCGGCCCTGTTTTGTTGGGAATGAAAAAACCGGTTCATATTTTGCAATTGGGTAGCTCTGTCAGAGAGATAGTGAATATGGTGACTATCGCTGTTGTTGATGCACAATCAAGGAAGAATTCGCGTTAGAGTTTTAATTCAAGCCTAAAAAACGAAAACCGGTCTGAAGACAATTAATGTCACAGACCGGTTTTCATTTTATGAACTAATTCATTATTTCGAATAAATAATAAATTACATTTTAATAATTTTTCTGTTGATAATGCTGTGCTCGTTTATAAAGTTTATAAAGTAAATCCCTGCACCTATCTCAGAGAGATCCAGCATAAAGTGCTCAACTCCTTTGTTCAGATAACCAACATCTTTTTTTATCAATCTACGACCATTCAGATCTCTTAACTCAATCTGAAAGTCTCCTGCTTCAATTATTTGCAAGTTTAAATTTACACTTTCATTTACAGGATTTGGATATGCGAAGAACGTAAAATTAATGTTTTCCATAACCTTATTCACAGCATTCACAGTTGAAGAACTCGCATCATAGTATAAACTATTTCCGCTTCCCGAATCCTCAATCCATAGAACTCCGCTTGCACCACTGAAATTAAAGAAATAGGTTATTAAGGTAATATTAAAACTTTCACGGGAAGCATCAACTGTCCAGTCACTTAAAATTTGAGGAGTGAAAAAACTTTGCGGACCGGAAATATCTGCAGAAGTAAATGCAATACTCTCAGTGAATGGGTCAGCAGCACCTGCCTGAATGCTATCAGCATAGTATGCTATCTCTACACCACTGGTGATCGTGTTTGTGTGATGTTTTGCATCAAATCTTCTTACATCCATTGTTGCAGAACCTGCAACCGTAAACTCAGTCCCATAAGTTCCACCATTGTCCGTACTTACCCGGCACTTTAAAACTGATGGAGAATCACCCTCGGTCCAAAAAAACCAAACAGTGCCCCCCACATCAACATGTTGAATCCGGTGTTTATGAACAGAAACATTTGTAACGATATCCTGAAAGCTTGAAGACACTGAAGTCAAACTCCCCGGTATTGATTCATCATAATTAGCAGATCTCACAATCGAAAGAGTTGTGTCACTAAGTATCGGGCCAAAATAAGAAAGATGCAATCTCGTTCCTGACATGTAAACTCTTGGTGAAGCGCCATTCCCTGTAACCAGTGCCGATGACCCACCCCATGTTAAGCCAGCGTCTGTCGAACCATATCTCCTTATATTATTTGTAGTCAGTTCATCAACAAAAAGGTAGAGACCATTTCCTGACAAAGAAGCAGCTGCATCAAAATCACGTGCAGCAATTAAAGTGAAAGCGGTACTTAAATTGCTTGAAATATCAAGAGTGTATATTGTGTCATTCAGAAGATAAACACACACAATATTATTAAGCCCCGTCACAAGCATTTTAGATTTCACAATCACCTGTCCCGGTCCTCCCGCACCAACATTCAATTGTGTCCAACTGGCTCCATTATCGGTTGATTCATAGATAGCCATAGCATAGCTTGGATTCAACGAAGTCTGTGGAACACTTGCATATAATATCCCCCCTGCATTTGCCACCACAGATGTGGCACCT
>Ga0116142_10001925_pt1 | contig 23638 bp, 21 predicted proteins | sample AD_UKC033_MetaG_FD_89785 | JGI IMG/M metagenome (GOLD analysis project Ga0116142, IMG submission 89785) | Active sludge microbial communities of municipal wastewater-treating anaerobic digesters from USA - AD_UKC033_MetaG | ecosystem: Engineered > Bioreactor > Anaerobic > Digestate | place: USA... | reverse complement strand
TGCAAAATCTGGTCTCCGGCCACACGTTTTTGCTGAAAGATGATAGCCGGGTATCTGCGTGTGGAAGGTTGAATGTCGTCCACATTAATCTTTTCTAATAATTTTCTCCTGCTGGTAGCCTGTTTAGACTTAGAAGCGTTGGCACTAAAGCGGGCAATAAACTCCTGAAGTTCTTTTCGTTTATCCTCTGCCTTTTTGTTAGCGGCCGATCGTTGCGCCAGTGCCAACTGGCTGGACTGGTACCAGAAGGTATAGTTACCCGTATATAACCGAATGACTTTGAAGTCGATATCAACAATATGCGTACAAACCGTATCTAGAAAATGGCGATCGTGCGAAACCACAATTACGGTATTCTTAAACTCAAGCAAAAAATCTTCGAGCCAGGAGATGGTTTGAAGGTCAAGGTCGTTGGTGGGTTCATCCAGGATCAGTACGTCCGGATTACCATAAATAGCCTGTGCTAATAGCACACGTACCTTCAGCGCACCGCTTAATTCTTTTACCAATTTGTAATGATCTTCCTCAGCAATACCCAAACCGCTTAGTAAGGCCGCAGCATCGGACTGGGCATTCCATCCGTTCAGCTCAGCAAATTCTGTTTCCAGTTCTGAGGCACGAATACCATCGGCTTCTGAAAAATCGGGTTTGGCATAGATGGCATCTTTTTCCTGCATCAGGTTCCAGAGGTGGGAATATCCCATCATCACGGTGTCTATTACCGGAACCTCGTCAAACTCAAAGTGATTTTGCCGAAGCACCGCCATGCGTTTTCCGGGTTCCAAAACCACCTGGCCACGGGTAGGGTCAATTTCGCCCGAAAGGATTTTTAGGAATGTGGATTTACCTGCCCCGTTAGCCCCAATTACACCATAGCAGTTACCCCCGGTAAATTTCAAATTTACTTCATCGAATAAGACGCGTTTTCCGAACTGCAGCGAGAGATTGTTTACCGAAATCATTACCTGTTAAAATAAGAGCGCAAAAGTAAGCAAACCGATGGAAAGTAGGGTGGATGCGCGCCATTCAAGAACCTCATAGCTTGCAGACCTTGCTATGATATAACTCTGGTGTGTACCGGTCTAAACCGTTTGTTAACAAGTTTAACCTAATAACTACCTGGGATTAAGATAGTTTACAGATAAGTGATCCTAACTATTTAACATAATATAAATTATATAACTCTTTCCGAGCTAAGTTCCTGACCCGCAGTTATATAATTATATTATGTTAACCATCCCAGCGTTCCTGCTGCACAGGCCATTGCCAACGCTGGTCTGGAGCTATTCGGCTTCGGTTTAGAGAGTTTCCGCGCAAGCCAGCCGCACAGTTATATAATTTGACGTTATGTATAAATAGCCGCTCAAGGCCGCGCTCTCCGGGCCCAGCACACCACGTCCTTGAGTGTCTATGTAAGCGATAAAGTTTGAGCAAGAAAGTTTTTTGCCAACGCGCATGAATGCAGCCACGCGCCAAGCATAAGTACCGCAGGCCGCGCAAAGCCTGGCTCAGGCCAAGCCAGCGGCACACATGCTTGATCCAACGCTTTATGAGATTTAATGCGACTATAAAATGGTGAGAGCAAACATAGTATGAGTAGGTTTTTTAGACCATCGAGCCCCATCTAACTACAGGACAATCACCATTATCCGGCAAGTTTTGCTCTCGACTAAATCTAAAGAATTTTCCTGATTCGCCTCATCAGAACTTCAAAGGTGTTCGTACTTTTCTTTTATGTTCTTTTTGCCTTGATGCAAAAAGAACGAAAAAAATCAAGGCCCAAAGATGCTTCCGCCCACATACCTACGCGCCACCCCGCCTTTGGGCCGGGCCAGCGCGCAAGAGTTAGCTAATACTTAAACATAACACAAAGTTACGGGCGTGCGGAATAGAAAGCCGCAAGGGTACGCTGCGCCTGCTCGTAAAAAAATCTCCACCCTCTCCGCTCCTGCCGCCACACTTGCCAGGGTAGTATTTTTTTACAGCAGCCCTTGCACCTTTCAATCCGATCCCGTGGTGTTGCGCCATGTTTAAATATATTTTAAGAGTTCGCATTGGCGGCCGGTGGCTGCTGGCGGGCGTTTGGCTCAAGTGGCGGTTTCCGCCATTTCATTACTGCAACATGTGGTGGGACTATTATGAATGTTCCATCTGCGTGTTGTGGTTTGAAGTTTCAATTTCAGAGCTCCCTTTTTAGGGGGCTCTTTTTTTAAGTCATCCGAAATGCTGGACTAATATATACTGGGTTTAAGTCGTATAGATCAACAAGTGCCATTAAGTATTGAAAAGAGCTTATTTTGATCATCAGCATCTGGATATTATTAGGCGTAATTTTGAAGTTAATTGTTAGTAAACCTGTCTATAAGCGTCCATCAGAATCCTGATAGACGCCATATTACCTGAGAAACAATTAACTTAAAGTACTTTTGCAGAAATTAACAAATACAATTTGTATCCATTTCTAAGTCAGGCATTTCAAACGCTTTCTCTTGGGGGCATAGTCCTGGCAGTATTTATTATATTGTTGCTGAACAGCAAAAAAGTTAATAAAAGTCGGGCTAATAAAATGCTTTCTTTATTGGTCTTTGCACTTGCCTTCAGCAATGCACATATTTTTTTTGCGGGGGATGCACTCAGTCATTTTTCGCACAACATTTACACCATTGGTGACCCCACGTTTTTCTTAGTTGCCCCACTGTTGTGGCTTTACGTGCGGGAATTAACTGGCGAACAAGCTAAATGGCAGTGGCGTTTAGGATTGCAATTTGCCCCTTTCCTACTAATCGTCTTACTTTCACTTTCTCTGCGTTCAGTAAATTCAGCGACCTTTCAATCGTTTCTAGCCCAGAATCACCGTCTAATAACAATCCTTTACTGGATAGTGTTGGTGTTTCAGTTTTCGTGGGTTCATGTGCTTGTAACCAAAAGATGGAACTATCATCAGCGTATTATTCCACAAGAAGTATCCAATCTAGAAAATGTGAGTATTACTTGGGTAAGATTATTTATGGTTGTTTTTCTTATCATCAATTTCATTTTCCTGATTAGCCTGGCATCTGTTGTTCACTCGTTGGATGGAGACTGGCTTCAATTGATGACAGCGACTATATTCTCACTTGCGATTTTTGCGTTAGGCTATAAAGGTATTCTGCAAATTGAAGTATTTAATAAAGGCGATGTGGTTGCTAAGGAGAACAACACGAATACTTTACCGCCAGCGGAGAATCCAAAATCAAGTCAGATAGATTTATCAAGGCTTAAACAACTCAACATTTTCATGGAAGAAAAAAAGCCATATCTGAATGCGGAGTTGACGTTAACTGACTTAGCGAGCGAGCTTGAAATCCCTCGTGGCCAATTATCGCAGTTAATTAATGAAGGAACAGGCGATAATTTCTATGACTTTGTAAATAAATATCGTGTAGAAGAAGTGAAAAAATTAATGATCGACCCTTCGATGAAGAATTTTAACATGCTTGGTATTGCACTGGAGGCCGGTTTTAAATCTAAGTCCACTTTTAATCTGATCTTTAAGCGATTTACAGGTTTGACACCGAGTGAATATCGCAAAAACATTTCCTTAAAATGATTTCTATAAAACACATACTATAACAACTATGCTCACCGAAATCCATCCTAAATTACCCATGCGTGACAAAAATTGTACACGCGAATTTTATATCCACAAATTAGGCTTTCAACAATTTGGCAGCGATTATGATGGATATCTGATGCTTCAAAAAGGCAACATTCAAATTCACTTTTTTGAATTTAAGGAGCTTAATCCAAAAGAGAATTACGGACAGGTTTATATCCGCACCAATGGAATTGAAGAACTGTATCAGTCTTTGTTGAATAATAAAGTAAGTATTCACCCTAATGGCCATTTGCACACCAAACCTTGGGGCCAACGGGAATTTGCATTGTTAGATCCAGATAATAACTTATTAACCTTCGGACAAGGTGTTTGATAAAATAGATAAACGCAAGAACGCTCGTCCATTAAAATCTGCACCTGTTCATTACGTCCAACAGGATTTCTAAAGACGCTGCAAGTACTTTCCATCCGTAATGTTGCCTAAAAATCAACTTTATGGATTCAATGCAAAATCGCTCGTTCATCGAACTGAAAGACGTAAGTAAAATTTTTCCGGTGGCTTCGGGGCAATTCCGTGCATTAAAAAATGTTGACCTATCTATTTGTCAGGGGCAATTGGTGGCCATCACTGGAAAATCGGGAAGTGGCAAGTCCACGCTGCTCAACATAATTGCGGGCATTGATAAACCAACAGAAGGAAGTGTCAACATAAACGGCATTCAGGTTGAAAAACTCTCCGAGAGTGAACTTGCTTCTTGGCGTGGCAAAAACATCGGGGTGGTATTTCAATTTTTTCAATTGCTGCCCACACTCACCATTGCCGAGAACGTAATGCTGCCAATGGACTTCTGTAATACTTATCCACGACAAGAAAGAAAAGCACGTGCGGTAAGTTTATTAGAGCAAGTGAACATTGCCGAGCAGGCTGATAAACTTCCTTCTGCTTTATCGGGTGGGCAACAACAACGCGTTGCTATTGCCCGTGCTCTTGCCAACGATCCGTCCATTATCATAGCCGATGAGCCCACTGGCAATCTTGATTCACAAACAGCTGACTCAATCTTCAGCTTATTCAAAAGTTTGGCGCAAGCCGGCAAAACGGTAATCATCGTTACGCATGAGAAAGAATTTGCATCCACATTTGAAACAAGTTTTTCAATAGCTGATGGAGCGGTTGTGAACAAACCAGTAACTGCCTGATCCAATGAAAACAAGATATACAAAAGTAATCCGCGACCTTACCTCTGATTATTCGCGAAGCATAATGCTTGTGTTGGCCATTGCGTTAGGTGTCTTTGGCATTGGCACCATTCTAAGTGGATACAGTGTGATCAAGCGCGAAATGAATTCCAACTACATGGGTACTGTGCCAGCATCAGCCACTATTGAATTGGAGGATAGTATTCCGAAGGGTTTGGTAGAGAGCGTTTTACAATTTCCGAGTATTGAAGCTGCCGAGCGTCATGCTACCATCTCTGCCCGCATGAAGGTAGGTGACAAATGGTATCCATTGCTTTTGTTCGTTGTTGATGATTTTAAAAATAAAAAGACGAATAAGCCTTCCCATCTGTCGGGTGAAGTAGTTCCCGCAACAGGTAGCATGTTAGTGGAGCGCACCGCCTTCTCCATCATGCAGGCCAAGGAAGGCGATGAATTATTGGTGAAGATTCCCAATAGTGTTGCAAGAAGCATCAAGCTATCGGGCACTGTGCACGATCCCAGCCTCGCACCAGCTTATCAGGAACAAACCGGGTATGGATACATGACGCTATCTACACTTCATCAATTAGATTCAACGAAAGGGTTCGATCAACTTCGGTTATTGGTAAGCGAAAAAAAGCATTCCCGAGAGCATATTACGGCAAAAGCACAAGAGGTTGCTGCCTTACTTTCGAAGAGCGGCTACACCGTGCACGAAATACAGGTGCCCCCTCCGGGCAAACATCCGCACCAGGGTCAGGTCACTACGATTATGTCCGTGTTTATAATTTTTAGTTTTTTGGTTTTAGCGCTCGGCTCTATTCTGGTAGCGACTTCAATAGCTACGCTTATGGTAAAGCAAACCCGCCAAATCGGGGTGATGAAAACAATCGGAGCCAGATCCATCCACATTATAAAAATGTATGGGCTAATGGTTTTGATACTATGCGTTGCGGCATTGTTCATCGCCATACCACTTAGTCGCGTGGCGGGTGCAGTGTTCTACCAACAAATTGCCGCGCTGCTTAACCTCGAAATCACAAATAGTAAAATACCGTTTTGGGTTGCGATGTTGCAAGTGGCATCGGGCATTATTGTTCCATTATTAGTAACAGCAATTCCCGTTATTCGGGGTAGTCGCATTTCAGTTCGGAAAGCAATAGACAATATTGGAGTCTCCGATCAGGCTCAACAAAGGCCTTCGAGTTTGGCACAATTTTCATTTGCGAGTGGCACCTTCAAACTTTCTCTTCGAAATGTGTTCCGTCAGAGATCGCGCCTTACCATGACGCTGAGTTTGCTCGCTGCGGGCGGTGCGATGTTTATGACAGCTCTCAATGTATCGGATGCCTGGGACAAAAACCTTGAGCGGATTTATGAACAACGATTGTATGACCTGGAGGTGAAATTGAACACACGTTTGCCATCCCAAGATGCTCTTGATAAAGTACAGGCCATTGCTGGTGTTACGTCAACAGAGACCTGGCTTCAGTCGCCCACGGCATTCAAAACCAACAGTGCCTTTGATGTCACGCAAACTTATCCAGACAAAGGACACGGTAGCTTTTCACTATTGGCGTTGCCGCTCTCTACTCGGTTACTTAAACCGACCGTTATCAAGGGTCGCTGGTTAAATGACCCTGCTGCCAATGAAGTTGTACTCAATCAACTTGCCACCAGCAAGGCAAAAAAAATAGAGCTTGGCGATAAAATATTTCTTTCCGCAGAGGGCATACAATCCGAGTGGAAAGTGGTTGGTTTTACGGAAGATGTCGGTTCGCCTGCTACCGCTTATGTTTCATTGGAAGCATTTTCCAAGCTTCAGATAAAAGAGGCCACAACTTTGCTGCGAATTGCTTACGCTGACCGCTCTAGAAGTAACGCCTATACCTTGAACAAAGAAGTAGAAAACTTGCTGGAGAGAGAAAATATTTCTGTTAAGGGGACTGTGCCTGTTTGGTTGCTTTACAATGCTATTGCCGGACACATGAAGGTATTGGTCAATTCATTAATGTCACTTGCCGTACTGATGGCATTGGTCGGTATTATGGGCCTGATGTCAACTATGAGTATGAATTTGCTGGAACGTACCCGCGAGATAGGTGTGATGCGTGCTATAGGCGCCACTCCATCAAAAATCAAAAACATGGTAGTATGGGAAGGATGGCTGATTGGTTTTTTTAGCATTTTCATTGCATTTGCACTGTCACTTTTGCTTTCAACATTTCTTGGTCGACTAATTGGAAGCATGGCGTTCGGAACACCACTATCGCTTGATGTATCATGGATGGCATTTGTTTGGTGGCTGACATTGGTTGCAGGGGGTGCGTATGTTGCTACCCTCTATCCGGCTAAGCGAGCTAGTAAAATAACAACCCGTGAAGCATTGGCTTATGAATGAAGTGAACACATTTTTTATCCAAATAACTCAAGCCGTTTAGTATGACTGAAGAAATGCTTAAACAATATTGGAATGATAATGCTACTGCTTGGACTGAGTTGGTTCGAGCGGGTTATGATGTATATCGCGATCACTTGAACACGCCAGCGTTTTTCGAAATCTTGCCTTCCATCAGTGGATTAAGTGGACTTGACATTGGGTGTGGTGAGGGACATAACACAAGGCTGCTAACAAGGCAAGGTGCCCGCATGCACGGAATAGATATTTCAGAAGTCTTTGTTGAATATGCACAAGCAGAAGAAAGACAGAATCCATTGGGCATTAACTACAAAGTTGCAACTGCTAATGCATTACCCTACACTAATGAGCAGTTTGACTTTGCTACCTCTTTTATGTGTTTAATGGATGTTCCCAATCTGCATGAATCTCTCCGGGAGGCCTATCGTGTCGTTAAGCCCGGTGGATTTTTTCAGTTCTCAATCGCGCATCCATGTTTCAGCACCCCACATCGAAGGAATCTGCGGAATGAAAGTGGTGAAACTTATGCGTTTGAAGTTGGAAATTATTTTGCGGCAAGACCTGGCGTCATTGAGGAATGGATTTTCCATAGTGCCCCCACCAATGTAAAAGCGAAGTTTCAAAAATTCAAAGTGCCTGTTTTTCATAGTACGCTTACCGAATGGCTAATGGCCATCTTGCAAGTTGGCTTTACACTTGAATGCATAAACGAACCCGTTCCTTCAATCGCTATTGTCAAAGAAATACCAGCATTGCAAGATGCCCGAATTGTATCTTACTTTTTGCATGTCCGGTGTAGAAAGAATAACGAAGAAAATTAAAAGAATTGGGTAAGACATTTTTCTAAACTAAAATTTAAATACTTGAAATCAATCATCATCTCACTGATCGCCTTAGTAACCTTATCTCAATACGATTCTGAATCATGTTCCGAAGAATTGGCAGCGGCAAATGTCACTTCAAGTAGCGCTATTAATAAAGTTTGGGTAACGTTCAATAACATTGATACGAATCAAACCTTCCAAGTTCAAAATATAACTGAAGGAAATTCAAAGACAATACCTTCACTACCCTCTGGAAAGTACAATGTAAATGCGATGGGCTATTTTGATGTTGGAGTCCGAAACGTTAGCGTGTCACTAGATGTAAAACAGTGTATTGACTACAATGTATTTGTAGATTCATTCTCATCAACTTCTTTCAGAATATCAATTACTGGGAAGGCTCGCTGATGATTAAGTTGATTTAAAATTGACAAGAAGATTAAATCTTCAGCATTTCCTCAGAATATGATTCTAAAACCTACCACGCTTTTTCTACGATTAAATAGATTTTAAAAATTAAATACTTAACCCATGATATCAAAAGTTATCCTGACTGTTTGCCTTTCACTATGCTTTATGTTAAAAACGTACGGCCAAATCAACATTGTGCCTCATCAGAATTCCATTGAGAGGAAATGGATTAAACCCGAAAAGTTTCAAATGGATTGGTATGCAGAACGCGATACTCAAAAGATACAGATAGGAAGAGTGATTACAGAAGTACAAATTAAGAATAAGCTAATCTTCTTGATTACCGAGGTGAAGATGCAGGGTAGAAATATGGAATGGAAGGATACAACCATTGCCGAGTTAGAATCCTTTAAACCTCAATATCATTCTTCGTATAACCCCAACCGAAACATGATTTTAAATTTCGGAAATGTGATTACCGGATTCTATCACGACAAGCAGAGTAATAGTAGAATTGAAATTTCTGACTCCGTTAATTCCAAACTATATTTTGATAGCAATATATATCCTTATCTGATAAGGCTACTGCCTCTAAAGGCGGGCTTTACCAGTATCATTCCCATCTATGATTATAATCCGAAAGGTCAAACTGGAGTAATACACGCACGCATAGATAAAGTTGAAAGTGGGGTGTACGAAGATACAAAGAAGAGTAAAGTTAATGTGTGGATTGTATCAGTCAGCGATGAACTTAACCCCGGAAGCAAAACGACCTCTAATTATTACATAGGAAAGAAAGACCGGAAATTGTATCGGCAGGAGATCACTACAAATGGCAGAAGAATGGAAATGATTTTGGTCAACTAAAAGAGCAAATTTTGTTCGGTATGAATAATAAAAAATTTAAGCTAATTCTACTTTTCGGTGTAATGGTCATCGCAGCCTCTGCTACGGGACAAAGGTCAGTAAAAGTTGTTCAGCCAACACAGCAGTTTGATGCAAAAATGGCAGCCGCCATGCTCGCACAGGGAAACTCGCAAATTGCGGGAGTTGCATACTATGAAGGGCGAACCCTGGTTGGAATTAAATCGGAAGAGACTGTTTACGCACGAGAAGGTACTATTGTCTCATTGTACCCATTGACGACTTACCTTGAAGAATACTTAAAACTAAAAGGCAAGAATAAGGAAGGAAAGCAGATAGCCAGTATAAATCCTGAAGCTGCTTCATACAGAGTCGAAGTTAAAATTATAAATGCGAAGGGTGAGTTTGCTTTCTCTGGGTTAAAACCTGGCAAATACTATCTGCTGAGTGAGGTGTATTTTCCTTCCGGCATTTCTTCTCGCGAGGTTTCAGAAGTAGTTGAAATAACATCAAATGGAGAAACTGTAAAATGTAAACTCAGTAAAGTGTATCGCGGTTTTATTTATTAAATATGAAGAATATAATAATCATCTTATTATTAGGTGCACACCAGATTGGACTATCACAAGTAGTAAAAATTCCTGACTCTAATCTTAAAGAAAGACTCATTGCATTAGGATTTGATTTAAATAGTGACCGCGAAATACAAGAACACGAAGCACAGCAAGTCACGAAATTGTATGTTGACAATTTGAATATTGTCAACATGCAGGGAATAAATAGTTTCACTAACCTGGAGGAGCTTGCTGTGAATGATAATAAAATTACAAGCCTTGATGTTTCAGCGCTAAAACAACTTAAATACTTGTATGCGCAAAATAACAGAATTGAAAAATTGAATCTGGGGAGACTGATCCACCTTGAGCATCTTTATATTCAAAATAACTTCTTATTGTCTACTCTAATTGTTACCGGATTTAACAATCTGAAAGAGATCTTCGTGTCAAACAATAAAATCAATCGACTCGATTTAACTAATCTACAACATCTTGAACAGATAGAGGCTGAAAATAATAAGCTTGAAATAGTTGTATTAAATAACAATTCTAAAATCAAGTCAATCAATCTGCGAAATAACCCCGGACTGGAGTCGATTGACATTCGTGGATTAGCAGAACTTGAATTTTTCGATGCTACCGGATGCAATATCAAGATGATCAATTTTAGTGGTACAATGAGCCTCAGGAATTATAAATGGTAGGTACCAATTTGAATTCAAACTTCTTCGGTTTAAAAATCAAATTAACTCGATAAGAATTAATACCAATTGTTTCCAATTAAAATCATGAAAAATAATAGAATACTCTTTATTATTTCTATTACATTATTAATCACTTCGTTTGGCTGCGGAACTCTGGTGGGAGGACGAAAGTATGTAGGTTCCATCATTGTAGTTAATCATTCTCATGCCTCAATATCTGTGGATGGCAAACAGATTGGCGTGGGAACAGCCATAGAGTCTTTCCCTCGTAAGAAGCCACTTTCGGTGTTAGTAAAACAGGAAGGCTGTGAAGCAGAGACTAAGGTTTTTAATAATAGCTTTAGAACAGGCAGTCTCATTTTTAGCGCATCTCTATTTGGGTATGCAGGCATTGCGGTAGATTTATACACTGGTGCATCCTTCAAGCCTGACCACAAACGGGACTCAGCCATTCAAAAAATTTCAAGAAAGAATTATGTCTTTTTAATCGATTACAAGTCTTGCCCTAGTGATTCTGAAATCGAGAAACTCAATTTACAAGAAGGAGGAGAATAATTGCACTGTAAATGACGAAGCAAGCTCATAAACTCGTGACACGTTTGGGAAATCAAATAGTGTTTACATATTACGATGATAAAGAAAGCAACAGAGTACTTATTATAGTTTCCGCCACAGGTGTAAGACAATCATTTTATCAAAAGTTTGCGGAATATGTATCACATCGTGGAATGTCAGTAATCACTTTTGATTATCACGGCATTGGTGATTCATTATCGGTGCCAATAAATAAAATTAAAACAACCGCAGAGGATTGGGGAAGTGATGACCTGGAAAGTGTTATTGATTTTGTAAAGGTATCTTATCCTGATAAAAAAATTTTTATCCTTGGCCATAGTATCGGTGGTCAACTCATTGGGCTTGCCCCCTCATCCGTTTACGCTGAAAAGATTATTCTTGTTGGAGCACAATCAGGTTATTGGAGATTTTGGTCTGGTGCCGCTAGAATGAAGATGTGGGCAATCTGGTATCTACTCTTTCCAATTTTGACGAAATCTTTTGGATATCTGCCATCAAAAAAATTCAGTAGGATGGAAAATCTGCCGAAAGGAGTTGCTGACCAATGGAGAAAATGGTGTATTAGTAAAAGATACCTTTTTGGAGATGTTCCAAAAAGCAAATTGCATTTTGATGAGTTGAAAATGGCAATAACTTCCTTTAGTATCGAAGATGACAATTTCGCTCCTAAGGCCGCAGTCGATTGGTTATCGTCAAACTTCACTAATGCAATTTTGAAGAGAATTCATGTAGTGCCAAGCGAATTTGGCGTCATGAAAATTGGCCATTTTGGCATCTTCAATGAAACAGCGAAAGAGTCACTATTGTGGACATTACTTATAAATGAAATAAATCATAAATAATCTAGCATGGAAATAACTAAGTTGAAGAAAACCGCAAGGACTGCAGGTTTACTATATTTGTTACTTGCTGTGTGTGCGGCTTTTTCTATTGCCTATGTACCTTCGCAGATAGTCGTAAAAGAAGACTACCAATCAACACTTAAGAACTTAATATCTCATGAAAATGTATTCAGACTTGGGATAGCAAGCCACCTGGCAAGTCAAGTTGTTTTTGTTTTCCTTTCATTACTTCTTTATAATCTCTTAAAACAAGTTAATCACAATCGTGCTCGGTTAATGGTAGTACTAGTGATCATTCAAATTCCTATCGTTTTTGTAGCTGAAGCGTTTAACTTAGTAGCATTGTTATCGGCAAAAGGTGATTTATTAAATTCATTAACATCGATTGAAAGAGCAGATTATGTTTACTTTCTACTTAAGCTTCATGACAAAACCTTAGGGTTGTTGGAAGCTTTCTGGGGATTGTGGCTTATACCTCTCGGATTGCTTATCTATCATTCAGGTATTATCCCCAAAATAATTGCCTTTTTAGTGATAGCTGGAGGAGTGGCTTATATTATTGAATTTATATCAATGCTATTGTTACCGGGTCTTCACCTGATGGTCGTAAATTTTACTCCAATTGTGTATTCGATTGCTGAAGTTGTATTTATTTTTTGGTTATTGATAAAAGGCGTTACTAAGCCGTCATAGAACACTTTACCAATTAGAAAAACCTCTCGTGAAACGTGTGCTTACGAAATAGAATAGCATTAATAATAGGTTCTGCAATAGGTGGTTATTTGTATAAAGTAATGAAAATCGTGAAGGTGCATCAGCTCGCATTGTTGGGCCGCGCCTCCCTCCCACTTTCAAAGCCTGCCCAAAAAATGTCGTTGGTTGGATATTTGAAAAAATTGCAGACGTGGCTTTTTTTTAATTCGTGGTTTGCCAATACTTTAAGGCATTGCAGTGAGAATTTTAACGCGCACAGAATCAAGTTATAAATGTATGGTATATGGTAAATTCAACACCCGTTAATTTGGAATTCAAAGCTGTTCCCACGTTCGGCATTTCGGGCTATCAAGCAGCAATTAATTTTTACGTTAGTTTTTTGGGCTTTCAGATTGACTGGGAACATCGTTTCGGCCCAACTGAGCCAGTTTACATGCAGATTTCAAGAAATGGGCTGGTTTTACACCTTTCGGAAAACAAACGGTTTTCACAAACTGCCATCGTATTTATTGAAACCAGAAATCTTCCGGAATTTCATAAAGAGCTTGTAGCGAAATCTATGGCAAGGAAGCTGCCAGACATTGAACAAACAAAATGGCAAACTCTGCAACTTGAAATAACCGACCCTTTTGGAAACGTACTTAGATTCAATGAAAGTATTCAAACGGAAAAGGCTTAACAAAACTTATATCCTTACTGAAAGGGAATTCAACCAATTTATTTTTTGATGGGCATTGCCTGCGGCCGGGCTATTCGCTACAAGTCCTCACCCCACCGCGCACATCCCTACCCTGCGTTGTGGGCTTTCCGCTACTATCCCTAATGCATTTGCCAGCGTAGCAGCAACACACATTGCTCAGGCCACGCATCCCTCCCACTCTTCAAAGCCTGCCCAATAAGTGTCGCTGCTCCAGTCCAGTGGTGGATGATGAAGAATTGAGTTATTGAAAGCCAACGCTAAAAAACTTTCTAATAAGATTTCGGTAAGCCCGTATGCCAAAGCTATGTTAACATAACGCATAAACATTATATAACTCTTGCTGGGCTAAGTTCCTGACACGCAGTTATATAATCATATTATGTTAACCATCCCAGCGGCCATTGACGCGCATGCCCATGCAATCGCTGGTCTGGAGGTTTACGGCTTCGTATTGAAGTTTTCGGTAGTCTCGCGCATGCCAGCCGCACAGTTATATAATTTGACGTTATGCTAAATAGCCGCTTCCCGCGAAATGCGGGACCGCGCCTGCCTGCCGCAGGCTGGCTCTCCGGGCCATGCGCACCACGTCCTTGTGAGTGTCTATGTAAGCAATAAAGTTTGAGTAAGAAAGTTTTTTGCCCACCTGCCTTTGCCGAAGCGGCTACGCGCAGGCAGGCGCGCATGAATGCAGCCACGCGCAAAGCATAAGTATTGCAGGCCGCGCAAATTCCTGGCGCCAGCCAAAGCCAGCAATACACATGCTTTCTTGCCAACGCTCTTAGAGTTTCTCAAAATCATTTTATTGAAGCGATTAGTTCACTATTTGCTCCGCTGAAGCTACGCAGCAAACAGCGGTGTTTCCGCCAGTGGTCGGACAAGCGCACTTTTTGTTATGTACTTTTTGCCTTCCTGCCAGCCGTCAATAATTTTTGAATTTGTTGGCAGGCTGGGATGCAAAAAGAACGAAAAAAATCAAGGCCCAAAGATGCTTCCCCGCTCATGCCAACGCGCCACCTCGCCTTTGGGCCGGGCCACCGCGCGGTCATTCTGAGGGATTCTGTAGATCGTGATCCGTGAGATAATTCTTACCAAATTTTTTTATCGCTAGAGCAATGCTTTCTTCGGTAACCTTTTTTTGATCATCGAAAAGCAATTCGTCCGAAATGAAGGTGCTGGTCTCTCTCAGATCGACTTGGAGCTTAAAGTTACCGTTACTGACTGACATTCTTTTTCCATAAACTGGCCCTAAGCAAACCCCGCCATTTACACGAGTGTAAAAGCTATTTTTCACTTCAACTTGATATATAGCAGCAGTCTTAATAAGCATTTCTTTGAGTGCCTCAGAGGGAGTCAATTCTGGATGAAATCTCTCTGAAATCCTTTCTGCAACGTGCTTATTAAAGCCAAAAAGTGTCCAGCCACCCGGCTGTAAAACCAAACTATACCAAGTAAACCAATTTTTTGGTTGTGGACGTTTGACATGAAGACTACATTGTCCTCCAAACTCCGGCCTATAGACAATGAACCATTGATTTCCCTTTTTCGAACGATAATTGGCTGAATGTTTCCTTTTGATTTTCCCTTTCATTGTCAACGCTCTTGCAGCATAAGCTCTCATCTCATCGAAGTAGTCTCTTACAACTTCTAGAGCAAACTCCCTATCATTCATGCTTTCAACAATCATGTTCTTGGCCCAAACTAATCTTGGTTGACTACTACTGAGCCTTTACTTAACTCAACCGAAAAGCAATGAAGTCGCCCGATAAATTTTCCTTCATAGGTTTTGTAGTGAGTTTCGCTTGACGAGACGTTTATGAAAATTCCCAGAGGGTAATTAAGTTTCTCAAACATTAAATCCAGTTTTTCAAAATCCTCTTTAGCATCATGAACGCTGGCCTTTAGTTTTATTTGAATAACCGCAAAATTTCCGTCTGATCTTGACTCATGAATACTGGGTTCGAATGGTGCGTGGATAATTATATCAGGTCTTATCTTTATTCCATGAGCTTTAAATTTCTTTTGATATTCTTCCTCAATAACATATTCGTTTGGAATGATGCCTTTTACACTTTGGGCAAGACGTGCATTTAAATCCCCTTGAAACCCTCGTTCTGTTTCAAAAAACCTTGGATGTGAGACTTTCGAAAGCGTCTCTCTAAATATGTTGAGGAATTCATTCATAAAATAAAGATACTTAAACACGCCACAAAGTTACGGGCGTGCGGAATAGAAAGCCACAAGGGTTCGCTACGCCTGCTCGTTAAAAAATCTCCACCCTCCCCCTCCTGCCAGCACACATCCCTCGGGTAGTATTTTTTAACGGCAGCCCTTGCACCTTTCTATCCGGTCCCGTGAATGGACGTCATGTTTAAATATATACTTCGTGTCAATGTTGGTGGCTGGTGGCTGCTACTTGGCGTTTGGCGTTCAGGTTCTCCGTTTGCGTTTCGCGTGTGGCGTTCAAGCCCACGTGAGTATCTGCTCAGGTTCTTGTGGCTTGAGTGTTCCATTTCAGAGCTCCCTTTTTAGGGGGCTCTTTTGACTCTTCATGAAATTAGACACGAACTTCAATTCCAGCTTCGGCTTCAACTGGCAATTCAATTTGATTTTCTACTCTAATCATTTCATAGACATTGATATTATTACCTGATAGTGCTTCAAAGCTAACCGCGATAGAATAAGGTACCTGCTCTGACAAATCAGATTCCCATCCCTTATGCCCAATTACTGCAAGACTAAACGCATTTGGCAAGTCATAGGATTTCATCACACACCATGCCTTTTGTAGAGAGCTATCTTGTCTTTTAACTCCATTTATCTTACTCCAATCCTTTCGCTCACGAATGACCCACTTTATTGAATTTTGATCATCAGGTCTTTCTTCAGGCTCATCCATGTCTTTTAGGATACGACTTGCAAAATGGTCATAATTTTCTCCGAGCTTGGAAGATTCCCAATCCAGCCAAGTTGATAAGTATGAATTAGTTCTCCGTCTTGTTCTTCTTGGGCGTGCCACAAATGAAAGAGTCACCTCAATTAGAATGTCATAATCCTGTCCAGGTCTGTTTAACTGGGTGGGAACTTTGATTGAGTACAGATTAGCTTGTTTTGCCGACACTTCACCTGAAGCTATGAGTGTAATTCTCTTCTCTGAATTTTCGACTGCACGATGTAAGTCAGGAATTCCGTATCCATAATGCCTAATACTGTTCAAAGTTGGATTGAGAAACATTTGTCCCGGCAAGCGAGCTGACTGAACGACCAAGGCTCTATAAAGATTCGAGGATTCTTCTGGAAAAAGACGTTGTAAGTGAGCAACTATGTGCGCCACTTTAGGTGCCGCATAGGAGGTGCCAACTGAATCTTTTCCAATACCGTTTCCACCATTGTAAGTAGATTTTACAAGCTCTGGAGAAATACTAGATTCATTTGTGATGTTAGGATTGGCATTTTTCTCTTTTGCAAAGTCTCCCCCATACTCAACAACATCCGGTTTAATCATATCCCAAAGACCAAGCCCAGTTCTAGAGAAGGGGGATGGATCGTCTTTTGCTCCAAACGATTCCTTAAGACCATCATCAAACTTTACAATACAAACCGATCCAACAGTAAGAGCAAAGCAACTTTGTGCTGGATTTGCTATTCGAGAAGAGTCCTGATCAATCAAGTAATTTGGATATTGCCTTCCGGCCTGAATATGTTCTCTAATCCCTGGTCTTAATGGGCTGCCCGATAAAAGAGAAATATTGCCAGCTGAAAGTATAAATAGAACATCGTTCTCATACATTAACTTATCAATGGATGATGCCCACTGCGACATGTGCGTTAATTTACAAGGGCTATATGAGTTGATTGATAAATTGAAAATTCGTGTACCATCAAAGTGGTTCACTATGTCCTCCATGAGTTCAGGAGGATACAAATAATCTGGAAGTGATACATTTCCTCCTGCCTGTACAAGTACTCTGGCATTTTGTATAAAGCAATGGAGCTGATGCCTCCCATTTCTTGGAATTGAGGTTGGGTACAAAACAGCTCCAGCGACTCTTGTCCCATGACCACCACTCGTAGAGATATCAGCTTTTGATACGTCCCCTTCAATAAAAGATCGTGAAGTAGAAGCATCAATGGCTGGAGCAATTAATCTATGTTCTTCTTGGATTCCACTGTCGATAATGCACACCTTCGGAGCACCACTTGGAGGTGCGACTAATTCAGGGTCAAAATTTTCAAGTTGGTCAGTTGAACTATTTGAAATCGCTAACTCATCGTATTCAGTAACTTCAAATAGGTATTGATAGTTAAGAACGATATCCTTTAATCCTTTGCCAGAAATTTTAATTCGACAAGAAAAGCTATCGTCAAAACTTACGTAGCTACTCAAAAATTCGCCACCATAACCACGAACAAGTTCCTCAAATTGATCTTGCCGCTTAATTTCCAAGTCTTCACGTTCAATCTCGATTCTTTCCTTCTTTTCTTGCCACCTTTGAAGAGAGCGCTGATGTCTTTCTTCTGATATGTCATCTTTCTTTTCAGGCTGCTTTGAAATTCGCTTATAGCATGCAATTCCGAGATCGACTATGTATTGAACATTGTCATCAATTTGATCCCACTTTTCTCGAAGACCATCAGAAAGAATCTCCTGAACTCTCCATTGTACTCCATCATTAATCTGCCATAACTGAGCAGCTTTATTTTTGAAAAGTCCCTCCTGCTTGATGAATTTATCAATCTTAGATTTCAGAGAACTGAAATTATCAGAAGACGCTCCAATTATGAACCCGTTTTCTTCTTCAGCAATAATTTCAATTCCAAAACTAAGCAAGGATTCTGTATCAAATTCTTCTGTATCAACCTGAAGGAAAACAGGAATCACATCCGGGTCTGGAAGAGCTGGTAGGTTTTGTTCCTTCCTAGCTTTGGCGTTGGTTGCCCAATAGTCAGTTAGAGCATTAACATTCGCGGTTAATGTCTGTCCGTGATTAACTCTGTTTTTTAGATTCGCAAGTGTGATTGGGTCTCTTTCTTTCTCTCCGCCACCACCTTTTTTTGATTTGAACCGACCCTCAATTACCTGCTGGATTTCTAAGTGGGGAAATCTAGCCATGAGAGAAATATTAATAGTTAGGGTTTTCGCTCAAGGCTATTTTGATCACCTCTTTGTCAACTGTTTTTTTGTTCTGGAGTACTGCAGATTTAGCAGAGTCCTTTGCAACCTTAACAACCAATGCCGCTGAATAACCATTCATTTTGGAAGCTATTTCTTCCCACTTAATATCCTTGGAAGTGTTAATCGATGAGAGTGTATTTCTTAGTAGCCTAATAATTTCATCCTTGCTTGGCCTTGGCATTTCAATGATGTCGTCAAATCTTCTAAATAACGCCTTGTCAATTGCCCCTTCAAGGTTTGTAGTTGCAATAACAAGGCCTGGAGCATCATAATCCTCAAGAAGATTTAATAAAACATTAACGACTCTATGCATTTCTCCCACGTCCTGACCCAACGATCTAGCCTTAGCAATAAAGTCAAATTCATCAAGGAGCAGAACGCAAGGATAAGACTTTAAGGATTCAAATAACTTCTTAAGATTTGCAGCGGATTCGCCCAAGTAAGATGAAATAATCGCTTCAAAACGCACTTTCAAAAATGGAAGGCCGATATTCCAAGCAATTCTTTCCGCGCTCATACTTTTTCCGCAGCCCGGTGCACCATAAAACAATATCTTCTGCCGAGGTTTTAATCCGAAGTGAGCTAACCTTTCTCTTGCAACGTACTCTTTCTCTATTCTTTGGAGTTTTGTCTCAATGTCCTTAGGCAAAATCATTTCGTGGCGCAATTGCTCACGTTCAATCAAAGTAGCTAGCGGGATATTGTTTCTCTTGTCCGTTGGTATTATTGTACCTTCTGGTAAAAGAGTTTTAAGTTCCTTTCTGAAACTGACGTGCGCTGTTACATTCTTTTCGAGGATGCCTTTTAATTTGTCAGCCAACTTGCTGTGGCCTTTGACTTTCTCGTCCTCGATTATCTTTTCTGCGACTTTAACAACATCATCCTCTGGGTCTCCTTCAATTGATCTAAAAAGTCTGATCATTAAGTCTTGATTCATGCTGAAAAAATTTATTCAATAATATCACATTTTTTTGAGAACAAAGTCGAATGGACTTCAATTAAATCGCAGGTCAATCCTCGACTTGTCTGAGAACCACAAAGCTGTAATGCACTGACAGTCAGAATACCTATTGCTTTATTTTTAGAATTTGAATTTACCAACTCCGGCATCGCCACACATTGTGCAGGCTGCACTTCCCTCCCACTCCCCAAGCCTGCCCAAAGAGTGTCCCTGCCCCGGCCTATTGTGATGGAGAAAAATTGAGAGCTGAAATACCCACGCTTAAAAACTTTCTATGAAGATTGAGTTAGGCCCGGATGCCCAAGCTACTTAACATAACGCCTGAACATTATGTAACAAGATTTTTAATCGCGGAAAGATACCTCGTTACATATTGCATTTTGTGAAGTAGGCGATCTGTATTATTTGGCTGAATCTGAGGAAGCTAAAAACGCGATAAAACTGTATATTTGTTAGAATTTTTAACAAAATGGCATCAAAAACCTTCGAAAACGAATTCCTCAAAGGTCTGGAACTGTTAACCAAAGAGCAGCAGGACAAAGTGATATCATATGTTAGGGCATTGATGAAAAGAACCAAAAGCAATAATCAGCAAGCTTTGCTTCAGTTTGCTGGTAGTTTTAAGACAAAGGATGCTCAAGAAATCAGCTCAGCGATAGAAGCAGGATGCGAAAACATTGATAAAAATGAATGGTAAAGCTTGTCTCCTCGATACCAACATTGTTATCGGTCTCTTTGCTAACGAATCATCTATAAAAGAAAAAATCAAATCATTCTCCGGCAGTATTTTTATTCCAAGTATTGTTTTGGGAGAATTGTTTTATGGCGCAGCGCAATCAACGAGAAAAGATGAGAACAGAAAAAAAATTGAAGAATTAGCAGAAGCTTCTTTGGTTCTTGAGTGCGACCTGGATACTGCCCGATCGTACGGAAAAATAAAAAGTCTGTTAAAAGCCAAGGAAACCCAATTCCTGAAAACGATATCTGGATCGCTGCATTAGCAGACCAGCATCAACTCATTTTAGTTACAAGAGACAAGCACTTCAACAGCATTGAGAGTATATCTATCGAAGCCTGGTAATATGCCAGCGCAGCATCAACACCCATTGTGCAAGCCACACATCCCTGCCTACATTATACTTCGGCAGGCATGCCGCCCACTTCCAAAGCCCTCCAATAAGTGCCGCTGGCCCAGCCCGTTGTGTGATAGAAAAGTTGAACACTAAATAGGACAAATTTTTATTAGGGTCGGCACCTCCTCCCTGTTAGCGGGACAGGCTCCGCCAACGCACCTTACAAAATCCCGCTCTTTACAGCTCTTGAAACAAGCATAGCGGTATTGGCTACATTAAATTTTTCAAGCAGGCTTTTCCGGTGTGAGTTAACGGTAGGTATGCTGATAAAAAGTTGCGCTGCAATCTGGGCATTGGTAAGGCCTTCTGCAATAAGCTGCAACACTTCTTTTTCTCTTCGTGTAATAACGGGAGCCTCATGAGCGGTTTCACGCAGCGACTCCACCGCTTCGAAACTCAAAAACGTTTTGCCAAGCCTTACCGTTGCAATAGCGGTGAGCAGCTCTTGCTTGGTAGCATTTTTTAACACATAACCCGATGCCCCGTTGTTCATCATGTTGCGGATAACATGCTGCTGGTTGAAGGTACTGAGCCCCAAAATGGCAACATCAGGATATTGTTTCTTCACTTCCTGGCAAAGGTCTATGCCATTTTTGTCGGGAAGGTTTACATCCATAAGGATAACATCGGGCAACTGGTTTTTCAGGTAAGCAAGACAGGACGAAGCATTCATGGCATGGCCCATCCATTCAATATCTCTTTCGTTTTGAAGCAGTGAACGGATACCCTCAATCACCATAAAATGGTCGTCCACAATGAAAAGCTTTGTTATCATTTCTTCAATTTTTTATCTATTGAAGCACGAAGGGGTCAGGTTTTCATTCGTGTCTTCGTGGCCTACAAACTTATTTCCATCAAAACGGACGTACCTTTGCCCGTTACCGATTCCACATCTATCTTTCCTTTCAGAAAATCGACCCGGTTTCGGATATTGATCCAACCAATACCTTGTTTCTGTTGCAACTGCGTAATATCAAAACCTTTCCCGTTATCTTCTACGGTTACAGACAGCCGCTGTTCCGAATGTTGCAATTGCACTACCACCTCACTGGCGGCCGCGTGCTTTATTGCATTGTTTACTAATTCCTGCACAATGCGATAAGCGGTAATGGCAATAGTTTGGTCAATCTGAACATTACTCATCCCGATGGATTGGTATTTGGTACGGATAACTCCACTCCGACCAATTTCATTACAAAATTCTTTCAACGCCACGTCCAGCCCGTACTTTACCAGCATTTCGGGCATCATATTATGCGCTACCTTGCGCATTTCCTTGATTGAGCTGTCCAGCATATCGATACTACGTTCGAACGCCTCTGCATTTTCCGGTGTGAGAATAAGGTTTTCTTTCATATTTTGAAATGAGTATTTAATACCGCTGAGCATACCGCCCAAGCCATCGTGCAGGTCTTTGGCCAGGCGCGTACGCTCCTGCTCTTCGCCTTTAAGTATAGCTTCGGTAGCAGCCAGTTGCTTTTCGGTTTCTAATTCTTCAATTTTTTTCTGTTGTAGTTTCTGCTTATGGCGATAATTGCGATAGCCAAGCAATGAAATAGCCACCAATGCTATAGTGCCTCCAATAAGGATATAATTGAGCGTACTTTTTTGTTTTAACTGAGCTTGTTGCAGTTCTATTTGCGTCTCCTTTTTTTCAAACTCATATTTTGCCTCCAGGTTAGCTACTGTTGTTCTGCTCTTATCACCGATAATGGAATCGTTCAACTGTTCAAATTGTTTCCTGTAGTCCAGTGCTTTTTGCAGGTTGCCCGATGATTCATTAAATAAGGAAGCTTTCAGGTACAGGTCTTTCAATTCAAGCCTTGACTCTTGCTTTTGTGCAATGGCTATGCCTTGCTGAATGTAATTTCCGGCAGCAGGATCTTTTGCTTTTAACAACAAGTCGGCCATACCCATATAGGCATACATCTCATACTCCGGGGCTTCCTTTTCTTTTGAAAACGTAATGGTTTTTTCAAAATACAATTTTGCCTGCGATACATTATCCATGGCTGCGTAGGCATCACCTTTACCCAGTAAGGCATCCAACAGGAAGGTATAATCGTTTAGTTGACGCCCGATACGTTCAATATCTTCATATAACTCAAATGCCTTTTCGGGTTGCTTCAATTGCATGTACGCTGCCGCCAGGTTAAACTGCGATGAGGCAATGGCAAAATCGTTGCCCATTTCTTTGGCTAACTGTAACGCATATTCCGCATACTGTTTTCCTTTTTCGTATTCTTCAAGGCTAAGAAAAACGGAAGCAAGATTGTTATTGAGTCTTCTTAATGTTGACTTATCACCGGCTTCTTCTGCGTATTTTTTGGCCATAAGATAATATTCGGCCGCTTGCTCAAAATCCGAAAGGTAATGCCATTGGTGGCCTACGTTGTTGTAGGCAGTCGATAGGTTTTTCTTGTCGCCAATTTCCTTATACAACTCCAGTGCTTCTTCCGTTACGGCCAGCGCCTCTCTGTACTGCCCTCTCCGGTTCAGCACCACAATATAGTTGCTCGCAAATGCTGCCACTCCTTCTTTATAGTCCAGTTCTTCCGAAAGCTCTTTCCCTTTTCTATAATAGTTAAGGGCAGAATCCGGTTGCTCATCTTCAATGGCCTGGCCGTAGGCATAGTATAGGGAAACCGTGTTGATATCCTTTTTGGCACGCAATAAGAGGTTTTTCAGGCTGTCAGCCACCTGTTGCCGGGCGAACGTATTCCCTGCACAGAACAACAACAGGATAGCCAGCTTCCGCATATAATTCTTGGTAAGATTCCGTTGAAGGTACAAAAGAAGATAGAATCAACGCTCCGTACCTCATCCTTTTTAATGATTCTTTATCCTGGAAAAATCATCTTTTTTAATGATGGAAGGCAGTATGGTATGTGTAAAATTTGCTTACTGAAAAGAATCAAATTTTACCGCAATGAAACCATTATTCAATTTATTAATGGCAACC
>Ga0116142_10001921_pt1 | contig 23667 bp, 19 predicted proteins | sample AD_UKC033_MetaG_FD_89785 | JGI IMG/M metagenome (GOLD analysis project Ga0116142, IMG submission 89785) | Active sludge microbial communities of municipal wastewater-treating anaerobic digesters from USA - AD_UKC033_MetaG | ecosystem: Engineered > Bioreactor > Anaerobic > Digestate | place: USA... | reverse complement strand
TTATATATCATCATACTTATTCTGGTTGTGGTGGCTTGCGTGGATCCCTATAATCCACCCGAGATCAGGCAATCCACACCCATATTAATTGTAGATGGATTTATCAACAGTAATGCCGATAGTAAACTAACATTAAGTTGGTCTCAGAACATCGGTGATACGAATGAGCCCCAGGTTGAAGCATTTGCCCTCGTATGGTTACAAGATTTATTTGGAAACTCCTATCATTTACCTGGTGATAATCAAGGTAATTATTACCTCCAGGCACAACCCTTAACATCCCCCATTTATCGGCTCCACATTGAAACAGGAAATAGCAAGCGATACCAGTCCGACTTTGAACCCGTTCTTCAAACGCCTCCAATCGACAGTGTTACCTGGAAGCTTACCGACTCAGGTGGCGTGGCGTTTAGTGTTTCTACGCACGATGATATCTCCGCGGAAGGTTTTTATAAATGGACCTACGAAGAAACCTGGGAATACCGATCGGCCTACGCGGCTTCCATTCAGTTTGATGAAGCTACAGGACAGGTGGTGCCCCGCACCGATAATATTTTTCAATGCTGGCAAACGCAAACCAGCCCCGGTATTCTCATCGAATCGACCACACGACTTCAGAAAAACCAGGTATCGGAATTTCAACTCACAAGCTTTTCGCAAAATTCGGAAAGAGCCAAACACAGGTATAGCATCCTGGTTAAGCAACAAGCCATTACCAGAAATGCGTTTAATTACTGGAAACAAGTAAGGCAAACTACCGAAGACCTGGGCACCCTGTTTGGGCCGCTGCCCAATCAGGTGATCGGAAACATTAAATGTATCTCAAACCCAAACGAAATTGCGGTAGGATACTTTTCAATTGGCAGCATTTCGTCTAAACGGGCTTTTGTATCGGCCACACAACTACCCATTCCCCCCAGGTACTATACACGATATGATGCCTGCGAAAATTCTGAAATAAGTCCGGGCCAGGTTTCTACTATAAACGGAATTTATTTATTGATTGATCCTGTATATATAGGCAATGGCCCGATGATTTCAGCGTACAGATACGGCTCCTACTTCTGTGTTGACTGCAGGTATGCCGGTGGAACAACAACCAAACCTGATTTTTGGTAATGCGATTAGGGATAGCTCTTCTCTTCCTTTTTAACGGTGCGTTCGCTCAAACAATGCAACTCAACCATGCCGCCCAACTGCAACAGTATGCATCTCAAAACCTTCAGGAAAAAATCTTTATCCATACAGATAAAAATTTCTGGATTGCAGGTGAAACCAGTTGGTTTAAAGTTTATCTAGTCTCCGGCCAAAGTCATCAACCCATCCCCTCCAGCCGGGTAGCCTATCTTGAGGTTGTAAGCAGTAATAATGAGGTTATTCTTCAAACCAAAGTTGAACTAAACAAGGGCTTTGGAAAGGGCCAGATTAACATTCCAATTTCTACCAGCTCGGGCAATTATTATTTGCGGGCCTACACACGCTGGATGAAAAACTATAGCCCCGAATTTTATTTTCATCAACCTGTTACAATCGTAAATGCTCTTAGGCGCTTGTTTGATGAAGCCCCATCCAGTAATTCTTCCATCGATATTCAATTCTTTCCGGAAGGCGGGCAATGGATTGACGGCATCAGGCACCAGATGGCCTTTCGGGCTATTGACCAAAATGGAAAAGGAATCGACTTTAAAGGAGCCATACTAAATGCAGGTGGTGATACAGTAGTTCGCTTTCAACCAGAAAAGTTTGGTATTGGTACGTTTGAAATGGTTCCGTCTGCCACCGAAAACTATCGCGCTGTTATTCAACACAACAATAAAATCATACGTACTGAATTGCCTCCGATTGTATCTTCAGGTTTTGCCATGCAAACCACCGACTCGTCCGGCATCCTGAATATCAGCATTCGTACAAAGGCTGTTCCCGATCAATCGCTTTATGTTATTGCGCATACCCGCCATCAGGTAAAAATTACAGCCACCAGTCAGCATCACAACGGTTTTTCCAACTTTCAATTATCCAAAGCAGCGTTAGATGCAGGTGTTAGCCATATTACGGTGTTTGATGCAACCGGGCGCCCCGTTTGCGAACGATTGGTTTTCATAAAACCCGACAGCACTTCGCTTTTTGTTTCACCAGACCGAACACAAACCAGTACGCGAAAAAAAATTCTGTTAAATATTCAGTCGCCAAAAAATACGGTTGCTAACCTCTCCGTTTCTGTAGTCCTTCACGATTCACTCAGTCAGTTTTCACAACCTGATATCGTGAGCTATCTCCTTTTATCAAGCGACTTGAAGGGCACTATTGAATCTTCCCAATTCTATCAAAACGCCAATCAACATCTTATCGATAATCTGATGCTTACCCATGGCTGGAGAAGGTTTAGATGGCAAGACCTGGCAACCCCTACACCCGTTAAGCATCTGCCGGAATACAGGGCCCATCTTATTGAAGCGGATGTGGTAGATAAACAAACCCATTTACCCTTGCCGGGTGTAGTAGGCTACATCAGCACTCCGGGTAAAAATGTTATGTGGGGTGGAGGCATTAGCGACAAAAACGGATTACTGCTGATTGAAGCCAATCACTTGAACGGTGCATCTAAACTCATACTTCAATCTCCTTCTAAACAAGCGCATATTGAAGTAAAGCCTCCTTTCTCAACAGATTTTATCAAAATCAGTTTGCCTGCCATTCGTTTGTCAGAAAAAAACTCAAAGGAGTTGATTGCCCGAAGTATTTCCATGCAGGTAAATGATGCGTTTGAAAAAAATACCCCTCCTGCATTGCTGCCCGACAGTTCTACTTTTTACGGCACGGCCCCCGAAACCTATCGCCTTGATGATTATACGCGCTTTCCGGTTATGGAAGAAGTAATGCGCGAGTATGTAAAAAGTGTATGGGTGAGAAAAAAAGGCGATCAGTTTATTTTCAAAATTGTTGATCGTACTAAAGGACAATTACTGGAAAACGAGTCGCTCGTATTGCTGGATGGTGTACCGGTATTTAACCTGAACGATATTATGGCGTTTGATCCATTACAAATTAAACAACTGGATGTACTCACGAGCCGGTATTTTGTTGGTTCGCTTGCCTATGATGGTATTGTAAGCTACCGCACGTATAAAGGCGATTTGGGTGGGTTTAAATTTAACCCCGAAAATTTGATGATGGATTACGAAGGTCTTCAACAATATAAAGAATTTTACTCGCCCCGGTATGAAACCGTTCCGGAAATTAATAGCCGCATTCCAGACGCGCGGCATGTATTGTATTGGAACCCTGATGTTCAGCTTAACGGAAAAGAAAACAAGCAACTTGAATTTTATACTTCCGACCAACCTGGTACCTACTGTGTAATGGTGCAAGGCATTGCTACCAATGGCACCCCTCTTTTTGGTGAAACGTTATTTACGGTTGTGCGCTGATTTCCTGGTGATCTGTAAAAAACAAAGTCACACTACAATAACACACATATATTTTATTGATTAATTTGAAGGCACAAATTCCATGACTCCTCCCCGCATTGCTGTTAACCTTATTTTTTTTATCAATGGTTTTGTGCACGCTAACCTGGCGGCCCGCTTTCCCAAAGTACAGGAACTGTTTCAGATAGATGATGGCACATTTGGATTTGTTTTACTGGCCACTTCGTTAGGAGCCCTGATGGCCATGCCCTTTACAGGATGGTTAATTATACGCAATGGCAGCCGTAAAATTGCAATCATCTCAGCATTTCTTTATTGTGTATTTGTTCCCTTAGTTCCTCTTACAGAGGTTATGCCCGGTATTAGCGGATTGGTATTTGTATTTTTTGTAATGGGCATAACAGCCGGCATGCTTGATGTTTCCATGAATGCCCAGGCAGTAATGGTAGAACAACAATATCAAAAACCTATTATGACTTCCTTCCATGCCCTGTTTAGTGTGGGCATGGCCATTGGTGCGGGTTGTGGCGCTCTCTTCGTAAAATTAGAAACCAGTTTACTCCTGCATTTAAGTTTGATCACATTGTTCAGCCTGGTGGGGGCTGCGTGGGCACGGTATCGCCTGATTCATGATAAGCCCCAGCAGAAAAACTCAGAAGGCCCCGCTTTTCGTTTACCCAATGCAGCCATGGTAAGCATTGGTGTAATTGCATTTTGTTGCATGCTGGGCGAAGGCGCCATGGCCGATTGGAGCACAAATTATATGGTTAACATTGTACAGGCCAACAAAGCTTTTGCACCCATCGGCCTGGCTACCTTTGCGCTGGCTATGACAACCGGCAGGTTTGTTGGAGATGCGGCACGAATAAAATGGGGCGACAAAAACCTGATGATTGGTTGTGGTGTAATTTCCACAATTGGTATTATCCTTACGCTCGTATTCCCATCGCCTTACATTGCCATCATCGGCTTTTTTCTTACCGGTTTAGGATTATCGGCTATTGTGCCAATTGCCTATAGTATAGCTGGCAATGCAAAGGATCTGCCACCCGGAGTTGGGTTGGCCATGGTTACTACTGTTGGATATTCAGGATTTTTATTTGGACCTCCATTAATTGGCCTGTTGGCTGATTGGTACACGCTACGGGTTGCACTAGGCCTTGTAGCCGGTTTATTCATAATAATGACACTCCTCAGTATTCGTTACAAAGCATAAACTTATCCGTTATGACTATTAAGCAAATTGAACAAGGATCCAAAGGCTCCTTTATTTTGGATGAAAACGGTGAACGTTTAGGTGAAATGACTTACACCGTAGCCGGAGAAAAATTGATCATCATCGATCACACAGAAGTATCAGACAAACTGCGTGGCCAGGGGGCCGGAAAAAAATTAGTACTGGCTGCCGTGGAGTATGCCCGTCAAAATAATATTAAAGTGCTTCCTTTATGTCCATTTGCAAAAGTTACCTTCGATCGTACCCCCGACATTCAGGATGTAGTTAGTAAGTAAGTAAGTAAGTAAGTAAGTAACCAACATGCCGCTTATCTCATCTGCTTATACAGCTCCATTTTATCTATTCAATGCGCACCTCGAAACAGTTGTTCCCAGCGTATTCCGAAAAGTGCCCGGTACCTATCAACGAGAACGGTTAGAATTAGCAGATGGTGATTTCCTAGACCTCGACTGGATGCAGCAGCAACGCAATAAACTGGTAATCGTTTCGCACGGATTGGAGGGCAACAGCGAGCGCCACTATACCAAAGGCATGGCCGCATATTTTTTTTCGAATGGCTGGGATGCACTGGCCTGGAACTGCCGCGGATGCAGTGGTGAGATGAATCGCCTGCCGCGCTTCTACCACCATGGAGCTACCGAAGATTTAGCTGCCGTGGTTGCACACGCTTTAAAAAAAAATTATAGCCAAATTGTATTGGTGGGATTTAGTATGGGTGGAAGCATGACGCTAAAATACCTTGGCGAACGGTTGCCACCTGAAGAAATAAAATCAGCCATAACATTTTCGGTACCCTGTAACCTGGGCTCCAGCGCGGCCGAACTGGATAAGCCCGATAAAAAATTTTACCTCAATCGTTTCTTAAAAAAACTTGAAAAAAAGATTCGCGCAAAGGCCATTCAATTTCCTGATGCGTTAAGTGCCGAGGGTTTTGAAACCATTACCACCTTTCGTGAATTTGACACCCGCTACACGGCCCCTTTGCATGGTTTTACCGATGCTCTTGATTTTTATACAAAGGCCAGTTGTTACCCCTACCTGCAATCTATTGCGCTACCTGTACTGTTGGTAAATGCACAAAACGATCCTTTCTTACCTGAAGATTGCTACCCGGTTGAACTGGCACGCCACCACCCCTGTTTGTTTCTGGAAACTCCTGAACACGGAGGGCATGTGGGTTTTTCGCTTGCCGGAAAGAAAACAAACTGGATGGAGAAAAGAGCTTTGCAGTTTGCCTTACAAAACCATCGGTAACAAGTTGGCATTGGTTGTTAAATGCTATACCTTCAAATCAAAAACTAAATTCCATTAGCCATGAGAACCAGCCTACTTATATTGCTTGTTTGTCTTTCTGCAAACTTGCTTGCACAACAACCTGATGGCGTTGTTGACCTGAAACCACATAAAATTGTCATGCAGTTTTCTGACGGTGATTCTTTATCGCAAGCATCGGTTGTGGGGCAGGTAAAAAATATCCGAACTGCCTGGCCCAATGCCGAAGTTGAAGTAGTGTGCCATGGCCCTGGGTTAGATTTATTGATTTCCAAAACTTCCAAAGCCTCGGCCCAAGTAGCCGAATGGAGTAGCAAAGGTGTTGTGTTTGCTGCCTGCAGCAACACCATGAAACGCAGAAACGTAAAAGGTGAAGATTTGTTAAAAGCTTCTAAGGTTGTGCCTTCGGCTATGATTGAACTTACTCTTAAACAAGAAGATAACTGGGCTTATGTAAAAGCAGGGCACTAAAAAATTCAGGACAAAAAAATAAAATCAATACTGCCTTTTTTCATCTGTCAAAGTGTGAATTCTATTTTATAAATTTCACCCGATTCAAAAATGCATAAAGTAAAAAGATTATGAAACCATACTTACGCTTCGCATACCTCCTGTTCGTACTGTTCGCCACGGTTACGCTTCAGGCACAAAATAAACTGGAGGGTCGCTGGAATCTGGTAATCGAGAAGGATGGGCAGCAACTTCCATCCTGGTTAGAAATTGAACATTCCGGCACTAAAACACTGGTGGGCAGGTTTGTTTATGCTTTTGGAAGCGCCCGGCCGATATCGGTGGTAAATGTTACAAACGAAAAATTTAATTTCTCTATTCCACCCCAGTGGGAACCTGGTGATCGGAATATGGATTTTGAAGGTGAGCTGACAGGCGAAACACTGAAGGGAACCATGATTTATACCGATGGTAAAAAATACAACTGGACAGCCACGCGCGCTCCGTTACTTAAGCGCAATGCCGAGCCGGTGTGGGGCAAGCCCATTACCTTGTTTAATGGAAAAGATTTAAAAGGCTGGAAGGCTATGGGGCCTAACCAGTGGATTGTTGAGAACGGAATTTTGAGAAGCTTAAAATCGGGAAGCAACCTGGTAAGCGAACAAACCTTTACGGATTTTAAATTACACATTGAGTTTCGCTATGAGAAAGGAAGTAACAGTGGTGTTTACCTGCGCGGGCGATATGAAGTACAAATTGAAGACGACAAAGGAAAAGAACCCTGGAAAGGTTATCTCGGAGCAGTATATGGATTTCTTACACCCAGTATGATGGTTGCCAAAGATGCCGGTGAGTGGCAAAGTTATGACATTACCTTAGTAGGCAGAATGATTACCGTAGTAGCAAATGGCGTTACCATCATTTCCAATCAGGAAATACCGGGCATTACCGGTGGAGCCATCGATAACAATGAAAGTGAGCCGGGTCCGATTATGCTTCAGGGTGATCATGGTCCGATCGACTACCGCAATATTGTGATTACACCAGCTAAGTAATTGAATTATACCCTGAGCATGCCTCTGAATGCGCGTGCACTATAATACGATTCGGCTCCATTGTGATACACAAACACATGCCCGAATCTATAATCGCAAAATAACGCTCCGCCAAGTTTGCGAATGTCTGCCGGGGTCTTAATCCAACTAGACGTTTTAGCATCAAACGTATCCAGTTTTTGCAATTGCCGGTACTCCTCTTCTGTTAACAACGCAATGCCCATATCCGAAGCCATTTGTACCGCGCTGTTAGCGGGCTTATGTTCCTTGCGGGATTCCAGTGCTTCATGATCGTAACAAATGCTTCTTCGTCCTTTGGGGGATTCGGCTGAGCAATCGCAAAAAATATATTCACCTGATTTTTTATCATAACCAATAACATCCGGCTCGCCTCCTGTTGCCTCCATCTGATGCAGCGACCAAAGTTTTTCGGGGTTCGCCTCCAGCCGCGCTTGAATCTTGTCCCAGTCTATTCCTTTATGCCGGTGCCTGTTTTTATTAAACCGAGCTTGTAAAGTCTCGAGCAGCTCTCCGCGCTGTTCAGAGGTAAGTTTCAACTTGCGGCTTTTCATGGTTGCAATTTGATTCAAAATAAAAAATCCTGGTAACAGGTATAAAGTTTCAAAACAGTAATCCGTGGTATCTACCAATACCCAACTTGAAATCCGGGTTAATACCGCTTCCGCTTACCGGCATCTTTTCCACCGCGGTCGCGATTCCCTTTATGGCCTTTGGTGCTGTAAAAGCGCTCCTTTTTCTTTTCGGAATATTTCTTCTTGTGTGGTTCGGTTAATTCCAGGCGTACTTTGCGGCCACGTACCTCCACCCCTTCAAAATTCTTTATCACCTTTTCGGCTACTCCTTTCTCCAGTTCAAAAAATGAATAAGCGCCTTTCAGATCAATCTTGCCAATATGCTTTTTATCAATTTCGCCAAAATCGCAGATCAGATCAAGTAAATTCCCTTTTTCAAGGCCATCCATTTTCCCGATGTTGATGAACACCCGATCTCCCGTCAGGTAGCGGTCGTCCGCATCGGTTGTTTCGAAAGTTTTCCGTTCCGATCTATTCAAATCACGGGCATCGCGGTAATATTCCAGAAAGCGGTTAAACTCAATGGAAGCAAAACGTTTAATAATATCTTCCTTACTCAATTCGCGCAACTCATGATATACTTCCGGAAGAAAGGAATCAATCTCTTCTTCGTTTACTTCCACTTGTTTCACTTTATGCACCAGGGCCAACAATTTGTTCTGGCAAACTTCATCGCCCGTGGGCACCATGACACGTGTAAACTTGCGTTTTAAACTCCGCTCAATCTGTTGCACGCGGTTTACTTCCCGCTTGGAAACAATAGCCAATGAAATTCCTTTTTTACCGGCACGAGCCGTGCGGCCACTTCGGTGTGTATAAAATTCCATTTCATCGGGCATATTCATGTGAATAACATGCGTTACATTTTCCACATCAATTCCGCGCGCAGCTACATCCGTGGCTACCAGTAATTGCAATGTTTTATTACGAAAACTTTTCATTACCCGATCGCGCTGTTGCTGGCTCAGGTCGCCATGCAGGGCATCTGCACTGTAGCCATCTTTAATTAAATGCTCCGCAATTTTTTGCGTATCTATTTTGGTTCGGCAAAAAATCACACCAAAGATTTCGGGAGTATTATCTACAAACCGTTTTAACGCCAGGTATTTATCCCGCTCGTCAACCACCAGGTATTGATGATCAATATTTTCATTACCCCGGTTACGTTCACCCACACTCAGTTCCTCCGGGTTATCCATGTAGTTGCTGGCTATTTCCCGCACTTCGCGTGGCATGGTGGCACTAAACAGCCAAACCTTTTTCGTATCGGGGGTTGTAGAAAGAATTTCATCAATATCTTCCTTAAAACCCATGTTCAACATCTCATCGGCTTCATCTAACACAACATAGCGAACCGCAGTAAGGTCAACTACTTTGCGCGAAAGCAAATCAATTAACCGGCCCGGGGTTGCCACGATAATTTGTGCTCCACGTTTTACTTTAAAAATCTGATCGCGGATGCTGGCACCGCCATAAACAGTAACAATGTTCAGTTTTTTATACGAGGCTGTAAATCGTTCCAGGTCATTCGTAATCTGTACGCTTAACTCGCGGGTAGGAGCAATTACCAACGCCTGTGTATTCCGGTTATTCTCTTCCACTAATTCGACCAGCGGCAAACCAAAGGCAGCCGTTTTACCGGTTCCGGTTTGAGCAAGACCTACCAGGTCGAGGTTGCCTTGTAACAAAGTGGGAATTGCTTTTTCCTGAATGGGGGTTGGGGTTTCAAAACCCAGCTGGCGAATCACTTCCACCAATTGCCCGGAAAGTCCCAGGCTTTCAAATGATTTCATTAAAATTTTGTAATAAGGTGCAAAGGTAGCCTAATTAATTGAAAGTGATTTTATTGGGGTAATCCTGCCAAACTCCATTGCATATCTGGCACACAGGCAGATTAAAGTTGTTTTTATTTGGTCACATACGCAAAGCCTGTATTTTGCACCCCAATAAAAAAAACTACAAAATGCTCCTACCCGTGGTTTCTATCAACCAAAAATGTTTACGGGGCATCTATCAAACTTTATAAAAGTATTAACGGATGAAAAATTTTAAGTGGATTATTCTGGGAATTGTAATGCTTGTTGTGGGATATGGAATAGGCTATGTATGGCAAGCGTTGCCCATCATCAGTGGTTTTGGTGCTAAAGATTTATGCACCTGTGTTTTTTTAAACGGGCGCGATGCCGATGAGGTGATTAAGCAGGAACTTGGTTCGGGATTGCTACGCTACGGCAGTTTTGAACTTAATCGGGCAGATTCGACTGTAACCGGAACAGTATTTGGATTAGCCCAACGGAAAGCCATTTACAGGAAAGGATTAGGCTGCACCCTGGTAGCAGGAATTTCTGAAGAAGAACTGCGCGCGCAAAAAGTAAATCTTTATACCATGAAGCCCCTTAACCAGGATACCATTCCCTGGCCCATGGGTAACATTTCGAGTATTACTATTGATACTGGAATTTATGTTACGGTATTGAAAGAAGCACTGGATTTTGCTTTTACAGAAACCGACTCGGCCGGACCTATTAATACCCGTGCCGTGGTCATTGTTTACGATGGCAAAATTATAGCCGAGCGGTATGCAAAAGGATATGATGAATACTCGCGCCACATGGGTTGGTCAATGACTAAGAGCATCACCAACGCAATTACCGGTATTCTTACAAAAGACGGCCGCATGAGAGTGTTTGATCCGGCTCCTGTTCCTCAATGGCAAAATGACGATCGCAAAAAAATAACCTTACACAATCTGTTGCAAGCCAGCAGTGGTTTAAAATGGGAAGAAGTGTACAGTGGTCCCAGCCTGGCCACCAAAATGCTTTTCAATAAAAAAGATATGGGGCTGTATGCCATGGAATCGCGGCTTGAGTCAGAACCCAATACGGTATTCGAATATTCCAGTGGTACCACCAACATTATTTCCCGGTTAATTCGCAATGCCATAGGCGATGAAGATTATTATCGCTTTTATTACCGCGAACTTTTTGAAAAAATTGGTGCCCGCAGTATGATAATTGAACCCGATGCCGGAGGAACTTACGTAGGCTCTTCCTTTGCCTGGGGCACTGCCCGCGATTGGGCCCGGTTTGGATTGTTGTATTTAAACGATGGTGTGTTTAATGGCGAACGTATATTACCCGAAGGCTGGGTAGCTTATTCTACCACCGCAGCCACTACGGCCACACGAGGAGAATATGGTGCACAATGGTGGTTGAATGCCGGGGGGCTGAACAACCCCAACAACCGAACCTATCCGGATGTACCGGCAGATTCTTTTCAGGCCGAAGGGTACGAAGGTCAGTTTGTGTTTGTTGTGCCTTCTAAAAAGTTGGTGGTCGTGCGGTTAGGCTTAAGCCAGGTAAATGAACTGGATATGAATCAATTTATATCAAAAGTAATACAAGCCTTACCGCGATAGCCATGCGCGATAAACGCGTTTTCAGGTTCAAGCAGTTTTCTGTTGCACATGATAATGCCACCATGAAGGTAGGCACCGATGGCGTGCTGCTGGGGGCGTGGACTTTAGTTGATGAGGCAAAACGGATATTGGATGTTGGAACGGGAACCGGGGTAATTGCATTGATTCTAGCTCAACGCAGTTCCTGGCAGGCGCACATCGATGCAATTGATATTTCAATGGATGCCTTTAGGCAGGCATGCACCAATGTTCATAATTCACCCTGGCCAACTAAGATAAGTGTTCACCATTCGGCCTTGCAGGATTTTGAAGCTACGCCTTACGATTTGATTGTAAGCAATCCGCCTTACTTTAATAATAGTTACAAACCACCCGAAGCTTTGCGCACCCAGGCCCGCCACACCGAAACGCTTTCGCACGAAGCACTTCTACAGCATACCAAACGCCTGTTGGCACCGGGTGGAAAATTAAATCTGATCTTACCCGTGGCTGAAGGCAATCTATTGCTTGACCGGGCCCGGCAAATGGATTGGTACTGCAGTCGCCAATGCACGTTCAGATCCCGCAAGGAAAAACCAGCAGAGCGTTTATTGTTGGAGTTACAGTTACAGGCCACACCTATGATTGAGCAAGAGCTAACCCTCTATGAAAAGGACGAAGCCTGGTCAGCCGACTATCAGAAACTTACCCGCGACTTTTATCTTAAAATTTAAAACAAGCCAAGCCCTTCCTCCACATACAGAATTTTTTAGTGGTTATCCGTGCAAACTTTGTAAACTTGAAAATTAACCCCCTCGCTGTTGTGTGTTATCGTTTAATAGGATTCCTGTTTTTTATTTCAGGAATTTGCTTCGCTCAACCCTCCATCTCGATTAAACAGGCCACAGCCCCCATTGTATTGGATGCCGTACTTGACGAACCCGATTGGCAAACTGCGCAGGTAGCTTCGCATTTTATGCAGTACTTTCCTACCGATTCGGTACCCGCCAGGGCACAATCGGAAATCCGGCTAACGTATGATGAACACTTCATTTACGTTGGAGCAAAACTCTATAACCTGGGCCCGCGGAAGTACATAACTCCATCGCTGCGCAGAGATTTTCGGGGCGAAGCCAACGATGGCATCTCTATCGTGTTCGATACATTCAAAGACAGGACCAATGCGTTTTTCTTTGGTGTTAATCCTTTTGGTGTTCAGCGCGAAGGGTTGATTGCAAATGGAGGAGGTAACGGGCAGGACGACTTTACGCTGAACTGGGATAATAAATGGTACTCGGAAGCTAAGATTTACGAAGACTATTGGATTGCCGAAGTTGCCATCCCTTTTAAGACCATTCGTTTTAAAGAGGGCCTCTCCAGTTGGAACATAAACTTTTACCGGATTGACAGCGAGTATGCCGAACGCACTACCTGGTCGCCCATACCACGCTATTTTGATATCGTGAATTTAGCTTCACTAAAAGAATTGATTTGGGATAAGCCGTTAAAAAAACCCGGCCCGAATATTTCGGTTATTCCATACAGTGCTTTAAATACATCGCGCAACTTTGAAGCAGGCACAGCAACCAAAACCCAACTGCAGGCAGGAGGTGATGCCAAGGTTGCCATAGGGCCGGCTCTTAATCTGGATCTTACCGTAAACCCGGATTTTTCGCAGGTAGAAGTGGATCAGCAAGTAACTAATCTTGATCGGTTTGAGATTTTTTTTCCTGAACGCAGGCAGTTCTTCCTTGAAAATGCCGATTTGTTTTCGGGCTTTGGGGTAGAAGGTACGCGTCCGTTTTTTTCCAGGCGCATTGGTATTGCCCGCGATACCTCCACCGGGCAAAACATACAAAACACCATTTACGGAGGACTCCGGTTAAGCGGAAAGATCAACAACAATACCCGCATCGGCTTACTCAGCATGCAGGCTGGTAAAGAATCTGAAATCAAATTACCCTCCACCAATTATACGGTTGCAACCATGCAGCAAAAAGTATTTGCCCGGTCTAACATCGGTTTCATATTCGTAAACAAACAAGCTTTCCAGGATTCCATTGGCGGGGAGTTTACCACCAGCCCCGAAAGGTATTCGCGCACAGCCGGTATTGATTATAACCTGGCCAGCAAGGACAATCGGTGGACTGGCAAAGCATTTTATCATCACTCCTTTGACAAAATGAAGAAAGATGATGCCTTTGCTTTTGGGGGCTTTCTGAATTATAATGATGCGCAGTGGAATATTTTATTATCTACACGAAATGTGGGAGCAAATTTCAACCCCGAGGTAGGTTTTGTGCGCAGGCATGATATTCGGCAATTGGCAAGCACAACCTGGCATAACTTCTATCCTAAAAAAGGTAAAGTACAAAGCCATGGGCCCGGTTTTGATTTTGACATGGTAGGCAACGATACGTATGGGTTTCTGGACTGGGATTATAATTTCTTATACCGCTTTCGCTGGCGAAATACAACACGCTTCAACATCCGGGTTCGTCAACAATACACGTACCTGTTCAATGATTTTGACCCCAGTGGTACGGGTGGCCAAAAGCTGTTGGGTGGTACCTCCTATCGCAATTTTCTAGTTGCTGCAGAGCTTATGTCGGATGCCCGTAAAAAATTATTTTACGAGCTCAACACCAGAACAGGGGAATACTTCAATGGGCATTTAATAAACCTGGAAGGAATAATTACCTATCGTTATCAACCCTGGGGGTTTGCATCACTCAATTTTAGTTATAACCACATCCGGCTGCCACAACCCTATACGAGTGCCGACCTTTTTTTAATTGGCCCCCGGGTTGACTTAACCTTTACTCGAAAATTATTCTGGACAACCTTTGTTCAATACAACAGTCAGATCAATAATCTGAATATCAATAGTCGCTTTCAATGGCGTTTCAAACCCGTGTCTGACCTCTTCCTTGTTTATACTGATAACTATTTTGCGGAGTCATCCGGCCGTGAAGTTTTTTATATAGGACAACCTAAAACCAGGGCCCTGGTTATAAAACTCACTTATTGGTTAAACCTCTGAAATTCGCTGGTTAACCTATCCTTCTAGTCTGATTAACAAGCCGTTAACAAAAAATAACAAGATGTTTAAACATTTAAGTATAAAACTGGTGTTATACTTGCATTACAAAACCAAACTTAAAACATTAACTAAATGAAAAAACTCAACGTATTGGTGGCGATCCTTTTCCTAGCCGGAGCGGCATCCGCACAAACAACCTGGAAGATTGACAAAGGGCATTCCAAAGTGGGATTTAGTGTTACCCACATGGTAGTTGCCGAAACAGAAGGAAAGTTTAATGATTTTGAAGGAACCGTAGTTAGTAAGACGGAGGACTTTAACGGAGCCGAGGTTTCGTTTTCAGCTAAAGTTGCATCCATTAACACAGATAACGAAAGACGTGACGGACACCTGAAGTCGCCCGATTTCTTTGATGCAGAAAAATTTCCAGATATTACCTTTAAGGGTACGCTTGTAAAAGATGGAAGTAAGTACAAACTGAAAGGTGATTTCACCATGAAGAATGTTACCAAAAAAGTTGAATTTGATGTTACTTACGGTGGTAAAATCAACACAGGCCGTGGGGAAAAGTCTGGCTTTAAACTTACCGGAAGTGTAAACCGCATGGAATATGGTTTAAGCTGGGCTAACAAAACTCCTGGTGGCGACCTGGTTGTAAGCGATGAGGTGCAACTGATTGTGAAGGTTGAATTGGATAAGCAAGCCCAATAATTCTTCAAATAAAGAGGCTGCCCCAAAATGGCAGCCTTTTTATATTCTATGAAACTCGAAGAGGAAATTAAGCAACCAAAATTTAAAAGTGCACAGCAAAAAGCTGTACTCAATATTTTGTTTACTGCCAATTGGATTCAAAATCTGCACCGCGAATTTTTTGAACCGTATGGCATAACCGGGCAACAATACAACATCCTGCGAATTTTACGAGGGCAACACCCCAAGCGCATTTGTGCTTACGAACTTAAGTGCCGCCTGCTCGATAAAAATTCAGACGTATCGCGCTTGCTCGACCGGCTGATCGGTAAAAAGCTGGTTAATAAATCGAAAAGTAAAACAGACAAGCGTGCCTTCGAAATAACTATAACACCGCAAGGGCTTGCGTTGCTTAGTGAGATGGATTCACTCATCAACACCTTAGACACCCGCGTGATTAAACTTTCATCCACCGAAGCCAGCCAGTTAAATGGTTTGCTGGATAAGTGCCGCGATTAAATGGAAGCCAGTTCGCTACGCACAAAATCCATCAGCTCCTTAATATAAGCCCTGCTAAAATCAAACCGGATACCCGCTGCTGCATAAATTTCCGGAATGGTATTCAGATTACCGAGCTTTAAGGCATTCATATATCCCTGTAACCCTTTTTGATTGTTCAATTTATAATTACGCCATAGCGCAATGGCTCCTAACTGTGCCATGCCATACTCTATATAGTAAAAGGGCACTTCATACAGGTGCAATTGCTTTTGCCAGAGATAATCGCGCGCAATCTCCTGGCCATGCCAATCGGTAATGGTATCAGCAAAGCGTGCAAACACTTCGTTCCACTTTTCCTTCCGCTCATTGGTTGTGTGGGTTGGATTTTCATAAATCCAATGCTGAAACTGATCGATCGTAGCCACCCAGGGCAATGTTTCAATTATATCCTCTAACTGCTCGCGCTTTGCCCGTTTAAGACTTACTTCATCCGTAAAGAAAATATCCCAATGTTTCATTGAAATCAATTCCATACTCATGGATGCCAACTCGGCTACTTCCATGGGTGGCGACTTGAAATCTGCCAGCGCCAGGTCTTTCGTTAAAAAATTATGTACTGCATGGCCTCCTTCATGCATAATGGTTGTCATGTCGCGCATGGTAGAAGTAGCATTCATAAAAATGAAAGGCACTCCAATTTCTGCTAATGGATAGTTATAACCACCCGGGGCTTTTCCTTTGCGCGATTCCAAATCGAGGTGCCCCATCTCTTTCATAATAGACAAGCACTGCCCCAAAAACGGATCTAATCTGCGGAAGCATTCAATCGATTTTTCAGTAAGGTCTTTCCCGTTTTCAAATGCCTTTAGCGGGGGCAATCCATCGGCATCCACGGCTTTATCCCATGGTTTTAATTTTTCTACACCCAATTTTTGCTTGCGCTCTTTATTAAGATCGTTCAGAATAGGCACAACCTCGGTTGCAATTGCTTCATGAAAAGCAAAACAATCTTTGGGTGTGTAATCAAAACGGCCATACGATTTAAACATATAATCGCGGAAATTTTTCTGGCCGGCATTGACAGACACCTGGTGCCGCAGGTTAATCAACCGGCTGAACAGCTCATCCAGCGTTTCTTTGTCTTTTAACCTGCGCTCTGAAATCTTACTATACGCATATTCACGCTTGCCACGATCAGTTGATTGCAAGATAACACCAGCTTGCTGCAGCGTTAATTCCTTTCCTTCAATTTCCACCATCATCGCGCCTGAAAGTTGCGCATACTTTTGGGTTTCGGTATTGATTTGCGTAAAGAGCGGAATATTCTCATCGCGAAAAAGCTCAATGTCTTTTTTAAGATTCCTGATTAGAATTTTATAGCCCGGCTTATCTTCCAATAACGAAAGGCCTTTTGCATCGGCCAGCTTTCGGTTTAGTTGGTCGGAATAGGGAGCAATTTGCGGTTGAATGTTCTCTACAAAATCCTGGTAGCTTTTACTATACGTTTCATTATCGGTATAGCAGGTCATTTTTATGTAGCGCCATCCCAAATCTTCACTTATTATCGATTCTAATTCACTTCTGTCGGTTAACCATTTCTCCAGGTCGGCAGGCGTGTTGATGGTGCGGGCAATCAGATTGTCAAAATAGGGCTTAATTGCCGGCCAGCTGGTAACGGTAAAATCAGAAGGTAGAAAATTACGAACCGGACGTTGGGGGATAGATATTGAATTCATCACAAAAAATTTTGGTTTCAAAGTAATCAATTACCCTCCATTTAGAAAAAGATTTAAGGGCTGATTCGCTGCCCTTCTCCCTGCCGCTCGAAATACCGGATATACATGATGCGTAAATAAAATTTTCATAACTTCCCTCGCAAATAAAACCTATCGATGAGAAACCTGATTTTGGTAGCTGTACTATTCGCTGCCTGCACCGCAAAAGAAGCTAAAGTAATTGGTACAATTGAGCGGCTCGATCCTGCCCTCGATGCCCTGGTAAACAAAGATGCAGCCATTGAAGTACTGGCTGAAGGCTATGAATGGAGTGAAGGCCCGGTGTGGATTGAAAAGGAAAACATGCTGCTGTTTTCAGATGTTCCAAAAAACATTGTGTATAAATGGACAGAAGGCCATGGCGCGGAAGTTTACCTGACTCCTTCCGGTTTTACAGGCACCACCACCACCAGCAACGAACCGGGTGCTAATGGTCTGGTTTATTACAACGACTCCCTGTTTCTTTGCCAGCATGGCGATCGGAGGATTGCCCGGATGAATGCTCCCTTACACACCCCTGCAGCAACCTTTACAACCCTTGCAGCCACCTTTAACGAAAAGCGTTTCAGCAGCCCCAACGATGCCGTTATGAATAGTAACGGAGAGTTGTTTTTTACCGATCCTCCTTACGGATTAGCCAAACATGAAAACGATTCTGAAAAGGAACAACCTTATAATGGGGTTTATAAAGTAACCAAGGGGGTTGTTTCCTTGCTTGTAGATTCACTCACCAAACCAAACGGGATTATTGTAATGCCCGATCAGAAAAAAATTATTGTTGCCAATTCCGATCCGGAAAAAGCAACCTGGTATGAATTTGAATTGGCTGAGGATGGCACCGTATCAAAGGGCCGTATTTTTTATGATGCAACCCGTAACCTGGCTACCGATAAAGGAGTGCCCGATGGCCTAAAGGTTGATCGAGCTGGAAATATTTATGCCAGCGGCCCCGGAGGCATCTGGATATTTAATTCGGCAGGCACTGTGTTGGGAAAAATAAGGCTAAGCGAACTGGTCTCTAACTGTGCGCTTTCGCACGATGAGAAAACCCTGTACATTACTGCCGATATGTACTTGCTTCGGATAAAACTCAGAAAGTAAATGGAAGCCTGGATAACCGCATTAGGATGGATTGGCTCGGTGGCTGTAATTGCCGCGTATGCACTTAACAGCTTACAAAAGATTAAATCCAATTCAACTGGTTTTCAATTGCTGAACCTTACCGGAGCTGTGCTGCTCATTATTAACAGCATTTTTAAAGAAGCCTATCCGTTTACTTTTATCAACTCTGTGTGGGCCGTTATAGCCCTTGTATCTTTATTCAGAATCAAACTAAAACCTGTTGTGAAATGAAAAAATTTTTGACGCTTATTGCGTTAGGTCTGCTTGGTTGTTCCAACCCTCCTTCTTTCCGGCAGGAAATAGATTCAATTTTTTCATACCTGGACGGCAATACACCGGGAGGCACTGTGTTGATTTTAAAAAATGATTCAATCGCATTTAGCAGTGCTTATGGGTTAGCCGATCTGCAGTCGAAAGAAAAAATAACAACCAAAACGCTATTTAATACCGGCTCCATTTCCAAAACATTTGTTTCGTATGTTATACTCGCCCTGGCACAAGAGGGCAAACTTTCGCTGAATGACAGCATTGCTGCTTACTTTCCAGACTTTAAAAATCCCGCGTTGGCACAACAAGTTCGGGTGCACCACTTATTAACACATACTTCTGGTTTACCCGATAACCGCAGGCAACACCTGGACAGTGTGTTTTTGCTTACTGCAAAAGATCAGGAAAACTTCGACCCAATTAAACTAAATGATTCGCTGAACTTCGAACCCGGCTCGCACTTCGAATATTCTAACCCCGCGTTTAACGGGCTGGCGCTTATTATTGAAAAAGTTACCGGCAACAAATGGCAGGATGAAGTGAAGAACAGAATTTTTGATCCGGCAGGAATGAAAACCAGCACAATTACCGATGGCCCCCACCCAACCACGGGTGTGGCGCATGCCTATTTAAAAAGCAAGACGGGTTTCATTGAAAAAGATTATGGCGAAGAACCAACGTTCGCTGCTGCCGGCAACGGGGGTGTGTGGAGTTCGGTTGAAGAACTTGCTTTGTATGAAAAGGCATTGCTAAATCATACCATCCTCAATGAAGAAATTATTGCAACCTCGCGCACCGTTAAAGAATATCCAAACTGGCAAGATTCTATCCCTCCGTATATTGGGGCAAGTTGGTTTATTGGCCAAACCGAGGAGGGCTATAAGATGATTTACCATACCGGTACACAAGGCGGCTTTTATGGTGATTATGTAAGCATACCCGAAAAGGGAATTCTATACCTGATGCTCTGCAACATTCCTACCCCGCAAGAAGAAAAGAGAGCTGCAGTATTATCGGTATTAAAAAAATATAACTGGTTAGATTAAAATCCATTTACGTTGCTGATGCCCTCCACCTATAGTTTTAATCATTTTGTGTTACCCCCCTTACCCATATTATAAAATCATGAAAAAACTTTACACGGTATTTTTAATCGCCCTGGTGTTTCACGCCTATGCACAAACGCCTGATGCTAAACTGATCAAAGAGTTTGACGCGTACATTGAAAAATCGCGCAAGCAATATGATGTACCGGGCCTTGCGGTTGCGTTGGTAAAAGACGGCAAAGTTATTCTCAACAAAGGGTATGGCCTGCGCAACATCAACAAATCCGATGCGGTAGATAATCAAACTTTGTATGCGTGCGCCTCTACCACCAAGGCCATGACTGCTATGTGCATGGCTATGCTGGTAGATGAAGGCAAAGTAAACTGGAACGATCCGGTAATAAAACATCTTCCCGACTTTCAACTATACGATCCGTATGTTACCCGCGAATTGAAAATAAGAGATTTGTTTACACACAACTCAGGTGTAGGCAATGCCGATTTCCTCTGGGGGTCGATCGATCTTCCGGCAGAAGAAGTACTGAACAGGATGAAACTGGTTAAACCCAGCTATTCGCTACGCTCAAGTTTCATTTACCAGAATATTTTCTATCTGTATGCGGGTAAGGTGATTGAAAAACTAAGTGGTTTACCATGGGAGGTTTTTATTCAAAAAAGGATTTTTGATCCACTGGGAATGACGCGCACCTATCCACACCTTGCCATGGTTAAAGATGCCAATCAATCAAGCCCGCACCATTGGGTGGAAGGAAAGATTTTGGTGATTGAGCGTACCAGTGCCGATAACATTGGCCCTGCCGGCAGTGTGTGGAGTTGCGCGGATGACATGAGCAAGTGGGCCATCTGCATGTTGGATAGCAGCAAATATGCCGGGGGCCGGTTAGTAAAACCTGCAACCTGGAAAGAGCTTTTTAAACCACACGTAATTGTACCTGCTCCTGAATTTTACCCCACACAACAACTTACAAAACCCAACTGGACAACCTATAGCCTTGGGTGGTTTCAACAGGATTACAAGGGGAAGAAAATAAACTTTCACACCGGAAGTTTGGCAGGCGAAACCGCCATACACGGGCAACTACCCGACAGTAAACTTGGCATTTATATTTTTGGGAATCTTGATCATGCAGAAGTGCGCCATGCCCTTATGTTTAAAGCCTTCGATGTTTTTGGTTTGGGTGGCACCCGCGATTGGAGTTCGGATATCCTTACCCTTTACAAAAATCTGAATCAACAAAATGAACAGAAGCAAAAAGCTGACGATCTGCAACGCATTAGTAATACTAATCCTTCGCTGGCTCTATCAGAATACACAGGAAAATACACGAGCCCGCTATACGGTGAAGTGGTAGTAACGCTTACCGGCCAAAACCTGAACATAGCAATCAATAATGCAGTAAGCATTCAGGCGGCTCACTGGCATTACGATGTTTTTAGCGGCTGGTATAACAAACGCTGGTGGGGCAAAACCAAAGTTCAGTTTATGCTGGATGCTTCCGGCAAGGCCCGCACCTTGCTTATTGAGGGAATGGATTTTACCCGGGCAGATTAGCTTTACGTACCGGGAACCTCTATTGCGGTAAGATTTTCCACAAACTCTTTATCCATTCTGATAAAAGTAGTGGGTGAAAAGTAATTCTGTTTTAGCGATTTGAATTTTGGCACTACCTGCATAATCTTCTTGGCCTTTTCGCGCTTGGCCTCGCTGGTAGCAATTTTTAAAATCTTTAAAAACAGCAATACATTTTCGCATTCATCTTTACCAAACAAACGGATTTGTCTTTGAATGCTGCTGGTAAGCTGATTAAACAATTCAAAATCCTTTAGCATACAATATTGCAGAGCCAGAATTGCCTTTACTTCCATGTGTACAAACGGAAAGCGCTTCAGGCTAACATCATTCAGCAAGCCGTTAATCAGTTTGGCTGCTTCTTCAAATCGCCCTGCATAATAACAGCCTAACGCCCGGTACACCACATGAATGGTATGGCGGGGCACGTCTAAAGTATCTGCTTCTATATCCTCAAACAGATTTTCGTTTTCGGCATAAATTTCCTTTTCGGTATTCAGGCGCAGGTGCCGTTCCATTTTGGTAATAAGAAAACGAGCTGCAAACGTATAGAAAGGATAGTTGATAAGCAGGCTTGTGGCTGCATCGTTTACTTCTTCAAAACTTTTCTCAACCTGGTGGAAAACACCGTAATGGTTATAATACTCCAACTTCAGAAATTCAAAGATCAGGTTGAGGTGATAGTACAGCGGATCAAGATTATATGTATCAAATATTTTCTGAACATGTCTGAAAATATCTTCGATCGACTCGCCATCGAGGTGTTGGTTATCATCGGGCTCAACAAAAAGGCGATGAAATACCTGCATGCAGCTTTGGTACACATACAGCCGGTGCGATTCGTAAATCCGCGCCACATTTTGCATTTCTTTCATTAAAAGCGATAACCCCAGTTTCTCGGTATCATCGTTCGACATGAAATAGCTGCCGTATTTTTTAAAATATTCGGCCAGCAAATCTTCGGCTTTATCTACTGCCAGCATGTAGGCCACATGCCGGTTATACAATTGCGAATACTGAAAATGATCGGGCGAGTGGATGTGCAGTTTCTTCAACGATTTATAAATAACCGTAAGCTCATTGGCCAGGTCATAATCCAGCAGTTCCTTCTCAAGTTTTTTAAGGGTAGCAATGGTAATCGTGCGTTTCTTGGTAAAAAGCACTTCATTCAGGTTAGCCACCTTGCGCAAAATATCGGTGCGCGGGCTCTCCATTTGCCGCAATAAATGCTCTTCTATTTTCTGGTTTAACCGCGACCGCAGAGTATAGTAGGCATTGGCATTTACCTCCAATTCTACCATAATCTTGCTATCCGATAACTGCCGCTCGCGCAAGGCTTTCAGCAAATGGGCCGACTTCTCGGCATTGCTTTCACTCAACGAGTCGTAAATGGATTTGTAATCGGAATCAGAAAGTTGCTTAACAATGTTCTTTAACTTCGCCATTACTTAAGGGCTGTTAGACCGCAAAAGATACAAATTTAACAGGTCTCTACAACCATATAGCTTCATTTTGACTGCTGGGTTATGTACAGGCATGGGGTTGCTTTTTGCTTGAAAGGTTACATAACTTGGCCTGCCAATACGGTTTTCTAAACTGCACGCGTATGAAAAAAGTCCTGATTCTGTTTCTGATTATTACCCCGCTTGTTGTTCCAGCCCAGAGCCTGCGGTGGGCCCCGGAGGGTAATGCATATTTTCGTGTAGAAGGAGGCGAGCTAATCCGCTACACGTTGCCGGCCAACACCAAAACCACATTTGTAACCAGGGCCAACCTTACGCCCCAGGGGGCATCGCAAAGTTTGCGCATCCGTAACTATGCCTTTTCGCAAGATCAAACCAAGCTCTTAATTTATACGAATACCCAAAAAGTATGGCGCCTGGATACCCGGGGAGATTATTGGTTGCTTGACTTGAATACAAAAGTTTTAAAACAAATCGGGGTATCCCGGCCGGCATCATCGCTTATGTTTGCCAAACTTTCGCCTGATGGTACGCAGGTAGCCTATGTAAGCGAGCAAAATATATTTGTAGAAAACCTTGCCACGGGCGATGTAAAGGCTATTACTACCAATGGCAACCGAAAGTTGATTAATGGAACTTTTGATTGGGCATACGAGGAAGAATTTGCCTGCCGCGATGGGTTTCAGTGGAGCCCCGATAGCAAACATCTTTCATTCTGGCAGGTAGATGCCCGCCAG
>Ga0116142_10001919_pt1 | contig 23699 bp, 20 predicted proteins | sample AD_UKC033_MetaG_FD_89785 | JGI IMG/M metagenome (GOLD analysis project Ga0116142, IMG submission 89785) | Active sludge microbial communities of municipal wastewater-treating anaerobic digesters from USA - AD_UKC033_MetaG | ecosystem: Engineered > Bioreactor > Anaerobic > Digestate | place: USA... | reverse complement strand
CCGGATCATGGCACCGCGGGCGCCCGTCTGCAGCCCCGGACCGGCCGCCGCTCCGGCGCCCACCGCGCGGGCCAGGTCGGGCAGCTCCTTCGACTCGACCACCCGGAGGCCCGCCACGCCGCTTCGGAAACGGGGCAGGATCATATCGCGCAGCGCTTCGACTGGCCCGGGCATGGGCCGGACCTCGTTGCCGAAATAGCGAGTGCCCGGTGGATTGGTGGTCAGGAGCATCCGGTTGTCCGTCCAGAAGCAGGGCTGGGCCGGCAAGAGCTCCAGCGCCCGGCGGCCGTCCGGACTGGCCGCCTGCAGGTGGGCCGTGGCCGGGCGGCCGGGATTGTCCAGCGCCCAGCGGATGCCGCCGCTGACCTGCCAGTCGGACGGCACGAGGAACCGGAAAGCCTCGATGCCGATCCCCTCGCGGTCCACGTGGACGTAGTACTTGAACCGCATCGCGGCGCCCGCCGGTCCTGCGGGACCCGCCGGCGGACCACCGCACGCCATGGCGCACGCCGCCCCGACCAGGGCCAGCGCCAACAGCACCCGGACGACCATACACACCTCCCGTGGGAACTTGCGGTCTTGATGCCTGTTGGTATTCATGATCCCACCGGCGCGGCGGTTTGGCAAGAGGCCGGGCAATCCCGCCCGAGGGATTGCCCGGCTATCCGGTTCCCGGGTCAGCCGAGTCGAAAGTAGATGGTGATCATGAGCGTGAAATTTTTGCGCTGCCCCTTGACGGTGCCGGGCCGCCATGTCCATTGCTTGACGGCCGCGACCGCCGCCTGGGTCAGGCTCTCATGTTCGGATTTTTCCGGCTGGATGTCCGTCACCTTCCCCGCCGCATCGATGGTCACCCGAAGGACGACTGTTCCGGTGATTTTCTGCTCCTTCAGTTCTTCAGGATATTCAGGCAGTACCTTTTTCAGCGGCTGGGGCCGGATGATTTCCTTCCCCTCCTCATGCACCGTGGCCAGCAGAATCAGCATATGTCCGTCCATGCGGTTGGCCAACGCCACACCGGTGCCGAGCTTGGCGAAGATGTCCATCGCGGTCTCGGGCTGGCCGTTGACGCTCAGACCCACCTGGAGCCGGGCGCGGTCCCCCTCCCGGCTCGTGGGCTGTACCCGGAGCCGGTAATTCTGAATCGTATCCGTCGGCCCTCCGTCATTGACCCCGTGGGTGACCACCGCTTCTCCCGGCAACGCCACTTCGATCACCGGCGCTCCCAGCAGGCGCATGGATTTGAGTTTGAAGGTGCTCTGGATATCCTCAATCACGGTGGATCCCTTGGTCTCGGTCAACCGGCCGGTGGGCAGGGCCACCACCACCTGGGCGGGCGAGGCGGCTTCATAAGCCCCCTCGTAGATCTGAAACTCCACCAGCAGCTTGTCTCCGGCCAGCACCCACGGCGCCAGCGCCAGCAGCAGGGCAATCATCAGTGTTTTCATGATTGGTCTCCTTTGCGTTGATCTGTGGACTCGCGTGGACCGGGAACATCCAGCGGCTCATCCGGCGTCACGGTGCGGTTCGCACGACCACCATCGTCAGGCCGTCCGGCAACGCCATTAGCGTGTACGGCACCTCCTGGTCGCCGTGGGTCACGGCATGAACCAGCACCGCGCCACCCGGGGCTGGCGGCGCGGGTGCGGGCCGGAACCACCACAGCGCCACGGCTGCGACAACCAGGCAGGCGAGGCCGGCCAGAACGCCCCGGCGCTGCCGGCGCCGGCGCCCGGCTTCGCGGCGGACCGCCGCCAGCATCGCATCAGGCGGAGTCGCGGGGGTGAATGCATCGAATGGATCGCTCATGACTCGGCCTCCCAATCGACGATCTTGCCGCGGAGCCGGTGGCGGTGGACCCGCACGGTGGCCGGCCGCATGCCCAGGGCGGCGGCCACCGCCGCCACGTCCCACCCGCGGTAGTCCATCAGGTAGAAGATGGCCCGCTCCCGGGGGGACAGGATCCGCCACGCCTGGCTGAGCTCCAGGCCGGCGCCCGGCCGGGGCGGCTCGGGCCGCCCCAACCATCCGGCCAGAGTGGCGCGCACCCGGCGGCGGCGCAGCAGCGTGCGGCAGACGTTGTAAAGGATGCGGTAGAAGAAGGCATCGGGATTCTCCACCGCGGGGAGCCGCCGCTGGCGCAGGTGCAGCCGGACAAACGCCTCCTGGACCGCGTCCTCCGCCTCGGCTCCGCCGACGATGGCGCAGGCGAAGCGGCAGGCCGCCAGGTGGTGTCGTCGAAAGAACGTATCGAACAGTTCCCGTTCCACACCCATATAGACCCTGCCGCCACGGCGCGTGTTTACAGCGGCCGCCTTTTTTTTCGAACTATCGGACGGACGCTGTCGAATTATACATGCGGCGGCGGTCGATGGTATGCGACAAGCCGAATGCAAACAGTGGAGACGATCCGCTTCAGGAGGCGCCATGAATTCGGAAACCGACGACCGCCGCTGCCGCACCGAGGAATTCCGACTGGACGGCAGCGAGCTGCTGGACAAGATCAAGGAGCTGATCCACCAGGGCAACATCCGCCGGATCACTATCAAGAATGAGTCCGGCCAGACCCTGCTGGAGATCCCGCTCACCCTCGGCGTGGTGGGCGCGGCCCTGCTGCCGGTTCTGGCCGCGGTGGGGGCGCTGGCGGCGCTGGTCACCCGTTGCAGCATCGTGGTGGAAAAAATCGGAGAACCGCCCGCCGTCTGATCCGGCCGGGCCCTCATTCCAGGGCTTCGCCCACCGACGCGGTGACCAGGCGGTGCAGGGGCCGGGCCCCCGCCGCGGCCTCCGCCGGCGGGGGCATCGCCGCCTCGTCGGGCTTGTCCGACAAACCGAACACCAGCGCACCCTGCTCCCGCAGTCGCAGCGCCGCGGCGCGCACCTCCTCGGTGATGACGATGCCCCGCGCCAGCAGATCCTGGATCGGCTCCCGCGGTGGTCCGCCGAAGCGGTCGGCGGTGGCTCGAAACTCGCTGCGCCGGAAGGCGGGAAAGGGCGTGGGCTCACCGCGGCACACCCGGCGGCGGATGTCGGCGTGCACCCCGGCCAGGCCCGCCGCCTCGAGGCGTGGCCGGCACCGGTGCACCCGGTCCACAAACTGGGTGAAACGGATCAGCGAGCCGATCCGGATGTCCGCCATCAATTCGGCCAGGGTGCACACCCCCGCGCCCAGCATGAGGCAAAGATACGCGAGGTAGTCCTGATTGTCGGCGGTGAACGGGTGGAATTCCGGCTGATTGAGCTGCCGGTAGGCGGCCCGGAACGCCGTCGCATCGAAACCGGCTCCCAGCAGGTGCCGCACCGTGGCCTGGAGTCCGTCCAGGCGGGCGGCGTCGATGGGGCCGTCGTTCCGGCCCCGGGCGCCCAGGGCCGTCTTGTCCAGGTCGATGACCAACGCCACCGATTCGTCGAAAGCCCCGTCGCGGTCCTCGATCCAGTCGAGAAACTCCGGCAGCGCCGACCAGCGGTTGGACTGCCAGGTGGTCAGTCCCACCTCCAGCTCCCGCGGGGCCGAGGCGTCGTCGCGCCCGATGAAGAGCCGTCCCGTCCAGCCGCCGGCGTCACGGATGTTGCGGAAGGCCGACCCGTCATTGAGCCTCGTGTCACCGATGTATATCAGACGCGTCAGCATCGCGCCGGGACACGCCAGGCGCCGGGCGGCGCGGAGCATCTCCGCCACCACCCGACCGTAGGCGGCTTCCGCCTTGCGCGGCCGTTCACCGGCGGGCAGCCCCAACCCGGTCCGCAGCTGCGCCAGCCCCGGCAGGCGGCGGTCCACCGGTTCGAGGTTGCGCCAGACGACGGCGTCATCCAGAAAATCGGCCAGCGTAGCGCGGCCGAATCTCCGATAGCGCGGCCGGGCCGGGGGCGCCGGTCGGATCCTCGGCGGACGGGCGTTGCGCACGGGCAGGAATCGCTGGCTCATGACAGCCACCCCTGCGCCGCCAGCAATTCGGCGTTGTGGACGGCGCCCCCGGCCGCGCCGCGAATGGTGTTGTGGCCCAGCACTACGAATTTGAGTCCCAGCAGCGGGCACGGCCTCAGCCGCCCCACGGCCACGGTCATGCCCTGGGCCCGGTCGCGGTCGCGAACCGGCTGGGGCCGGTCGCCGTCGGCGAGCACCTCCACCGGCTGCGGCGGGGTGCTGGGCAGCGCGGCGACTTCGGGCGCCGCCCGGAACTCCGCCAACGCCGCCGCCGCCTCGGCCGCCGACGGCGCATGTTCCGCACTCAGGGCGATGCACGCCGTGTGGCCGTCGCGGACGGGTACGCGGTTGCACTGGGCGCTCACCGCCACGGCCGCCGGGACGACACCGTCACCGTTCAGCCGGCCCAGAAGCTTGGCGGGTTCCCGCTCCAGCTTGTCCTCCTCCCCGTCGATGAAGGGAATGACATTATCCAGTATGTCCAGCGCCGACAGGCCCGGATAGCCCGCACCGGAGACCGCCTGCAGCGTCACCACGCTCACCCGTTGCAGGCCGAAGGCCTCGTGCAGCGGCTTGAGGGCCAGAGCCACCTGGGTGCTGGAGCAGTTGGGCGCCGCCACAATGCAGCCGGACCAGCCGCGGCGGCGGCGCTGTGCCTCGACCAGGACCGTGTGATCGGGATTCACTTCGGGGATGAGGAGCGGCACGTCCGCATCCATCCGGTGAGCCGAGGTGTTGGAGCACACGGCGTAGCCGGCGGCGGCGAACCGCTCCTCCACGGGCCCGGCCACATCGGCGGGGAGCGCCGAAAAGACCAGCCGGCAGTCCAGTTCCGGCTCCAGGGGCCACACCTCCAGTTCGGCCGCCGCTTCCGGCAGGGGCCCGGGCAGGCGCCAGCTGCAGGCTTCGGCATACCTCCGCCCCGCCGAACGATCGGATGCGGCCAGCGCGCAGAGCGAAAACCAGGGGTGGTCCACCAGGAGCTGGATGAAGCGCTGGCCCACCACGCCGGTGGCGCCGAGGACGCCCACGGGGATCTTACGCATGGGCCACCTCCACCGCCAGCTCCTGGTGCAGGTCGCTCACGGCGCTGGCAAGCTGGTCTTCCGGCACACAGATGGACACGCTGCGGCCCGTCGTCCCCTGGGCCACCGCCAGGACCGGCGTCCCGCGACGCCCCAGGGCCCCGAACGCCCGCGCCGCCAGAGCGGTGCCGTCGGTGCCGGGCGGGCCCACCACCGACAGCGTCGCCACCTCGCCCCGCACTCCGATCACACAGGGACCGGAGGCGGCGCCCCCGAAGACCCGCTCCAGTACGCCCAAAGCATGCGTCTGGTCCGGGCCGCGGACCACCAGGTTCAGCCGGTGTTCCGAGAACGACTGCGAGAACATGGGCACGTCCACCCCCGCCTCGCTGAGGTGCTGCAACGCCCGGGCCGCCAGCTGGAGGGTCCACGAGTCGTCGGGGGTGCCCACCGCGATCATGGCCAGCCCCTCGGTGGAGATGAGCGCCGGAAGCACCTCCCGCTCCGGCGCCGGCCGCGGTGCGATCCGCGTGCCGGGATGAGCCGGGTTGAACGTGTTCAGGATCCGCAGGGGAATGCCGTCGGCCACCAGTGGGCCGATGGCTTTGGGATGCAGCACGTCGGCGCCGAAGTAGGCCAGCTCGGCTGCCTCGGCGTACGTGAGTTCGGACAGAGTCCTCGCCCCGGGAACAAGATTGGGATCAGCCGTGAGGATGCCGTCCACGTCCGTCCAGATCCAGACTTCGGCCGCCGCCAGCGCCGCCCCGATGATCGCCGCGGTGTAATCGCTGCCGCCTCGCCCCAGCGTGGTCGTCACACCCTCCGCCGTGGCGGCGATATAGCCGGTGATCACCGGGACGATGCCCCGGTCCAGCAGCGGCGGCACCACCTGCCGCAGCCGCTCCCGGGTGGGCGCCGCTTGCGGCGACGCCTCGCCGAAGCGGGCGTCGGTGACGATCAGCCCGGTGGCGCTCAACGCCTGAGCCCGCACCCCCCGCCGGCGCAGCACCGCCGCCAGCAAACCGGCTGACATCCGCTCGCCGAAGGCGGCCACCACGTCGAGGCCGCGCCGAGTCAGCTCCCCGAGCACGGCGATGCTCCGCAGCAGGCGCTCCAACTCGTGCAACGCGTACTCGATCTGACCACAGGCTTCCAGGCTCTCGGAACGGTCCCCCAGCAGCTCGTCCACCACGGCCAGGTGCTGGCGCAGGAGCGCCGCTTTGATGTCCCGGCACTCCGCCGTCCGGCCCGCCGCCGCCGCGCGCGCAGCCGCGATGAGGCTGTTGGTCACGCCCGCCATGGCCGACACCACGACGACGAGGCCGCCGGCAGCGCCCGGCTCGGTCGAACCGCCGTCGGCGCCGGACCGGTGCCGTGCGATGATTTCGACCACAGCTCCGATGGACCGGGGGCTGCCGACCGAGGTACCGCCGAATTTGAACACGATCATGACTGCCTCCTCGGCTCGGGTGACGTCTCGTCCAGAGCCTGTCCCAAGTCTGCGATCAGGTCCTCGGCCGCCTCGACACCGGCGGCGTACCGGACCAGGTTGTCCGGCAGGCCGGCGCGACGACGCTCCGCCGGATCGGGCGAGAACATCGCTGCGGGCTGCACCACAACGCTCTCCACACCCCCGAGCGACGGCCCGACATAAGGCACGCGAAGCCGTTCCAGCAGCCGGCCCGTCGCCTCCAGGTCGCCGTCGTATTCGAAACTGACGACGCCGCCCCAGCCGTCCATGATCCGGGCGGCCACTTCGTGGTCCGGGTGATCGGGCAGTCCCGGGTAGTGGACCGCGCGCACCGCCGGGTGCCCGGCGAGAAAGCGAGCCAGGGCCAGGCCGGTGGCGTTCTGCCGGCGCACCCGCAGGTCCAGCGTCTTGAGCCCCCGGAGCAGCAGGTAGGCGTCCATGGGTCCGCCCACCGCGCCGAACACGCCCCGGGCGCGTTCCAGGGGCTCCAGCCGCGCGGCCGACCCCACAGCCGCGCCGGCAATCAAGTCGTGGTGACCGCCCAGGTACTTGGAACCGCTGTGGATCACGATGTCGGCGCCCAGCGCCAGCGGGCGCAGGTTCACCGGCGTGGCGAACGTGCTGTCCACCACCGTGAGCAGCCCGTGCGCTCGGGCCAGGCTAATGAGCTCCGGCAAGTCCGCGATGCGGAGAAACGGATTGGTGGGTGTTTCGATGAAGAGCAGCCGGGTCTCCGGCCGCAGGGCCGCCGCGAACGCGTCCGGGCCGCCGGCGGCGACCGGGGTGGCCGCAATCCCCCAACGCGGGAGGAAATCCCGGATCAGCTCGCGGGTTTTGTGGTAGCAGTCCGCGGTGCAAACGAGGTGGTCGCCCGGTCCCAGCAGCGTCGTCAGGGTGATGGTCAGCGCACCCATCCCGCTGGCGAAGAGCAGGGCGCGCTCGCCCTCCTCCAGGTCGGCCAGCTTGCGTTCCACGGCCGCCTGGGTGGGATTGCCGTACCGGCCGTACTCCCCGCGGGACGGGCAGCCGGCGGCCTTGTCGCGGACGTACGCCTGCACTTCGGCGAAGCTGTCGAATGCATAAGTCGCCGTCTGGACGATGGGTTGGGTGAGGGCGCCGTACGGATGGGGCCGAACGTCGCCCCCGTGCACTGCGCGCGTAGACAGGTTGTGGGTCATCGCTCCTCCTCGGCCGCCCGCCGAAATGTCCAGAGCGTCGAGGAGGGCAAAAAAAATGCCTCTTCAGGAAGAATGGGTGCTGAAGAGGCAAACTGTTCGTTTTGCCGCTATCTCATCTTCCAAAGCCCGCTGGCTTTGCCGGAGTTGGCACCGGGGCTGGCGCGCGGAGCGCCGCCGGGTTGCCGAGGTTTCACAGGGCCGGTCCCTCTACCTCTCTGGATAAGAATGGCGAGTAGCTGTTCAAATAACGAAGCGCGAGGTTACCACACCCAACCTCGATGTCAATTATTATTTCCGGAAATTGAAAATCACAGGATTTATGGTTTGAAGGTTCGCAGGTTCTCAGGTTCGCAAGTTTACAGATGGCGCATGGTCAATGGTGGTCTTGGCCTGCCGACTGTTGACTGTTGACTACCTGCTGCCTACCGGTTCACTACCCCGGCCCGGCGCCCCTCACTCGTAATGCAGGCAGCGAATGGGGTCGAGGCGGGACGCCTTGTATGCCGGCCAGATTCCGAAGATCAATCCCACCGACATGGACACGCCCACCCCGATGCCGATCCAGTACAGCGACATCCGCGCCGGCAACTCGGGCACCAGCAGGTTGATCAACAGGGTGACCAGGGCCGCCGCCGCGACCCCGCACACCCCGCCCAGCGTGGTCAGGGTCACCGCCTCGACGACGAACTGGAACAGGATGTTCCGGGGCCGGGCGCCCACCGCCTTGCGCACGCCGATCTCGCGGGTCCGCTCCTTGACCGACACCAGCATGATGTTCATCACCCCGATACCGCCCACCATCAGGCCGATGGAAGCGATCACGATGGTGATCACGAACAGGACGAAGGTGAGCTGATTCCACAGGTCCACCAGAAAGTTGGCCGTGAACAGGCTGAAGTTGTTCGGCTTGTTGTACGGCACCCGCCGGAGCTTCCGGAGCAGGAACTCCACCTCTTCCATGGCCGCCTCGATCTGACCCGCGTCCTCCACCGAGAAGGCGATGGCGATGTCCGTCAGCTCCGACCACATCTTGCGGAACGTGCCGTAAGGGAGCAGCACATAGTTGTCCTCGCTGAATCCACCGAACAGCGACTCCTGGTGGTCCAGCGTTCCCACCACCGTGAACGGGATGCCGTTGATCCGGATTTCGCGGCCGATGGGGTCCTCAACGGGAAACAGGGCCTGGGCAATCCCGTAGCCGAGCACGGTCACACGCAGGCTGCGTTCGGAATCGACGGATGTGAAAAACCTTCCCGCTTGCACGGTCACCGTGCCCATGGTGTCGGCAAAGTTGGCTTCGACGCCGCGGATGATGGGATTTTCAGCCCGCTCGTTGCGGTACTTGACGACATAGGCGTCCCCGAACACGGAGCGGGCCGTCAGGAACGGGGAAACCTCCTGGACCAGCCGGGCCTGTTCGCGCAGCGCCGCCACGTCGGCGTACGTGAAGTCCTTGCGCTGCCGCTCCTCCCGGCTCATCCGGCCCATGCGCATGCCGGCGTCGTACTTGATGGCGAAGAAGCCCTTGCTGCCGAGTGCGGCCACGCGGTCCATCACGCTGGCGTTCAGGCCGTGGATGATCGCGGCGATGGTGATCACCGCCAGGACGCCGATGGTCACACCGAGCACCGTCAGAAAGGAGCGGAATTTGTGGCGGTGAAGCTCACCCATCGCCACCAGCACCGTCTCCCGCAGCTCGGCCCAGGTCATGGCTGTCTCCTATCGCTCCGCGCGGAGCGCCTCCACGGGATCGAGGCGTGCCGCCCGCCAGGCCGGGTAGATACCGAAAAACAGCCCGATCAGGCTGGACAAGCCCACGCCGAATGCCGCCACCCACACCTTGACGCCGGCCGGCACGTCGGCCAGGCGACTGAAGATCTCCGCGGCGCCGAATCCGAGCAGCACCCCGAGCACCCCGCCGACGGTGCAGATGAGGAGCGACTCGAGCAGAAACTGCGCCAGGATGTCGCCCTGCGCCGCACCCACCGCGCGCCGGACGCCGATCTCGTTGACGCGGTCGGTGACCGACACCAGCATGATGTTCATGATCACGATGCCGCCGACGATGGCCGCCACGGCGGACAGCATGAGGAACACCATGAAAAAGTTGCCCATGATGTCCTCGAACAGCTTCATGGTGGTGTCGGCGGTGTTGATGGAGAAGTCGTCCTTCATCTCGTACTTCCGGCCGCGCAGCACCCGCAGGAAGACGCGCACCTCGTCCATCGCGTGGCCGAAGGTCTCCGGCGAGGCGGTTTGAACGAACAGATCCAGGCTCCGCTGGCTGCCGTACATCTTGAAGAACACCGCCAGCGGGATCATCACGAAGTTGTCCTGGGTCTGGCCGAGCACGCTGCCCAGCTTCTTGCACACGCCGACGATCCGGAACGGCATGTCGGCGATCTTCAGGTATTTGCCCACCGGATCCTGGCCGGGAAAGAGCCGCTCCCGGATGTCCCAGCCGACGACGCACACCCGGCGCGCGAACTGCGATTCCTGCTCGGTGAAAAAGCGTCCGTCCACCAGCTCGCGCGTGCTGATGTCGATCATGTTGGCGGTCGCCCCGTCGACGCGGCTGTCCTGAATGTATGCGTTGCCGAAGCGGACGGTGCCGCCCATGCTGGCCTGCGCGCCCACCCGCACGGCCCAGCGGGAGTGATCCTTGATGAAGAGGTAATTTTCCCAGGTGATGTTCTTCCGGCGGAACGATTTGATCACCTCGTCGATCCCCTCGGAGATGTTGGCCACCTTGGTGACCTGGAAGACGTTGCTGCCGAGGTCGGCGATCTCGTCGGCCACGTAGTCCGTGGCGCCCTCGATGACCGTCATGACCGTGATGAGCGACGTGACGCCGATGGTGATCCCCAGCACCGTGAGAAACGTCCGCAGCAGGTTTTCGCGCATCACGCGCATCGCCTCGCGGAACAAATCAGTTATGTACACACGCTTGGCCATTGGCATGGATCTCCGCTGATTCGGGCACCAGTATATACGAAGCGGGCGCCGATGCGACTCCTGTTTGCCCAACACCGTTTCGATCTCCCGCCCGGCGCCGGGCGCGACCGCCGGCTCTTCCCTGGCGCTGTGCTATAATGCGGGCAATGCCCAGCCGTTACCCCCAGCTTGTGGCCGCTCTGGAAACCTCCGGCGGAGTGGTGGTCCTCTCCATCCTGCTCGCGGCGGCGCTGGTGGCGATCGTCCTGCTCGCGGCGCAACTCCGCCGCCGGCGCGGTACCGACGACACCACCGCCGAGGATGCGTATTTCCGGTCCATCGTCACCGAGCTGCCCGACGCGGTTTTTGTCCTGGACCAGGGACTGATCCGGTTCGTCAACCGGCAAGCGCTGACGCTGCTCGGACTGGACGATGCGGCCGCGGTGCAGGGCAAACCGTTCGCCTCCTTTTTCCAGCTGCGGACCGAGGCGGCGCCCACCGAAGGCGACGTCCCGCTGGCCGCCGACGAGGGGACGGCTTCGGCAGCCAAGCTGGAATCGCTGGTGGATTCCGTCTGGAACCGGACGGACGGCCGGAGCATCCCCGTCCAGTTCCGCATGCGGACCGTGGAACGCGGGCCCGCCCGCTTTCTGGTGCTGGTCGCGCGGGACATCACCCGCCTCAAGCAGCTGCAACGCGAACGCCGGCAGCTGCAGGCACAGCTCCTGCAGGCCCAGAAGCTCGAGGCGGTGGGACATCTGGCCGGCGGCATCGCCCGCCAGTTCAACAACCTGCTCACAGGGATCCTCGGCAACGCCGAACTGATCCTGCTGCAGCACCCGGACAAGCCCCTGCTGGAACCGCTCCACTCTGTCATCACCGCCGCCCAGCGGGCGGCCGAGTTGACCGACCAGCTGCTCGCCTTTGCCCGCCGCGGCAAGCTCCGGGTCACCCGGGTGGATCTGCATGAGCTGCTGGGTGAGTTGGGCCAGCTCATTCGCAACACGTTCCCGCGCAACATTCAGATGACACTGGAACTGCAGACGGATCTGGCCGTGGTCCGCGGCGACCGCAACCAGCTCTACCAGGCGTTCATGAATCTGGCGATCAACGCCCGCGACGCCATGCCCGACGGCGGGACTCTGACGTTCACCACCGGCGTGACCCGGATATCCGAAGAAGACATTCAAACGCTCCACTTGAAACGCGCCGGCGACTACCTGATGGTGGAGGTCTCGGACACCGGTCCCGGCATCGACCCCAAGATTCTGCCTCATATCTTCGAGCCGTTCTTCAGCACAAAAACCGCGGGCCAGCCGGCCGGACTGGGTTTGCCTATGGTTTACGGGACTGTTCAGAACCACGGCGGCGGGATTCACGTGGAGACCCGGGCCGGCCGCGGCACGTCCTTTCGACTCTACCTGCCGCTGCAAGCGGAGCCCGCCGAAGCCGACGCGGCCAACGCAGCACCGGCGCCGGTTGTGGGGCGGGTTCTGGTTCTGGACGCCGAGGAGTTGGTGGCCCTCTTCCTTCAAAAACTGCTGCAGGCGCGGGATTTCACCGTAACCGTCTTCAGCGATCCCCAAAACGCCCTGACCTTTTGCCAGGGCGAGGCCGCCCCAGTCGACCTGGCCATCCTGGACCTGAGCATGGACGAGAGTCGGGGGCGCGCCGTCTTCGATGCCATCCGCCGGACCTGGCCACGGGTGCCGGTGATCATCACCAGCGGGTATGCCACCGAGGAATGGATTCAGGAAATCCTCAACGCCGGCGCCGTCGAGTACCTGCCCAAGCCGTTCCAGTCCGGGGATGTGTTGGCAATGATCCAGTCTGTGTTGGCCCGGCGCTGACACCGGGAATAGACCGGATCAGGGTGCGGGCGGTTTCAGCGTCACTGTCACCGTCGCCAGATTCTGCTCGTAGTTGCCCTGGAACGCGTACTGCAGCGCGTAGCCGGCTTGGCCGTTCGTGTACGACAGCACGCCGGATCCCGAACGGTTGTTGGCCAACGGGGTGATCTTGTACGCCGTCCAGCGATTGTCGGGCGAGGCCTCCAGGTTAAGGTTCACGCCGAGTTGTTCCTGAAAATCGAAGTACATCCGGCCCACCGTGGCCGCATCGGTCAGGCGGAAGACCGCGGTGATGATCGGCCGGCCGGCGACCCGCGCGGTGAAGCGGGCAAGGGGAACGTCGGGCAGGGGAAAACTGTGCCGCTCCATGAATGCGGTGAAGTCGCTCGCGTGGGTGATGGCCGCCAGATCCACGGTTTCCTCGATGCGGGGAACCGGGGGCAGCTCGCGCTTGTGCTCCTCATCACCTGCAGCCCAGCCGGCCCAAGCCAGTCCGGCAGCCAGCGCCACCCACCACCACCGTCCCTGTCGTCCGTGGTTGCCCCTGCGTCGGATCATCTGCTTGCGCTCCACGTGCCGCACCATGCCCGCCTCAGAACCGGGGCGCCTGGTGCCACCGCCACGCCGTGGCCAGAATTTCGTCGATGGATGAGTGGGTGCATTGCCAGCCGAGCAGTGCGGCGGCGCGGTCGGCCGCCGCCACGAGCACCGGCGGATCACCCGCCCGGCGGGGTCCGATCATGCGTTTGACCGGCCGCCCGGCCACCGCTTCCAACCGCCGGATCATTTCCAGCACCGAGTACCCGTGGCCGGTCCCCAGATTCAGAGCGAAGCTCCCGTCGATTGCGGCCAGGCGGTCCAGCGCCCGGACGTGGGCGTCGGCCAGATCGGTCACGTGGATATAATCGCGGATGCAGGTGCCGTCGGGTGTGGGATAGTCGTCGCCGAACACCGCGAGGGTAAATCCGGGATCCAGCACCGCGCGGATGATCAGTGGAATCAGGTGCGTTTCCGGGTCATGGCTCTCGCCCAGCCGGCCGCCGGGATCGGCGCCCGCCGCATTGAAATAGCGGAGCGCGGCGTAGCGAAGCCCGTAGGCCTCATGGTAGCGGTGCAGGATCCGCTCGATGAACAGTTTGGATTCCCCGTATGGATTGACCGGATTCTGGGGGTGATCCTCGGGAATGGGCACCCGGACCGGGTCGCCGTAAGTGGCGCAGGTGGACGAGAAGACGAAGCGGCGACAGCGGATATCCACCATCGCGCTCAGCACATTGAGCGTCGTGGCCAGGTTGTCTTCAAAGTACTTGCGGGGATTGACCACCGACTCGCCCACGTAGCAGTGGGCGGCGAAGTGGATCACGGCATCGGGCCGGACGGCGGCGAACGTCGCGGCGACCGCATCGCGGCGGCGCAGGTCCAGCTCGTGGAACTCGGCGTCGGGGACCGCCGCGCGGTGTCCGGTGGACAGGTCGTCAAAAACATGCACCGCCACGCCGCGGCTTTTCAGACACTGCACCGTGTGGCTGCCGATGTAGCCGGCGCCGCCGGTGACGACAACCTTCATGCCGCGCCTCCCGCCGGGTCCGCCAGCACGCTGCGGAAGTACTCGACGGTGGGCGCGAGGCCCTCCGCGAGCTGGGTGCGCGGTTCCCAGCCGAGCCGGTCCCGCGCCAGAGTGATGTCGGGCCGGCGCCGTTCCGGATCATCCGGGGGGAGCGGCCGATGCTCCACCGGCGAGGACGAGCCGGTGAGCCGGAGCACCGCGTCGGCCAGCTCCCGGATGGTGAACTCCTCCGGATTACCCAGGTTGACGGGGCCGATGAAATCGTCGCCGTTGTTCATCATCCGGATCAGCCCGTCCAGCATGTCGGCGATGAAGCAGAACGAGCGGGTCTGGCTGCCGTCGCCGAAGAGGGTGATCGGCTGGCCCCGCAGCGCCTGGACGATGAAGTTGCTCACCACCCGTCCGTCGCCTACGCTCATGCGGGGTCCGTAGGTGTTGAAGATGCGCACGATGCGGATGTCGACCCGGTTCTGGCGGTGATAGTCCATCATCAGGGTTTCGGCCAGGCGCTTGCCTTCATCATAGCAACTGCGGACACCGATGGGATTGACGTTGCCCCAGTATGACTCCGGCTGGGGGTGCACCGCCGGATTGCCGTACACCTCGCTGGTGGACGCCTGAAGGATGCGCGCCCGCACCCGCTTGGCCAGGCCCAGCATGTTGATCGTCCCCATCACGTTGGTCTTGACGGTTTTCACCGGATTGAACTGGTAGTGGACGGGGGAGGCGGGGCAGGCCAGATTGTAGATCTGGTCCACCTCGAGCAGGATCGGCTCCACCAGGTCGTGCCGGATGAACTCGAACCGGGGCTCCCTGAGGAGATGCTCGATGTTGTGCTTCTGGCCCGTGAACAGGTTGTCCAGGCAGATCACCTCGTCGCCGGAAGCCAGCAGTCGCTCGCACAGGTGCGAGCCGATGAAACCCGCGCCGCCGGTGACCAGAATCCGTTTCATGCGCGCCTCTCCTGCGAAGTATGGCGTAGTATAACCGCCGCCACCCGGCAAGGCAAGCATCCGGGGCACGCTCCTGCCGGAACCGGGCCCAAAGATTTGTACCGATTCGGCGGGCTTTTATTGTTACAATATCCTCATCAAGGAGTTCCTGCATGGACGACATCGTGCCCGACCTTGACACGAGCGCCACGGCGACGGCCAAGATCTGCCCGCTGCTGGATCGGGCGTGTCTGCGTGACCGGTGCCAGTTGTGGGTGCGTGATTGGCACGAGGAGCGCAACCGTTACCACGTCGACTGCGCCATCGCTCTCATCGCCGTCGGCGTGAACGACGAGTCGCTCGTCCGGCTGAGAAACAAGAAAACCATCTCCTGACGGACTCACTTGAGACGAACAGCCTGGTTATTCATGCTGGTGGCAGTTTGGAGCGCGACGGCGTTATGTCCCGCCCAGGTGCTGCCGTTTCGCAACTGGCGCCCCGAAGACGGGCTGGCCTCCTCGCAGGTGTGGGCGATCCACCAGGACAACCAGGGGTATGTCTGGATCGGTTGCACCGGCGGGATTTCGCGCTTCAACGGTCGCCAGTTCGTCACCTACCGGGACGCGCAGGGCGTGCTCCAGAATGTCGTTGAATCCATCGGCGTGGACAGCCAGGGTCGGCTCTGGGCCGGTACGTTCCGGGGCCCATGTGTCTACGACGCCCAGCAGGACCGTTTCATTTTTCGACAGGACCTCGGCGGCCGGGTCCGCCGATTCGTGACCCTGCGTGGCGAGCTGTACCTGATGGCCGAGCGGGCCGTTTACCGGCTTGGCCCGGACGATATCTGGGAGGCCGTCGGCATCCCCGGTGTGGTGGATCCGCTGGCCGCGCTCTCCACCGACGGCCGGGCGCTCTATGTCGCCACCACCACCCGCCGCGTGTTCCGCATGGATCCAAAGCAACCGGAGGATGTTCGCAGTTATCCCCTCCCGGCCGCCGTCAACGACCTGCGCGCCATCGAAGGCGGCGACGTGTGGGTGGGCACGGATGCGGGATTGTATTTCATCGATCACGCGCGCGGCACGCCCACGGGGCCCGTCACCGGCTCCAGCCCGTTCCGCATCCTAACCCTGATCCAGGACGGTGACGGCACCATCTGGGCCGGCACCACCGTGTCGCTGCTTCACTGGGACGGCGACCGGCTCCACCGGTTCGACACCGGGACCGGCCTGGGTGGATTACCGGTTTGGTCGTCGTTCCAGGACCGCGAAGGCAATCTCTGGTTCGGGACCAACCACGGCGTCAGTCTCCTGGCCAAACGGCAAACTGAAATTTTCGACGCCCGAGCCGGTCTGCCCGGCCGCAGCGTCATCGCGGTGACATGGGACGCCGTCCGGCAGCGGACATGGTGTGCCACCACCGAGGGACTCTATTTCTATGCCGACGGGCGGATGCAGGCTTATCCGGATCCAGACGGCTTTTTCCGCCGCTATTACGTCTGGACCATCCTGTCAGCGCCTGACGGCCGGTTGTGGCTGTCCACCGACGGCGGCGGCGTGGTGGTGATCGACGGCGCCAGGCGGAAGGTTTTGACCACAGCCGACGGCCTGGCCGGCAACGAGGTGCTGGAACTGTACCGCGACGACGACGGTGTGGTCTGGGCCGGCGGGCGCCAGGGGCTGTCCCGGATCGCACCGGACGGGATCCAGGCGTATACCCAGGAGCACGGCCTGCCGGTCAACTACGTTCGGCGGATCACCCGCATCCCCGGCCACACCGGTCTGTTTCTGGGCACCATCGGCGGCGGCTTCGTCCGTTTCGACGGCCGCCGGTTTACCACCCTCCAGCCGCCCGACAATCAGTCGCTCCTCTCCATTTACGACATCATCTGGTTGGATGACCGGCTGTGGCTGGCCACTAACCAGGGCGTGTACATCTGGCGGGGCAACCGGCAGTTCAGTCATATCGGGCTCGCCGCCGGGTTGCCGAACCTGAACTGCACCGTCTTCCTCCGGGCGGGTGACAACCTGCTCTGGCTGGGCACCGATTCCGGAGCGGCGCTTCTCGAAACGCGCTCGGAGGGCGTGATCCGCACCCTGACCACCGCTCACGGCCTAGCCGGCGACGAGTTCACCACCCATCACAGCGCTGCGGTGGATGGCGAGGGAAATTTCTGGTTCGGCACGTTCGGCGGCGCCAGCCGGGTCAGTCGCGCCATCGTCGACCCGAACCGTCCGCCGGAAGGGCGCCCCCAAGTGGCGCTGGACCGGATGGAAGTCACGCTGCGGGGTGGTCAGCGGCTCCTCTACCGCCAGGCTCACGATCTGGCGCTCCCTGCCGGCGTGCGCAGCATCCGCTTTGTGTTTGATGTGCTCTGGTTCCAGGATCCGCAGAACCTGCGGGTCAGTTCCAAGCTCAGCGGTTTCGACGAGAATTTCTCCGCGCCGGGCCAGGTGTTCCAGCGGGAATTCACCAACCTGCCGGCCGGAGAATACGCATTGGACCTCCACCACTTCGAGGGGACCCGGCTGCAGGGCAAGGCGCGGCTGGCCTCCTTCTGGATCGCCCCGCCATTCTGGCAGAATCCGCTGTTCCAGTTGCTGGCCGCGCTCCTGGTCTGCCTGCTCGTCTTCCTGCTATTCCGTTGGCGCCTGCACGCCATCGAACAGGAAAAAGAGCACCTCAGCGAGCTGGTCCGCACCGCCACCCACGAGCTGGAAAAGAAGAATACCCTGTTGTCGCGACTGGCCACCACCGACGAACTGACCGGTTTGTTCAACCGGCGCTACTTTCTCCGGTCCCTCCTCCAGGAATGCCGCCGGCTGGCCCGGTCCCGCCCGGGTGAGACGCTGACCCTCCTCATGCTGGACATCGACCACTTCAAGGCGATCAACGACGCCCACGGCCACGAGCTGGGCGATCGTGTCCTGCAGCACGTCGCCCGCTGCCTGCGCTCCGGTCTGCGCACCACCGACTGCATCGCCCGCTTCGGCGGCGAAGAATTCCTGGTGTTGCTGCCCGTGACCCCGTTGGACGGTGGCAAGCGGGTGGCCGAAAAGATCCGGCTCATGCTGGAGTATTACCCCGTGGAGCACGAGGGCCAGGCGGTCCACTGCACGGTGAGCATCGGGGTGACCACCGCGACCAGCCCCGTGGATCATCCGGAGGAATTGCCTGACCAGCTGATCCGGACCGCGGACACCCTGATGTACCAGGCCAAACAGCGGGGCCGCAACTGCACCGTGGCGGAACCCATGCCGGCCTCCGGCACAAAGCCCGTCGCGGGTGAGAGCTGATCCGGTCCCCGTCCGGCCGCGCCGGGAATAACTGACCAATTAACTTGACGAATTAAATCTGCATCTTTAAAATCAGATAATCAGTGCGCGCTTATCTTTCCGGGGCGAGGACGCCATGCATAAGAATGCCTGTCTCCTGCTGCTGGCCCTCCTGCTGACGCCATGTGTCCGAGCGCAGGGAACGGAGTACGATCTGGAGTCGGACCTCACCATCGGCTACTCCTTCCTCTTCGGGGACGCCGATGACGACTACTACCGCAACCACCAGGACATCACCGAAGGCTTCCTCCTGGACCGCTACCGCTTCGCTCTGTCGCCCAAGAAGGAAGGTCACTGGTTCGACCAGTTGCGCGTCGACTTGTCCATCGCCAACCGTGACGACAGCTCCAAGGGGCTGGACGTCCGGTTCCTTAAGCACGGCACCTACGAGGCCCGGGTCAAATACGCGTATCTATACGACTACTTCTCCGACCCGGCCTACAACTACGGGTTGAACGACCGGAACCTGGCCCGCGATGATTTCGATTTCGACTTCAGGTTCAAACGCGTGCCCCATTTTGTCTTCGATTTCGGCTACGGCCAGCTGCGCGTCCGCGACGAGTTCAACTACGGCGCCTTTTACTGGGGCGACAGTTTCAAGATCCCCATCCGGAAGGATCACACCCAGCGGGAGCTCCGCGCCGGGGTGGAGTTCTCCCGGGGCGGGTTCCTGGCCGGATTCTCCCAGTCATGGTACACCCTGCGCGACCGCTCGCCGTACCTCAACCCGACGAGCCGCGGCGCCGGCCTGGGCCTCTACACCATCGAACTGACCGAACTCGACCGCACGCTGTTTTACGACGGCGACATCCCGGTGTCCACGGTCAAGCTGGGGTACGCCGGCGGCCGGTTCTCCGCCGACCTGGTGTACGTCTACGGCGACGGCAGCCTCGACGTCGACTCCATCGATCTCAAACAGTTCCTCTTCGAGGACATGGTTTCCCGGAACGAGATCCTGCTCGAGGCCGCGGGGACGGGCGCCCTGCCCGAGCACCACCTCGATTTACGGCTCGGCGCCGACATCACCGACTGGCTGGGCGTGGAGTACCGCCTTGACTGGCGGGACCTGAAGACGGACTCGGCGGTCGCTCTGACCGACACGCTGCGCCTCTTCCCGGTCAACGGCGCTCCTATCGAATTCACCGAAGCGTACGGCGAGGCCTATCACTACCAGAATCGCGCCGCCGCACACACCGTCGAGGCCACCGTCCGGCCCGCTGACGGCCTGTCGCTGACCGCCGGGTACCGCCGCCGGGACGGCGAACTGACCCACACCCTGAGCCGGGATCAGGTGGTTGAATCGGACATCTTCGACGAATACACGCGCGACACCTACGAGCTGCGCGGCAAGTACCGGCTGGACAACGGCGCCGACTTCCGCGGGTTCTACCGGTACGAATCCATCGACGAGCCGACGTTCCGGACGGCCGGTCGCGCCCGCCACGAGTTTCAGGTGGGCACCAGCCAGCCGCTGTCCGAGCTGCTGACCATCCACGCCAGCTTCCGCGACTCGCGGCTCGACGACGACCGCGTCGGTTTGGACAGCCGGCTCCGGCTGATCGACGCCGCGGTCGACTACGCGCCGCGCGCCGGGATCCACCTCGGGGCCGGTTACACGCTGTTCGACTGCAACTACCGGATCGGCTTGAACTATGCCGTGGAAGACACCATCGTCACGCCGGTGGAAGAGTACGAGGCAGCCCAGAACGGCGTGTACGTCTACGCCGGATTCGACGGCAGCGAACGGATCAAGGGCGGCGTCTCGTTCCACTATCTCGACGATTCGGGCGAGTCGTATCCGCTGTCGCGGTTCGCCGGCCAGGCCAATGTCGAGGTGGGTCTGTTCAAGGACATCTCCGTCCTGGTCGCCGGCCGCTATTTCGATTACCAGGACGACGTGTTCGCCGCCCACGATTACAGCTTCAACCAGCTGATCGTCGCCTTGCGCTGGATCCACAAGTGAGGGGTGCGCCATGAAACATCCGGTCCTGCTCATTCTGTTTGTCCTGGCCTTCACGGCGCTGCCGGCCGCCGCCGATGAACCGACGGTGGAAACCGGCTATACCGACTGCCTGGGCTGTCACGACGGCATGGACGCCCGTCTCGGCAAGACGCCCCACGGTCAGGCCAACGGGGTTCTCTGCGCCCACTGCCACGGCATCCACCAAGGTGACGATCCCAGCACCGAGAACATCCGCACGCTTAAAAACCCCAAGCCGGAGGAGGCGTTCGCGGTCTGCGCGAAGTGCCACACCGGTTTCCGCCGAACGGAATCCTCCCACAACGGAAGCGGCCGGGGCTGCCTGTCCTGCCATGACATGTGGCACACGGAAAAGACCGCGACAGCCCGGCCCACCCCGGCGGCCCGTCTGCTGCCCGTCAAAACCCTCGACGCCTGCACGCCGTGCCACGCCCGACAGCACGCCGAGATCATGAAGCCGTACCACCACCAGGCCAGCCGCATCGACAACCTGTGCGTCCAGTGCCACGACCCGCACCGGTCGCGGACCGAGATCCGCGCCGATAAAATCGACCGCAAATGCGCCCGCTGCCACCCCGATGCCGCCGGCCCGTTCCTCTACAAGCACCTGGGGACCGGGAGCGACGGCTGCCGCGAGTGCCACCTGCCCCACGGCAGCACCAATCCGAATCTGTTGACGCGCAGCAGCACGCGGTTCCTGTGCCTGTCGTGCCACACGGACACGCCGACGTTCCATGACATGGGCAACCCGCGCTTCGCGCAGTGCACCTCCTGCCACAACGCGATCCACGGCTCCAACGTCAGCGCCAAGTTCATGGAATAGGCGATCGTTTCCCGACTGAATTGACTTCCCCCCGGCCGCGGGCTATACTGTCGCCCGATTTGCGGCTCTTTCTGATCCCGACATCGAGTCTGGCCGAAGTGGCGGAACTGGCAGACGCACTGGACTCAAAATCCAGCGGACCGCAAGGTTCGTGTGGGTTCGATTCCCACCTTCGGCACCAATAAACACGGGCGTTTCTGAATTATCGGAAACGCCCGTTAATTTTATTTTTTTTAGATTTTCTGCAAAATTTCCGCAACTACCTTCCTGGGCAAAATGAAACAACAATCTCCTGCTTGATTATTGAATTTTAATCTGTCTCGGGTTTATAGTGACCATCATGGAACTCATTGAGAAAATCAAACAATGGGTCATTGTTGCTCTCTTTTCTGATGATGTTCTGATGGGCATCTTTACACTAAAGGGAGGCAGCGCTCTTAATGTGATTTATGGATATTCTGAACGTCTCTCGATAGATGTAGATCTTTCCATGGAGAGAACAGAAATAACTGAGGATGAGCTATCAACAAGAATTCAATCGGTTCTCGTAACGACTTTTAACGAACAGGGCTATCGAGTATTCGATGTGAAACTGTCTCAACGCCCTCCGATTCTGTCAGAGGACATGAAATCATTTTGGGGCGGGTATCGTGCGGAATTTAAAATCAGTAAGAAAGAGAAATATGAACTCTTACAAAAAGACATTGATAGCTTACGTCGGCAAGCTGAGGTTGTTGGACCGAATCAGCAAAGGACGTTCATCATCGATATCAGTGCTCACGAATGGTGTAGCGGGAAGAAAATCCACAGATTGGATGGCCTTCAAATTTACGTCTACTCACCCGAAATGCTTGTGTTTGAAAAACTACGGGCGATTTGCCAACAAATGGAAGAGTATGCAGATTGTGTAAGCAGTCCTTCCCGTTCCGCCAGGGCTCGTGATTTTTACGATATCTTTATTATTCTTTCCCGTCATGCAATCGATTTTTCCGATCCCGAAAACCAATCGATGTTAATTGCAATATTCAACGCCAAGCGAGTGCCACTTTCATTTATTGGATTAATATCAAAATACCGTGAATATCACCGTCCAGATTATGAATCGGTCAAAAACACTGTAAAGCCGGGAGTAGATTTACAAGATTTCGATTTTTACTTTGATTTCGTGATTGAACAATGCAGGGTCTTACAACCCCTTTGGGAAAAATAGTCTCCATCGAGGAGAATAGTCCCTTTGAGTCATATTGTGAGCCAAATAGAAATTAAACTGCGTGTCAAATCTTTGTAAGAGATCGATCTGTGATGATTGATATCCACCACGCTCCAAATAAAAACCAACCACTTGGTGGTAAGGATAGATAAATTTCATCTTTTCAAGCGTAGCAACCAGTTTGTTCACAGAGACCCGATCCTTAGCTCGTTCGTAGGCCCTTAATACCTCAAAGACCCCACCGGCATATACAGGTCGTACAGAAATGTCGATTAAGGTTCTCTCGATGTTGGTGAAGTATAACCCTTTGCCAGCGTGGGTGTCGTTTTCAATAACCCCCAATCGATTAGTGTATTGACCGTTCAAAATGACTATCTTCTTGTCCTGATACACTGCAAAATTCTTCGATACACGGACTGGATTCCTGAAGGCACGATCGATGCTATCTTGGGAGAGTCCGCTCTCGCTCTCACGAGATTTCATGGATTGTTCTACATTGATGTAAATGGTACTTGGTACTTGGTCTGTCAATTCATGAAGATACATGGCCGTTAAATGAGAGAAGTATCCTTCTTTTTTTATAGAGGAAACTATCTCAAAGAGAGGAATATTAGCCCAGGTAAAAAGCTTCTCCACTCTTCCAGGGAAGGAGAAGGTGTTTTCTTTAAGTATCGCTTTTTGAAGGAGAGTATCGATGAATTCACGAATACGAATCTTTGCAGGGATGTTCCACGCAGTTCTGTATTCATCAAAAATCTCACGGATTTGAGAGTATCGAATAGAGTTCGGTTTTAAGGATTCGAGGCAGCTGATGATTTTTTTTTCGGAGTGATCAAACCAATCTTGCATGTAGTATATATACAATAAAAGGAACAGTATTGTCAACACACTTCCTGTTCATACTTATCCTCTTGCCCGACAGCATGTTGGAACTATGGAGACAACAGAGAGGAAAAAGAATAATGCTGTATATATACAGCATTATTCAATCTTGTTCGTCACCACTTTGTATTTCTGCATGCTCTTTGCTTTAAACATAAATTATTATATGCTGTATATATACAACATAATGAATTAAAACGGAAGATAGTGGCCTTTCTTCGTAAACATTTATTTATCAGCAAATTAGAAGATTCCTGCATGTCTTACAGTTGGTGGATATGTAGTATATATACTACATATCCATTCAATCTCTTTTTCTAAACCACAGTGTGCTTTCTCTTGCTGAGCTTCTCTACATCTAAATTATGAAATCAATACTATGTGCAAGGCTTTTTTCCCCGAAATACGATCCGAGATAAGCTCCACACCATTCTTCAGATACTCGGGCGACAGATGTGTGTAGCGTTTGGTCATCGATAAATCCCGATGACCGAGCAAGGTCGACACCGCAAGCAGAGAAGCCCCCTCCATCACCAGATACGAGGCAAAGGTGTGTCTCAAGTCATGCCAATGGAAATTCTGGATT
>Ga0116142_10001897_pt1 | contig 23923 bp, 18 predicted proteins | sample AD_UKC033_MetaG_FD_89785 | JGI IMG/M metagenome (GOLD analysis project Ga0116142, IMG submission 89785) | Active sludge microbial communities of municipal wastewater-treating anaerobic digesters from USA - AD_UKC033_MetaG | ecosystem: Engineered > Bioreactor > Anaerobic > Digestate | place: USA... | reverse complement strand
GCCAGCCTGCCGGTGGCGCCGGCGTCGAGCAGGGCGAGGTCGTCCGCATCGAAGTCGAAGCGCAGCGAGTACGCGTCCGGTGAAATATCGCCTTCGAGCTGTGCGCGTGCCGCGCCAAGACGCAAGTCGAAGTCGTGGAAGCCCAGCATGGCACCACGGCGGATGATGCGACCGGCACCGCTCGCGCTGCCGCCGCGCACCTTGCCGCCGAGGCGTGCAAATCGCAGATCGAGGCTGCCCTCGGGCGAGAAGCCCTCGCCGCGCGCGTCGATGTCCAGGCTGACGCGACCGGGCAGACGCCCGTTGACCCGACCCGTGTTCACACCGGCGATGCGGCCGGCCACCTGCCAGGCTTCCGACGGCTGCCACTGCACGGCGCCGCGCAGGTCCGCGCGGCCTTCGTATCCCTCGACCCGCAGCACGTCGGCATCGAGCCGGTCTCCCGCAAGCCGGCCTTCGAGCACGACCTGCATCGGCTCGAGGTCCGCCGCGACGACGGCGCCGCTCGCGGTGATCGCATAGGGCATGGCGCCTGCCAGCTGGTAACTGCCCTGCGCGCTGTGGACGGCGGGCTCGGCCGCGGCAAGCGGCCAGCGAAATTCGCGCCACTCACCCGCGAGGTCGAGCGATGGGCCGGCCTCGTCGATGCGGATCTCGCCGGCGGTAGTCGCGAGCGCGCCCGAACCCCGGTGCCGGAACTGCGCGTGCCGCACCTGCAGTGTTCTCGCCGCGTACCTGCCGTTGAACTGCACGTCGAAATCGCCGGCTTCGAGACCTGCGGGATGCATCACGCCATCCGCGGCGATGCCATCGGCGGTGATGCCGACCTTGACCCGCCCGTCGATTTCACCGAGCGCCCCGCCGCCGCCGAAGTCGGCGATATCGAGCTGGCTTATCTGTGCGCTGCCGACGATTTTCCAGGCGCGCGTCAGGGTTTCTGCGGCGCCACTCACCGCGGCACGGAACGGTGCCTCGATGCTGCCGGTGAACGGCAGGCTGTCGAGGTCGCCATCGCCGGCAACGTGCGCGATCCAGCGGGTGGACTTCGGCGCGAACCATTCCACACGGGCGCTCGCATCGATCCGCATCGGACTGGCGGCGCGCACCGTGCCGTTGGCCGTGAGGTCCATGCCCTGGAAGCGGGCGGCAGCGCCGAACACGCGGATCGAGCGGTGACGCACGACGCCGCTCGCGCGGATGTCGGCGAACTCGGTGCGGACACCCTTGGTCGACACCAGCGTGAGCAGCGCGGCGCGCGCGTCGTCAGTCTCGATGCGCAGCAGCCGCGGGAGGAACCTGGGCGTGCCCTTGCGCGGACGCTGCGGTCGCGTCTTCACTTCTATGAGCAGGTTCCGCGTGTGGACTTCGGGCACTTCGATCTTCTGCCACAGCAGGGGCGCCACCGCGAGCCGTGCCTGGATGTCCTCGGCGACGAGGTGCACGCGCTCATGGTCGAGCTCGAAGCGCGACAGCTCGAAGCCGCCGGCGATCGTGCCGCTGACCGTGCCGATGTCGAGACTCACGGGGCCGACGCGCTCGGGCATCCGCGCGACGATCATCGCGAGTCCCTGCGGCGTGAACGCGATGAAATAGATGAGCGCAAATGGCAGCGCGCACAGCAGGGCGATCGCGAGCACCAGCAGGATGCTGACTGGGCGCGCCATCAGAGCTTCGGCGAGAAGTTGACGTGCAGGCGGGGCGTGGCACCGCTGACGGACAGTGCCTGCGCGATGTCGAAGCCCACGGTCGCGATCGGCAGACGGAAGCGCAGGCCGATGCCGGCCGAATACTCGAGCCCCTCGCTGACGGCGTTGAAGGCGTTGCCCGCATCGACGAACACGGCGAGGCCGAGGTTGCGCGGCAGGTCACGAATCACCTCGACGGTGCCGGCGACCATGTGCTTGCCGCCGGTCTTCTCGCCGTTCTCGTCCACCGGCGACAGGTCATTGAAGCCGAAGCCGCGCACGCTGCGGTCGCCGCCGGCGAAGAAGCGCTCCGACCCGGGGACCCCGTCGAAGTCGTCGGCCCAGGTCGTGCCGACTTCCGCGCGCAGCAGCAGGTGCCACGCAGGCGCGATCGAGAACACGTGCTCGGAGGCCGCGAGCAGCTGCAGGTAGTCGGTATCCGCGCCGAGCCCTGTGTGCGAGCCGCGCAGCTCGGCGTAGAGCTGGCGGCCGAACAGCGGCTCGCCGAGATATCCCTTCGGTACCGAGGCGACGCTGAAGCCGGGAATGAGGAGCAGGGACTCGACGCGCGAAGTGGCGTCCTCGGTGATCGCGCGCACGAGGCGCGTGTAGTACACGCGCTGCCAGCGATGCGGCACGCGGGTTATGCCGGCGCGTGCTTCGGTGTTGTAGGTGTCGAGGTCGGCTAGGGTCTGGTGCTCCCAGGTGCCTTCGACCTCCAACTTCTCCAGCGCGGGGTCGCCGATCGGCCAGACATAGCGGCCGGAAACCCGCTGCGAGATCTCCGCGAGCTTCACTTCGGCGCGGAAGCGGTGGCCGAGTGCATTGACGATGCGGTTGTCCCAGCCGATCGTGCCGCGCGCCTCGGTGTCGGTGCCGTAGCCGATGCCGAATGTCCAGCGCGACTGCCGGTTCGGGGTCGCGGCGATGCGTATCGGCACCGTGAACGTTGCCGGATCGCGCTCCTGCGGCAGCACTTCGACCGAGGCGAAGTAGGCGCTGTCGTCGAGCGCGAACTGCGTGCGGAGCAGTTCGCCGGCGTCGAACGGCTGCCCTTCCTCGTAGCGCAGGAAGCGGCGCATCAGTTCGGGCCGGATGACATCCTGCGCGATCTCCGTGGGCCCGAACCGGTAGCGCTCGCCGGTCTCGAACTCGATGTGGGCGCTCGCGGTGCGCGTTGCCGGGTCGACCAGCAGCTCGTGGCGCAGCAGGCGCGCATCGAGGTAGCCGTACGCCGCCGCGGTGCGCTGCAGGTCGCTCTTCACCTGCTCGTAGTCGCTGTGATGCAGTTGCGCCCCCGCCCGCAGCGGCATGCCGGCAAGCAGATTGGTGAACACCGGGTCGTTGGCGCGCGCGCCGGTGACCCGTACCTCGACGGTTTCCAGGATCACCGGCGGCCCGGGTTCGATGTGGATCTCGATGCGCCAGTCCTGGCCATTGGGACGCGCCTCCACGCTCGAGCGGACGGTCGGCTCGTAATAGCCGAACGGGCGCAGCGCGGCGCGCACCTCGCGCTCGGCGCGTTCGTGCAGCCGCTCGATCGTGTCCTCTCGAAGCCGATCGCGATCCTTGTAGCGCTCGAGGGAGAGGAAGGCGAGGACGTTGCGGCGCACGGGACCCTCGACGCCCTCGATGACGATGTCGATGTCGGCGTGGGCCGACGTCGCGACGAGCGCGCACAGCGCGAGCAGGCATCGCGCCGTGGCCGACCGGGTGTCGCGCTGGGGTCCTGGCATCTCGTCCGTGAAAAAGTAAATTGGCGGAGTTTAATCAGAGTTGCGCTGGTGCGGGCGGGTTCCCTGCGGGCCAGTCCTCCGGACCCAGCCTGTAGGAGGCGACGTCGGTGAGCCTGCCGGTTGCGTCCCAGGATTGCTCCTCGATCTGCAGGCTGTCGTCATGGCCCAGCGCCAGCACGGTCGAGCAGCGCGTGCCGTACTCGCCATGGACGACGAACGGGGCCGAGAGCGCGCGCTCCCATTCCGGGGAGAGCCCGGTGTCGGGCAGGTCGCCGTCGCTGGCGGGCGCGCGATCGGCGAGCAGCGCGAACAGCGAGCGCGGGTCCGCATTGCGCTCGCCGAGCCAGCGTTCGAGGCCGTGACGCACGCGCAGAAGCTTCGGCCAGGGCGTGTCGAGGTAGTGGTTGGCGAGTCCATGGACGCCGCTTGCCAGGGGTCGGGAAAAGGACTCGAGCCGGTTCGACAGGTAGTACAGCGAGTCGCGATCGGCGAACAACAGGTTGAAGCCCGCGTAGTCGGCTGCGGTCGCGCGCAGGCTCGCCGCGTGATCGGCGACGCCGCGGGTGTCCTTGAGCCATGCGGGAACCAGGCCGCCCCGCGAGGGCGCCCCCGCCGGACGACGCACCATCTCGCGGAAGTTCGTCACCACGCCGAAGCGGCGCGCGCGATCGACACCGAGCCAGGTGCCGCCCGCCTCGAGGTCGCGGCCAGCGAGGATCGGCAAGTCGTTCCACGGGCTCATCGCCGCTGCGGGGCGGCCATGGTATTCGTCGCGATTGGCGGCGACGACCAGCCGATAGCGCGGATGCGCGCGCCACGCGAGCACCAGCAGGCACACGGCCGCGGCCTCAGCGCACCGGGCGCAGCAGTCGGCGCACGAGCCGCACTGCGAGCCAGACGACGAGCACGACCAGTGCGACGGCGATCACCGGCGCGGCGAGCGCGAGCACGGTGAGCACGATCGAGCCACCGAGTTCGCCGGTCGCGACCGCGCTGTTGCCGAGGCCGCCGGTCGTCGCGGTTGACTTCGCGCGGACGAGTGCCGTGACACCCTGTGTCAGCCCGGCGACTCCGCCACCGGCGATGATCGCCGTGGTCCATTTCACGAGCGGCGGCAGGTCGGCCATGACCGCCGCTGCCACGACGGCGCCGGCGACGACCGCCGTGGGCGTGGCGATCACGTCGAGCAGGTTGTCGACGCCCGGAATGTAGTACGCGAACAGTTCGAGCACGGTGGCGACGCCGAGCATCACCAGCGCCGGGGTCGTCGCCAGCCACTCGAACGACGGCGCGAGGTCGACATGGCCGGTAGCGCCCGCGACCGCGGTGATCAGCAGCGGCAGGAACACCCGCAGGCCGACGGCCGCGGCAAGACCGATGCCGAGGGCGACCGAGAGCAGGGCGCTCGCCGTGGAGATCTCCATCAGCCGATCCGTGCGAGAGGCGTGTGCCAGCCGGCATCGAACCAGGACTCGATGAGTCGCCAGGAGATCGAGGTGCGCGGCGAGAGCAGCGGATGGCCCGCGGCGATCTCGGCGCGCGAGAACCACTGCGCGTCCTCGAGTTCGCCGTCGCGGCAGACGATTTCCCCGCCCTCGGCCCGGGCATGGAAGCCGAGCATCAGCGAGGAGGGGAACGGCCAGGGCTGCGAGGAGTGGTAGGTCACCTCGCCCACCGCGATGCCGGTTTCCTCCAGCACTTCGCGCGCGACGGCGTCTTCGATGCTCTCGCCCGGTTCGACGAAGCCGGCGATCGTCGAGTATCGATTCTTCGGCCAACTGGCCTGACGGCCGAGCAGCGCGCGATCGCCATCTGTCACCAGCACGATGACGGCGGGATCGATGCGCGGGAACAGTTGCTGGCCGCAATCCGGATTCGAGCAGCCGAGCACGTGACCGGCGCGCAGTGGCCGGGTCGGCGCGCCACAGGCGCCGCAGTAGCGGTGGCGCGCCCGCCAGATCGACAGCGCGCGCGCGTAGGCGATCAGCGCCGCCTCACGCTCGGGCAGCGTGGCCGACAGCGGCCGCAGTTCCTCGAACCGGGCACCGGGCGGCGCGATGTCTCCATCCGCATCGTCCTCGACCAGCACGCAACGCGCGCCCTCGAACCAGCCGAGCAGTACGGTCTGGCGCTCCTGCGCCAGCGCGATGCGCGGATGGTCGCCGCCCAGGAACACGATGTGCGGTGCCGGCTCGTGCACGACGAGGTGGGCGGTGCCGCGTGCGATGAGATAGCGGGTCGAGCTGTCGCGCCGCGCGGTCGCGAGCCAACCCGCGTCCTCGCGTTCCCACGCGTTGCGGTCGAGATAAGGGCCGGCGAAATGATTGAAGTGCTTGCGCTGCTGCTGCATGGGGCCCGCCCGGGCTGCGGGCCATTATATAAGGTGTGCGCTCAGCCCGTATCGACCGGCCCGAGCCGGGCCGGCGCGGGTGTGCCGCGCGCGGCAGCGGGCGGTGCGCGGCGGCCATCGATGCGCAGCGCCGACAGCGGCGCTGCCGATTCGGCGCATACCGCGCAAACGGTGGCGCGCAGCGTATAGCGGTCGGCGAGCGCGAGCGCCCCGCAACTGCCGCAGTGGCGCAGCGCGAGCTCATCGCCGCGCGCCAGCGCGATCGCGAGGAACGCGGCGTGCTCGAACGAGATCTGCGGGGACTTCACCAGTGCGAGGTAGGTTTCGTACGCGACGCACAGCAACTCGCCCTGCGCGACCGAGAGCATGCGCGGATCGAGGCGCGCGCCCTGCGCAATGATGCCGACCATGCAATACAGTCCGGCCAGCACGGCCGCTTCCTGCTGCACGCGCGGCGTGCGCAGGAAATAGCTGCAGCGCTGCGGCGACTTGCCGCGACGGCGCGCCACCTTCTGGCCGGGATGCTCGGCGATGTAGGTGCGATAGAGCTTGCGCACGCGATCCTCGGTGAGCCCGGTCCAGGCGCGGATCGTGTGGGTGCGTGCCTCGTGCCCGATCAGGCGCAGCGCGAGATCGAAGCGCAGCCGATCGCGGCTGTAGCGGTCATCGGAGATGCGCATGGCGGTTCGCTCCCTGAATGGTGCCAGGCCCGATTTGGTTGAAATATCCCAAATTTGGGTATGGCCGGGAAGCCCCAAATGCGCGCAATATCGGCCGCGATCGGAGGGAAACGTGGATACAGGGCCATCCGCCACGGCGCTCGCGCCGCTCGCCGAGATCAACGAACTGGCGCTCGAGCTGATGACCCGGCGCGCGGCGGGCGTGCCGGCGGGGCTGCACGCCGTCCTGCGCGATTCGGTCGAGTTGTGGCGCGCGCTCACGCCCGAGCAGGGCCGCAGGATCGCCGGCTGCCCGTTCCTGCTGGTCGAGATCGACGTGGCTGCGCTCAGTGCGGGCGGCGGGGTGCGCGACAGCGGCGAGGGCGAGCACTGGTTCGAGGAGCAATCCCTGCCGCGACTTGCTTATCTTACGCTGACTTACGCGTGGCACATCGCGCGAAGTCGACCCCTGGCGGCGCGGATCGTGCTCGGCCTGCACGAGGCCGACAGTGCCTGGCTCGCGGGCCTCACGCTGCGCGAACTCGGTGCCTGCATCGAGATCGCGCCCGCGCTGCTGCGTCCGCGCTGGCTCGCGCACCCGGAAATCTGGCGCCACCTGCTCTCGGCCGCGGCCAGCGCCGCACCGGCGGAATTCGAACTCGCGCGCCTGCGCGGCATGCAGCTGCTGGCCGCGCCCTGGTGGCCGGCCGATCCCCGGCGCCCCCGCCTGCGCTGAGCCCGGTCGGACCGGGCCGGCGGACCATATGGTAGGCTTCGCGCCCCCATGTATGCGCTTTCCGCCCGCGGGCTCGTCAAGACCTACGACAACGGCGTCCAGGCCCTCAAAGGGGTCGATCTGCAGGTCGAACGCGGCGATTTCTTTGCGCTGCTCGGCCCGAACGGTGCCGGCAAGACCACGCTGATCGGCATCGCCACCTCGCTCGTCAACAAGAGCGGCGGCAGCCTCGAAGTGTTCGGCCACGACATCGACCGCGAGCTCGATGCCGCCAAGGCGTGCATCGGCGTGGTGCCGCAGGAAGTCAATTTCAACATGTGGGAGACGCCGCTCGCGATCGTCGTCAACCAGGCCGGCTTCTACGGCATCGATCGCAAGCTCGCCAGGCAGCGTGCCGAGTACTACCTCGGCAAGCTCTCGCTGTGGGACCGCCGCAATACGACGTCGCGCGCGCTGTCCGGCGGCATGAAGCGGCGCCTGATGATCGCGCGCGCGCTGATGCACGAGCCGCGCCTGCTGATCCTCGATGAGCCCACCGCCGGCGTCGACATCGAGATTCGTCGTTCGATGTGGGATTTCCTGCGCGAGATCAATGCGCAGGGCACCACCATCATTCTCACCACGCACTACCTCGAGGAAGCCGAGACCCTCTGCCGCAACATCGCGATCATCAACGGCGGGCAGATAGTCGAGCGCGATCGCATGGCGAGTCTGCTGCGCCGGCTCAAGAGCGAAGTGTTCGTGCTCAGCCTGCGTGATGCGATCACGGCAGCGCCGCCGCTCGACGGTTACATCGTGACACGCATCGATGACCACACCATCGAGGTCGAGGTCTCGGACGAACAGAATTTGAACGAGATCTTCGCGCGCCTCACCGCGCAGGGTGTCATCGTGCAGTCGATGCGCAACAAGGTGAATCGCCTCGAGGAGATCTTCATGCGCCTCGTCGACGGGCGGAGGGCGCCGCGGTGACCACGGGCAGTCCTGCACTCGGGCATGTGTGGTGGGTCGGCTTCAAGACCATCCTGCTGCGCGAAACCCACCGGATCCTGCGCATCTGGGGCCAGACGATCGTGCCCTCGGCGGTCACCTCGACGCTCTACTTCGTGATCTTCGGCGCGCTGATCGGCAAGCGCATCGGCCCGATGGGCGGCGTCAACTACATGCAGTTCATCGCGCCGGGCCTGATCATGATGGGCGTGATCACCAACTCCTACGCGAACGTCGTGTCGTCGTTCTTCGGCGCGAAATTCAGCAAGCACGTCGAGGAAATGCTGGTCGCGCCGCTGCCCGCGTGGGTGATCGTCACCGGCTATGTCGGTGGCGGGGTGATTCGCGGCCTGCTGGTGGGCGCCGCGGTGACGATCATCTCGCTGCTGTTCGCCGAGATCGTGATCCACCATCTGTTGATCATCATCGCGGCGGTCGTACTTACCGCCATCGTGTTCTCGCTCGGGGGCTTTCTCAACGCGATGTACGCGAAGAACTTCGAGCAGGTGAACTGGATCCCGTCGTTCGTGCTGACACCGCTCACCTATTTCGGCGGTGTGTTCTTCTCGATATCCCTGCTGCCGGTGTGGGCGCAGAAGCTCTCCTACACCAATCCCATCCTGTACATGGTGGGCGCATTCCGCTACGGCTTTCTCGGCACCTCGGATGTGGACATCGTGCTGGCGTTCGCGCTGATGATCGCCTTCGCCGCCGTGATGTTCGCGATCGCCGTCGTGCTGATGAACCGCGGGACCGGTATGCGCGAGTAGGGTGAGGTACCGTCGTCAGAACGGGAAGTAGCGCGGCAGCAGCCAGCTGAGCGTGAGCCACATGATGATCATCAGCGGCACGCCGGCCCGCACGAAATCCTTGAAGCGGTAGTTGCCGGCACTGAACACCAGCAGGTTGCAGTTATCGGCGAGCGGCGTGGCGTAGGCCATGTTGACCCCGAACAGCACCGCGAGCACGAAGGGCTCCGGTGCGAGGCCGAGCTGGCGCGCGCCCTCGATTGCGATCGGCGTGCCGATGACCGCGGCGGCGCTGTTCGACACGAAATTCGCCAGCACCGCCATGAACAGCATCGTCAGGCTGACGATCACCGGCGGCGACAGCGATGACATCGCCGACACGAGCACGCTTGCGAGGAACGCGGCGGCGCCCGTCTTGACCAGCGCCAGCGACAGCGCGATCGCGGCGACGGTGAGGAAGATCATCGACGAATCGAGCGAGCGGGTCGCATCGCGCCACTTGAGGCAGCCGGTGAACACCATCAGCAGAACGCCGACCAGGGCGGCAATCGACACCGGCGCGATGCGCAGCGTGGCGGCGAGCACGATCATGCCCATGATGGCGAGTGCGAGCGGTGCTTTGCGCGTCTCCGGCACGTCGGTGGTGGCATCGAGCACCAGCAGTTCGCCGCTGCGCTTGACTGCGGCGATCTGCTCGGCAGGTCCCTGGACGAGCAGGACGTCGCCGACGCCGAGCTGCTCGGCGTGCAGGTCGATCGGTTCACCGCCCATCGCCGACATCGCTTCCACGTCACCCGGCCGGTGCCGCGCGAGTGCGACGAGCTGGTAACGCTTGTCGAAGTCGATGCCGTCGAGCGATTGGCCGACGAGCATCGAGCCGGGAGTCACGACCAGCTCCGCGGTCTGCTGTTCGTCGGCGCGCAGCGGGTGTTCGGCATCGACGGCCACATCACCGGAGTAGAGGGTGCCGCCGATCACGCTTGCGTACTCCATCAGGTGTTCGGGCGTATCGCGCACGTGCAGCTGATCGTCGGCGGCGAGCACCGTCTGGGGCAACGGCATGATCGACAGGCCCGCGCCGCGCGTGATCGACTTCACGCGCATCGCGCCGCCGGTCTTGCGCAGCACGTCGGCGAGGCGCGCACCGTCGGCGGGACCGCCGGCCCGGATGCGCATCTGCGCGGCGAAGATGCGCGGCGAGGTGTCGGCCACCGCAACGCCTTTCGGCAGCAGCCGCGGGGCGATCAGCCACAGATAGAGGATGCCGACGCCACCGGCGATCGCTGCGGGCTCTAGAAAGTCGAACATGTGGAAGCGCGGCACGCCGAGGGTCGCGGCGGTGCCGATCACGAGCAGGTTCAGCGAGGTGCCGATCGGCGTGCCCATGCCGCCGATCTGCGATGCGAAGGTCATCGGCATCAGGGTCGAGGAGGGTGAGGTCCCGGAATGCAGCGCCACGCTCGTCAGGATCGGGATCATCAGCGCGACCTGCGGCGTGTTGTTGGTGAAGGCGCTGATCGCCGCGGTCATGACGAGCATGGCGCCGAGCGCGACCAGCGGGCTCGCGGCCCACAGCCGCGTGACCACGCGGCCCATCGGCGCAAGCGCCCCGGTCCGCACCAGGCCCTGGCTCGCCATGACGAGGCCGCAGATCGCGACCAGCGCCTCGTTGCCGAAACCGAGAAAGAAATCGGTGGGCTCGAGCGGGCCGTCCACCCCCTGGTAGGGAAAGAGAATGAAACCCGCCGCGAGCAGCGTGACGATCAGCAGGCTCGAAGTCTCAATCGCGATGTCGTCGCGCGCGAACAGCGCGAACGCGAACACCGTCAGGGCAAGAACGGCGATCGCATGGGCATCGAGGGCCACGGAGGGAAGCTCGCGGACCGGCGGCTGCACACCGCCGGTCCAGCTACCGTGCTGCGCAGGCTACTTCTGTTTCCAGGCGCCGGACGCGTCCTGGTAGTACCAGCCCGGCTTGGCGCCGCGCTCGACCCAGCGGCGCGCGAAAGTCTTGCGGATGTCCGGTTCCCACTCCGGGTGGTTGTTCGCCTTGGCGATCGCGGCATAGAGCGCGTTGCGGTCGGTGTTGTCCTCGGCGACGAGGCGCTTCACGGCCGCGCGATCGGGCAGCGCGATCGCGCCCTGGTCGCGCACTTCGACGAGCCCGTCGGCGGTGAGGCCCACGGCGCCGGAAGCGAAGTGCTTCTCGAGTTGCGAAAAGCGCTGCGACATCGACGCGGTGATCGCGCGGATCTCGGGCGATGCGATGTCGAGATTGGGGGCCTCCTGGGCGTGGGCGGCCGGCACCAGCGTGTCGAGCACGGCGGCGGCGGCGCTGCGCAGCAGGGACGGTTCGGCGCGCTGCATCTGCGGCTCGGCCTTGCCGGTCGTGGTCGCGGTGCCGGTGACCTGGTCGATGATCTGGTCGGCGGCCTTCTCGGCGGCGGCGGCCGGAAAGTACACGTTGATCGTCACGCAGGCCGCGAACAGCGTGCAGGCGAGCGCGAGTTTGAAGGGCAGCATTACCTTCTGCATGGTCCTCTCCCTAAACACAGAGTCATTGTGGGGCCACCGGATGAATGGAGCCTGAACCAGTGTACCTGCCATGTTACTGCACCACCACGCCCTCGCTGTTGCGGATACCCGAGGCGATCTGGCTGAACAGTTGCGGCCAGTTGACGCGGCCCTGGTTGCCGATGATGTCGATCCGCGGGATGCCGCTGCCCTTGACGATATAGTAGCCATGGTCCGTGGCCTCGACCCCGGACATCAGGCAGATGTCGTTCTCGAGCCTGCAGCGCAGGCCGAGCCGATCGTAACTGTATTCGTCGAAGAACTGCAGCAGGCCGGACTGCAACGCCTGTGTCACGCCGCCGCCGCCGCCGCCGACGTTGGACAACTGGCTGACCGCACGGGCACTGATCCGGTGGCGCGAGCGGTCGCCCTTCGTCGTCTCGATGCGCGCATCGAATGCGACGGGCGACCACGCGAACAGTTCGAGTCCCAGGACATCGACGTCGATACGCCCGGTGATCGAGCCGACCGCAAAGGTGCGGGTGACCTGCTCGAGGTCGAGGCTGCGGCCGCGCAGGTCGGCGAAGAAGCGGGGCCACTTGCCGAGCGGATCGACTAGCCGCAGGTTGCTCGCGACGAACGAACCATCGAACACCCGCGCCTGGATGTCGCCGGCGACGCGCAGCTCGTCACCCCGCAACTCGAGCCCAGGCACGCTGCCCGAAATGCTCCCCGAGAACTCCGGCCAGCCGAAGGCCTTGCACAGCGGCTGCATGCTGATCGGCTCGATCTCGGCATCGAAGCGGATGCTCATGTCGTCGCCGCCGAGGTCATTGATCGCCAGCGTGCGGATCGCGACGGCCCCGTCGAAGATCGGCATGTGCCAGGGTTCGATCAGCATGAAATTCGTCGCGCGCGTGACGAACTGGACGCGCGATGCGCCGCCGGACAGCCCGTAGGCGCCGCCCTCGGTCCACGCGAGCCATGACGGCAGGACATCGGCGTTCTTCGCGGCCGCCCAGCGCACTTCGCCGGTGACATGGTTCATGAAGAACGCACGATCGTTGTACATCGAGACATCCTCGACCCTGATCCCGATGCGCTCGACGGCATTGCGGGCGAGGTCCACCGTGCCGCTCGCGCGGCCACTGGTGATGAGGTCGCCGAAGTCGGTGGTGGCGAGCGTGATCTGCATCAGGCTGGTGTAGGCCGCCGGGAACTCCAGCGCGTCGATCACGAGGCGGCCGGCCTCGAGCATCGGGGCGTCTCCGAGCGCCACGCGTGCCGAACCATGCATGGCGAGCAGTCGCGGCGCGCCGACTTCGAGCTGCGTGAGTTCAAGCGTGGTGCCGGCGAGAGTGCCGCGGGCCTGCACGTCGAGCGGGTTCTGGCCGAAATCGAGCAGGATCGGGCCGGCGAGCGCCTGGCCAGCGCCCGCGGCCAGCGTGGCCTGCAGGTCATAGCCCTGCGGGCGCGCAGTGAGCGCGGCGGTCAGCGTCATCGCGGCCCCTTCGGCGATGATCGTGCTCTCCGGGTTCGACAGATCGATGTCGGCGAGTGCCAGGGTGCCGTGGATCGTCTGCGGCCCGCCGCGGCCGCGCGCGGTGAATTCGGCCGTGGCGCCGCCGTCGATCGTCCAGTCGTCCGGCAGGGCGAACAGCGGGGCGATCAGCGTGCGCAGGTCGGCGACGAGCACACCCATGGCACGACCCTCGGCTGTCCAGCCCGCAGGCGCGTAGCGCCCCTGCATCTCGATGCGGCCGCCCGCGAGGCGCGGGATGACTGCGCGTGCGCTGCCGGTCGACGTGCCCACATTGAAGTCACCCGACACGGACAGCGACAAGGGGCCGATCGGGGTCTGCTGCACGTCGACCCGCGCGTTGGCGCAGGCGTAGCGCGGATCGCTGATCGTGAGGCGCGCGCAGCTGAGCGTGACCCGCCGCAGTTCCGGCTGGTCTGCGCCAGGCCTCACCTTCGCGATGCGCACCACCGCGGCCGATTGCGTTGCGGTCCCGATGGTGAGCCGCGCGTCGATGCCGGTGGCGCGCGCATCGCCCCAGATAGCCTCCCCGACATGCACGCTGAGCGTATCGATCGCGCGCGCTGCGCCCGGCGACAGGAGGCCGAGCGCCGCCACGAGACAGCAGAGGTCGAGGCGATCGGGGATCCGCGGCATGTCCGCCAGTGTAACCGCGCCCCTGTCATGCAGCGGTAATACCGCCGTAACAAGGTTGACTTGACGGGCTGGCATCCTGCGCCGCATGAGTCAGGGAACGAGACACATGCAGGGACTGATAGCGCGCTTCGATGTCGCCGAGTACCGGCTGTGCCGGCGACTGAACCGCGGTGCCGACCTGCGGCCGCTGCGCAGGCTGTTCGTCGGCGCGAGCCGCCTCGGTGACGGCATGGCGTGGTACGCCCTGCTGCTGGCGCTGCCATGGATGTACGGGCTGTCGGCCCTGCGCCCCGCTTTGGCGATGGCCGTGAGTGCGCTGGCGGGCCTGTTGCTCTACAAGTGGCTAAAACGCACCTTCGTGCGCGAGCGTCCCTTCATCCGCCATCGCGGCATTTCGCTCGCGACCGCGCCGCTCGACCGCTACAGCTTCCCCTCGGGCCACACCCTGCATGCCGTTTCGTTCACCTGGCAGGCGGTGGCCTTCGCGCCGGAGCTCGCCCTCGCGCTGGTGCCGCTCGCGGCGCTGATCGCCGCATCGCGCGTGGTCCTCGGGCTGCACTACCCGACCGATGTACTGGTCGGTGCCGCGCTCGGCGCGGGATTCGGCGCGCTCGGCGCCGCGATCGCCTGACCGCGCCCGCCCCCATGCACGTCCTGTACGTCTCCGACGTATATTTTCCGCGCGTCAATGGCGTGTCGACATCGATCCACACGTTCCGGACCGATCTCGCGACGCTCGGGGTCACGACGACGCTCGTCGCGCCGGCCTACCCGGCCGGCAAGCCGGCCACCGACGATGCGCACATCCTGCGCGTGCGTTCGGGCGCGGTGCCCCGCGACCCGGAGGACCGGCGCATGCATCGCGGCGCGCTGCGCGCGACTCTCGCATCGCCGGCTCTGCGCGACGTCGAACTGGTCCACATCCAGACGCCGTTCGTCGCGCACTATGCGGGGGTACACGCGGCCCGTCGCCTGGGCGTGCCGGTGATCGCCACCTACCACACGTTCTTCGAGGAATACCTGCACCACTACCTGCCCGTCCTGCCGCGCGCATGGGGACGCGCCGTGGCACGCACCTTCACGCGCTCACAATGCGCGGCGGTGGACGCACTGGTCGCGCCGTCGGAACCTATGCGGGAGGCGCTGCTCGGGTACGGAGTGGCTACGCCGATCCACGTGCTGCCGACGGGCCTGCCCGCCGACCGCATGCGGGAGGGCAATGGCGCGCGCTTCCGGGAGCGACACGGCATCCAGGCGGGCAGGCCGGTGCTGCTGTTCGTCGGCCGGGTCGCGCACGAGAAGAACATCGAGTTCCTGGTCAGGATGCATGCGCAGTTGCTGCGTGTCCGGCCGGACGCGTTGCTGGTGATCGCAGGCGAGGGCCCGGCGCGCGAGGCACTCACGCAGCTCGCGCAGCGTCTCGGCATCGCGGGCAACGCGCGGTTCATCGGCTATCTCGACCGCGATGCCGAACTGCTCGACTGCTATGCGGCCGGCGATCTGTTCGTGTTTGCCTCGCGGACCGAGACGCAGGGCCTCGTGCTGCTCGAGGCCATGGCGCAGGGCACGCCGGTGGTGTCGACGGCCGAACTCGGCACTCGTTCCATCCTGACCGCAGGCAGCGGCGGCGTCGTGCTGCCCGAGTCCGCGGATGCATTCGTCGGGGCGATCACGGCGCTGCTCGCGGATCCCGCGGAGCGCCAGCGCCTCGCCGCGCTCGCCCGGGAGCATGCTTCGAGCTGGTCGTCGTGGACAATGGCCAGGCGACTTGTCGCGCTCTATCGCCAGCTCGTTCTGCGCTAAACTCCGGCGCCGGGTACCAATCTGCCAACGCGCGTTGCGCGGGAGTCTGCATGGTGACGAAACGTGCGTTGATCGTCGATGATTCCAAGTCGGCGCGCGCGTTCCTTTCCCGGATCCTCACCCGCTACGAAATCGAAGTCGATACGGCCGAATCCGCCGAGCAGGCGATCGAGTACCTCGGCGGCCAGCGGCCCGACGTGATCTTCATGGATCACTTGATGCCGGGCATGGACGGCTTCCAGGCCGTGCAGGTCATCAAGAACAACCCGCGTACCGCAACCATCCCGATCATGATGTACACCTCGCAGGAAGGTGAGCTGTATGTCGGGCAGGCGCGCGCGCTTGGGGCGATCGGCGTGCTGCCGAAACAGATCCAGCCGACCGACGTGTCGAAAGTGCTTTACCAGTTGAAGCTGATCCCGGATCGGCGCAGCGACGAGCAGGGCGGTTTCGAGCCTGTGTTGCCCGGCCAGCAGGCCGCAGGCAGTGCGTCACGTCCTGCGGCACCGCCCGTTGCCGTGAATGGCGCGGGCGCGGCGCCCGCGACGGCGGCCGTCGGAACCAGCGCGAACGTCGGGGCGGCGCATGCGGCGCCGGTGGGCGATGCATTGCCCGTAGGCGCCGCGCAGTTGCGTTCCATGGTCGAGGAGATCGTCAACGAGCACGCGGGTGCGATACGCCGCTCGGTCAATGCGCACATCGACGAGCAGGCTGTCCGCCTCACCCAGGAGGTGCGGGCGGTCGTGCAGGAGGCACTGCCGCCCGCGCCGGCCGCGGACGAGCCGCGTCGTCGCAGCTTGCAGTGGGGCTGGGTCGCTGCGGCGGCGGCGCTCACTGCGGCGGCGGTGCTCGGTGCCTTCTGGTGGCGCGAAGCCGAATCCGCGCGCGCGCTTGCGGGTCAGCTCACGGTGAGCCGCGAACACGTCGCCTCACTCGAAACCCAGGTTGCCGTGTTCGAGGCCGCCGAGGCCGCGCGCGCCGACGAGATCGCCTCCGGCGTGCTCGCCTCGGGCACGCTCGCCGATGCCGGGCTGCTCGCTCGCGCGCTCGTGCCGTACGGTGAAATACCGCTGTCGAACGATCGCCTGGCGGTTGTGCGCAATGCGCTCGAGCGGCTCACGGCCGGGAATTTCCACGGGGTCGTCGAAGTGACGACCTATCCCGGCCGCTTCTGCCTCATTGGCAATGCCACCGAGGGTTACTCGCTCGCTCCCGACGAAACGCCGGTCGCGCGCTGCGACCTGATCGGCAATCCGGCCCTCGAAGGTACGCGGCCGGTGCAGCGCGAATCGCTTGCGTTCGCGAACCTCGTCGCCGAGAGCCGGCGCGAGAGCGGCGGGGCGATCGACGTGCGCGTCGCGACCGGTGAGGCCACCGACACGGCGCTGCATTATCCCGAGGTCACCGCCAGCCTCACGGCAGGCGAGTGGAATCGCGCGGCTTACGCGAACAATCGCGTGGAGCTGCGTGCGCGCTCCGCTCCCTGAGGCCGCGCAGGCCGCCATGAGCGGAGCCGCCGATCGCTACCATCCCCGGGCGGTCATCGACACCTCGATCGCGCCGCCGCGCTGGATCCGCGGCGGCCACGTGCAATCGATCCTGCCGAGCCTGCCCTGGCGCCGGCCGGCGATCGAGCGGCGCGCGCAGCCGATGCTCGCGGCGAGCGTCGAGCGCCTGATCGACTGCGGCGAAGGCACGGTGCTGCAGGGCTTTCATGCCCGCACGGGCGATGGTCGCGGTGCGCTCGCCGTGCTGCTGCACGGCTGGGAGGGCAGCGCCCGTTCGCTGTACGTGCTGTCGCTCGCGCAGACGCTGTTCGAGCGCGGCCATGAGCTGCTGCGCCTCAACCTGCGCGACCACGGCGAGACGCATCACCTCAATCGCGAACTGTTCCACTCCTGCCGCCTCGCGGAGCTGGTCGGCGCGCTGCGCACGATCCAGGCCGAGGCGGGAGGCCGCCCGCTTCAACTCGTCGGGTTCTCGCTCGGCGGCAATTTCATGCTGCGTGCGGCGGCCGCCGCGCGCGATGCGGGCCTTGCCGTCGCCCACACTGTCGCCGTGTCGCCGGTGCTCGACCCGAAGGCCACGCTGGACGCGCTCGAGCGTGGATCGCCGATCTACCGGCGTTACTTCGTCCTCAAATGGAGCCGCTCACTCGCGAGGAAGCAGGCCGCGTGGCCCGGCGAGTACGACTTCGAGGCGCTGCTGCGCCAGGGCGGGCTGCGGCACATGACCGCCGAGCTCGTGCGTGCACATACCCATTTCCCGACGCTCGAGGAATACCTCGAGGGCTATGCGATCACCGGCGCGCGGCTCGCCGGCCTCGACGTGCCGACGACGATCATCGCCGCACTCGACGATCCGATCATTCCGCCCAATGACCTGTGCCGGCTGGCCGCGCCCGACTCGCTGCGCATCGTGCTCACGCCGCACGGTGGGCACTGCGGCTTCTTCGAGCAGCCGAACGCCCCGAGCTGGGCCGACCGACGCGTCGCGCAACTCCTCGCCTCTGTCTGATCAGAGCGCCCGGCGCATGGCGTCGTGCCAGTGCTCGAAGGCGGCTGCGGCCTGACGTGCCACTCCGGCATCGGCGCTCACTCGTACCGTGCCTGCGGCATCGGCCGGATCGGCCGCGGCGCGATCCTGGTCGCGCCTCAGCAGGCCGAACACGCCGAGCGCCGTGGCTTCACCCTGCGCGGGACGCAGCAGGTCGATGCCACACAGATCGGCCAGCAGTGCGAGCAGGCCGTCCGACTGCGCGAGGCCGCCCGTGACGATCGCGCGCGAGATGGGGCCGGCGCGTCGCAGTTCATCGACGTTAGCGCGCACGAGCCAGGCGATGCTCGCGACGACGGCGGCAAAGCGCGCATCGGCATCGCCTTCACCGACGAAGCGGGAGGCGAAGTCGCTGCGCCACCAGGGCGAACCGAGGCCGGAGATGCCGTTCAGGAACAGCAGCGAGGGCTGCGCGCGCGCCGCGCGGTCGAGACTTTCCCAGCGCCGCCACACGGCCCCGACATCCAGGTCTTCGCGCGCCGCGAGCCAGTCGATCGCGCTCGCGGCGCCGTTGACCGTGCCTTCGAGCGAATACAGTGTCTGCTGCGCGTCGCCGAACAGCACGCTCGCGAGGAGACCGCCCGGCTCGGCACGGCGGACGCCGGTCGGTCGTTGCAGGAAGGCTCCGGTGCCGAGATTGATATAGAGCGTGTCCTCGCGCGGCTCGCCCCAGGCGAATGGCACGGCCGACTGGTCGCCGGTCACGACGGCCAGTGCGAGTGCGCCGGGCTGCGCCAAGCCGTCCTGCACGGTCGTGCCGGGATCCGGCAGCCATTCGCGTGCGATACCGAACAGGTCGAGCAGTTCGGGCGACCAGTCGCCGCGCGCTGCATCCCACAGCTGCGTGCGCGAGCCGTTTGCGGGATCGACCTTCGCGCTCGTACCGGCCAGGCGCCCGGCGAGGAACGTGGCGAGCGGCCCGATGCGCAGCGCGCCACGCCGGGCCGCATCGCGTACTGCGGGCAGGTGCTCGACGCACCAGCGCATCTTGCTCGCGCCGTAGTGCGCCGACAGCGGCAGCCCCGAGAGCCGCCGCACCGTATGCGCCTCGGCGCGCAGTGGCTCGAGCGCCGCGGCGGCACGCCGGTCCTGCCACGAAAGCACCGGCGACAGTGCCGCGCCGCTGCGCCGGTCCCAGCACACGATGCTCGATCGCTGCGTGGCCAGGCCCGTTGCGACAGGCGGCAGGCGGCCGCTGTGCGCGGTGAGCGCCTGCGACGCCGCCGTACGCAGCGAGGTGACGAGCTCTTCGGGGTCGTGCTCGACGCGGTCTTCGCCAATGCGCCGTGTTGCGATCGGCACACGCGCTTCGGCGAGCTCGCGGCCCTCGGCATCGAACAGCAGCGCCCGGCTCGCATGTCCGCCCTGGTCCAGTGCCAGCCAGGTTGTTTCGCGCGTACCCATGCGGCTCAGGCGGGTAGCAGCGGCAGCCGGTCGACGTCCGCTGTCGCGCGCCGCGTCGGCAGGGACGGCGCCGCGAGGCGCATGACGTGCGCGGCGGTGGCGCGAAACGTCGTGAGCTTGCCGCCGTAGATCGAAATCAGGCGTGGCGCCTGCTCGCGATCGAGCGCGAACTGCGTTTCGCGAGAGCGGTGGAAGGCGTGGCCCGATCCGCCCGGCAGTACGCGCAGGCCGGCGAAGGCGCGTGGTACGCCGCCGCCGGCGAGCGCCCGCTCCGCCGCTGCGGGAAAATAACGGCGCAGCACGCCGAGCAGGTAATGGCGCTCACCGGCCGTGGCGGCCACCGCGTCCGGGTCGCCGCGGTAGCGCACCTCGGTGGTGCCGATCATCAGCTGGCCACGAAACGGCATGACGAAGATCGCGCGCCCGTCGCGCGGACTCTCGACGTAGTAGATGCCGCGCGCGGGCGGGCCGGGAAGCAGCAAGTGCGTGCCCTGCACGAGCTCGATATCCGGGATGTCGACTGCAGGCGAGACGCTGCGCGCCACGGAGCCTGCCCATGGCCCGGCCGCATTGACGAGCACGCGCGCGCGGCACTCCTGCACGCCGCCGCCCGCGGCGTAGCGCACGACGACTCCACCCGTATGGAGGTCCGCGCCGAGGAATGCCGCCGGGACGAGCGCCTGCGCACCGAGCCGTCGTGCGGACTCGAGCACCGCACGCGCGAGGGCCGCATCGTCGGTCTGCCCGTCGTGATAGCGGAAGACGTGCTGCAGCCCGCGCGTGTCGAGGCCATCGAGCGTGTCCCATTCGCGGCGCGCGAGCAGCCCGAAGCCCGCCCCGCGCGCGAAACCAGCGAGTGCCGCGTACAGTGACAGGCCCGTACCGAGCACCCAGGGGCGCCGGCGCGTTTCCGCGTATACGGGAATGTAGAAGGGCTGCAGGCGCACGAGTCCGGGCGCGAGGCGCAGCAGCGCCGTGCGCTCATGCAGGCTTTCGCGCACGAGACGCATCTGACCGGTCTCGAGGTAGCGCAGCCCGCCGTGGATCAGTTTGCTCGAGCGGCTCGAGGTGCCCGCGGCGATCGCCGACTTCTCGAGCAGCAGAACGCAATGGCCCGCGGCCGCGGCGGCCTGCGCGACGCCGACCCCGTGGATGCCGCCGCCGACGATCGCGACATCGCACTCGCGGGTCATGGTCACGCGGGCAGGTTTGCGCGCCCGCGCGAGCGCATCGCGATGCCAAGTTCGCGCACCGCCATGGATTCGACGAAGTCCGCGCCGCGCGCCGCGAGCGACAGTGCCTGCTCGATCTCGGTGACTTCGTAGATCACCCAGCGCCAGGTGCCGCGCCACAGCTGTTCGCCGGCGGCGAGCTTGTCGACGTCGCAGAAGAGAAACTCCGGCTGCAGCGCTTCGCACTTGAGGCGCGTGTGGCTGTCGTATTGCGGCAGCACCCAGCCGATGCGATAGCCGCCGATCTGCCGGGCGCGGAACACGGCCGGCAGGTCGAAGGAAATGATGACCACCTGGGTGCGCCATGGGCGCACCGCTTCGAGCACCTGCGGCACGACCTGGTCATGGCCGAAGCGCGCCAGGCTCGCCCGCTTGATCTCCACGAACAGCGTGATTTCAGGCCGGTCATCGAGCAGCTGCGCGGCATCGGCCAGCGTGGGGATGCACGTGCCGGCGTAGCGCGCGCCGAAGCGCTGGCGTTCGGCGGCCTCGATGCCCACGAGCTCGGCGACCGGTTTGTCATAAACAAAGCCCTCGACGCCGGTCGTGCGGACGAGATCGGCGTCGTGGATCACCACCGGCACGCCGTCGGCAGACATGTGCACGTCGATCTCGAGGAATCGCGCCCCGAGGTCGAGCGCCGACTGCAATGCCGGCAGGGTGTTCTCGGGGTATTCCCGTGCATTGCCGCGATGTGCGACCAGGTGGACGATGTGCGCCGGCTTCATGGGGCAGGGTGGGCGGCTGTCGGCAGTTCCGCACAGCCACATCTGTTCCGCGCGCGTGGCCGGTGTGCAAACATGTGTCGTTTCCGAGCTATGGTCCGGATTGACTGCGATCAGTATATCCGCGGGGTGACCGATGGGACGCACGAAGCTGCAGGGTTTGACACTCGCGATGCTCCTGGCGGCTTTGGGCACGCTCGCCGCGTGCGGCGGTGGGGGCTCGGACAACCCGTCACTGCCACCGCCACCGCCGCCTACTGACACCACGCCACCGAGCGTGCCGACCAACCTCGCGGCCACTGCGTCGGGCCCGACGCAGGTGCAGTTGACCTGGACCGCCTCGACCGATGCCAGTGGCGTCGCCGGCTATCGCGTGTACCGCAACGGCAGCGCGACGCCGCTCGCTTCGCCCACCACCAACAGCTACACCGACAACTCGGTGGTCGCGAGCACCACCTATTCCTACACCGTGCGCGCGTTCGACGCGGCGACGCCGCCGAATGAGTCGGCGCTGTCGGCGGCGGCGAATGTCACCACCCCGGATGCGCCGGGCGCCACGCCAGGCCTCGACACGCGCCCGTCGAACGCGACCTGCGTTGCCGGCGATCAGCCGACATCGAGCCTCGCCGTGGCGCGCGTGTTCCCGAACCTGACGTTCTCGCTGCCCGTGCAGATGCTGCAGGCGCCGGGTTCAGCCGCACGCTGGTTCGTGGTCGAGAAGGGCGGCGTGATCCGTGTTTTCCAGAACACGCCGAACGTCGCCACGAGCAGCGTCTTCCTCGACATCACCGATCGCGTGCTCGACGATTCGACCGAACGCGGCCTGCTCGGCATGGCCTTCCACCCGCAGTTCCCGACCGACAATCGCGTCTTCGTTTTCTATATCGGCACTTCGCCGGTAGAAACCCGCATCTCGGTGTTCCGCACCACCGACGGCGGTGCGACGCTCAACCCGGCAAGCGAGATCACGCTGCTGACCGCCGCGCGCACGCAGAGCAACCACAACGGCGGCAACATCATGTTCGGCCCCGACGGCCTGCTGTATTTCGGCACGGGCGACGGCGGCGGCTCGAACGACCAGCATGGCAGCATCGGCAATGGCCAGAACCTGCAGACGGTGCTCGGCAAGATGCTGCGCATCGATGTCGGCGGCGAGTCAGCGACGACCTACACGATTCCGGCGGGTAACCCGTTTGCCGCCACCGGCGGTTCGTGCACCACAGGCACGACTACCGCGGCACAGTGTCGCGAAATCTATGCCTACGGCTTTCGCAATCCCTGGCGCTGGAGCTTCGATCGCGACACCGGCGAGCTGTGGGTGGGCGACGTCGGCCAGAACGCCCTCGAGGAAATCGACCGGGTCGTGTCCGGCGGCAACTATGGCTGGCGCTGCCGCGAGGGCACGCAGGACACCGGCATGTCTTGCGGCACGACGGGTCCGTTCCTGCCGCCGGTGGCGGAGTACGGCCGCACGGCGGGCTTTTCCGTGACCGGGGGCTACGTGTACCGCGGCACGCAGATTCCCTCGCTCGTCGGCCGGTATGTGTTCGCGGACTACGGCACCGGGCGCATCTGGGACATCCCCTCGACGACCGTACCGACGCTGACAGTCACTTCCAGCCAGGGCTTCGATACCAGCCTCGACATCTCCTCGTTCGGCGAGGACGTGAACGGCGAGCTCTACGTCGTCGACCTCAACGACGGCGAGCTCTACCAGCTCGTGGCGGGCGCGGCCGGTGGCGGTACCGTGGCGACACTGCTGTCGGCAAGTGGCTGCGGCGCGAGCGGCGATCCGGCGCAGCCGGCCCCGGGACTCATTCCGTATGCGCCGAACGCCGGTTTCTGGTCGGATGGCATCGACAAGGAGCGCTGGCTCGCATTGCCGGACGGCGCGACGATCGATCCGGACGGCGGCGACTGGGATCTGCCCAACGGCAGCGTGCTGCGCAAGGATTTCCGGCACCAGGGCAGGCTCGTCGAGACGCGTCTGTTCATGCGCCACACGAACGGCAACTGGGCAGGCTACACCTACGAGTGGAACGCGGGAGGCACGGATGCCACGCGAGTGGTGGGCGGCAAGACCGTCGATCTCGGCAGCCAGGACTGGATATTCCCGAGCGAAGCGCAGTGCCTCGCCTGCCATACGCAGGTCGCCGGGCGCAGCCTCGGCCTCGAGACGGCGCAGCTGAACGGCAGCATTCTCTACCCGACCACCGGGCGCACGGCGAACCAGATCGTGACGCTCGATCACATCGGCATGCTGAATCCCGGTATCCCGGACGATCCCGCGACTCTGCCCGCGATGCCCGATCCCTACGGCACGAGCGGTACGCTGACCGAGCGCGCCCGCGCGTGGCTGCATACGAACTGCTCGTTCTGCCACCGCCCGAACGGCCCGACCCCGAGCAGCATGGATCTGCGCTACACGACGGCGCTTCCGTCCACCAACACCTGCAATGTGACGCCGCAGAGCGGAGATCTCGGTCTGCCGGGAACGCCGCGCCTCATTGCGCCCGGCGCCCCGGAAAGCTCGGTCCTGCTCGCGCGCATCGATACGCGCGCGCCCGACATCATGATGCCGCCGCTCGCGTCGCTGCTCGTCGATGAT